>Ga0180437_10008868_pt1 | contig 12615 bp, 10 predicted proteins | sample SS_ome_4_FD_132410 | JGI IMG/M metagenome (GOLD analysis project Ga0180437, IMG submission 132410) | Hypersaline lake sediment archaeal communities from the Salton Sea, California, USA - SS_3_D_1 metaG | ecosystem: Environmental > Aquatic > Non-marine Saline and Alkaline > Hypersaline >...
ACCGGTACAGGCTGCACTCCCGTATGCCGTAGGTTTTGTTGAAACATAGGCCAGGGAGAGTCAGCAAGACCTCCTGAGAAGCTTCTGAGAGCGTACAGGTTCGTGTCATGAGAGCCTACATAAATGGTTCCATCCGTGGCGATGGCAGGACTTGATCCGATATAATCACCTGATAAGAAAGTCCATTTTTCAAACCCGTCAGGATTAAGAGCGTAGAGATTTCTATCATGAGAGCCTACATATATAGTTCCGTCCGCGGCGATTGCAGGTGTTGAAGTGACAAAGCTCCCAGCCCCAAAAGACCATTTCGTACTGCCGTCAGGATTTATAGCATAGAGAGCATACCCTAAACCAACATATATGGTTCCATCAGCACCAATCGCCGGGCTGGAAGATCCCCCATTTATTTCAAAGGACCATTTTTCTTTCCCATCGTTGCTGACAGCATAGAAATAACCATGCCATCCCGTGCTCGAACCAAAATAGAGAGTTCCGTCAGCACCGATCGCTGTGCTGGAATCAATTCCGCCCCCGGGTGCATAAAACGACCATAATTGCCTCCCATCAGAACTGACAGCGTAGAGAGTCTGAGACGAGCCACAATAGATTGTTCCATCTGCCGCGAGAGAGGGACTTGCAGTAATATCCGCGTTTGTGCCAAATGACCATTTTTCACTGCCATCAGGGTTGATTGCGTAGAGATTGTCATCTGATGAGCCCACATAGATAGTGCCATCTTCCCCAATTGCTGGGCCGGTAGATCGCCCGCCTGTGGCGAATGACCATTTTTCACTCCCGTCAGGATTGACTGCGTAGAGATTGTTATCCCATGAGCCCACATAGACGGTGCCATCTTCCCCAATCGCTGGACTGGTAGATGCCCCACCAATGTCAAACGACCATTTTTCACTCCCGTCTGGGTTTATCGCGTAGAGATAGTCGGCATGTGAGCCAGCATAGATTGTCCCATCTGAAGCGATCGCGGGACTATACGCAACAATACTGCCTGTGGAGAAAGACCAGAGAACACTCCCTTCCAATACCGTAAATACCGCGGTTATTTCCTTGTCGTCATCCATGGTTAGAATTGCGGGATTTTCAGAACCGAAAAGATCGCCTTCCCAGTGGTCGAATCCCCAACCACTATCGGGAACAGCTGTAAGCTCGACAACATCTCCCGAAGTATAGAGTGTATAATCGGGATTTATATCAACAGAACCCTGCCCCAATACAAATACTGTGAGCGAATACATTGAAGGATTATCAGGAGGTTGTTCTCCATTTCCCCCTCCCCCTCCACAGGAGACTATCAATATCGCAACCAGAAATACAAGGGGTACTGGTAGTGTCTTCACAATCTTAAAATTAATGTTCATGGTTTTTTTCTCCATATAATTTTTAGTATTAAGATATAACTCATAACAATTACTTGGGTTTGCTCAATATCTTGCATCATTTTTAACTGTACAATTAATGTGCCAATATGTTGCAGTACTCTAACTTCTTTAATATCAAAACATTAGGTATGATTCATAAAGGTTCTCCACTGCGAACCCCTATAAACAGTTGTTGAGGAAAATTATGATGGGAAAAACACCTATTTCATTTTTTTACAATGAATTAATTATCAATACAATGGTGTATAACTATACAAATGTTTAGACGGCTCTATGCTATAGGAAGGATAAATCATATTTAAATGAACTAAACCCAAGGGGTGCAGGTTGGTGAAAACAGATGATCAAGTTACCAGATTATACCATCGTTTGGTTACCAACTCTTGACAATATTGTGCTCCCAGTGACTACCTGCCAATTCCCGTGATTTTCAAGAAGGTAATTTTTAATATTTTTCTTTTAAGCTGGACAAAACTGAACGGAAAAGAAGGGCGGAGTCGCCTTCTGCTCGAACTTGTGCAACGTACGCTGGCACTCGTAGTTAGGTGAATGGACTCCGTCTCAGATAATACGATATGTGCTGAGTGAGTAGCTGCTACCAATAGAAGAAATAATTAAAAAATTGGTTACATTTCTTTTTCATAGAAGTTCGAGCTCCACTCAGCCTATTCAACCTGAATAAATAATGAATTATCTCAATTAGTACTACAATCGAAAAAAAACATCCTTCTCGCAAAATCTTACCCCCGAGATGGTCCTTCATAATCTTCCCCATCTATTTAACGATATTTACTTTAACCATGTACACTAATGGTATATTGCAATACAGTCGTATTACGATAAAAACATAGAAGAATTTTTCATTACTGGTCATATTCGAAAAGGACTCGTGTGGGCAAATGTTCGTCAAATAGTGAAGAGAAAACTTGATATGGTACATTACGCTGTTGAAATAAATGACTTAAGAGCACCTCCTGGAAATAAGCTCGAAGCATTAAAGGGAAATTAAAAGGATTCTATAGCAGTAGAATTAACGAACAATGGCTGATGATTCTTAGATGGTCAGAATCAGGCCTATCTGATGTGAGTATCACCGCTAGATTCCCTTTGGCGATCTCAAGCGCGCTTCGGTAGTTCTCCCGCTCGGTGGCGGAAAGCATCTTTTGCAGGTCAAACCTTTCCTGGGGGAAGTGTGATGCGTATTTGCAGTTACCCGTGGGTCCTGAAGTGTTCTTTGACTGCATGCGGAAGGTGGGCGCTAACTCAAACCCTTGTTATAAAATCTTTAGCTGTAAGAATAAAAGAGGATTAACCTAAGCAGGGTTTTAAGAGGTAACGGGGCCAGATTAAATGATAGTTATTTAAATTTATTAGTCTGTATCCTTGCTCCTAAAATTCTCCCCACAACGATTAAGACCTTTTCAGTTCAGATGATCTCCAGATGGTCTCTGTCTGGCAAGGCTGGAAATGGTGATGTAGGTAAGTTTTGGTACCAATAGGCTACTGAAGAAAGATCGTCCTGGAGCGGAAGGTATCTACGATCTTTACTGGTTCTCCATCCAAGGGCCTGAATGGTTACGCACAGATCTTTTTCGAATCGTACAGGATCGAATATATGCCAGCGATACATACCAAATCGCTGCTGGGATTGAAACACTCCATCCGGACGAATGACCTGATGTAGACCAGAGTAGGGAGTAGTGAACTCTTGATACCGGTTGCTTTCTCTATTGAGAAAATCATAAGAGCCGCAGAAATAGTCCTCTGTACCTGTTCCACAGATTGTGGGGAAATCCTTATCTCCATCAATATAAAATTTGATCTCTCCTTCTCCCCACCAACCGGAGTTGTTGGTTCCCCAGGCCATATAAGTACCTACATAGTGTCCCTGGCCTTTGATTCCATTTACGATTGTGTAAACTTCTTTGTAAGGTACAGGATTTACTCTGCGAAACTGGGCATGAAAATAACCACACTCGTCGGGAACTTCTGTAAGAGCATAGTTGATTTGATAATAAAGCCTCATGGGCTCATCATCGATATTGGTAATCGTAATGCGATAGTGCTCGCGGAAGGGCATCTCCCAATAGCAGTTGAATGCGCTCCCTGGATTGACACAGACAGCAAGACTTGAGACCTGAGCGTACCTTCCCCATCCACAAGCAAAAAAGTCTCCCACAGGGCATTCGACGGAAGGCTTTTCCTGATTCTCCCAATATATCCTCAATATGCTGAAGCGCCATTTGCCTGTTGGGGTCATCCAAATTTGTTGGATGGCTCCAGATCCTTTGATCTCGGCCAACATGAAGGTTTGTCCCGGCTCAATGACAATAAAGGGAGAAATCTTCCAGCCTCTCCCAAGACCTTCAGCAAATTTTGCTCCAGTTCCCTCAGTGGCCATTCCTCCTTTCCCTTTTTCACCTGTGAAATTTTCCGGGCTAATGGACCTGGTTTTTGCTTTGGACAGATGTGAAAGATTCCCGAGATTCAAACCTATTCCGTTAAACATATTTTCTTCTCCAGATTTTACTGTTCGCTTTCTCCATCAAAGATAAAAATGACATTTCCAAGATCTATGATTTTGCGTCTGGCCAAACCGAAAGTGAGGCGCCATTTACACACGCTTTTATGATCCCTCTAATATCAAATCTTTCACTATTTTGTGACTTCTTATTATATAGTAAAAAGAAAAAAATTATATACTTTATTCTGTATTTAAATAAAATTCCTTTAGCATACATGATGTATCTGCGCACACATCGTTCCAAGGTAAGTGTATATGATAACATCGAAGATAGTACTAATATATAGATGAATATTTTATGCCAGTTATCTTTGATATTGACAGTATGTCCTTGGAGAACTAAACTACTCACTAACATTATGTGCTGAAGTATACGGTCAAGCTGAGAATGGGGCTTTCTTTGGGACACATCATTATCATGACAATCATCGCATCGCAGTATAATCAATCGTTTTTATTTGTATAGCAATCGAATGGGTCTAACAGAGAAAAAGGCTTAATGATGCCGCTGCTCAGCAAGAGAATGGGTGATTGGGGCACAATCTACAAGAATTTTGTGTGGGACATTCCTGAGTACTTCAATATTGCCGATGCGGTCTGTGACAGACATGCTCGCGAACGTAACAGAGTAGCCCTCTATTATGAGAGTGATAACGGTAAAGAAGAAAGCTACACTTTTGCTGAACTGCAGGAGAAGGCAAACCGACTTGCGAATGCTTTTTTGGGACTGGGACTTAACCGAGGTGATCGTGTGGGCATCATTCTGCCCCAACGTCCAGAAACTGCGATTGCGCATCTCGCCATTTATAAAATAGGTGCAATTGCAATTCCGCTTGCAAACCTCTTTGGTCCTGAAGCGCTTCAGTACAGGTTGTCAAATTCATCGGCAAAAGCTGTGATCATCGATGACAAAAATCTGCCCAAGATTCAACAAATTCGGGATGAACTACCCGATCTAGCGCATATTATCCTGGTTTCTGGCCGACCAGAAAGGGACGAGATCGAATTTGCCAAAATTATCACACAGGCATCATCGGATTTCAAGACCATACGAACCAAAGCAGATGAACCGGTAATTATTATATACACTTCGGGAACCACCGGACAACCCAAGGGGGCTTTGCATGCTCATCGATATATAATAGGGCATCTTCCCGGTTTTGAGCTTTCCCATAATTTTTTCCCTCAAAAAGGCGATCTAGGCTGGACCCCGGCAGACTGGGCCTGGATTGGCGGGTTGATGGACTTGTTGATGCCATGCTGGTTCTATGGCCAGCCAGTCCTCGCATACCAGGAACAAAAGTTTGATCCAGAAAAAGCGCTCGCTATCATGCAGAAATATCGTGTTCGCAATGTATTTATGCCACCTACTGCATTAAAGATGATCCGTCAGGTTCCTCATATTATGGAGCGATTTGATATTAATCTCAGGACTATCATGTGTGGTGGAGAAGCCTTGGGATCAGATACGCTAGAATGGGCAAAACGGGTATTGGATGTTGGCATCAACGAGATATATGGTCAGACTGAGGCGAATTATATAATTGGTAATTGCCAGGAAATTCTAGAGGTCGTCCCAGGTTCCATGGGAAAACCCTATCCGGGACACATAGTTGAAATAATGGATGATGAAGGACAACTGTTATCCGCTGGTGAGGTTGGGGAGATCGTTTTCAGGAAAGATAATGATCCAGTATTTTTCCTAGAGTACTGGAATGATTCTGCAGGTACAAAAGAGAAATTTAAAGGAGAATGGGCGTGCAGCGGTGATCTTGGTGTAAAAAATAAAGAGGGTCGATTTTGGTTTATCGGCCGCAAAGACGATGTCATTATCAGTAGCGGATACAGGATAGGGCCAACCGAAATAGAAGAAAGTCTCATCAAACATCCAGCTGTGGCTTTGTCGGCTGTCATTGGTATCCCCGATGAAATTAGGGGATCCATTGTAAAAGCGTTTGTAAAGCTCGTCGATGGCTACCAAGCGTCGGCCGAGCTCGCAAGAGAGATCCAGAAATTTGTTAAAAGTAATCTTGCAGCACATGAGTATCCCCGCGAACTCGAGTTTGTGAAAGAAATACCGATGACCACAACGGGGAAAATCAAAAGGAAAGACCTACGATTGTCGGAGGAAGAGAGAAGAATGAGCTCATTTGATGTAGGTCGACCAGAATAATGCGAATAGGAGTATCAACGTGGGCCTATCCTATAAGCTCGGCAAATGTGTAGATGAGGTCAATGTGGGGGATTCAGCCTCATTCACGAAAACGATCAGTGAAAGTGATGTATTATTATATGCCGCCATCACAGAGGACCACAATCCTATTCATACAGACGAGGCATACGCTGCGAGGACTCACTTCAAAAAACGGCTTGTTCATGGACCACTAATAGCGGGCTTAGTCGCCCCTGTTCTCGGTATGAAGTTACCCGGAATGGGAACCATTGCTGTATCACAGACATTACGATACCTTGCGCCTGTCTATATCGGCGACCGAATCACTGTGACAATTGTAGCCTGCAAAGTGATACCCAAAGAAAATTTAGTGCACTTCGACTGTACTTGGGTGAATCAGAATGGGATAAAGATAATGGACGGGAAATTCACAGTGAAACCACCACCACGGAAGTTCAAAGAGGAATCCAGATGAAGAAATTGATTATAGGCAAGATGAACCCCAGGTTTCCTGTAATGCAGGGTGCACTTGGTTTTATAGATTCTTCGGCATTTGTTGCAAATATGGCGCGCGCAGGCGCAATAGGAGTCATTGCCTCCCTCGGTCTTACACCCGGTGAGCTTCGAAGGCGTATTCTTGATGTACGAAGCGAGTGCAATGGCAATGATATCTTCGGTGTGAATCTGTTGGTTCCAAGCGATCACTATCACGAGTTACTCAAAGTATGCATAGAGGAACATGTTGATTTTGTCGAGCTGGCGGGAGGTATTGATAAGAAATGCGATTTGATTTCAAAACATGGGGGGCCGTCTATTATATGTAAGGTTTCGTCTTTAAGGCTAGCGCAATATGCCGAGCAGTTAGGGGCTGCGGCTATCACGGTGATGGGCAAAGAAGCCGGTGGGCATCTTGGATTTCCCAATGGAACACCATTCATTAGCACTGTTGACCTTGTACGTGGGATAAAGCCGCGAGTGAATGTGCCGGTAATTGCAGCGGGCGGCGCTGTGGATGCAGAATTTTCACAGGTACTATTCGAAGCAGGAGCAGACGCAATACAGATTGGGACACGACTTCTCACAACGAACGAGTTCGAGTCTCATCAATCATTCAAGGATGCAATTATCAAGGCCACTCATGATGATGTGATAGTTATTAATAGTCCCTTTGGTTTGCCCTTACGTGCACTTGACACCCGATTTGCACGTGGAGAGGGCCGCAGTTGCTATGGTGTTGAAGACTGTGTCGGATGCCTGCCAACATGCAGTAAAAATTTTTGCCTCCGTGCGGCTATGCGTCGAGCTGTCGCGGGGGAGGTAGAACAGGGTATCATTCCCGCGAGCGAGCATGCGCCGCGTATAGGTACAATTCTTCCTTTGCGACAGGTCCTTCTTGAAGTGTCTCATCTGTCTTAGCTGCATTCCTGACGATTGAACCTAAAATAAAGTAACGCAAAATTATCATGATCATTTAATAAAGAATTGGCGAAAGCTATAACAACTATTAGACAAGAAGGAATAAGAATATTAGAATTTTAAATTCTATCAGTGATCCAACAATTAATATCTGAAATTATTATATTTTTTTCAAACTCATTTAATATTTCGTGGTATAAACCTTCATATATTTTTATATTCTTATCGATTGAAGAAATCTCATTATACAAATATTCGCTCGAAGTTTTATTTATAATCTTGTCTTCACTCCCATGCAGGATAAGGCAGGGACAAGTATACTTTTTAATGTTTTTATTCAACCATCTGACTCCAGATAAAAGAGATGAGTATAATTTCACAGTATAATATTTTAAAAAAAGGGGGTCACTTTCAGCATTCTTAATCACGTTTTGATCTCTACAAATAAGGTAAGTTAAATCACATGGAAGCTGCATTTCCCCATTTTTCTCTACATCAATTCCTTTAATATCATTAAACCATGGTATTTCTGCTACAAGAGCACCGCACAAGATCTGACCGTATAATTTCATAGGATGTTTTATACCGTAAGCACATGTAATAAGACCCCCCATGCTGTGACCCAACATGAAAACCGGAAGATAGGAATATTCTTCTTTCACCAGTTCTACTATAAGATCAGCATCATCGATAAAATTGTGGAAATTATCAATATATCCCCTCTTCCCTCCTGATCTACCGTGACCTCTGTTATCAAAACGACAAACACCATAATCGAATTTGTTAAACTGCATTGTTATATAATCGTATCTTGCCTGGTGTTCGGCACCACCGTGTATAATAATAATAATAGCTTTCATATTCTTGGGAAGGTCTGTAACAAAAAATAATTCTATACCATCAAAAGATTTAAGTATTTTTTCTTCATGCATGTTATTTTTATGGATCTTCCTTTAATATGATAATTATGATTAGCTTGAAGATTAATTTCCGTACGATTATTAACTATTCTGGTAGAAACACATCAAGCTTTTACAATTGTTATGATAGTATTTTATTAATTTATCTTTACCTTTTCAAGGTCCCCATAATAAACTTCAATATTCCATTTACGTTCACCGGTTTTTGGGTCTCTTTTCTCCGAATACATTCCCCAAGCTTTGCCAGTACTCCAGAAGGTGGAAAAATTATTTTGATTAATTTTAGGGGAAAAACTAATATTTCCTTTCACCATATCATATTTAAATCCACTTAAAGCCAATAAAACTGACCAACTCGCCAATGTACGAACATAATGATATCCACATTCTGCTTCATTCCAAGGATTTCTTCGATATCCATCATATCTATCCCGGACTGCTTTAACTAAAGTCAGACCTTCCTCAATAAATCCTTCATAAATTAAATGTGAAGCTACTTGATATTCAATTCCTGTCCATATTTCATCACAGTAAATGAATGGAAATTTTGGCTTACCACCTTTTGGCCAAGTACATAAAATTAATCCTTTTTCATCATTAAGAGCATACGTTCTTTGAACATTTTGTACTTTTTCTAAGTTCAACTGGAAGTTGTATTTGAAAATAGATCTAATTGCCTCTTTAACATGCTTCTCCGGTAAGATATATCCAAGGCAAATAACATGCGCTAACAACTGTCCGAATAATTGATCCGATAAACACCCTTGGCCATATTGATATTGATATTTATTAATATCTTCAATTTTTTGAACGTAATATTCTTTTTCCCATAGAATTTCATCCATTTTTTGACTTCCTTTTTCTAATGCATCTGTATATTTATTGGCATTATCTTCATCACCTAAATAATTTGCCATTTCTATTCCAGCCTTAAGCGCAGTAAAAAACAAGGTATTGGTTAGAGGGTTTGGGCCATAAAATTCAATATCATATGTCGTATGTTGTTGACCATCAAGTACACAGTCTCCATCAGTATCCCAATAATCAAAAGCAAAATTCAAAGCTTTGCTTGCTTTATCCCATACCTTTTTAAGAAGTTCATCATCACCACTTAATTTCCAGTCCCGATATAAGCGTATTATTGTACCCATCTGACCATCCACGGCAGGAAGCATTTCCCATTTATCCCTTCCGAAAACCTGCTGCGATCGAAAAGCCATCTTTCCTTCGTCATCAGTTTCCAAATTGAATTCAATTATTCTCATTGTATGTTCAAGCTCAGGAAAAAGGAAAGCAAGAGTTTGAGCATAATTCCAAACATGAGTACAGTTACCAAAGCACATACCTTTTGTTTCGCGACAACCCTCCCATGAAAGAAAAGTTCCATCTTTTATTCGGAAGCAGGTGGGACTTCTGATAACGGTAATATTATTAGCAATAGCTTCTATCACATAACTGGGCATTGTTGTATTAAAAAGTGCATAATGGAAATCCCTTGAGATTTTCTCCAATCTTAACATATTATTTTTTATATATTTACCTACATCATATGCATTATCGAAGAGGGTGCTATAGTAATTTTTTTCAATTTTGTACTTGTCTGTGTCATTATAATTTTCATCATCCCAGCCTTTCACTCTATTGGGAAAATACCATGTAAGAATAAATTCAAAGACTTTTTCTTCTGAAGGATAAAGGGTATCCAAAATACCCAGAGATCCTACTTTTACTTGAGTTTTATGAGATATCCGGCTTCCAACAGAATTTAATTTCGATTCCATCTCTAAAATACCGTCTTCGCAAAAATCAGCCCAGAAGTCTGTCATTCCGTCAATCCAATTCCCTTCAAGCCAACATTTTTTTGCTGTAACGTTATTCGCTCGTGTCATTAAAGCCATGCTTCCATATTTTAGGTTTCGCTTCGGTATTTTAGAAGAGTAAAAGAAAAGACCTCTTAAATCTTTATTATCTCTATATTCATTCACTCCTCCGGATATCACTTTCATATTGTTCAACCTATCATAGCCCTCAAATCCAATGGCATTGGATAAGGAACCAACAATTGTAACACGAACTATTTTATTTGAAGTGTTTTTCACTTTATATCGGATAATTGCTCCAGGTATTCCAGATTCATCTGCGTTATGAGGGATAAAAGGATTGAAAGCTTCGAGACTGATCTCTAGAGGTAATTCTCTATCTTCAAAATCTATCCAAACGAATGGATATTCTCCTCTCATAGTTGAAGACTCTAGACGTGGCAATCCTGCAACTCTTTGCGGATTAAAACCGAGAGCTTGTGAATAAGGCGGTTTAATTTTTGATTCCAATACTTTAATAATTGGATTACTTCCTTCAGGTTTAACCCAAATAGCAAAAAATGAATATGCGAGGTAAATTCCTTTACCAGGATTATTGAATATTTCCCAATCTCTAAATTCTCCTCTTGCGCCAATAGAAACATTACCGGTACCTATACCACCTAAAAGGAACGCAGCCTCTTTTGCATCGCCCCTATAACTTTTTTGTTTAGAGGAAATATAAAGTTGCTTTTTCGTATATAAAAGTTTTTCCATTGATTAAACCTATTAAATAATTTTTAGGTCTACAATTTTTCAATATATTTTCTAATAACATAACCTAATTTTACATTTACTCAATGATTTATTAATAGGTTAGGAAATGTTATAATTCCCTTCAGAGGAGGGGGACTATGGCAGAGGAGAAGAAGTGCTATAAGGAAAGGATGGAGGATTTTGAGAGAAGACGTATCAGGGGGATGCAGAAGATACTTGATGGGGTAAAACCGATCGAGGTGGCGAGGGAACTGGAAGTCAGCAGTGCTGCGGTGAGTCATTGGGAATCCAAGTACAAACAGAAGGGCTGGGATGGGCTGAAGGCGAAGCCGAAACCTGGCAGACCGATCATCTTCAAAGAGGAGCATCGGGAGAAGCTGTATGAGATTATAAGGAGGAGTCCGTATTCGTGGGGGTATGAATCGGATCTGTGGACGGTGGTGATGGCGAGGGACGTATTGTATGAACAAACCGGGGTATACTTCAGTAAGACGCGGGTACTGAGCGCGCTGCATGAATTAGGCTTTTCATTTCAGAAGCCTCAGGTGAAAGCGCTGGAAAAAAAAACGACAAGATTGAGCAATGGATGAATGAGAGATTTCCTAAGATTGTTGCGGAAGCAACTTCAGTTGGGGCGAAGATTTATTTTGAGGATGAGAGTGGCATCAGTCTGAATATTTTCTCGGGGCGGACGGTGTCTCTGAGGGGCCGGACACCGGTCGTGTACCGAAGTGGGCAGAAGACCAAGAGGACGATGGCGGCTGCGATCAGCCCGGCGGGGGATATGTACTTTGAAACATACCTGGGAGGGACAACAGCTGGGAGGTACCGATTGTTCCTTGAGCATCTAAACGAAGTTGATGAGAACATCAAGTTTATCATTCACGATGGTCTGCCGTCTCATCGAGCGAAGGTTGTGAAGGAATATGTGAAATCCACAAATGGAAAGCTGAAGTTGTTTCAGCTACCTGGGTACAGCCCTGAACTCAATCCCGATGAATGGGTATGGGAAAATCTGAAGGGACGGCTTGGCCGGCATGCGCATAAAAACCTTGAAGATCTCACTGAGCATGCAACGAAAATCATGCGGGAGATTGAAGCAAACCCTAAAATGATTGCGAGCTTTTATGACCATATTTATTGCTAATGCAAGTTTACCTACTAAAAATTTTATCAGTAAATAGTTAAAATCAATTTACTTGACAAGGCTTTTTATAAAATTTAAAATAAGTATAATTTTTTCAAAGGGGGAAAAAATGAAATTCTTGAAGTTAAAAAAAGGAAGAAAGCAATTAAATAAGTCACGTCATTATCTAGTTTGTTTATGTAGTTTACTCAGTTTATTCATGTTGTTTTCAATTGTAGCTTCATATGGTGCGAGTGAGAAAAAAGAATCAGAACCTGAAAAAGTAGTGAAAGTTTTAGTTGCCTCAGGTCCAGAACCTGATCATCTCATTGCACATAAAGAAGAGTTCGAAAATAAAACTGGAATTAAAGCCTCGATTGATATTGCTACAAGAGAGGAAAGGGAAGTAAGAATGATGCGCGAGTTGATAGAACAAAGGGTAAATTATGATGTTGTATGCTTACCTGGTGGCACTGAATATGC
>Ga0180437_10008871_pt1 | contig 12613 bp, 10 predicted proteins | sample SS_ome_4_FD_132410 | JGI IMG/M metagenome (GOLD analysis project Ga0180437, IMG submission 132410) | Hypersaline lake sediment archaeal communities from the Salton Sea, California, USA - SS_3_D_1 metaG | ecosystem: Environmental > Aquatic > Non-marine Saline and Alkaline > Hypersaline >...
GCAGGACGCAGTTCGGCAGGCCAGGAGGCCGAAGCAGGCGATGCCGTGGCATCGTCGATGCAGGCCGACGCAGACAGGCGGGCTGCGGACCAGCAGGCACGCAACATAACTTACCTGAGCCCGCTTAGCTTTGTCCCGTCCGATCCGGCCTGCTATATTGTCCTGAAGAGACCAGCGCCGCCCGGAGAATCAGGAATGCTCGACGTCAGCGTGCTATACGGCGGCCTCGAGGCCCCGAGCACCCCGCACCGTTACGGACGGGCGATCACGCAGATCGACCCGCCGCCGCATCAGCGGATGGCGGTGGCCAAGTCCGCCGCCGCGCGGCGCCCCATCGTCGTATGGAACTTCACCCGCACGTGCAACCTGCGGTGTGTCCACTGCTACACCGACTCGCAGGCGGTCGCCTATGACGGCGAGCTGACCACCGACGAGTGCAAGGCGGTCCTGGACGACCTGGCCGAATTCGGCGTCCCGGCCGTGCTGTTTTCCGGCGGCGAGCCGATGATCCGCCCGGACTTCTACGAGCTGGCCGAGCACGCCCGCGGGCTCCGGCTGCACGTGGTGGTCTCGACCAACGGCACGCTGATCGACCGGGCCGCCGCCGAGCGGATCAAGGAGTTGAAGTTCGCCTACGTGGGCATCAGCCTCGACAGCGCCGACCCGGGCGTCCACGACGAGTTTCGCGGCATGGGCGGCGCGTTCGAGCGGACGATGCGGGGCATCCGCCACTGCGTCGCGGTCGGGCAGAAGGTCGGGCTGCGGCTGACGCTGACGCCGCACACGTGCAGCGACCTGCCGGCGATCTTCGAGCTGATCGAGCGGGAGAGCATCGACCGGGCGTGTTTCTATCATCTCTGCCCGGCCGGGCGGGGCCAGGATCTGGCCGCCCTGAGCCACGCCGAGTCGCGCCGCGCGATCGACGCGATCTTCGACGCCTCGGCCAAGCTGGTCCAGACGGGCCGGCGGGTGGAGATTCTGACGGTGGACAACCACTGTGACGGCCCGTACCTGTGGCTGCGGATGCTGCGGGACGGGCATCCGCGGGCCAGGCAGGTGCTGGATATGCTCGCCTTCAACGGCGGGGCGCGGTTCTCCAGCGGGGTCGGGATCGGCAACATCGACTTCAACGGCGACGTGCATGCCGATCAGTTTTCGATGTTCCGGACGTTCGGCAACGTCCGCGAGCGGCCGTTCTCGCAGATCTGGCAGGACACGTCGGACCCGGTGATGGCGGGGCTGAAGGACCGCCTGCCGCTACTGACCGGCCGGTGCGCCTCGTGCCGGTTCAAGAGCCTCTGCGGCGGCTCGCTGCGGGCCCGCGCGGAGATCGCCACCGGACAGACCTGGGCGCCCGACCCGGGCTGCTACCTCACCGATGAGGAGATCGCCGGCGAGCCGATCGTCGTCGCCGAAGCGAGCGCCGTGTCGGCAGAAGAGCCCAACGGCAACCGGCGGGCCCCAAGCGGCTGACGCCCGCGCTCACGTCCCGGCCGCCTCTCAACGGGCGGGGGAGGCCCCCCTTTCCGCGGGCTTCGCGCCCGTCACGCGCAGCGACTTGTACTTGATCGCGAGGATCAGCGCCGTCGTCGCGGAAGCCGACAGGCGCGGGTCGTTGCCGTAGTCCTGGGCGTTGTTGTCGCGGTTCGGCTGATAGTAGAACGTCCCGTCGGGGCAGTGGGCCAGGTTGAAGTGCCAGACGTGCTCGTCCATGAGCTTGCGGAAGCTGGGCGGGTCGACCGCCGCGCCCAGTGCCGTCCACCCCATCCCCAGCAGCGGCGAGCCGTGCGTGTCGGGGAAGGTCTTGTAGTTCGTGCCGATGCACCGGGCGTTGCGCAGCGCGAAGTCCCGGTATGCCTTCCCGCCGAACGGCCACATGGCGTGGGCCACCGCCGAGCCGCCGGTCCGGCCCATGTCGGCGTACTTGTTGTCCCCGCCGTTGCCGTCCTTGTACCAGACGTAGCCGATGTTGTTCGTCCCTTTCGCGATGAACTCGTGGGCCATGTTGACCCGCTTGCGATCGACCTCGATGCCGCACTGGGCCATCAGCGACCACGCCGCCATCGCCTGCGCCGTGATGATGCAGATCGGGCCGTACCCGTTGCCCCCCGGGCGGTCCTTCGGGCGGTGACCCCACCCGCCGGCGCCCTTGCCCTGGCGGTAGTGCTTGTCGAACTGGGCCTGGACCAGCCAGCGGTTGATCTCCTCCAGCTCCTTCAGGGCCCGCTTGTCGCCCGTCGCGAGGTGAAACTCGGCCAGGCACACGCCGTAGAGGCCGTACTTCCAGCAGTCCAGCCCGCCGTAGTCGATCTTGTCGTTGGTCGTCCGGGCGAAGTAATCCATCGCCCGCCGCACCGCGGGCATGTGCTCCTTCGCGCCGCCGGCCAGCAGCGCCAGCGCCGCGAAGGCGTTGACGTGGGGCCGACCGGTCCACGACCCGTCCTGCCGCTGCCGGCGGAGGAGGTACGCGTAGAGCTCCTCGAGGATCCGGTCGGTCTTCCTGCACTCGAACGGGTAGGTCCTGGAGAACCGGCCGTACCGGGTCGGCAGCGTCAGCTCGATCCGCTTCTTCTGCTCGCCGCGGATCACGTCGAACGTCAGCTTGCCCTTCAGCGCGGCGCCCTGGCTGGCCTCGAGCGCGTTGCCGATGTCCATCATCGGCCCCTCGTAGCCGAAGTAGTCCACCCCGTAGCCGAACTTGTGCGGCGTCCTGAACGGCTTGCCGTTGGCGCCGACGATCTTGTCGCCGACCTTCAGCTTCCCGTGGGCGCACGTGTCCCGGAAGACGTAGGCCACCTCCATCACCGTCGGGGCCTCGGGCAGGAGCTTCCCGCGCGCGCCCGTGATGCCGAGGTTGATGAACCACCCGCCCGCCCGGGCGTCCGGCTCGGCCTTGGTCTGCACGCCGTAGGTCGCCCGCTTTCGCAGGGCCCGGGCCGGCACTGCCGTTGCGACGACCAGCCCCGCCGCCACACACCACGTCCAGATCGACTGCTTCATCATCATCTCCTGCTGCCTGGCCCCGCCGGCCGGCCACCGGCGGCGACTCGCCGATCATACGGCGGCGCGGCGGCGCTGACAAGCGGCCGCGGGCGGGGGGGGGCGGCTTGACGCGCGGAAAAGGCGCGGCTAACGTCTGGCGTTTGCGTGTTTGATATGTGAGGCCATTCCATTACAGGAGCCATGACCATGAAGACACAATCGTTCCTGATCGCGCTGGCTGTTTCGCTGGCGACATTGATTCCGGCCGGCGCGGCGGCTCGAGCGGCGGGCAAGCCGGTCAAGGTCTTCCTCCTCGCCGGCCAATCGAACATGGAAGGCAAGGCGAAGAACTCGCTGCTCGAGCATCAGGCGACGGACGGGAAGACGAAGGCGCTGTTCGAGCACCTGCGCAAGGACGGCAAGTGGATCGTGCGCGACGACGTGTTCATCAAGTTCCTCCGCCGCCACGGGGGGCTGACCATCGGGTACGGTTCGCGCGATCGGACCGGTGTGGAGTTGGAGTTCGGCACGGTGATGGGCGACCACTTCGACGAGCCCGTCGTGCTGATCAAGGCGGCGTGGGGGGGGCACTCGCTGTATAAGCTGTTCCGCCCGCCGTCGGCGGGGCTGCCCGGCGACGAGTACCTCAAGGCGGAGCTGGAGAAGGCCCAGACGCGGGTCAAGAAGAACAACGAGAAGAGGAAGCGCAACGACCCGCTGCCGACGATGGACGACATCAAGAAGCCCTACGGCAGCAGCTACCGCAACATGATGGCCGAGGTCAAGGAGGTCTTCGACAACTACGAGACGATGTTCCCGGCGCTGAAGGGCAAGAAGCTCGAGGCGGCCGGGTTCGTCTGGTTCCAGGGCTGGAACGACATGTACGGCGAGCTGGGCCCCGGCGAGTACGAGGCCAACATGAAACGCCTGATCCACGACGTGCGCAAGGACCTCAACGCGCCGAAGCTGCCGGTCGTGATCGCCGCGATGGGCCAGAACGGCTCGAAGCCGGCCAAGGGGAACATGGCCGTCGTGAAGAAGGCGCAGTTCGCGATGAACGACGTGCCGGAGTTCAAGGGCAACGTGAAGACGATCGCCACGGACGCGCTGGTCGACAAGGCCGCCGAGGCGCTGTACCCGCACTGGCGGAAGCGCTTCGAGGAGTGGGAGAAGACCGGCTCGGACTTCGGGTACCACTACATGGGCAGCGCCATCTGGTTCAACCGCATCGGCAAGGCGATGGGCAAGACGATGATCGAACTGATGGGCAACTGAACACGCGGAAGCTCGGCGCCCGCCGGCGCTCGAGATGAGGAGGCCCTCGATGACCGGGGCGAAGCATATCACCCGCCGGAAGCTGCTGGCCGGCTCGGCGGCGGCATCGGTGGCCGTTCTGGCCGGGCGGGCCGGCGCGCTGTCGTACGACGGGAGGCTCGACCTGGCCGTCGTCGGCGTCGGCGGGCGGGGGGCGGCCAACCTCAAGGGCGTTGCCCGAGAGAACATCCTCGCCCTCTGCGACGTCGACGAGCGGAACCTGATTGCCGCCTCGGCGAGGCATCCCCGGGCCAGGCTGTTCGCGGACTTCCGGCGGATGCTGGACCAGGTCGGCCGCGAGATCGATGCCGTGGTCGTCAGCACGCCCGACCACACCCACGCGCCCGCCGCCGCGGCGGCCATGCGGATGGGCAAGCACTGCTACTGCGAGAAGCCCCTGACGCACTCGCTGAACGAGTGCCGCACCTTGATCGAGCTGGCGGCAAAGCACAAGCTCGCCACGCAGATGGGCACGCAGATCCACGCGGGGCCCAATTACCGCCGCGTCGTCGAGGCCGTCCAGGCCGGGCTGATCGGGCCGGTCCGCGAGGTCCACGTCTGGCACACCGTCAGCTACGGCGGGATGGACCGCCCGAAAGACACCCCGCCGGTGCCGAAGCACTTGAGCTGGGACCTCTGGCTGGGCCCGGCGCCGCGGCGGCCCTACCATCGGTGCTACGTGCCGAAGTGGTGGCGGAACTGGTGGGACTTCGGCTGCGGCGGGCTGGGGGACTTCGGCTGCCATTACATGGACCTGCCCTTCTGGGCGCTGAAGCTGCGTCACCCGACATCGGTCGAGGCCGACGGCCCGCCCGTGCATCCGGAGAGCACCCCGAAGTCGCTTCAGGTCCGTTACGAGTTCCCCGCGCGGGGCAAGCTGCCCCCGGTGAGGCTGACCTGGTACGACGGCGGGCGGCAACCGAAGATGCTCGCGAAGGTCCTCGAGCCGCTCGGGCCCGAAGTCGCCAAGCGGTGGCGATCCGGCGTCCTCTTCGTCGGCTCCAAGGGCATGATGCTGGCCAACTACAGCAACCGAATGCTGCTGCCGGTCGAGAAGTTTGCAGGCGTCGAGCTGCCTGCGGAGACGATTCCCGCGTCAATCGGCCATCACGCCGAGTGGGTCCGAGCCTGCAAGACCGGCGAGGCGACCACGTGCAACTTCGATTACTCCGGCACGCTGGCCGAGGCGGTCCTGCTGGGCAACGTGGCCTATCGGACGGGGGAGAAACTCGCCTGGGACTTCAAGGCGATGAAGGCGACCAACTGCGCCGAAGCCGATCGCTACATCCGCAGGGACTATCGCAAGGGGTGGAGGTTGTAGGCGCCGCGCTGCGGGAAACGCTGCGATGAAGTGAAGGAGAGGCAACAACGTCCGACCGCCGGCGCTCAACACCCAACTGCCAAGTGAAGACAACAGCCCTCCGGTATCGCGTGCCCGTTGCTCATCCGAAGAGAGCTGCGGGAGCAGAGGGCCGACTCCTCATCCGGATCGCCGACGCCGTCTACTGCTTCGACCTACGCTGCTGATGAGAGGAGCGCACCATGCCCATGACCCGCCGCCGATTCCTAAGATCGCTCGGCACGGGCGCCGCGGCCGCCGCGATGTCCGGCGCCCTGCCGCGACGCAACGCCCGCGCCGACGACGCCCCCGCCGGCCGGCCCAATATCATCTTCATCCTCGCCGACGACCTCGGCTACGGCGACCTCCAGTGCCTCAACGGCCGATCGAAGATCCCCACGCCGAGCCTCAACAAGCTCGCCGCCGCCGGAATGACGTTCACCGAGGCCCACTCCGGCTCGGCCGTCTGCACGCCGACGCGCTACGGCGTGCTTACCGGCAGATACGCCTGGCGGACGCGGCTCAAACGCGGCGTGCTCAACGGCTACTCGCTTCCTCTGATCGAGGCGAACCGAATGACCGTGGCGTCGCTGCTGAAGGCCGCCGGCTACCAGACGGCCATCGTGGGCAAGTGGCACCTCGGGCTCGACTTCGCCCGCCGCGCCGACGACCCGAAGCGGATCGACGCCTCCAAGCCGCTGAAACGGTCGCCGAACCGCTATGGCTTCGACTACAGCTTCATCATCCCGGCCTCCCTGGATTTCCCGCCGTATGTCTACGTCGAGAACGACCGCGTCACCCAGCCGCCCACGGCGAGCCAGCAGCGGCAGGGCTTCCCCGAGTACATCCGGGCCGGGGAGAGGTCGCCCGACTTCAAGCCCGCCGAGACGCTCGACCTGCTGCTGAAGAGGGCCACCGACTACGTCGCCGAGCGCGCCAAGACGAAGCGGCCCTTCTTCCTCTACTTCCCCATGACCGCCCCCCACAAGCCGGTCACGCCGGCCAAACGATTCCGCCGCAAGAGCCGCCTCGGGCCCTACGGTGACTTCATCGTCCAGGTCGACTGGACCGTCGGGCAGGTCGTCGGCGCCGTCGAGGCCGCCGGCATCCGCCGCAATACGCTGATCATCGTCACCAGCGACAACGGCTCGTTCATGTTCCGGCTGGCCGAGGACGCCACCGACCATCTTGCCGACAAGACGGTGCAGGGCTACCGTGCGTCGAACCACACGTCGAACCACATCTTTCGCGGCACGAAGGCGGACATCTACGAGGGAGGGCATCACGTGCCCTACCTCGCGTCCTGGCCGGCGAGGATCGCCCCCGGCAGCCAATGCGACAAGCCCATCTGCCTGACCGATTTGATGGCCACCTGCGCGGCCATCGTCGGCGCGAAGCTGCCCGCCGGCGCCGGCGAGGACAGCTTCAACACACTTCCGCTGATGCTCGGCCGCCCGTGGGCCTCCCCGCGGGCCCCCGTGATCCATCACTCCGCCAACGGCACGTTCGCGGTCCGCGACGGCAAGTGGAAGCTGATCCTCTCGACCGGCTCCGGCGGCCGCGAGAAACCCACCGGCCGCCCCGACAGCAAGCCCTTCCGCCTCTACGACATGTCCACTGACCCGCGGGAGACGACCGACCTGGCGACCACCCATCCCCAGGTCGTCCATCGCCTCACCGCCGCTCTGAAGACAATCCAAACAGCCGGCCGAAGCCGCTAGAGTCCCGGCAACGCTGGCCCTCCGGGCCCACCTTCCTGCTTGCTGGTGGCAGAACTCTCTGAGTTCTGGCAACGCCGCTGTCTTCCTGTATCACCTGGCCGACTGTCATCGGCTCAATGGTGTTTCACTTATTGTCTCAACTGCCTCATTCCGGGCGACACGGCAGATGACACACATCCCCTGGGCCGTTCCGAGGCCTGCCCCTTCACAAATCCATTTATATCAGTGCTTTGTTGAACACGCGTTCCATGGAACGGCCTCTTCAGCGCCTCTTCAGACTGTCCCATATAAGACAGCCATTGGCGCATCTGCTGCCGCCGCTGCCTCTGAAATCTCAGGATATAACAAGTGTTTTGTACGAGCCTTATCTACGTTCTCTCCGAGCAGCCAGATGCCGTGGCACGAACCGTGCATATGAGATATGCACGATAGAGACAACCAACAGAGTCAGGAGGCCGGCCCCGTCGGCTTTGGGCGCCCTCCTGCGGCGGCTGCAAGGAGTCGATCCAATGACTGGCCCGGAGAAAGGGACGGCGATAGCTTTGCTGGGCTGCGCGGCGGCGCTGCTGGCGGCGGGCTGCCAGCCGACCCGGCCCCTGGCGCACCCGCCGGCCAGCGTCAGCGAATTCGATCGCGCGCAAGCTGAGGCCGAGGCCGGATACCCTGAATACACGGTGCTGCTGTACAATCTCCAGCGGACACTCGATCCGGGCCTGGAGGAGCAACCTCGGCTGTCGTCGCTGGAGCTGGTGGCGCTTCTGGGTGTTGGCAGAAGCGACGTGCCGCAGTACCTGGCCCCGCTGCTGGATGACAGCGAGACTCCCGCCGAACTCCGCCGCCGCGTCGGGCTCATGCTCGATCCCCTCGGCGGCCCAGCTAACACCGTTGCCCGCGGAGCCGACCCCGAAACCCTCCTGCCCCCGTCAGGGCGATTCCCCGTGCTCGCGAAGTCGCCCGGCGGGCAGGACTGACCGCCGCCATACCAAAGAGGACACCACGATGACTACGAATGCCCCCAGCATCACGAAGCCCCAGAGCCCCCTCCCGCCGGAGCCGATCCGAGGGCTGACCCCGGAAGAGCTGGCGGCCTGCCGGCAGATCCCGTCGGCGATCCGCTATGTGGACCACGAGAGCTTCGCCCTGCCTTCCGCCGAGGATCGCTACGGCCCGTCGGGCGCCGAGCAGATGCATCTGCCCGCCTGGACCCACTCTCAAGACCCCACCGACGCGGTGGGCATCTCGGGGATCAAGGCGGTCCGCCTGAGCCGCAGCGAGGAGAAGCTGCTGTTCCTGAAGTACAACTACGCGCGGTACCGGCTGGCGGGTCTGCTGGGGACGCGGCGCCGCCGGTCGGCCGCGACGGCCAGGCGAATGATCCGCTGGCACAGACGGGTGACGGAGTTGCGGGCGATGCTTGTCCGGGCGAACATGGCCCTCGTCGTCGCGATGGCCAACCGCTTCCAGACCCGCGACGTCGAGTTCGCCGAGCTGGTCGCCGAGGGCAACATGGCGATGTTGAGGTCCGTGGAGCTGTTCGACGCCTCGCGAGGCTTCAAGTTCTCCACGTATGCCTGCCGCGCGATCTTGAAGGCCCTGTCCCGCCAGGCCACGAAGGCCGCTCGATACCGCAGCACCTTCTCCGTCGAGTTTGACCCGAACATGGAGCATGGCGGGCTGAGCCTTCACCGCCACCGAACGCAGCGGCAGGACGCCGTCGACGACGTGCGGGAGGTTGTCTTCCGCAACCGGGCCGGGCTGGGGGAGCTGGAGCGGACGATCGTCCTGGAGCGGTTCCCGCTGGCGACCAACAGGAAGCGCCGGACGTTTGCGGAGATCTCGCGAATGGTCGGCCTGTCGCCCGAGCGCGTGCGCCAGATCCAGGCCGTCGCGCTGCGGAAGATCCACGCCGCCCTGAGCGGCAGGCGCCCGGCAAAGACGGCCTGACACGCCCGAGGCGGCGTGGTAGGATAGCGGGCAACCAACGGAAACGGGGACCGGCTCGGCAGCGACCTGCCCTGCGTAGCGGCATAGCCGCGAAGCATGGGAGCGAAGGTGCCTGTCCCCGTTCCCGTGCCCGAGTGCGAAACAAACGGACCCACCATCAGCCGCCGCCTAAAGGGATCGACGCGATGCCGCCGACGTTCGAGCGACACCCCGCCAACCCCATCGTCACGCCCGGCCTGTACGACTGGCGGCGGGCGGTCGTTTTCAACCCCGGGGTGATCCACGAGGAGGGCCGCTTCTACATGTACGAACGGGCGGCCGGAGGCCTGCGGCCGTTCCATTGCTACATCGGCATGCTCGAGAGTGACGACGGCGTGCACTTCACGCACACGGTCGACGAGCCCGTACTGACGCCCGAGATGGCCGGCAGCACCTGCGGCAGCGTGCAGGACCCTCGCGTCGTCCGGATCGACCGGACGTACTACATGACCTACGCCTATCGCCCCTACGCGTGGGACAGCCATCCGACCGGCCTCGGCGTGCCGGAATCGCACGAGGCGGACTACCCCGGGTTCAGCGGTCGCAGCGGGGAAAACCAGACGCGAACCGGCATCGCTGTGTCCACTGACCGCGTCAGTTGGCGACACCACTGCTGGGCAACGCCCGCCGAACTCGACGACCGCGACGTGATCCTGTTCCCCGAGAGGATCGCCGGCCGCTTCGCCATCCTTCGCCGGCCGGCCCAGTTTGTCGGGCCCGAGTACGGCACGGATCGCCCGGGCATGTGGATCAGCTTCTCCGACGACCTGAAGACCTGGACGGACCCGACGCTGCTGGCCCGGCCGGAAGCGAAATGGGAGAGCGGCCGCATTGGAGGCTCGACCCCGCCGATCCGCACCGACGAAGGCTGGCTGGTCTTCTACCACGGCGTCGAGGAGGAGTACCCGCCTGACCGCCGCGTGATCTACCGCCTCGGCGCGATGATGCTCGACCTCGACGATCCCACGAAGCTCCTCGCCCGCACTCGCAACTTCCTCATGGAGCCGCAGACCTACTACGAGCGGTTCGGCCTCTACATCCCCAACGTGATCTTCCCCACCGCCGCCGTCGTCGTCGACGGCCTGATCCGCCTCTACTACGGCGTCTGCGACACCGCCATCGCCCTCGCCACCGCCCCGCTCGCGGAGGTCGTCGACTACGCAATGGGGCGGTAGCCGGCCAGGGGGTTGGAGGGAGGCGCGAGCAATGCCCGGAGCCCGCAATCGTGCATCGGCATCCCCCTGTGGTATGATCTCTCCGGACCTCGTAGCGGCTCGCTGGGGACGACACACAGATGGCAGAACAGCGGGAGACAAACCACTACTACGTGGACGAAGCCGGGGACATGACCCTTTTCGGGAGGAGAGGCAGAACTCTCGTTGGGTCACGTGGCTGTAGCAGATTCTTCATGCTCGGAGTAGCTCATCTGCCCGACCCGACTGAGGCGAGGAAGGCAGTCAGGGAACTCCGAGAGCAGTTGCTTGCTGATCCCTACTTCAGGGGCGTCCCCTCGATGCAGCCGGAGTCCGGCCGAACAGCCCGGGCGTTCCACGCCAAAAATGATCCAGCCGAGGTCAGGCGGGAGGTGTTCAGACTGCTGCCCTCGTTGGGCGTGAAGGTTCAGGCGGTCGTCCGACGAAAACGCGAACTGGTCAGCGTTGCTCGACACCTGCACTCGAAGGGGCAGCGGTTGACTGCAAACGATGTGTACGACGACATGGTCAAACGGCTGTTTCGGAACCTGCTCCACAAGGCCGACGAGAACCGCATCTGCTTCGCATGGCGCGGCAAGAGCGACCGGTCGGAAGCCTTGACGCAGGCCATCCGGAGGGCGCAACGGAACTTCGAGCGGAAGTGGCGGATCTCCAGCGACAAGCCGACGCTGATCCGTTCGATGTACCCTTGGGAAGACGAGGGGCTTCAAGTGGTCGACTACTTCCTCTGGGCCTTGCAGCGCCTGTATGAGCGACATGAGGACAGGTTCTTCGAACTCCTGAGGCCGAGCTTCCGCCTTGTCATGGATCTGGACGACAAGAGGAACCATGAATACGGCGAATGGTACAGCGACGCCAATCCCCTGGATCTGCGCAAAATGGAAACCTTCTAGCGAGCTAGGTTCCAGCGGCTATACCGCCGGAACACACGGCACGAGGCCGACGTTCGCTCGCTCCTGAAGGCTCCTTCTCTTTATAAGGCCATACCGGCTGTCCATGGCAAACGAAAACGCAGAAAAAAACCACCCACGGCAACGACGAGAAGGCGCATTCAGGCCGTCTCCCCCGTCAGCGGCACAGACGTCGGCGTCTCCAGCGCCTTGGCGGCGACCAACAGGCACGCCTGAATGTCCTCCTCCGCCAAGCCTTCGTACTCGGTTAGGATCTCCGCCGCGGTAGTGCCGTGGGCGAGGAGATTGAGGATGAAGTCGACGGTCCGCCGCGTGCCCTTGATCGCCGGCTTGCCGCAGACGATCTTGGGGTCCAGCACGATCCGCTCGAGCAGTTGCCGGTCTGTCATCGCAAGCGTTCCCTTCCGTGGCCGGGCCGGCCAGCCAACGAACTTGGCCGCCTCGGCGCCCACCTCTGGCGGCCCCCATTGTGCCCGTTCGGCACGCCGCGGCTCAATGTCGGTTCTGGCGGAACGGGAAGCCGGCCGCGGCGAGCATGCGGACGGCGGTGCAGTAGGACATGATCTCCTCGGCCGACAGGGCGCGTCTCAGCAGGAGGATCTCGTCGACGGTCATGGGGTGGCCCAGCCAGTGGGGGCCGAGGTCGATGGCGTTGATCACGTCGGCGGGGCGGAGCAGCCGGCCCTTGAGGTTGACCTCGCTGCGGAGCCCGCCGTCCCAGTAGACGCACACGCGCGAGCCGGCCGAGACGGTCATCGCCACGTGGTGCCAGACATCCTCCTTCATCCACGCGTCGCCGAAGCGGATGCCGTTGACGTTTGAGATGCCGGGGAAACTGTAGGCCTGGAAGACGAAGGTGGGCTCTTTCAGCGCGCACCACTGCCCCCGGCCGCGGACGAAGTTGCTCAGGTAGCCGTTGGCGCGGAGGCTGACGAGGTGGAAGGCGGTCTCCGGCTTCATCGGCACGTCCAGCCGCCACCACATCGAGGCGGTGATCGGTCTGTGCAGAGGCCAGGCGAGCTTCTGGAGGCGGATGGGCGCCTTCGTCTTGCCCGGCCGATAGCCGCCGCCGGTCAGGCCGGCGGCGGGGGGGGGCTTGCCCGCCGTGACGCGGGCACCGAGGCGGTTGATTTCCGGGCAGTCGGGGCC
>Ga0180437_10008873_pt1 | contig 12610 bp, 22 predicted proteins | sample SS_ome_4_FD_132410 | JGI IMG/M metagenome (GOLD analysis project Ga0180437, IMG submission 132410) | Hypersaline lake sediment archaeal communities from the Salton Sea, California, USA - SS_3_D_1 metaG | ecosystem: Environmental > Aquatic > Non-marine Saline and Alkaline > Hypersaline >...
TCAAGCCACTTAACTTTTACTAGATCAATCTCCTTCATACCACACCCATTTTTCTTTAAATTTTTTCATACAATCTTCTCTAAATCTACAGCGTTTACATATTGGAGATGTTTTAGAAAACTCTTTTGTCCCAAAACAACACCTTGTTAAATCTTCTTCTTCCATTAAAATAGTCCAAATAAATTTAATATTTTCCAACATCCAAGGAATAAAAATATTAATAACCCAAGTTTTTCATACCATTTATTTAATATCCAAGAGCTTGCAAGAACAAACTTAGCTTTTTCTTCCCATCCCATACCTTGTAAATCTCTCAATTCCTGAGCACCCATACTATTCTCAAACTTTTGTAATATTTTTTCTTGTCTTGCTTTACGCGCCTTTTTTTCAGCCTTTCTTTCTTCTTTTCTTCTTAAAGTTTCTTGATAATTTGAAACATGTCCTTTACCCATTTTTTACCTCAGTTAAAACTTTTAATATTTCATAGTTTATATTATTAAGTTCTTTAAACTGCATATAAATAATTATACTTATTGTTAATAATATTAGAACTGACCCATATAGCATTGTGGCTAACATAGAAGCATTATATGATACTATTTCATTTTGTTCTTGTAATGTTTGACAAGGAGTTCCAGCACATTTTTCTTGATAATCTTTACTACTAATTATTGTTTTACCACTCATACTATAATAATCTATTGAAACATTAGATGGTACGCCATAAGCTTCATATATTTTAGAATGAATATCTTCATGAATTATTATACTCTCCATTTCTGTTATATACATTAAACTAATAAATGATATTATCAATAATATTGGAATAAAAAATACTTTAATAAATTCCCATACAAAAGAATAAACTTTCATATAACTCCCCCTAAAATTAATACTGTAATATAACATAAAGTTATTACTGGTATAAATGCAACATCTTGATCTTCTTTAAGACTAAACATTTTCATAATAATAATTTGATATATAAATCCAATAACCATAACCATTGATATAAATAAAAAGAAAAATCTTAAATCTAATAATAAAAATCCAATCATTGTAATAACTTTTAAATCTGCCACTCCATTAATAGGAACGCCAAATTCTAGAAACATCCAACCAATTATAAATGAAAATAAACCAAGAGCTAAAGCTGTTTCACCTTGTATAACGTAAGCAACTATAGCTACTAAGAAAAGTAATCCTGTTAAAAACCCAGATGGAAAACGTTTCCATATTACGTCAACTATGGATAATACAATCAACACCGCTAACAGTAACCACTCTATCATCTTTTTTTATTCTCCAAGGGTCACACACTATTTATTTTTTCTCTTCGTATTCTTTGAGTAATAACTTAAGAGCATCGCTAAATGTCTTAAGGTCGTTTTCACCTTTTATCTTATTCAACCTAGCCCTATCTGTTTTAGGGATTTGTATAGAACAAGCTGGAACTAACTTTTCTGTATCACTATCTTTAATTAATGTAACCATAGTCAATAAAAACTACTAATGTTTATAAATCTTCTCATAGGCGGTTTGCTATCTCCATTAACTTTCTTAGATCGTCTGGACATACCTTTTCCAATTGTATTATGAACCATAATGGATTTCTATGGGCAGAATACGTTTTATCAAATTTGTGATGTTTTGGACATAATGCGACTCCATTCTCAATCATATGTCTTGTTTCTTTAATTTCTCTTGGAATAATATGATGCGCATTCAATAATTTTTCATTACCACATAATGCACATTTATTATTATATTTGTTTTTTACAGCTTTAGCCCATTGAGTGTCAAGTTTTTTAAGTTTAAGTCTTTCTTGTTTTTTCTGATATGTTTTTGTTTTTTTATGACGCTCTTGTTTATTTATTTTAATCTGTTTCTTTGTTAATTTCTTTTTTGCCATCACCTAACCTTTTATTTAATTCATCCACTTTTTTATTTAAATCATTTAATTTGCCTAACATTAAAGTATTTCTTTCAAGATTATATCTAGCCTCTTCAGTGAAAAAACCAAGATAACGTTCTAGAAAACCAATGATCATCATTGCTATAAATATTATAATTGCTAACACCCAAATATTAATATCAATATAAGGTTTTATGTATGGATATAAAACTCCAACTAAGATCATAACAAATCCAGGAGATTGTATCCATGCATATGATCTAGACATAAAACTACGAAAAACTATAACTTTTCGTCTAATTTTTTTAAAGGTTTTATTTTCACTAAATTGAACCAATTTTTCTTTTACCATGTAACACCTCCTATAAAAGTTACATCATTATTTTGTTTTCCGGCTAATTTGTTTAGCATAACCTTTTTCTTTATAATATTTAAAATCTTATGACATATATCAACACTATTCAAAGTAGACCAATTTTGATTTATTTTTATGATATGTTTAGACATCCAATCTTCAGGGGCCTCCCAATCATCCTCTGTAAATGCCCACTTTTTTTTATCAAGCCAATAAGAGCCACCTGAAAAAGAATATAACATAAAATCTTCTAATGGCATTAATTCTTTAAATTTAATTTTACCACCTGGTATCAATTCTCCAATAGCTTTAGATACAACACAATAATTTCTTCTTCTACATTCTTCTATCCCTAATGCTGATACTCTTGGATACTGTTCTTGACTATAATTAGTTTCAAAAAAAACTTTTTCACGTCCACTCTTATCAATTCCACACAATCCAGCATTTAAATTACCGAGAACCATTCCTTCACTAACAGTGTTATGAGGATACATAGAAATCGTATGTAATCTTTTTAAGTTTGAGAATATACGTTCTAATTCTTCGTCTTCTGTAAATTCTTTTGATATTCTTTTTGTAACTTTAAACATTTTACTTTCCATAAATTTAATAAATAATATAAAATAAAGAATAAATTATTTATAAAGGTTGATATTACTCAATCTTTTTTACTTTTGATATCCCTGAAAAAGTTGTTGGATTACCATCTCTATCTTTTTTAGTTACATCTTCTACCATTACTTTTGCTTTTGTCCCTATGATTTGTTCTACAGTAACCTCTCCGCTACCTAGATCAACACCATGCGCAATAAACAATCTACCCATTTTTGTTTCTGGGTGTACTTTTGGTGGAATAGAACATAGATGAGTTAATTTCACATCCTTTCCTTCAATAGAATAAATAAATCTTAAACCTTTACCATAATCAGATTCAAATTCTTGAACCTCTTCTAAAGTTCCAGTATAGATCCCTTCTTCAATTTTAGGACGATCAAAATCAGGTGCCTCATTTGTTGAATTAAATTTCATTGTTTCTTTTTATTAGGCCATAATAGACATTAATAGTCTTCAAATCATTATAGATTTTTTAGCCTCTTAACCTCCTTTCAGGTTATGATAAATTAAATATTATAGAGTTTATAAAGATTGTTGTGATGACCCTTAGGGTACCCCACCCTAGGGTTAACCCCACCCCTCACCCTCCACGAAAATTTTACATATATACGTATACTATAGTATATATACTATAGTATATAATTTAATAATCCATAAACCGAATAACTTTTTACTACTGAATAGTGACGACGATATTTTAAGGTGTTAATAATTGTTACTACTTAATAGTGATAAATAAACTATGGGTTTAAAATGAGGGGTTATTTTTTGTTAAATCTATATGGCTAGGCATTTATATCTTAATATTTTAACTACTAATAAGTTACAAAATATTAAAGAAATATTTATAAACTATTTTTGGCTTTTTTTATTAACTAAATTTAAGGAGTTAAAAAAAAATGACAGACACAACACAAGAGAAAAAAACTTTTATAGATAGTGAAAACGCTTTAAAAGTTGTTTTAAATTCTTCTATTAATGGGAGAAATGCAAAACAGCAAAAAGCAAATATTAACGACGCTTTAAACGATTTTCTTTTTTATGGTGGTGTAACATTTAATAAACTTTTAAGTTTTATGAGTTGCGAAAATAGAAAACAGCAAATAAGCAATTTAAATAAACTTAAAAATATTTTGTCTTGTAATGACAAAATAAAAATAAGTGAAGTGTTACAAGAGGATAAACCAAAAAAAGAAGAATACCCCCAACAAATAACCATAAAAGAATATGGTTTAAATAAATGGGGTGAAGTAGTCTTAAAAAATATTCGTTCTGAATATGTCTTAAAAAGCCGTTTTAGATATCCAAAGAGATATTTAAAAGTTATTAACCTAAAATAAATAAAAGTTGTTTATAATGGCTTAAAATTGATTTTAAAGGGTGTTGGGTTAAAACCCAATACCTTATTTTTTTAATTCTAAATGCCTAGTAAAGTTATTTCATTATTGGCATATAATTATAATTAAATTATAGGAGTTAAATAAATGAATATCAAAAAACAAAAACTTTTAAGATTTATTGATAATAATAAAGAAGGGTTTTCTTTATTTTATGATAATCTAAAAGAAGTTAAAAAAGGTTTTATTGTCAGTTTTACACATATAGAAAAAACAAAAAACTTAAACTTACTTTTGGATAGAATAGATTTTATAAGTTTAGCTTTTCCACAACTTAAAAAAAGTTTGGTTATTGGTGGCTGGTTTAATAAAGATGATAATTGTTTTTATTTGGATTTAGGTTTAAATATCCAAAATAAAAAAGATGCTTTATTAATAGCCAAACAGTTTAAACAAATAGCAATATTTAATTTAAACACTTTTGAAGAAATAAGAGTTTAATTTTTTTATTAAAATTCTTATTTTTATAGACAATTTTAACAGGTTAATAAATGCCTAGTCATTAAAGTTATTTCATAGACAATTTTAACAGGTTAATAAATGCCTAGTCCTTAAAGTTATTTCTTTAATGGCATATAGTTATAACTAAATTATAGGAGTATAAATATAAAATGATATTGACAGAAGAAAAAATAAAAAAGTATTTTGAAGAAAATATAAATTTTAGTCTAAAAGATTTTTATAAAACACATAATAAATATAAAAACTATAAGACAAAAGAATTTAAACTATTTTTAGACAAATATAAAGAAGAAGTTAAACAACATTTAGACAATTTAAGTTTTAATATTGTAAAATGGTTTAATGATAATCCTTTAAAATATATTAATGATTTAGAATTTAATAATAAATCTAATATAAGAATTTTAAAAACTTGGGTTAATAGTATAACACAAGAATTAAACTATAAATTCATTAAAGGGTTAATAAATGCAAATAATAACACTTATAAAAATTTTAATATTAAGTTTTATTTGTATTATTATAAAGAAATAAATCAAATAATGAAAGATAGTTTAAAACAAAAACTTTTTAATTAAATTTTTAGGGAGATTAAAAGCAAATGGACAAAAAACAAATAAGTATGATAAACAAGGCATTTGATAGTTTATATGATGTTAATAGTAAATTTGGGCTATTTCAAGAACAATTAACAACCATAGAGGACTATATGAAGTCTAAAGGATATAAAGTTAAAATTAATGGCTTTGATAAATGTGTTTTTGTAAAGGACAACCATAGTAAATAAAGTTATTTCATTAATGGCATATAGTTATAGAGAAGTGATAAACAACCATAGTGAATATAAAGTTATTTCATTAATGGCATATAGTTATAGAGAAGTGATAAAATGATAAAATGGAACAAAAAACAATAAATGTATATGAGTTTAAAGAACTCAACGATAGTGTAAGAGAAAAGGTCTTAGACAGATTTAGAGAAACAGCTTTAGATTATGGGTGGTGGGATTGGCTTGTAGAAGATTTTTTAAATTCTGTTAAAGAGGAATTAGACTTAGATTTTAATGAAAAAGATTTAAGTTTTTCCTTTGATAGAGATTATCATATTTCTCTCAACGATAGTGTAGTTCAAAGTGAATTATGCAGTAAATTTTGGAGTAAAGGGTTAGTTAATGTAGATTTACCAAACAGATTTGGCTTTTATTCTAATCATTTAGGGGGTGGTATTATGAGTAGCTTAAACGAAAGTGAAGTTAATGATAACATTTGTGAAGTGGAATATGAGGGAGATGAAAATGATTTAAAAGATATTGTTAAACAAAAATTACACGAAAAAAAGGTTAAAGAACTCAACGATAGTGTAAGAGAAATCTTAGAAAAATTACACGAAAAAATGTATATTTTGTTAAAGAGTTTAAGAGATGAATATGAATATAGATTAAGTGATGAAAATATTAAAGAACTTATTGAAATTAATGAATATAAATTTAGAGAAAATGGAGATTTAGAATAATGGGTATAACAGATAAAGAAATGAAAGAGTTTTTAGATGAAAACTTAGAATTTGAAATTAAACCAAAAAGGTTTAAGCATAAGCAAACAGGAGAAATTGTAACACAAGTGTCAATTTTAGAAATTAATGATTATGAAGTATTAGAAGAATAAAGTTATTTCATTAATGGCATATAGTTATAGAGAAGTGATAAATCATAAATCATATTTAACCAATATTGAAATTAACTCCTTTAATTTGGTTAAATTGTTGTTACTAACCGAGTAAGATATCATTACTAAACTAGTAACAACAATTTATATTCAAAATGGTAAAAGAATTAACAACAAAACAAGAAGATTTAGTCTTAGACAACGATAGTGAGTTTTTAGACTATGAAGAAGAAGATTTAGACAACGATAGTGAGTTTTTAGACTATGAAGAAGAAGATTTAGAAAGCAAAGCCGATTATGATGATTTTTTATATGAGGTAATGCGAGATTTAAAATTTGAAGAAGAATATGAAAAGCTAAGTGATGAAGAAAAAGAAAAGTTAAATGAGGAGAGTTTATACAAATGAAATTTAGCGAGTTTGAACTATTAACATTAAGAGAGGGATTATTCTCTATTAGGCACGATAGGGAGATTGTGTCAATAGAGGAATTTATGAGTTTAGATAATAAACTTTGTAAAGTCATTACTGACAACGATAGTGAAGTTAAAATGGAGATTGAAAAATAAAATGGTATGGTATAATTTAGAAATTGGAAAACATAAGTGTAAATATACACCTTTATCTTATAGTGATAAAGAATATCCTAATTGTGATAGCGAGGGTAATGTTCTAACAAAAGTTAGTGGTAAATTTGAAAAAGGACATTTCTTAAATGAACAAACAGGAGAAAAGCACGAAAAGGCATTTAAGTTAATTAATGATAAAGTAAGTAAAGGTTTTAGTGGTAGAATTAAAGAAGTAACAAAAGAAAATATTATTAATGTTAAAAGTGGAGAGAGTGAAGATTTGTTAATAGAAAAAGAATTTTTATTAGAAAACCAAGATTTATATGATGAACTTATTGAAGAAAATAAAGAAGTTAAATTTGGTGGGTGGTTTGGTAATGGATATAAAGCATATAGAGTTTATGTTGTGCCGAGCAAACTGTATAAAGGATTTTGTATTATGAAATGTGGTAGAGGTAATAAAAGCGAAATTATTAAAGACTTAGTTCAAGAGAGAAATGATTTAGCCGATTTAAAAGAAAAATTAGCCAATATTGATTTAGGTTTGGAAAGTGTTAATCAAACTAAAGTAGAGGATTTATTAGAAATTTAAAATGAATAAAGATATTTTTATGTTGTGTAAAAGCATTAGAGAAGATGAATACCAAAAAAATAAATCCTCTATGGTTAATATTATTGGTAATATTAAGTTTGACGGAGAAAGGATTTTAGCAGTAAAAAAAGATAATGATGTTATGCTAGTTAATAGAGGGTGGAATTTAAGAAATGATGTTTTTAGTGAAGTTGTAGAGGATTTAAAACAAATTGACGGAGATTTTATTATTGACGGAGAAGTAATAAGTAAAGATGATAATTTTACTAAACTTATGACTAGGGCTAGAGTTAAAGATAAAGAAAAGTTAAAACAAAGAATTAAAGATGTGCCTATTATTTATATGGCATTTGACATTTTAAAATATGATAATGTAGATGTTAGAGGAGAAAAACTAAAGAGTAGATTAGAAAAATTAAAACTTCTATTTACTCCTTACAACGATAGTATGAAAAATGTAGAGGTAGCCGAATATGGAGATGTTGATTTAATGTTGCAAAGAGCAAAAGATGAAAATAGAGAGGGTATTATTATTAAAAATTGGAACGGAGTTTATGAGAGTAAAAAGAGAAGTGATTATTGGCTTAAATTAAAATTCTTTAAAGAAGAAGAATTTAAAGCTGTTGAATATGAAGTTAATAATGCAGGTATTAAAGTCTTAGATGAACAAAAAAGAAGTGTTCAAATTACAGGAGAACAACACCACGAAGTAAAAGAATTATTAGATTTAAACGGAGAAGTATTAATTGAAATTCAATATTTAACTAAATCAAAAGACGGACAATATCGTTTTCCTTCATATAAACGGATTGTTGGTAGTGCCTAAAAATGATAAACTTTATAAGTAATATTAAAGTTATTTCATTAGTGGCATATAGTTATAGGAGAAAAAAATAAAATGGTTATGAAAATCACACACGAAGAATTAAACATATTAGTAAAGCAGTTATTCACAAAACAAACTTCTTTAATGTGTTATGGAACTTTTGGTATTGGTAAAAGTTTTGTAGTTAGAGATAGTGCTATTGAATTAGCACAAAAACATAACAGAGAGTTTGTTGAGTGGGCAAAAATAACAAGAGAGAAAAAATTAGAAGTTTATACAAACCCCGAAAAATATTTTGTTATGGTTGATGTTAGACTTAGTGAATATGGTAGTGAAGATTTAAAGGGTATTCCAAAACTAGATAGTAGTGATTATTTAGATTGGAAAATATCTTTATGGGAATTATTACTACAAAAAGAAAATTCTATGGGTATTTTATTTCTTGATGAATTTAATTTAGCTAGTCCTATGGTTTTAAGTGCTAGTTATAAAATTCTTAATGATAGAACTATTGGAGAGGGTAAAATAACAGATGATTGGGCTATTATCGGTGCTGGTAATCTAGCGAGTGATAAGGCATTTACTTTTGATTTACCTTTACCTTTGAGAGATAGATGTTGTGAATGTGAATTACAAAGTGCCGATAGTGAAAGTTTTACTGAATATATGGTTAAAAAAGGTTTTATGAAAGAAATTATTGCTTTTATTAATGCTCATAGTTCTGTTATGAGAGAAGTTGCTAGTGGAGATAGTAAAATTAAAAATACTACTACAAGAGGTTGGGAAAGATTAAACAATCTAATTAAAGATAGAACTAATATTGATAGAGAATTTGAACTATTATCACACACAGCAATAGGAGAGGGAATAGCTAGTGATTTTGTAGCATTTTGTAAAATTCAAAAGAAGTTAAACATAGAAGAATATATTAAAAATCCACAAAAGATTTTAGAAATACAGGGAGATGAAGCACTATCGTTGAAATATTTTTTAATTACTTGTGTAGCTGACCAATATAAAGATAAAAAGTTAGACTTCAAAAAAGTAATGGAAATTTCCTCTGTATTTGATACAGAAGAAAAACCCGAATATGTTACTCTACTTTGGCAGTTATGTATTTCTTATAATGAAAAACAGTTTAGAGAAGATGTTATGGGTTGTGGAGATAAAGAAGAAAAACTTATATCTAAATATGGAAAATATTTATTTTAAAAATGAAAAAAATTGAATTTGTGGAATATCACAGTTTAGAAGATTATCAATTTGATGTAGGTTTTGATTTAACAGAAGAAGAATTTAAAGATGTTAAAAGTGAAAAAAGAAATACACTTTTTGAGCAAAGTATTCTTTATATAAAAAATGTTAATGGTAGATTATTAATTCTTGATGGGCATAGTTTTTACATAACCACCTCTAATAATGATTTTGATTTAGAAAGTGGATATTATGTTGTTGATGAAGATAGATATGGAGATAAAGATAAATATAATCATATTATTTTAGAAGAAGAAGATTTAGGAGAAGGATTGTATAGTCTTATTTTAGATACAGATGTTTGTGATAATATGATTGAACAATTTAGAGATTATGAAAGTAAAAAAAGAAATGAAGTTAATGTTAGTGTTTGGTTTGGTAGCGATTATACCCCAGAAGATTGGAGAGAAGATTTTAAGGAATTATCAAAAGATACAATTATTGAACAATTAAAGGATAGACATAAAACTGATATTGATAAACAGATTGAAGATAAAATTAAAGATGAAGAAGAACGAAAAGCTAAAGAAAATGAAATTGATATTGTAACAAACAAAATAAATAAAAGATTAGATTTTGAAATTGAAACAGCTAACTCAAAAATATCCTATGTTGTTGCTAATAATACTTTAACATTTTATACAAAAGCCAATACACCAACACATAGATTAACATTTTCATCTTTTACATATTTTAAAGATAAATTAGGTAACAGTTTATACACAGTAAAAAGATTAACAGGTAATAGTCAAATTCAAGATTATTTATCTAACAACGAAATATCATTTAAATATGAAAAATATGAAGATGATGGATTGGGTAATGGAAAATTTAAGACTATGGTTGAGTTAGATTTTGAAAATAATAGATTTAATGGGTTTAAAGTTGCTAAAAATAAAATTAGATTTTTAATGAACAGAGCAGTTGAAGATAAATTTGATGATAAATATAAAGATAAAAAAACAATAGAGTTGTTAAATCGTTTAAGTGGTATTAAGGTTGATGTTTTAGATATGGATAAATTAGAAGTTGCTAGTAAATTTGACTTTTATATTTCAATCTCATTACACGATAGGGAAACTTTTAAGGTTAAATTTATGGGTGTTGAAAAATTAGTTGAGTGGAATATATTAAAAGAAAATCTAACTTATGGTAGTAGTGTTAGTAGGTATATATCAAAAAGCAAACTCTTAAAATTTTGTAAAGCACTAGAAATTCCTAATGATGTCATAGAACAACAAATTAAGAAAACAAAAATACTTCATAAACTAAAAGGAGAAAATCAATAATGGTAGATGTAAGCGAAAAATTAAAGCGAGGTAAAGTTCAATTACAAACAAAAAATTCATTTTTTGGTAGATTGATTTTAGCATTAAATTTTAAAGAAGTAAAAGAGTGCGAAACTATTGGTGTTGATTATAAAGGTAATTGTGTTTATAATAGTGAGTTCATAAATAAGTTATCAATACAAGAATTAATAGGAGTATTAGCTCACGAGCTTTTTCATTTGGCTTTACTTCATCATTTTAGATTTGCAGGGAGAGAACCACAATTATCAAACATAGCCGAAGATATTACTATTAATTCTATGTTGATGAAAGAGAAATATCAGTTGCCTATGGTTGAAGTTAAAGATGATAAAGGTATTATGATTAAAAAAGTAAATGGACTTGTGCCTAATGATTATGATGAAATTGAACTTGATTTTGGGGTATGTAAAATTAAAATTTGTGAGTGTTCAAAGAAAAATGCTGAAACTATTTATGAAGAAATCATAAAACAGCTTAGGAAAAATGGACAAAATATTTCTTTATCTACTGAAAGTTTAGAAGAATTAGAAAGTGGAAAAGGTGGTAAAGGATTAGCCGACGGAATTAAAGAAGTTGCTAAAAGAGTTTTAGATGAACACATTAAAGCTGACAAAACAAAAATGTCTAAAAAACAAATACAAAAAGCACAAAAGCAAATAGAGGGTATGGTTAGAGAAGCATTAGAGCATAGTAAAATGAGAGGAGATTGTCCTAGTGGTTTAGAGAGATTGTGGGGTAGTATTCACGAAGAAAAGTTTAATTGGAAAGTTTTACTACAACGATACATAACAGAACTTCTACCTTATGACCAATCTTGGCGAAATTTTGGTAAAAAGACTTATGGAACGGGCATATATTCACCTATGACTTTGAGAGAACAAATTGATGTTACAGTTGCCATAGATGTTAGTGGCAGTATTGGAGATAAAGACTTAAACGATTTTATGAGTGAAATTGTTGGTGTTGCTAAACAATTTAAGAACAGAATTAAAATGACAATTATTACACACGAAAACGAAGTAATAGATACTTTTAGTGCTTTTAGTGAAGAAGATGTAAAAAATATTAAGATTAAAGGTTGTGGTGGAACTTCTTTTGAACCTGTTGTTGAACATATTAAACAAAATCATAAACAAACTAAATGCTTAGTGTGGCTTACTGACGGATATGGAGAAACTGAATTAGACAGACAACCTTTTCAAATTATTTGGACTTTAACCTCTGACGGAGATGATAAATTATGTAAGAAAAGTGGTAAAGTTCTATGGTTGAAAGATACATTAAATAACGGAGATTAAAAAAATGCCAAAATATCCAAAGATAAAATCAAGAATTATTAAGTATGATAGCCCAAGTGGTTATGTTCATATAGGAAAATATATACCCCCATTTGAAAAAGTTAAAGACGGATATGGCTTTATGGGTGTAGTATTAGAAGATAAAAAAAGTGGTAAAATTCAATGTAACATTTGTGGTAAGTGGTATGAACAATTACAAACTCATTTAGTAAGTCATAATATGAGTAGTGAAGAATATAAATTAAAGTATGGCTTATTAATGTCCACAGCTTTAAAGTCAAAAAGATTAAGATTAATTCATAGCCAAGTTATGATAGATTTAAGGAAAAAGAATAAAGCTAACAGATATAA
>Ga0180437_10008874_pt1 | contig 12609 bp, 8 predicted proteins | sample SS_ome_4_FD_132410 | JGI IMG/M metagenome (GOLD analysis project Ga0180437, IMG submission 132410) | Hypersaline lake sediment archaeal communities from the Salton Sea, California, USA - SS_3_D_1 metaG | ecosystem: Environmental > Aquatic > Non-marine Saline and Alkaline > Hypersaline > Sediment...
AAACATTGAAAAATACCTGGGCATCCCAAGGTTTCGACGCAAAGAGATAGATAAAAAAGATGAAATTGGAGTCGCAATCGGGATGGCCTGGACAGAATTCGGCGGAGAGCTCCTGACATTTGAAGTGACCAAAGTTCATGGAAAAGGAAATTTCACATTAACCGGTCATCTCGGAGAGATCATGCAGGAATCCGCTCAAGCGGCCTTTAGCTACGTCAAGGGGAAGATTTTTGAGTATAACATCGCAAAGGATTTGCACAAGAATTATGATATCCATATCCACGTTCCAGAGGTTGCCCAGCCGAAGGAAGGTCCTTCTGCCGGTATCACAATCGCGACATCTATCATTTCTCTTCTGACAGGCATTCCCGTGAACAAAAATGTGGCCATGAGCGGGGAGATCACCCTAAAAGGAAAAGTCCTTCCTGTAGGGGGAATAAAAGAGAAGCTGCTGGCGGCTCACAGAGAATTGATCAAAGAGGCCATCCTTCCGTTCGACAATAAACCCGACCTAAAGGATATTCCTAAGAACATTATAGAAGACATGAAAATTCATTTTGTCGAGAACATGGATGAGGTCCTGGAAATAGCATTGACGAAAGATATGCCCCTTAAGGCAAAAAAGGAAAAAATTCCCGTCTCTTCTGAGCCTCCGGAGAGTGAAGGAGAAGGGGAGACCATAAGAAACCCCATGTAAATCAGTCACTGACAAAATATAAAAAAGCAATTTTTCTGTTTAATTAACCTAAATTATTCACGAATCGAGGTGGCTGTAGATATCGTTGCGAAGAGAGAAGCGATTGGGGCAATCTCATGTTTTTAGCGAATCATCATGATATCACCACGCTCATATAGTGAATGAATGGATCTAAAAGCAAGTCTGAATCTCGATTGTAAGAAAAACTTACAAAACGAGTTCATAGCATTGAAAATGATATATGGTGCCTGCCTATTTTATGAATAGTTCAGGGCAAATAAATCGTCTAAATGAAAAATAATCTAAAAAAGAGGTAAGCAAATGAAAGAGTACAATTTAGCAGACCTGGAAGAGAAAAATATCTCCGAATTGTCTAAAATTGCTGATGAAGTCGGTCTCTCTGACGACGAGAAAGAAGATTCGAACAAACACAATCTCACATTCAAGATTTTAGAAGCCCAGGCAAAAAAGAATGGATTGCTGTTTTCTGAAGGAGTTCTGGAGACACTTGATGATGGCTTTGGGTTTTTAAGAGCACCTGAATTCAGCTATCTGCCCAGTCATGACGATATCTATGTATCCCCTTCTCAGATCCGGAAATTCCAGCTGAGAACAGGAGATACTATATCAGGTATTGTCCGTCCCCCTAAAGATGGGGAAAAGTACTTTGCGCTGATCAAGATCGAAGCCATTAACTTTGCTCATCCTGAAGTTATCTTTTCGGAAAGAAGAAATGTGTATTTTGACAGCCTCACGCCTCTTTATCCTTTTGAGAAAGTAAAGTTAGAGGACAGCAACAAGAAGAACCTGAATGCACGAGTGATGGACCTTTTGACTCCGATCGGAAAAGGTCAGAGAGGGCTCATCGTATCACCGCCTCGAGCAGGGAAGACGACGCTCCTGAAGACAATCGCCAAATCAATCGAGAAAAATCATCCGGAGCTCTTTCTGATCGTTCTTCTTGTCGCAGAGAGGCCGGAAGAGGTAACTGATTTCAAGAGAAGCATTAACGGAGAAGTCGTTGCTTCGACCTTCGATGAACCTCCTGCCAGGAATGCGCAAGTGGCCAATATCGTCTTGGAAAAAGCCAAAAGGCTTGTCGAGATGAAAAAAGATGTGGCCATCCTTCTGGACAGCATCACACGTTTAGCTCGAGCTCATAACGCGATCATTCCCCCTTCCGGGAAGGTCCTATCTGGCGGTATAGATGCCAATGCTTTGAATAAACCAAAGAAATTCTTCGGTTCCGCAAGAAAAGTGGAAGAAGGAGGCAGCCTGACGATCGTTGCCACTGCGTTGATTGATACCGGAAGCCGGATGGATGAAGTCATATTTGAAGAGTTTAAAGGCACAGGAAACATGGAAATTAACCTCGATAGAAGACTCGTCGACAAAAGACTGTTCCCGGCCATAGATATTTCCCGTTCCGGAACGAGAAAAGAAGAACTCCTCATTAAAGACAAAGAGCTCAACAGGATCTGGATACTGCGGAAAGTCCTGACGCAACTGAGTGAAGTGGAAGCCATGGAACTGCTGCAAGAGAAAATCTCCAAGACGAAAACGAACAAAGAATTCCTGGATTCAATGGACAGGGGGATGTAAAGAATGGATGTTCTGGCTCGGACGGTACCTGACACACACGCCGTCTGAGATAATCCATCCAAAAATCTCTCCAGCAGTTTTTTTCATTCAACATCTTTCCCAATAATCGATTTCCCTGACCATTCTAGTTCTAGCCTTCTGCAATGAGTGAAGGGCTTTTTCTCTAATTGAAATAACCGATTGTGTATGAAAAGGCTTTGCTCTGCCATTCATATTTCCTCTTTTGTAAAACAGATTGCTTGATAGATGGAGCCGATGATGGATGCATTCTGGGGCGAGCGGAACGGCAAGGTGAGGGATCCTTTCGGTCACTGTTGGGAAATTTCTAGCCATAAGTGGATATTGACAGAAGAAGAGATGCAGGAACGGATGCAGGAGTGGTTGAAAAGTATTCCATAGATAAGGGATAAAAAAAGTCAGTACTGTATCATTTCTTCCCTATTAAACAGCAAAGGTTGGCTCTATTCATACTTGAGCGTTTTGGCGGGATTCGTAAGCGCAGCTTTGATGGATTGGGAACTCACGGTCAGCAGGGCAATAACGACGGACATCACACCTGCCGAAATAAATGTTAAAATGCTGATGGGGATACGGAAGGGAAAATTGGAAAGCCAGTAGTTCTTCATCACAAAATAAGTCACCGGCCAGGAGATACAATTGGCAACCAATACCCATTTCAGGAAATTCTTCGACAGTCTGACAACAATAGACCCAACCGACGCTCCCAGCACTTTTCTTATGCCGATTTCTTTTGTACTCTGTTCTGCCGTATAGGAAGCTAGACCGAAAAGACCGAGGCTGGCCACGAATATCGCGATACATGCAAAAAATGTAATTATTTGGCTTAACTGTTCCTCCGAATGGTACAATGCGTCGAAATTCTCATCCACAAAGAAATATTCAAAACTCCTGTCCTTCTCAAACAACTTCCACGTCTTTTCAATACTGGATAGAGTTGCAGAGATATCATTCGTATCCATCTTGATTGAGAGGAAAGGATGGTCTTCGGGCAAAAGAAAAATAGCCAGAGGACCTATCACTTTTTTCAGAGACTTGTAATGAAAATCTTTTAAGATTCCGACTATGGGCCGCATGACCTCATCGGAATAGCCGATTCTCTTTCCGAGAGTTTCCTCTCCCCATCCCAGTTTTGACACCGCAATTTCATTGATCAGGAAAGCCCCATCCTTATCCGCTCCGAATTCTCGTGAAAAATCCCGTCCTTTGGCGATTTCAATTTCATAGGTTTTCACAAAGTCATAATCGGCAAAAATAAAATCAAATGTGTGCGTCACGCTTTCTGGCTTTCCTTCTTGAAATAAGGTGAGAACAGTCTGTGTTCCGCCAGGGATGCCATTTGAATAAGAGGCTTCCAGAATACTTGCCTGCTTTTTTAATTCATTTTTAAACGCTTCAGACTGCTGCGGGATAGCTCCTCCTTTGATCCTGACAGCAAGGACCTGTTCCTTTTTGAATCCCAGTTTTTGATCTTTCATGAAGCGCAACTGAATTATAACGATAAGTGTGCTGATTATGAGGATAATGGAAATTGTAAACTGCAGAATGACCAGGCTGCTTCGCAGGATCCTTCCCTGGCTCCCACTTCGCATTTTTTTTCTCAAGGTTTCGATGGGCTGGAAGGAAGAAAGATAAAAAGCCGGATAGCTGCCGGCCGCAAGACCTGTGAACGCCGCAAGCCCGATCAAGGCAATTCCCACAACACCATTGAGAAGAGACGTCTCATTGATTTCTTTTCCTGTGAGGTTATTAAAGACCGAAAGAGAAAGTTCGACTATGACGAGGGCCAGGAACAAAGCACAGAACGACATGCCCAAGGATTCCGTTATAAACTGAGAGATCAGTCTTTTTTTATGTGCACCAAAAACTTTCCTGATTCCGACTTCCATGCCCCGGTTGGCCGAACGCGCCGTGGATAAGTTCATGAAATTGATACAGGCAATGAGGAGAATAAATGCAGCCACAATAGAGAAAACGTAAACATAGCGGATATCTCCATTCCCTTCGATTTCTGCCTGGAGATGAGATTTTAAATGAATATCTGTCAGTTTCTGAAGGAAATAGAACATTTTTTGCCCGTACTTCCGGGCCATATCTCCGGCATGTTTCTCCACAATAGGAGCCAGTTTTTTTTCTACCGCCTCGGCATCCGCTCTCTCGTCGAGCAGGATGTATGACCATCCCTGGATGACAAACCACGCATCCGAGAATTCGGTATTCAAGAATTCGGCTCTTCTTCCTCGGATTGTATTCATAGAAACAAGGTAGTTAAACCTGAAATGGGAATTGCGAGGGACATTTTTGACAATCCCTGTCACTTTAAGGTCGCCATCAGCGTTAAGATTAACGGTTTCACCCAGAGGATTTTCGTCGGTAAAAATCTTTTTAGCCGTATCCTCGGTCAACACAATCGAACCGGGGGCATCCAGAGCTGTATCCGGATCGCCTGCGATAAACTCATGGCTGAAAATCTTGAAAAAATCCGGATCCACATAAAAGATCCCTCTTTCATCAAACTTCTTATTTTCATAAGTTATAAGGCCAGATCTCTGCCAGAGTCTTGAGTAGGCTATAATCTCGGGCAGTTCGGCCGCAAACGTGGGAGCCGCCACGAAGGGGGGGATAGCATAATGGTCGTAGGCGCCGCCGATTTCCTCAGCATAGGTTATCCGGCAGATGTTGTCGGCATTTTCGTGATACCTGTCAAAGCTCAACTCATCATAAACCCACAAGAATATGAGAATACAGCAGGCCATACCTACGGCAAGTCCAGCAATGTTAATAAACGAATAACCCTTTTGCTTTTTAAAATGCCTAAAAGCGATTTTTATATAGTTTTTAATCATTGTATCCTTAATTCTTCAATGTTTGTTTATGATTTGTCATTGCAAAAAATATGCCAATATTTTCTCTCGGGATTTTTTGAGCTCATGAAACTGTTTATGTCCGCTCTTGAACAATTTATGTCCGTGCACGAACAAAAATGGTTCTTTTCCATTTTGTGTGGGTAAATGATTAGAAAGCATTCAGGGATGTCCTTGCTTGAGTCAGATTTTTCACGCCATTCCCTCATCAACCTTCTCAGCCCTGCGGAACTCCGCGTGTTTATCAAATCTCACGCCCGGATATTCCCTATTTATACCAAGCACCGTCAGATGTGTTATATCGTGCTCACACAGTCCTCGGGCCCGACTCCGTCGGGTTCCCTCGAGGTCGACTCGGGAAGGCTAAATCTTCCGATGTCGCTTCATCCATCCCTGAATAATCTTCTAAGTAATCAAAGTTGAGTCTTATCCACACAAAATGGAAGAGAATCACAAAAATAAATATTCCCCATATCAGCTTTATTGCAGAGAACAGTCCGGATTCCGACTTTGGCCAAAGCGGACAATTCTTCTCTGTTCTCAGCGGCTGGCTTGAACTTTCGCATGTACCGCTGGATAGAAATAAAAATTTTTAGTTGAAATGGATGCTCAATTCAATATAGTAATGAGATATTGAGGCATGACAAAGACTTCTGTCTTTCTGTTCAATCGGATTTTCATATTCGATTTTTCATACATTAATCAAGGAGGATATCTATGAGACAAAACGTCAAATTAAACCGCACTATTCATGTAATGGCGCTGGCACTTCTTATTCTAGGATTTTGGACCCAGATTGCCATTGCCCAGACGAAAATCACATCCCCGGAGGAGTTCTTTGGGTTCCAGCTCGGCAGTGATAGAAATATCGCCCGCTGGGATAAAATCGTCGAATACTACAATCTTCTGGAGAAGCAAAGTGGAAAGCTCAAAGTCATCAACATGGGTCCATCCACTATGGGCAATCCTTTTCTGGTGGTCATCATCTCTTCCCCGGAGAACCTGGCCAACCTGGACCGGCTCCAGGAAGTGAATGCCAAGCTTTCCGATCCGCGAGGAATCTCTGAAGCGGAGATTAAAAAACTTGTCAAAGAGGGAAAAGCGGTCATGTGCCAGTCCATGAGCCTTCATGCAACAGAAATCGGAGGAACTCAGATGGCGCCTGAGTTGACCTATGACCTCGTGACCAGAAGTGATGAAGAGACTCAGCGCATTTTGGATAATGTTATCTTTTTCTTGATCCCGAGCTTTAATCCTGACGGCCAGATCATGGTCACTGACTGGTATCGAAAGACTGTTGGCACAGAGTATGAGGGGGCTGGTCTTCCCTGGCTGTACCACCTCTATGCCGGGCATGACAACAACAGGGATGGTGATTTTATTAACTTGACTGAGTCTGTCTACGCGGCCAAGATCATGTACCGGGACTGGATTCCCCAGGCTTACATTGATCATCACCATATGGGAAGCTCTGGCGCCCGATTATACATTCCACCCTACTGTGATCCCATTCGACCCTACGCCGACCCTCTCATCTGGCGAGAGCATAGCTGGTACGGCGCCCACATTGCCTATAAGCTTGAAGAAGCCGGCAAATCCGGCATTCTCAACGCGGCCCAGTATCCTGGCTGGGGCCATTTCGGATGGCACTGGATCACTCCCTTCCACAACATCGCCGGGATGCTCACCGAGTCTGCCAGTGCAAGGCTGGCATCGCCCCTCTACATCCAGCCTGAACAGCTCCGTGGTGGTTCCAGACAATTTCCAGCCTATGAAGCTCAGTCCACTTTCCCGAATCCCTGGCCAGGCGGTTGGTGGAGGCTCCGGGACATCGTCGAGCAGCAAAAAATATCATCCTGGGCGCTCCTGGACCTTGCCGCCAGAAACAAGGAAACCGTACTCTGGAACGCGTACTTGAAGGCCAAACGGCAGACAGAACGAGGCGCCAAGGGAAGTCCCAAGACCTATATTGTATCGATTGCTCAGCATGATCCCCTGACAGTTGCAAAGATGATCAACACATTACTCTTATCTGGTATTGAGATTAAGCAGGCCCAGAAAGAATTCAATGCCAACAGTGTGATCTATCCTCAAGGCTCCTTTGTTATCTCTCTGGCACAACCCAAAATGGGCTTGATCCGGAACCTCCTTGGCCGGACCTTTTACGCTGACAATGAGTGGACCAGAAGCAGAGACGGTTCTCCTCTCCGTCCGTACGACCTGGCCACGCACACCATGAACGAGTTCATGGGCGTACGCGTTGACCCGGTTAACGAGGAAATCAAAGGCGATTTTCAGATTCTTACCGAGCAAGTTCCGGTGTCAGGAGAGGTTGAAACTGGCGGAGATGCGTATATCCTGGATGGAAGGTTGAATGACAGCTTCAAGGCCGTGAACCTGCTGCTGGATAAAGGGATTTCGGTCCGCCGGGTGGATAAGGTGGTCTCAGGACTCCGGCCCGGAGATTTCATCGTCTCCAGAGGAAAAGAGGCTGTTCTCAGGGATGTGGCCAAACAGACAGGGGTTGATTTTAAAGCGCTGAAGAATGCAGTCAAGGAAGGGACGCATCAGGTCAAGAAACCGCGTATCGGTATGTACCAGCGCTATTATGGCGGAAACATGGATGAGGGCTGGACCCGGCTGGTTCTTGAAAAATTTTCGTTCCCTTACACACCACTCAAGGACGCAGAGATAAAGAAGGGAGACCTTATCAAAAAGTATGATGCCATCATCCTGCCGGACGACTCATCTGCCATAATCATGGGCGAAGTCACCGGAAGATACCGCCGCTTCTTGTCCTCCGTTCCTCCTGAATACCGGAGCGGTATCGGCAAAGAAGGAGTGGAGGCTCTGAAGGCTTTTGTGGAAAACGGAGGCACACTGGTCACTCTCGGTGGTGCTTTCAGCTTTGCAGTCGAGAGGTTGGGAGTGAGTATCCGCGACACCGTTGAAAACCTCGAATCCAAAGAATTTTTCTGTCCGGGCTCAACTGTTAAAGTCTATTTTGACAACTCTCATCCTCTGGCCTACGGCATGCCTTCAGAAGGTCTGGTTCTTTATCGAGGCAGCCCGGTATTCGCGGTGACGACAAGCCAGGACAGTGAGAATTATGAGACTGTCGTTCGCTACCAGGAGAGGGATCTCCTGCAGAGCGGCTGGCTGATAGGGGAGGAGCACCTTTCCAAACAGCCGGCGATGGTCAATGCTAAACACGGTAAAGGCCAGGTAGTTCTCATCGGATTCCGGACCCAGCACCGGTGCCAGACTCACGGCACGTTCAAGCTGCTCTTCAATGCGTTGCTTCGCTGAGAATAAAAAAAGGGATGAAAAGAAGAGAATTCCTGATAATGGCCGGAATTGCGGCCGCAGGATCCACATCTCTGGCAGGACATCCCGCACAAAAATCAGATGTCCGATTTGATCCTTTAAACGAGAAGGGGATTCATCCCCTTCTGGAAAGAGACCATCCCTATATCTTCATCGATTCCTGTATGCAGATCTGGCCGGATGCGCAGTTTCAGGATGCCCATCGATACGGAGTGACGGCCTACGCGGTTACAGCCTGGAATCCTCATGATACACTGGATCAGGCGCTCGAGGCGCTCATGTTCTGGCATCTCATTGCCCGGAAATATCCTGATTTGTCTATCGCCTTATCGGTCGAAGATATAGAAAACGCTAAAAGAAATAGAAGAGCCACACTCCTTCTGGCCTCCCAGTGTGGGGATTTTATCGAGTACAAGCTGCATCGCATCGAGGCCTTTACCAAACTCGGCCTGCGCATGCTGATTCCCGCTTACAGCCTTTCTAATCACATTTGTGGAGGTTGTCTGGATCGGACAGATCAGGGTTTGACATCTTTCGGCCAATTGGTGGTGGACGAATGCAACAGAGTCGGGCTTTTACTGGACTGCTCTCATCTCGGTAAGCGTTCCAGCCTGGAGATCATCGAGCGCAGCCAGCAACCAGTGGTTTTCAGCCATTCCTGCACAAAAGCGCTTGCCGATAATCCGCGCAACATCGATGACGAGCAGATCAAGGCCTGTGCAGCCAAAAATGGAGTGATAGGTCTTTCTCCCTGGGGACCGATGACGATGAAGACAGGCCAAATCCAGCGTCCGACCATAAATGATTTTATCGACCATATCGATCATGTGGCGCAGCTTATCGGCTCAACCGACAGCATCGGAGTCGGGACAGATATGAGCCTCGGCACCTATCCGGATCATGAGTATGATCCCTGGGGTGAACCAGCCTATAAAGATGTCACTGGCACGTATAATAAACATGTCACGCCAAACATACGCTCGCCTCTGCGCATGGTCGATGGTTTCAGCAACTATGCGGAAGTGTTGAACTTCGTGGACAAGCTCAAAAAGCGAGGCTACAGCGGGACCGATGTGCGGAAGATTCTCGGCGGGAATTACATGCGCCTCTTCGGCCAGGTGTGGAAATAGCAGAATGGAAGATTTTCAGCGTTCGTCATCAATCCGGAAAATATAAATATACATTCGATTTGCCTTGAGAAATGTCTCAAGGCGCTCAAGCCTGTAGCCGGCCGCATTCATTTGAGCTTCCATCTTTTCCGGTGAAGTGCCTCCCGGACTCTCATCCGTCGGGAACCACTCTCCGATGGCCAGCTTCCCGTCAGGCTTGAGCGCAGCCCTGGCATTCCGCAACAGCGCTACCGGATCGCTGAAATGATGATAAGCGGAGATGACAAAGATCAAGTCCAGTTTGCCCTCAGGGAGTTTAGGGTCCGTTACATCTCCGAGAATGGTTTCGACGTTTTTCAGTTCCCAGCGTTCACAGCGCTTCTCCAAGTATTTGAGAGCGGCAGCGTCTATGTCTTCCGCAAAGACCTTTCCTTTTTCTCCCACTCTCACTGCAAACTGCACCACATACCGTCCGCGTCCGGCTCCGATCTCGGCCATGACCATCCCTGACGTGACGCCGATCGCATCCATGACCTTGTCGGGCGGCTGCAGACGGTTGAGCCTGGCCTCATTGGCATTCTCCGGTGCAAGAACGCCCTTCTGTTCCTGGACATTCTGGGCCGCGGCTGAGGCTGTCAAGAAAACACAAATTATTATTAGGACTTTTATTCTCCTCCAACACACAATCTTGCTCCTTAAAATAGAGTATATTTACATGATTCTCTTCTATTTTGTGTGTGAAAATGATTAGCTAGCATTCAGGGATGTCCTTGCTCAAGTCAGATTTTTCACGCCATTCCCTCCTCAACCTTCTCGGTCCTGCGGAACTCCGCGCGTTTATCAAATCTCACGTCCGAATGTTCCCCGATCATACCAAGCACCGTCTGATGTATACTATCGTGCTCAAACAGTCCTCGGGTCCGACTCCGTCGGATTCCCTCGAAGGTAAACATCGTTGCGCAGAAACGATGTTTGGGGGTTCCAAGGGGGTATGTCCCCTTGGTCGCAGGGCAGGAGTTATGGTCCTGCCCGAGAAGGGGAGGCAGAGAGCCGTAGGCGGAGCGAGGCGAGCGTTGGAAGGGGGAAAGCAAAGCTGTTCCCCCTCCAAAGAGATTCGGTAAGGCTAAATCTTCCGATGTCGCTTCATCCATCCCTGAATACTTTTCTAAGTTATCTGGGTTGAGCCTTACTCACACAAAATGGAAGAGAGTCATTTACATAAACTCCACTCGCCTTTAAATAGATGCATGGCGCCGGGCTTCCCCTTTGAGGAGAAGCACAATGCCTTCACTCTAATGAACTATTTCTTTTTATGGTAATTGGGAAAAGCCGGGCGTTTCGGTTTTGGTAGAGGATTTTTGGCCAGCGCGTCCATGACGAACTCTATGGCTTTTTCCAATTGGGGATCCTTTCCCTGCCGGACAAGCTTGGGGTCGAGTTCCACCTCCATGTCCGGTATGACACCGATGTTCTCCGCGATCCATTCGCCGTCCGGGCTCCAGACTCCTGAACTGGGAGAACTGACATAACCGCCATCCATGAGAGAAGGAGCTCCGGCTCGTCCGACCAGACCGCCCCATGTCCGTTTGCCCACCAACGGCCCCACTCTGGCTCTTTTGAAGTACCAGGGCATGGCATCCCCGCCAGAGCCGGCGAACTCGTTGATAAGCATGACCTTGGGCCCGAAGATAGCGCCTTGAGGCTGAACTTCGTCGGCGCCGTCCCGAGTGGCAACAAGGCTCATCAATTTTCGCTGAAAACGCTCGATGATATCCGTGGCCAGCATGCCGCCGCCGTTGAACCGTTCATCGACGATTAGCGCCTCCCGGCCGACTTGGGCATAGAAGTAGCGGTTGAAATAGGTGTATCCGCCAAAGGCCGTGTCTGGCATATAAACGTAGGCCGCTCGTCCGTTGGTCACCCGCTCGACATAACGCCGGTTGTCTTCGATCCAGGCAAAATTGCGCAGCGAGGTCTCACTGCTGACCGGAACGACTGTCACCTCTCGTGTTTCCTCGAATTTCGGAGTGGGGCCAACGGTGAGAACGACTTGTTTTCCCGACTTCGCTTCAAAGTATCTGAAAATATTGTCTGTGCCCTGGACTTCCTGACCATCCACGGCTAACAGGTACTCGCCTTTCTTGACATTCACTCCGGGTTGAGTCAATGGAGCCTGGAATTGAGGGTTCCAGTTTTCGCCGCTGTAAATCCTCGCAAAGCGGTACCGTCCGTTTTCTATTGTGTAATCCGCTCCCAGAAGTCCGGTGGAAATCCGGTCTGTCCGCGGGATATCTCCGCCTCCGACCCCGAGATGCCCGACAGTCATCTCACCCAGCATCTCGGCAAAAAGGTAATTCAGATCCTGCCTTGATGCTACAACTTCCACATACGGAGCGTATTTTTTCCGGGCTTTTTCCAGGTCCAGGCCATGGAGGTTGGGGTCGTAGAAAAATTCCCGCTGAATGCGCCAGATTTCGCGGTACATCTGGCGCCACTCTTCACGAGGTTTGACCTTGATCTCGATGTTCTGTGTCGCCAGAGCGGTTCCAGAAGGCCTTGCCGCTGAAGGAGGTGGGGAAGGAGCCCCGGGCGGTGGCATGGGTTTGAGTGTTCCGATAAACCAGCGTCCTCTCTGGCTGTAGAGGTATTTTTTCCCGTTCCGGGCCATCTCAAAAGCATTGATTCCACTGACGACCACATCGGATTTCCGCGCTGTGAGGTCGTAACGGTGCACGGTGTTTCCTGCGGAGAAAAACTGTCCTGGCAGTGGCGGGACAGATTCGACAGCCAAAATCACTCCTTTGCTCCCTGTTTGCAGGTCCACATAAGTCCGGGCCGGTAGGGGAACAGCCAGTATTCGCTGGAGGATGCCGTCCGGGTCGACCTTGACCTTAGCCTCCTCAGAAGGTTTCTTTTCTGGAGGCGCCGGTTTTTTCTTTTTAGATTTTTTTTCAGGTTTGTCGGCAGACTTCTCTGGCTTTTCAGCTGGCTT
>Ga0180437_10008875_pt1 | contig 12609 bp, 11 predicted proteins | sample SS_ome_4_FD_132410 | JGI IMG/M metagenome (GOLD analysis project Ga0180437, IMG submission 132410) | Hypersaline lake sediment archaeal communities from the Salton Sea, California, USA - SS_3_D_1 metaG | ecosystem: Environmental > Aquatic > Non-marine Saline and Alkaline > Hypersaline >...
CGTGGGCACAGGATATCGTCGTGGACGGTGGCTTCGAGGCCGGTGATAGCTGGGTGCTGCCGGAGACGCCGCGTCCGGCCGGTTACTCAGACCGGGTGGCCTACCGGGGCCAGCACTCGGTACGCGTGGGCATCGTCGACGGGGAGAACGTGCGTGCCTATTCCTCCGCCCGGCAGCAGGTGACCATCCCGACCGGTACGCTCACCGCTGCCCTTGGTGTGGCCATCTATCCGGTCTCCGGTGAGTCGATGAGGGTGGCCCTGAACCAGGTGTTTCCCACAGGCGTCGTGGCTGCTGTGCCCCCTTCGCGCGAGCTTGATGGTGCGAACGGCGATGCTCAGTATGTGCTGGTCTTGGGGCCGGACGGCACCATCTTGCAGTACTCACTGTGGGATCTTTCCAATGCCCAGAGCTGGCAGGACCATACGTTCGACCTGACAGTCTATGCGGGCCGGACGATCTGGATCCACCTCGGCGTCTACAACGACCGTCTGGGCGGGCGCACCGGGATGTACGTGGATGACGTCTCGCTCGTGATCACGCCTCCCGTCGCAGCCATGCCCGAACGTGTCTACGTTCCCATCATTCTGAGGGATCATCCATAACTGCGGCGTGATCTCACTGGTCGCTGGCGTTGGATCGCTGGATCTAGCGCTTGCCGTGTCCAACGAGTGCAGTTGTTACTATTTTCCCCAGGCGAAAAGCGCCACGCTCTCGATGTGGTAGGTCTGCGGGAACATATCCACCGGCTGCACTTCGACCAGATGGTAGCCCGCGCGGCCCAGGCGCTTGGCGTCTCGTGCCAACGTGGCCGGGTCACACGAGACGTAGACCAACCGGGTGGGGCGATGCTCGACCAGCGCGTCGAGCGCGAATCGGTCCAGACCGGCGCGGGGTGGGTCGACCACGGCAGCATCGACTGGAACGTCGAGGTCGGGAATCACCGCTTCGACCGGGCCTTCGATGACCTCCACGTTGTCTGTGTCGGCGGTGTTTTCCAGCAGATCGGCGACGGCGCTGGGGGTGGCTTCGACGCCGACGACCAGCGCGGCGCGCTTGGCCAGGTGGATGGTGAAGAGCCCCACGCCGCAGTAAGCGTCGAGCACCGTCTCGTGTTCCCTCAGATCGAGGTACTCCATCACGAGGCGCACCAACTGCTCGGCCTGGGGCGTGTTGACCTGGAAGAAAGATGGGGCGGAAATGCGGTATGGGCGATCGGCGACGATTTCAGTGAGGTAATTGCTGCCGATCAGATTCGCGTGCTGGCCGTCGGAGAGAAGCAGGACGCAGGACACGGGCAGGTCGATCTCCAACGCCGGCGGCAGGTCGTCTTCCATCTCGAAAACGAGCATCCGCTCGCCGGTAGCGGTGCCCGCGCGCAGCGAAAGACGGAGCAGGTCAGGCAGATCCAGGTCAAGTGTGGCGTACACGTCGGATAGGAGCGGGTGGAGGATCAGGCACTCGTCGACGGCGATGACGTTGGGATCCTGCTCTGTGTCAATGCTCTCGCCTTTCTGCCCGCCTTGCTGTCTCTGGGGACCGCCCGTTGAGACTCTCTGGAAGCCCAGACCGCCGTCCGGAGCAGGGTGGAACTGGGCGTGATTGCGGTAGGCCCAGCCGGATGGATCGGGCAGGGTGGGGTGAACGACGGGGTCGGCGATGCCACCGATGCGCGCGAGTTGATCGGCCACGATCTCGGCCTTGAACTGCAGTTGCGTCAGGTAATCCACGTGCTGCCACTGGCAGCCGCCACAGCCGGTCGGACCGAAATAGGGGCAGGGGGGCGCGACGCGGTTCGGAGAAGGCTCCACCACTTCGACCAGGTGGGCGAAGGCGTAGCGCTCCTTGTCCTGCGTGATCTCGACGCGAACTGTCTCGCCGGGCATGGCGTAGGGGACAAAGATGACGCGCCCCTCGTGCCGGCCCAGCGCTGCACCGCCGTGGGCGATGGCTGTCAGTTGGAGGGTGATCGTGTCCATATATGTGCTCCTTAGCCGTTGTACTCACCCCGCCGCGCCGCTGGCGATCAGCACGGTGATCGTTGCCAGGAACCAGTGGATCAGGAAGGGGTACAGGAATGATCGGGTGCGCCAGGCGACGTAGCCGAAGGCGGAACCGCCGAAGATGCAGCTCAACGTCTCTATCTCTGGCTTACCGAAATGAGCGATTGTGAACGGAACGGCCTGCAAGATGATTGCATAGGGGCCGCAGATCGGGTACAGTGCGAAGAGCATGAAACCGCGGAACAGGAATTCCCAGCCGAAAAGGTCCAGGGCGGTGTCGATTGGGAAGGCGATGGCGGAGTTGGCCTGGGGAGCATAGTAGGCTCGAAACTCGCCCGTGCGGGCCACGAACGCCATCACCAGCGCCATCCCGCCGCACCCTGCCGCTGTGAGCGCCAGCCCGGCCCGCCAATCACCCAGCCGAAAGCCGTACTGGGCGGGCGACTCTCGGAAGACCAGCAGGATGATGAGCAATGGGATGCCCAGGTATAGGAGCAGGTGGTCGTAGGCCTTGTATGGGAAGATGCGATGGTACTGATCGATCCCCATCGCCAGCGTGGCGACGATCACGGCCGTGACGACCTTCCAATCCATGCGGAGTTCTTCAAGGTGCATCGGTTATGGTCCTCTATCGCTCCCCGCGTGCTTCAGCGTCAAACCGCTCAAAGAAGGTGACCATGGTGGCGTGGCGTGCCTCCGCGATGGCGCGACCGGCCGGGGTGAAGATCTGTTCTTTGAGGCGGGATAGTTTGACGACGAACTCGTGGACGGGGGTGTGGTTGGGCGGGTCGTCTCCTTCTTCTGACCAGCGGGCCACGTCTACGCTCTCGATCGGAGCCCACAGCCGCTGTCCGTGTGCCCCACCATAGGCAAAGGCTCTCGCCACGCCCACTGCGCCAATGGCGTCCAGTTTGTCGGCGTCGAACAACACCTGTGCCTCCAGCGTCGCGGGCTGCGGTCCGGTGCGGAAGCGATGGGCGGCGATGGCGTGGGCCACGGCATCCACCTTGGCGGCTGGATGTCGGGCCAGAATCTGCCGCGCCTGGTCGGCAGCGAAGGCGGCGTGGTCGATTCCCTCCGCCTCGGCTCGGTCTCTGCCGGCGTCGTGCAGCAGCGCTGCTGCACGGACGATTTCCATGTCGGCTCCCTCCGCCCGGCCGATGCACTCGGCCAGCGCCAGCACCCGCAGCACGTGGTCGAAGTCGTGTACAGCGTCGGATTCTTCGTAGTAACGTTGTGCTTCAGCGATGGAGATCATGTCTTGCGCCTTTGTGGTCGTGGAACTCACGTCAGTCCGTCCTGTGTCTCTTTCACCACGTGGTCTACTACTGCCCGCAAGTCTTCCGTGCGGTGGTAGACGGCCAGTTGTCGGTCCGCGCTGGTACCCTGGCTCAGGATAATGTGGGCATATTCGACCTCTGTCCGAACGTCCAGTTCGTCCAGCACGTCATCTATCCATTCCAACAGTTCCTGGATCAGCGCGGGGAGGGGTACCTCGCTGGTCTTGCCGAAATCGATGAGCTTCCCCTCGATGCCGTAACGTACCGCGCGCCACTTGTTCTCGTCGAGCAAGTTCTTGCGGTAGATGCGCCACGTCTGGTTGGTTTGTCGCAGGCGCACCAATTTGGCCACAATCGCCTGCACCAGGGCAGCCAGACATAGCGTCTCGTCTACCCGCGTACACATATCGGGGATGCGTACCTCCAGTGTGGGAAACTTCTCACTGGGGCGCACGTCCCACCAGATATGGGTCGGCTCGGCGATGCTGCCTGTTTCCAGCAGTGTGTCCACGTAGCTGCGGTAGTCGGCGTAGGCGCTGAACTGCTGAGGAATGCCCGTGCGGGGCAGGCTTTCGAAGACGACGCTGCGGTATGACTTCAGCCCGGTGTCGCGTCCGTGCCAGAACGGGGAGCTGGTCGAGAGCGCAAGTACGTGGGGCAGGAAGTAGCGGAGCTGGTTCATCACGTCAATCAGCAACTCCCGGTCCTCGATGCCGATGTGTATGTGCATACCGAAGATCAGCAACCGCCGTCCCACGTCTTGCAGGAAACGCGCCAGTTCTGGATAGCGGCCAAAAGGGGAGACTTCCTGACGAGCCCAGGACGAGAACGGATGGGTGCCTGCCGCCGCTACCCACAATCCCTCCCGTTCAGCCAGTTCCCAGATCGAACGCCTCATACGGATCAATTCGCGCCGTGCTTCTCGAATGTTGTGGCAGATGCGGGTGCCTGCCTCCACCTGGGATTGTAGAAACTCAGGCCGGATCTGATCGGGCAGCACCGTCTGGCCCTGTTCCAGGAACCGTTGCACGTAGGAGCGTAGCTCCCGTGTGGCAGGGTCAATGATCTGATACTCTTCCTCAATCCCAATGGTCAGTGTAGGCTTGAACATCCTCTCCTCGATTATATCACATAGACGGGCTGGCCCCAAGCTGCTGTGTGTGTAGGCGAGGAGATCAATCGACCGCACGTGCGTTCCGCTTGACAGCGCTCTGCTCATGTGGTATCGTCTTCCTTAAGTGCGCTCATCTGCGCAGAACCCGATATTATTGCAATGGAACGTGTGGCTCGCCGCACCGATTGGCGGGCAGGAGAGTGGTCGTGGAACAGACCGTAGGCATCGTGACCGATAGCAGTTGTGATCTTCCACAACACCTGATCGAACGCTTCAAAATCGCGGTGGCGCCCCTCGTCGTCCGCTTTGGGCGGGAAGTGTATCAGGATGGCGACCTGTCGCAGGAGGAATTCTGGGAGAAAGCTGCGGGGTCACACCGCCCGTATACGTCGCAGCCCTCGGTGGGTGTATTCGAGCAGATCTTCGAGAAGTTGATTGCCCAGGGAAAGCAGGTGCTGTGCCTGACGGTCACTGGGAAACACAGTGGCACGTTCAACGCCGCGTCCGTGGCTGCCCAGCGCTTCGGCGAGGCAGTTCGGGTGTTTGATTCTCTGTCTATGTCGCTGGGGTTGGGATTGCAGGTCTTGGCCTCAGCCCGAGCGGCGTGTGTGGGGTGCTCGATGGAGCAAATTCTCGCGCAGGTGGAGGATATGCGCGCACGCCTGCGCATGATGATCGTCTTGGAGTCGCTGGAGAACCTGCGGCGTGGAGGACGGGCCGATGGATTCGTCGCTATCGTAGATCGCATGACTCGGGTGCTCAACATCCGGCTTGTGATCGATGTGGTGGATGGCCAACTGCGGCTGATGGGTGCGGCCCGGTCCATTCAAGGAGGGTTCAGGCGTGTGGTCGATCTGGTCGAGCGACTGAGACCGCTGGACCACCTGGCCGTGGTCCACACGCGCAGACACGACCAGGCGGAAGACATAGCCCAGCGGCTCGCGCAGTGTACTGGGTTTCCCAGGGAGCGCGTCTGGGTACGAGAGACGGGGGCAGTGCTGTCTTCCCACGCCGGTGCTGGCGTCATTGGTGTCCTGGCGCTGCCCACCGGGCAGTGACTCACGCCAACCCGATGCCTTTCCGTCATTCATTCCGAGCAGCTTGCCCTGAGCCTGTCGAAGGGAAACGGGGCGCAGCGGAGTGAAGCCGGGTAATCTCCTTCTGCCGGTATGTGCCTGAACCGTATTGCCCTTGGATGCCAAGAGTGAGAGATGAGAATGGGAACAAAGATGGGTAGCAAGGTGCTCATCGTGGAGGACGAGCAGACCCTGCTTGAGACGTTGGAGTACAGACTCCGTCGGCAGGGGTATGAAGTTTGCACGGCTTCCGATGGGACAACGGCGGTGGATGTCGCCCGCCAGGAGCAACCTGACCTGATCGTGCTGGACGTTATGCTGCCTGGCCTGGATGGTTTCGAGGTGTGTCGTATCCTGCGCCCAGAGATGAGCGTGCCGATCCTGATGCTCACCGCCCGCGATGATGAGGTGGACAAGGTGGTGGGGCTGGAGGTGGGGGCCGACGACTATATGACGAAGCCCTTCAGTATGCGCGAACTCCTGGCCCGCGTCAAGGCCCTGTTGCGACGGGTACGTCTCGACCGCGAGGAACTGGCGACGGAGGAAAAGGAAGCCGGCCCAGAATTGCTGGCTTTCGGAGACTTGAAAATAGACGTGGCCCGCTGTGAGGTGCTCCGTGAGGGAGTGCCTCTGCATCTGAAGCCGAAGGAGTACGAATTGTTGGTCTTCCTGGCCCGCAACCGCGGTATTGTCCTCTCCCGCGACCTGATCTTGGAGCGGGTGTGGGGCTGGGACTATGGTGGCGGCAGCCGTACCGTGGATGTACACGTGCGCTGGCTGCGGGAGAAGATCGAGCGTGACCCCGCCAACCCCAGCCGCATCGTCACCGTGCGCGGTGTCGGCTATCGCTTTGAGGGATAACCTATGTTACACGGCATCCGCTGGCGCATTGCTATTCCCTACGTGATCCTCATTCTGGTGGCTACGGCTGCCATGGTCGTCTACCTTTCCGACGTGGTGCGGGACGCGTATGCGGATGATCTGGAGACCAAGCTGGACGCTGAGGCTAGACTGGTCGCCGATGCATTGGCAGCCTCGCCTGACTGGGAGGAGCCGGGCGGCGACCTCGATGGTGAGGCGCAGCGCTTCGCGGAGCTCCTGGATGCACGGGTGACCTTGATTGGGGCCGATGGCACGGTGCTGGGTGAATCGGACGAGGATCGAACCCAGATGGATAATCACCTGAACCGGCCTGAAGTGGTGCAAGCCCTGGAGGAGGGGCAAGGCAGCAGCACTCGCTTCAGCCGGACGGTGGGTTATGACATGCTGTACGTAGCGAGCCTGGTGACGATGGACGGGCGCGTGTCTGGAATCGCGCGGGTCGCCCTTCCTCTGCGCCAGCTTGAGGCCAACGTCACCCGCCTGCGCAGGGCCATTCTTTCGGTGGCAGCGCTCACGGCGTTGGGCGCTGGCGTCCTGGCCCTCCTCATCGCTGAGCGTATCGCCCGCCCGGTGCGTCAGTTGACGGATGTCGTCGAGCGTATGGCCAGCGGCGATCTGAGCGCTCGCCTCTTGCCCGTCACCCACGACGAGGTAGGTGTTCTCACGCGCAGCTTCAATCAGATGTCCGACCGCTTGCGCGGCACAATCGGCAAGCTGGTCGAGGAACGGAGCCGGTTGACCGCTGTCCTGGACAACATGGCCGATGGCGTGCTCATCACCGACGGCGATGGGCGCGTGCGCCTGATCAACCCTGCTGCGGCTCGGCTGCTCGGCACCGACGAACAGATTGCCCTGGGCCGCCCTTTCTCGCTGGTTGCCCACGACCACCGGATCATCGATCTGTGGCAGCGATGTTGTGCGGGGCGTGAGGAGGAGTTCGAGCCGGTGGAAGTGGGGCGCCAGGGGCCGTTCCTGCAGGCCATCGCGACTCCCCTGCAGGCTGCCGGGCCACAGGCCTGCATGGTCATTCTCCAGGACCTGACCCGGGTTCGGCGGCTGGAGACGGTGCGGCGGGATTTCATCAGCAACATTTCCCACGAGCTGCGCACCCCCCTGGCCTCGCTGAAGGCGCTGGTGGACACCTTGCGGGATGGAGCGTTGGACGATCCCCCGGCGGCTCAGCGGTTCCTGGACCGCATGGATACAGCGGTGGACGCGCTGACGCAGATGGTCCGGGAGTTGCTGGAACTGGCGCGCATCGAGTCGGGCCAGGTGCCATTCCGACTGGCGCCGGTGCCCGTGGCCGATGTGGTGCAGCCCCCCGTTGAGCGGCTGCGTGCTCAGGCAGAGCGGGCTGGCCTGCAGTTCGTCCTCGATTTGCCGGTCGACCTCCCACCTGTCTTGGCCGATGCGGAGCGGGCGCAGCAGGTAGTCACCAATTTGGTCCATAATGCGATCAAGTTTACCCCGGCAGAAGGACAAATACGGGTTTCCGGCCGTATGTTTCAGGTTTCGAGCGACGGGAGAATCCAACCTGAGATCTTGAGTTTGGAACCTGAAACTCTCCCGCCGGGCGAGTGGGTGGTGATCGCCGTGCAGGATACCGGTGTGGGAATCTCCGCTGACGATCTGCCCCGCATCTTCGAGCGATTCTACAAGGCCGATCGGGCACGCTCTGGTGGAGGGACCGGCTTGGGGCTGGCCATCGCCAAGCACATCGTTCAGGGTCACGGGGGGGCTATCTGGGCCACCAGCATTGAGGGGAGAGGGTCCACTTTCTACGTCGCTCTCCCTGCTTTAACATATCGTTAACAAACCGCTAACTCCTCGCTAAACATTCCCCAAAGTCTCATTAACGTAACTGTGTTACAATCCGGTCTGATGGGTGTGGAACGGATATATAATCGTGAGTATCGCTCCCTCCGGCGGTGCGGATGTCATCGCTTGGGCACGGTGTGTGCGTTGAGGCAGCAGGACGTGGCAGTGGGAGTCTGGCCAGTGTATTCTTCTTATGCCCACCTGGCGAAGATGTTGACCCAGGGGTGGCAGATCGAACCGCCGGTCTACGTCCGTCCTCGCTGGCGGTCGGGTCTGCGTCTGAAGAAAGAGAATACGTATCACTTTGTCCTCTGGAATGAGGACAGGGTCAGTTTGGTCAGTGTGCTGGGTTGTCCCGAGGTGGAACGGTTTCTGACGGACAATCAACTGAACGTTGACCGCCTATAGGACTGCTGATGCCTGTCGCTGTTGGGAGCGACACAATCCATCAAAACTTAGAAAAGGAGAAGAAAATGCGTGGAAAGAACGTATCGTTTCTCATTCTGACAGGGTTGCTGGTGCTTACTTTGTTGGCAACGGCGGTTGGCTGTCAGCCGACACCTGCGCCGGTGCCTACAGTAGCTGCACCCGGGACCACCGGAGAAGAGCCGACATCGGCCCCGGCCGAGCCTGAAGCTGAGGGTCAGATCAGCGTGGCTGGATCCACGACGGTGCAGCCACTGGCGGAGAAGCTGGCGGAGGCCTTCGCGAGCGTGAAGCCCGGCGTCCAGATCGACGTGCAGGGCGGTGGCTCGAGCGTAGGTGTCAAGTCGGCGGGTCAGGGGCAGACGGACATTGGTGCGGCCTCCCGTGAGGTGAAGGAATCCGAGCTGGAGGAGTATCCCGATCTGCAGGTGTTCACCATCGCCCGGGACGGCATCGCCGTCGCGGTGCACCCTGGCGTAGCGGTGGATGGGTTGACCAAGGACGAGGTGCGGGATATCTTCGCGGGCGAGATCGTGAACTGGAGCGAGGTGGGCGGCCCCGACAAGCCGATCGTGGTCGTGTCGCGAGAGGAAGGGTCGGGCACGCGTGCGGCGTTCGAGGAGATGGTGATGGGCAAGGATGGCCCAGTGATCGCGGACACGGCGATCCTGCAACCTTCGAACGGCGCGCTGCGGACGACGGTTTCGACGACGCCAGACTCGATCGGTTTCCTCTCCTTCGGTTACCTGGACAGCAGCACGAAGGCGCTGGCGGTCGATGGCGTCCTTCCGACTCCGGAGAACGCATCCAACGGGACATACCCGATCGTGCGCCCCCTCAACATGATGACCAACGGCGAGCCGGGTGACCTGGCCAAAGCGTGGCTGGATTTCATCTTCTCGGCCGAGGGACAGGCTATCGTTGCTGATGAGGGATACATCTCCGTCGACTGACTTTCGCTGGGCGTGTTGCCTAGGAGAGTGACGGGATGATAGGAGTGGGGGCGGATCGATCCGCCCCCACTTCAGCTTTTATCCTTTTGTCTTCGATAAGAACTCTTCAGCCAGAGGGGCGGACAAATTCTATTTAACACAACCTTAACAAACCGTTAAATCAGCCTGAAAGATGTTGTGGTATACTGCTCTGAATTTGTATGAGGCGATACAAGGAGGGCGTGTAGGGCGGTTGTCAGAACAGCATTCGTAGGAGGCTGCCATGCTTGATAAAATCAAGGGAGTACTAGAGGTCATCGAATACCTGGACCCCACAGGCCAGGAAATGGTCCATCGCGTTCCCGAGGAAGGGTCGGGCGAGATTGTGTTGGGATCACAGTGCGTTGTGCGCGAGAATCAGGTCGCCGTCTTCTTCCGTGACGGCCGAGCCTTGGACCTGTTGGGGCCAGGGCGGCACACGCTTACCACGCTGAACATTCCGCTCCTGATCAACTATCTCAAGATTCCCTTTGGGAGCAAGAGTCCCTTCCGGGCCGAGGTCGTGTTTGTTAACGTCAAGGACTATGTGGATCAGGTATGGGCGGCACCGAAGCCGCTTGCGTTCCGTGACCCCGAACTCGGCATGGTCCGGCTGGGAAGCCAGGGCAAGTTTGCCTTCCAGGTAGCACGGCCTCAACTGTTTGTCAACCAGATTGTAGGCACTCAGGGCCTGTATACCACAGGCGACATCGTCGGCTATTTGGAGACCATACTGATCAGCCGGTTCGCGGACTTGCTGGGCGAACTCCAGGCTGGCTTGCTGGATCTGCCGGCGAAGTACAATGAGCTAGGTGCGGGTCTGCGGGCCAAGGCGGCCGATGATTTCGATGCACTGGGCCTGTTGCTTAAGGCTGTCTACGTCACCGCGATCAGCGTCCCGTCAGAGGTGGAGAAGGCGCTAGATGAGCGTGCCCAGATGGGGGCCATCGGCAATATGCAGGCCTACATGCAGTTCAAGGCCGCACGCGCGCTGGGGGACGCGGCGCAGGCCGGAGGTGGCGAGGGCGGTTCAGCCGCCGGTCTGGGCGTGAGCCTGGGGGCTGGCCTGGGCCTGGGCACGGTGATGGCCAGCGCAATCGGCCAGGCGGTGCAAGGCGGCGGCGCTGCTGGTACCCCCGCCTCAGCCGCGGCGCCTGGCGCTGGCTTGGCCGAGGGCTTTGCCGCGTTGAAGCAACTCGTGGCTCAGCAGCTTACACTTCCGGCTGGGGATAGGGAAGCGACCACGGCGGGATTGGATGCTCTATTGGCCCAGTTGACCTCGTCCACGGCGACGATGGAAGACGTCAAGGATGCTCACGAGGCATTGATTGGCCACTCCCCGTGGCTGGCGGAACCATTGAAGGCCGTGTTCAATACACCGGCTGGGCTCCAGGCGCTGGGACAGATTGCTCTGCGGTCGCTATGAACGATGCCGACTCCAACGATTAACAAAGTGCTGTTCGCAATGTACGTACTGGCGACGGTGGGTGTGCTCGTCGCTGCGCTCGCCTTCCCCTCAGTGCGCGCCGTGGCCTATGCCCCTCTGCGCGAACTGCTCCTCCCACCGCCGAAGCCAATCGTCGTATCGGTCCTCTATTCTACTGAGAAAGCGGCGTGGATCGGCGAAGCTGTCGATGGATTCGAGGCCACCCGCCCCCGGATTCAGGGCCGTCCAATTCAACTGGAGCTGAAGAAGATGGGCTCCCGCGAGATGTATCTGGCTGTGCTCGACGGTACTGAACAGCCAGACCTGATGAGCACGGCCAGCATGCTTCAGATTTCGATCCTGCAGGATCTCTCGACGAGCAAATTCGGAGCGCCCGTGGTGAACCCCAGCGACCGGGAGATGTGCCGTTCGGTGTTGGAGACGCCGTTGGTACTCGTTGCCTGGAAGGAGCGCGCCGATGTGCTGTGGGGCGATGATCCGAACGGCAGGCTGTGGCTGCGGCTGCACGACGCGCTCACCAGCCCCAACGGGTGGGAAGCGTATGGATATCCAGAGTGGGGGTACATCAAGTTTGGCCACACGAATCCGCTTAAATCCAACAGCGGCTTCCAGACTGTCCTGCTGATGACCTACAACTATTTCGGCAAGACCAGTGGATTGACCAGCGCTGACATTCTGTCCGATGCCGACTATCAGCGCTGGCTCACCGGATTCGAGGGGGCGATTTCCCAGTTCGGCGATAGCACGGGCACGTATATGGAAGATATCATCGCCTACGGCCCGAGCCTCTACGATATCGTCGCCGTGTACGAGGCCACGGCGATCGAGCAGGCCGAGAATGCTGTGGGGCGGTATGGGGAGTTGCAGATCTACTATCCGCCGGCGACGCATATGAGCGACCACCCTTTCTGCGTATTGCAGGCGGAGTGGGTCGCACCGGAGGAGGCTCAGGCCGCCCAGATGTTCGTGGACTATCTGTCCAGCCGGGAGATGCAGGAGCTGGCATTACTCCGGTATGGATTCCGTCCTGTAGATACCGGTATCCCACTCGACCAGCCTGGCAGTCCATTGCTGCGCTATGCAGCCAACGGACTGCGGCCAGACCTGCCGCCGGAGGTGGAGGTCCCACCGGGGGATGTGCTCAACACGCTGCTGGACTTCTGGGGACGAAATGTACAGCCATAGGGCGAATAGAAGCAGCAACGTTACAGTTTCCCTGTCTGACTCCGTCGATCGGCTATGGGTGTGTGCAATGGAGGAAAAGTGATGAGAATGCGACTTAGATTCACTGCGGTGGCGGTCGTTCTTTCTACACTTGCCACGGCTTGCGGTGCGTTGTCCTCAATAGGGGGCAAGACCGTTACAGTGAGTATTTACTACGGTTCTGAGAAGAGAGAATGGCTGGAACCGCTGGTGCAGGAGTATAATGCCCAGAAGCGTGAGACCGAGGAGGGATCGACCATCTTGGTCGAGGTGACCCCGATGGGTTCCATCGAGTCGGCGAACGCGATTATCGAGGGGCAGATTCAACCGACAGTCTGGAGCCCGGCCTCGTCGATCTACGTACCGGTTGCCAACGCCGGGTGGCGCAG
>Ga0180437_10008876_pt1 | contig 12608 bp, 29 predicted proteins | sample SS_ome_4_FD_132410 | JGI IMG/M metagenome (GOLD analysis project Ga0180437, IMG submission 132410) | Hypersaline lake sediment archaeal communities from the Salton Sea, California, USA - SS_3_D_1 metaG | ecosystem: Environmental > Aquatic > Non-marine Saline and Alkaline > Hypersaline >...
ATCTATAAAGACTCGAAGTTTGAGGACTACCAAGAGATAGTGATACAGGCGAACCTTGATAACATGGAAAGCATCAGCACCGATAAAGTGAAAGTTGTGTTGACGGGGAGCCTAATACGGGGGTGTGAGGCTGGGGAGGACGTAACTATAGTTGGCGCGTTACAGGCATACGACTCGTCCCAACGGAGTAAAAGCATAGAACTAGATTACCGTATAGAGGCAAACAGCCTCATAAACGTCACCGAGTCAAAGAGGATAGAGATAACCACCGAAGACCGCGAACAAGTAAAAACACTTATGACTAATCCATTTCACAGACAACGTGTAATAGAAAGCATAGCCCCCACTCTTTATGGGTTAAATCACGTAAAGGAGGCACTCGCATATCAACAATGTGAAGGACAAGTCAAATATCCCAACAACGCACGACGACGCGGACAATTCCACATATTACTTGCTGGCCCACCAGGATGCGGAAAAAGCGAACTTGGTGAGTTTATGGTGAAGTGCCACCCGAAAAGCCATAAAAGCGTGGGGCGCGGCGCAAGCGGTGTCGGGTTAACCGCAAGCGTTGTGAAGGAGAACGAACAGTTTGTGTTGAAGGCGGGCGCCATGCGGCTTGCGGATAGGGGTTTTCTGTTTGTGGATGAGATTGAGAAGATGAACCAGAGTGACAGTGCGATGATGCACCCCGGTATGGAGCAACAAGAGATTGTCATTGATAAAGCGGATATTTCGGCTACGTTGAAGACTCGTTGCAGTATGTTGGCGGCATGTAACCCGTTGGGCGGTGTGTGGAATGAGTATAAGACGTTTAGGGATAATCTTCATGGGGCGGGCAAGGGGCTTGCGTTGCCGCTTCTTGACAGGTTTGCGTTGATATTTGTGATAAAACAGAATAAGGACACCAAGAAAGAGAGAGAGGTTATCGAACACATTATGAAGGTTAACGCTGATCCCCAATCCATTGTGCCGCCTTACAGCATTGGGGAACTTCGGATAATCTTTGCCTATGCTCGAAGCATAAAAGTAACATGTCCAAAGGAAGTAATGAAAAAACTAGAGGAGTTCTATATGACACTCTATGAAGCCTCAAAACAAGATGAGACACTCATGATAACACGGCGGCAACCAGAGGACTTGATACGACTCACCGAAGCCTCAGCGCGTCTACATGGAAGGGATATAGCTATCGTTGAGGATGCCGAAAACGCAAAAAGAATGGTAGCCAAGTCTCTAGAGGAATATGGAATAGATCCCTTCACGGGAAAGATAGATCAAGCTACCGCTCTCTACGGAAAACCTAAGACAGATAGCCAAAAACTAGGGGAAATACCTGTAGTAGTGAAGCGGTTATGTGAGCGAAACATAGACTCAACCAAGATAAGTCGTTTAATGCTTGTTCAATACCTAGTCACCCACTGGCATACAGACAACTCCGAAGTAGCGAAACTACTAGAAATAGCGTTACGAGACGGGACCATATATTGCCCCACGCCATACGATATAGCAGTCTCATAATCACCGTAATAGTTAAATAGGTGAAAAGACACCATAGACACGATAAGGTTGAGCGAGTCCCTCGGCTACGAGTGCCCCATATGCGGGAATAACTATAAACGAAAAGGCAACCTACGGAAACACATCCTAGACAACCATGACGGTGTCACCTATTGTGACAACTGTGGATCCATTGTACCGCCGAGTCGATATTGTATTCACTGTAAGGCGAAGCTACCATGAGGCGTGTGATTGACCGTTTCCTTGACCTTGTATGCCGGTTCGTGAACTGGGTGTACTGGAGGTTCATCTATTGATAGTTTGTGGAGAAGAGTGAAATGGATAAAAAAATAGAAAGGGCGCTCATAGAGATTCTGAATCGGGCTTGGATGGACTCTAACCTACCGATGAAATACGAACAATATGAACATATTGAAATGGCATTAGAAACTTTTGAGAAGTTCGGTTTAAAAATCTTAGTTGAGGAGGAAGAGTCATAGATGTTGCTTCATAGATGTTCTGTATGTGGAAAAGAATATTTACCCCAGGGAATCCATGCTACATGGCATAAACATATAGGGCGGATACCTAAGCATGTTTTGGAAGAGTTTTTCTGTTTCTGTAAGCCGCCTAGAACCGAGAAATCGGAAGCACACATGATCATAGATTACAACGATCTCAAGCAAGCGATAATAGAGGTTGGAAAAGAAATGAATAAGGAGGAACAGTCATAAATGAGTGATTGTCTGTGTCTAAAATGCTATAGAAGATTTTCTTGTGATTTTGCTCTCAGTGTTTGGGCGGCTAAGGCAAGAATGATGGATATGGAAAAACACGTTTCTATGATAACCATTGAATGTAATGATTTCGCGCCCATGATAGTTGGAGGTGAACAGTCATCATGAGTTGGAAACATTATCCTAATAGCCCGTGGGGAGATATAGATATATGTCGCCATGGAGTAACAAGGTTCCACGGCGACAAAAACAAACATTGTGTTTATTGCGATTATCCAGAAAATACAAATTTAAAAATAGATTATTGTAAAATATGTCAGGCTTCGACTTGGCACTTAGATGGAAAATGCATAAGATGTGATTGTTTACGTCCAACAGTCACACCACAAGATTCTAAAGGAGAACGGATAAAATGATGGGATATATTGATACTAACTGTTACAACTGTGTTGCGCCATCAAAAGAAGACCCTCGACAAATGGATGTACAAGCCCACTGCGAGTATCAGGGAAAAGGCATATTCAAATGCCCTAACTGTGGATGGGTGCTTGATCTAAGCAGGTCAACTTATGATATTCGCATTAATGTTATGGTTGATCCCGACTGTGTTGACGACCCTAACCCGTGGCTTGAGTTTGAGATAATCGAACCCATTGACCCGCTAATAATAGAAGACAGTTATCCTAAGAAGCAATATGACCCTGAGAAACCACAGAAGGTCAATAAAAAGCTGTTGTTAGAGGAGATGCATGAATATCAAGAAGAGTGGTGGGACGGTTCGACAGGGCTTTTTGATGTTGAGTTATTCTATTTATGGACATCTTCTGGGTATTACATGGTTGAATGGGACTTAGATATAGTAACTCTCAAGAAAACGCCCGTTAAATCAGATAAAGGTGGGAAAAATGAGTGAGAAAGAAAGGTGCTCATGTGGGGCATGGATGAAAAACTTTGACACCAGTTTCTACGTTGAAGGTATTGGAACGATACCTCATAATCTTCACATGTGTGTCAATCCCCGCTGTCCTCAGTCTGTCTCCAAAGACTTCATACCTCCTGTACCCAGAGAGTCAGATAGCAAGAGGTCAAAATAATGCCAGGAACAGCACATAGATATGAAGTTAGGCGACCACAGCCAGGAGATCCCGGTGTAATCGTCACCTGCCCTAAGACGAACAAGGCCATGCTTGAAGCTAAATTGGAAAACGTAGGATGGGCTTTCTGGAACTTCCCAAGGGCTCCTAAACACTTCGAGCCTGGAGATTTACTATACGTAGTCTATGATGGGGCAATCAGATACGCCTTCGAGACAGGCGGTTTTGATGTAGCCCGAACCCGTGAACTCCCGCCCGTGGACGATGCAGAGGGCCACAACCCACCACTACCTAAAGGCGGGATCAGGGCATGGCTCAACGATTACCACGAAATAGATCCACCGATCCCCATGCGAGGCTTCCAAGGCTTCCAATATATTGACCCCTCCATTTTCAAACACAATTCACGGAAGCGGTCAACATGAGTTCTGACACTTCATGTCAAACAATTATACAAAACGGCAGGGCCATGAAGGACTCTATCAAGGACTATGCTACCGATGTCGGAGCGATAATCTTTCCAGAATATAAGAAGTTTCTAGATGAAATCGGCGAGGATTTGGATAGGTTCTATCAAGGGCATGCATGGTATAATAAGAAGGAAAAACACATTATGATGTATGATTCATTAGATGATGCTTTGATGTATCTTAAAATGGATTTATGGGCACGTTATAATAGTTCACATATAAGTCACGGAGGAAGAATGATGCCATTTTGTCACGCTAACAACCAGCACTGTAACATTGAAAACCCGAGTCCAAAATCCTGTATAGAGTGTATCTACATTAAACACTACGGGGCGAATGACCTGGATGATTTATATAGGGGCATAAGAAAACTTTTTGACAGTTCTAACGGAAGTGTCATAAATGAATGATGAGGTTTACTTAATTCAACTTCAAGGCGGAGTGTATCAAATAACAGTTCCAAAAGATAAATCCATTGAAGAATGGGAATATAAATTAATAGATGCGTTGAAAGAATCACCAGATTTTCTATGGTTGGGAAACGGTAGATTCATAGTTTCTGATACTTCAGCGCAAAGAGTGAATGAAAATGAGTGAAAAAAGGCCATTCCCCTTCACCCCTGAAGAACTAGAATACATAAAAAGAGAGGTTGCTGCAGAGGACAAATCACTTTCTGATACTTCACATCGAACAGTAATAACCATTGACACACTCGACGAAATATCGGACAACGAGAAGGAACTCATGGAAGTCCAATTAAGATGGCTTTGCCAAGTCCATCTAATCCCACTAAACGACATCACTATAGAGGACGAAACGAAGTGAGCGAAGAAACAGAACAAATAGAGCTAACAGAGGGACTAATATCTGGAACCTCATGGCCTACCATGAAGAAGGTAGTGGCGTCAGGCATCAACACAGTAGGCGACCTAGCATACCAAACCCCATCACAACTAGCGGAGCAATCTGGCATAGGTAAAGACACCTGTGAAAAATACATCAACAAAGCACTAGAATTAATTGACATAGGATACATCACCGGCGCCCAATTATGGGAACAGATGAAAAGCCACCGCAAACTCACGACCGGATCAAAGGCATTAGATGAAATCCTTAAAGGAGAATTTGATGAGATAGGTGGGATTGAAGAGAGAACAGCCACCGAGGTCTCTGGTGGGGAAGGCGTCGGGAAAACTCAGTTGATGCATATGCTCGCAATAAACTCCCAACTACCACATGAGGAGGGGGGACTCGATGGCCCCGTTATTTGGCTAGACACAGAGAACTCCTTTCGACCAGATAGAATAATTCAAATATGTGATGCCAGAGGATACGACTCAGAAAAGATACTTCAAGGCATAATCTATATAGAGGTCTTCCACAGCCTACATCAAAAATCCATAGTAACAAAACTCCCCAAACTATGCCAAGATCATAATATAAAACTCATAGTAGTGGACAGCATGATGGCACACCTCAGAAGCGAGTACCCAGGCAGAGGGATGCTCGCAGAACGCCAACACTTGCTTGCCGACGTACTTCAACGCCTCGAAAAAATAAGCCGAAACCACAAAATCACTGTCATCTACACAAATCAAGTCATGGACCGCCCCACAGCGTATGGAAACCCTGAGAAACCAATCGGGGGACACGTAATGGGTCACGCAGCAACACTGCGTCTACACATAAGAAAAGCGCGACAACAGAAACGCATCATAGAAGTAGTGAAAAGTCCATATCTCCCCGAACGCGAGGCAGTGTTCAGAGTTACCGAGGCTGGCATAGAGGACGTGGATGGTTACGATGAAGACGCTTGAGGAAGCCACGCGGGACGATCTCTATGATCTCTTGGAGGAACTCAGTTTTAGAAACCTCGTGGAGTCGTTCCGCCCAGAATTGCTCCGCGTACTAGCTGGGGAACGAGCGACGCAGGTAATCCGCTCTAGCAACCAGCGCACTATGTTGAAGGGGCACGGAGTGTTCATTGAGCGGTACAGGTTTCCTGGAAAGAAAATAGTTATAAGTCCGAAGGCACAGACACTACTAAAGGAGGAACTCTAGCTGTCACAGAACGTTGATCCGGGGCCACCGAAACTTACAGTTTCAATGAAACGTAGAATCGCAAGAAACCTTTGGATGCTCTATATGAAGTGGGAGCCACAGTGTATAGTGAAGCCCCGTCCCTCTGATAGGCTCTGTGACTTATTCGGATTTATGAGGGTGTATTAGTTGATGTCAAACAGTCATAAACGAACTGAACGAGAGAAAATCATATTGAAGATGCTGGAAATCTGTAAACAACTCTACATCGACGGCATGATTCACGGCATCAAACATGGACGGGAAACTATCAAGGAGACATAGTGAAATTGGGGCGACACGAGGAGCTAGATGTCTGTCAACACTGTGGCGGAGGCTTCACTAATTTTAGAGGCTACTTTCCTAAGATTGGGTATGTGTGTAAACCGTGTTACGATAAGTTGCTTATGGAGTGTGGAGAAAAAAAGAGGAGGCTATCCTAGTTGTCATCAAACAATCATAGACTTGAAAAAGTGAAAACGATAACAGTTACTCTAACTGATAAAGAAGTTGACGCTATGGAGGACGCTATGTTCTGCCAGAACTCTGATGAGTGGTATGAAGAGAATTGGAAATATATGTCATCCATATTCAAGAAGATAGCGGGAGAGTTCGATAAGGAGGATTCTTAGTTGTGTACAAACAGTCATAAGTTTTGTGGATATAGTAATTGCTTCAGACCATTCTATAAAATGCGTGGATTTATGCCTTGTTGTGAATATCATTACAAACACCCAAAAAAGTGGGGTGAAGATGGTATGACATTCACAGGGTCAGTTTTCCATAAAAGGAGAGTCAATAGGATGAATGAAGTGATAGAGCCACAAGTACCAAAGAAGCACAAAATAAAAGAGAAACTACAGGCAATAATAGATACTTATCCTGAGATACTTGATCCATCTAAACTAGAGTTAAGCGAAGATGGAAGACACATCTACATCCGTAAAGAGGGAGAGCAAGAGGAATGAAATGCCCAAAATGTGGAGCCAACATCGAAGTCACAGAGTACAAGAACGGCACCGTTCTTATTCGCCAGGATTGCTTATGTGACCTAAAAGCGGAGGACACGAAGGATGAGTAATTCAGGATTCCCACTACCCTTGATGAAGAAATGCGCTATCTGCGGAGAACCCGCTGTTGTTCGTTGTGGTGGTCCTACTCTATGTGATAAGCACCTTGAGGAACAGCTACCGATTCTTGAAGACTACGCTAGAGAGGTAAAGCTACTTATTGACAAATACAAGAAACTGGGGCTCTATGTCGGCTATCAGTATAGAGAGTTTGAGTTTCTATCTAATGCAATTCACTCAATCTATAATGAACCAGAGTTTTACGCAGAGTGGTCAAAAAGCATCCGTGAACCAAACGAACAAACGGAGTTGTGACTTTTGGATATAAACAAAGACTATAAAAAATATAAGCAAAGCAATTTCCAACACCGTCTTCTTGATACCCTGTTTGATATTTGTTTCAAACAAAGAGACAAACTCCACGATATACGGGAAATATTAAATAAACCAGACTATGCTTTTCTTGGGTACGAATACACAAAAACATGTATCTTGGAGGTTCTTGACACCTGACAATAAATAAAGATATTGAGTTTTCTCATATTGAAATACGTGTAGTTAGAAACCCTAAATGGTTAGAGCCATATGAAAAGAAAGGCTGGTTTTTAAGTGAAGAGTTTCCAATAGCTGACTTTGAATTGCCTCCCCGATTTTATGATATGGGTGAGGGAGAACTAGATAAATTCAAAGAGTGGTTCATACCAAAGTTTGCTAGATGTTTTGATGTTCCTAAGATAAAGGAGGATTCTGACATTTGACAGTAAACAAAGATAGACATAGACCCGTTACACCAGAGGAACGGTTAGCCATGTATGATTGTCTTCACACCATTCCACCAACACCGCCCTGTGATGCTTGCCCTTGGAGAAAGTACCCAGATAAGATTCAAGGATGCGATAACGCGGGGTGTGGATATATGCATCTTTATATGGCTGAAGATTATTATCAAAGAGCCATGGGATATTGGCCCTTTAAGGGAGAAGAAGTTAAGATGACAAAGGTTCTGCTTAAAAACGCCATGGATTTACTAAAACAGGTTGATGATGGTTGAGTGCAAACAAATATATTTGTGAGAAATGTTTTAAACTTCATGATAAACCGGGATGGTGTTCAGAATGTATCTTAGAGGAATTAGGAGCAAACCCTTTTCCAAATTCACAGTTTAGGAATGACAAAGAATGAATAAGAAGGAAAAAGAACTATTATCGGAACTTTATTGGTGGCTCGCTGAATATAAGAATGAACACCATGTAATATACTTTGCGAAGAATATTCTTCAAAGCATCATCAAAGGTAAACTAAGCGTCGCTGAGAAACTTCTTATGCCGAAATCTGTAGCAAGTTTCAGTGTTCCATCTAAACAGCCACAAGTACAGGAAGTACATGAACCTAAGATGAATATCAACATGATGAAATGCCCTGATTGTGGGGCGTGGTATCATATGTCTTTTGGCCATACCTGTTCAAAGGAGAAGCAGACATGAGTGACTTCAAGATAACGCGACGGATGTGGAACAAACTCATATTAGCTCATAACAAACTACATGACAGAGTTAGGGCATTAGAGGTTTCACAGGTAACTAATGAATATACGGAGGAGCGAACAGATGGTTGACTCTAATATGTACCCAAACACAAAAACCTGGAACCGCTCAGTTGGTTGTCTATTTGACTGTGTTTATTGTAAACCGTCGTTTCAGAGACAATTAAAACGGGTAGCCTATAACATCGGATGTAAAAAATGTTACACATATGAGCCACACGATCACCTTAGTAGAACAACCATCCCAAGCTCTCCAATCGTTTTTGTCTACGGAACAGGCGACATCAGGTTCTATGACCCATCTTCCGTGAGAAGCACGTTTGAAATTATTGATAAACATAAACCACGTATGAAGAAAACCTATTACTTCCAAAGCAAAGACCCAAAATGTTTCAACAAATACCTTGACTGGTTTAACGCTAATCAAGATAAAGTGATTCTTCTAACAACACTTGAAACAAACAGAAACCTAAACTACAGAGAAATATCAAAAGCACCATACCCCATCCTCCGATTCAAAAACTTTTATAATCTAGACTATCCTCGAAAAGTAGTAACCATTGAACCAGTCCTAGACTTTGATATACTAGAGTTCTCCGAATGGATAATAAGACTACATAAACAGGGAACCCTAGAATACGTCTGGTTCGGATTTGACTCTAAGAACTGTGGACTGCCTGAACCAACCATAGAGAAAGCACAAACATTCGTAAACATCTTAACCCGAGAAGGAATTGAAGTTAGAGGAAAAACGTTGAGGGGTCTTTCAGTACCCCCACCCCTACCAAGTAGGGGTACCCCCACGTGCCCACATTGCGGCTCCCAGCGAGTCCGTATAGTCTACAAGGATGACGAAGGAACTGAGGTAGACTTTTATGACTGTACTTGGTGTTCTCATGTATGGAAGCCAGATAACAGTTCTATGCCAAGTGTCACGGAGAAAGAAAAATGAATTTGAAAGATAGATTAAGGCAGCTTCTTCAATATGAGGCGCTGTCTACTTGGAGATACGGGTTCAAGTTGGGGGGAGATGCCCTAGCATATAAGCGATGGATCGAAAGGCTTCAAGAGTTGATTGAATATGAAGAGTAAGGTATGGTTATATCCAGACGACAGAACTAAAAAAGCAGTCTATGTAAATGAACCGTGGAAAACAATGAAAGTAAGTATACCTTCACATGGGAGAAATAATTGGTTGATACCCCTGTTAACTAAAATCCAAAAACATCAACGAGTTTACGACTTTTTCTTTCAGTTTCTTATTTGGGAAGAAATAATCGATTATGGACTTGGTTAAAATGGAGTTAAACGATATACAGAGGCTTCTTGGCGAAGAATACGTTCAGAATGGCTACATGGATATGTGGTGTGTTGATCTCTATCAAACAGATTTGCCGTCACAGACACAGCGAATATATGACATAGCTGAAATTGGGTTATGGAACACGGAAGTATCAGAAGCGTTAGAAGACACGCGTAAGAAAAAGAACAATAAAGAACTTAGGGCAAAATGGGGCGAGGAAGGGGCAGATGTAATAATTCGCGTGTTGAATTTCCTTTCTCGTAAAGAGATAGACGCGGAGAAGGCAATCTTAGAGAAACACCAAAAAAACATTGGCAGGGAAAAACTTCATGGAAATGAAGTATGACTGTTTACCACGAAGTGTCAAAGATGAATGAGGTTACACGACAAGTTACAATGGCGTTTTGTATTGGTGGTTCACTTACAGCCCTCTGTTGGATGTTAATGTTATTGGATTACTTAAAACGAAGTAATAAAAAATGAAAGTCCTTAATTTATATGCCGGGGTTGGTGGAAACCGTAAACTATGGAAAGACGTAGAGGTTACTGCGGTTGAATGGGTTCCAGAGATAGCACAAATATATCAAGACTTCTTTCCCGAAGATGAAGTAATAGTAACTGATGCTCACCAATTTCTATTGGAGAACTATCAAGACTATGATTTCATATGGAGCAGCCCCCCATGCCCCACTCATAGTTTTTTACATAGAAACTTTGCCAAGATGAAAGGAAGAACACCAAAATATCCTGATATGGCTTTATATCAAGAAATAATTTTATTAGATACATTCTTTGATGGTTTATATTGTGTTGAAAACGTAAAAAGTTATTATACTCCATTGATAAAACCACAAGAAATTTATAGACATTATTTTTGGTCAAATTTTTATATAATTCCGTTTGACTTAAATGTAAAGGATATAACTATTACAAACGCACGGAGTTCAGTAAGAAGAACCAAGAAGGAACATATTAAAATGTTACAAGAGTTTCATGGATTAAAGATTGATGATGTAAAACTACTTAGTAATTGTGTTTATCCGCCATTAGGCAAACACATATTGGATTGTGCTAGGGGAACAATACAACAGAAACTTATGACTGTTGGTGTTAAACAATGACAAAAAAGATATGTGAAATTTGCGGAAAAATATATGAACCAAACCCATTAATTCCTGTCTCTGATATGTGGTGTGATGAATGCTATTATCAAGCGATGGAAGATTTAAAATCTTAGTTGTGAATGAACAATGAAAATAGCGATAGTTGGCTCGGAAGCAAAACATTGGACACCAAAGACTAGGGAGTTGGCGTGTAAGGAAATAAAGAAGATATTAATTAACGACGACTATCTTGACGTGAACCCCGCTGACCCCGGCGACGTAACTTACCCCACCCTCATCTCGGGAGGCTGTCCTAAAGGCGGGGTAGATATATGGGCGGAGATCATAGCAGACTTCATAGGACTTGATAAGAAAATCTATTATCCAGAGGTAAATAGATGGAAACCGAATGGATACGAAGAACGCAACGATAAAATAGCTCATGGCTGTGATATCCTTTTCTGCATCGACCCAGAGGACAGGAAGTGGAGCGGCGGGCGGTGGACTATGAAGCGGGCAGAGTTCTATGGTCGAGAGACTCATTTAATCTTAGTTGGGGTAGAACAATGATAGATAAACTGTTTCTATTGTTTGCTGGACATTTCCTAGCAGATTTTCCGTTACAAGGTGAATATGTAGCTAAAATGAAGAGCCGTCATTATGTTCCAGAACATATTCCTCAAGGACAGACCCCCACTTCTGTATGGTTTTATGCTCTCACAGCACACGCTTTCATACATGGACTCGCTGTTTATCTAATAACTCAAAGTCTATTATGGGGAACCTATCAAGTGATTACACACTGGATTATAGACTTTATGAAATGTGAAAACTTATTGAACCCCCACCAAGACCAACTTCTTCATTATTGGATGTTGATTCTAACTTGGATAAACCTATGATCGTTGTGTGTAAACAGTCCTATGAATACCGACGGTAAAAAAAACGGAACTATGAAACATTGTCGGTTCTTTGAAACCTGTGTTATCGTAAGGCTGTTCGGAAAGGAATGCTGTATCGATGTTGAGGATATATGTTGGTGGCTTAACGAGTGAGATGTGATGACTGTCCCCTTCAAATAGAGGGGTGCTTCTGCTCTCGATATCTATGGTTCACCTTCTACTATGATCGACACCAAGTCTGGGCCTGTAACTGGATATACCATCCTGAGACACCGTGACTTTTTATGGCAAACTAAGATACGATATTTGTAATAAACCGTATATATTGTAGAACTTGTATATAAATTCCTATGTAGGTAAGACTTATATACTAGATGAGTTACCGATATATTGATTATGCCCGCCACTGTTAGCCTATGGCTTACGGTGGATTTATCTTAGTTTCTTCTCTATTATATGGCTTGTTTTTGGTGTCAATATACTCACTTTTTTGACAAAAGTATATCGGTTAACTTTGGCGTATTTAACCAATAACGATTAAATTTTTTTCATATATATTTTTTCTAAAGTAATATATAACTTACTTTCGTTTTCCTATATTTAGTGTAACAAATGTAACAAAAACCGTTACCTTCTATTATCCCAGTATAGGTACAGATTATTGATTTAACTGAGAAAGATTAATTTTGTTTCCAGAAAATGTTTTCGGGTTTCCGAATAAAGTTTTGGCAACAAACCTCTTATATTGCGAAAAGCATATTTTTTCTAAACTACTTCAGTTTTTTTACATCATTTAGTGTAACAAT
>Ga0180437_10008877_pt1 | contig 12606 bp, 11 predicted proteins | sample SS_ome_4_FD_132410 | JGI IMG/M metagenome (GOLD analysis project Ga0180437, IMG submission 132410) | Hypersaline lake sediment archaeal communities from the Salton Sea, California, USA - SS_3_D_1 metaG | ecosystem: Environmental > Aquatic > Non-marine Saline and Alkaline > Hypersaline >...
ACATCCTCGCGGTGTGCGACGTCGAGTCCATCCGGCTCGAGCAGAGCCGGCGCATCGTCGAGGACTACTACGCCACGTCGTCTGGGAAAGGCACGTACACAGGTTGCGCCACGTATCGCGACTTTCGGGAACTGCTCGGGCGCGACGATATCGACGCGGTCGTGGTCTCGACGCCGGATCATTGGCACGCGGTGCCCTGCATCGAGGCGGCGAAGGCCGGCAAAGACGTTTACTGCGAGAAGCCGCTGACGCACGAGGTGTCCGAGGGCCGCGCCATCGTCGACGCGGTGCGGCGGTACGGCCGGGTGTTCCAAACGGGCAGCCAGCAACGATCCGAGTACAACGGGATGTTCCGCCGCGCGGCCGAGCTGGTCCGGAGCGGGGTTTTGGGCGACCTCGAATCCATCGACATCAACATCGGCGGGCCGCCGGGCATGGATTTCGGGTTGCCTGCGGAACCCGTGCCGGATACCCTCGACTGGGATCGGTGGGTGGGCCCGGCGCCGTGGCGGCCGTATACGTCGACGCTATGTCCGTTGAACTACACCGGATATCCGCATTGGCGCTACCACCGCGACTTCGGCGGCGGGGGGTACAACGATTTCGGCGCGCACCACTTCGACATCGCCCAGTGGGGATTGGGTATGGACGACAGCGGCCCTGTCGAGGTGTATCCGCCGGACGGCAGGGAATTCTCGCGACTAACGTACCGTTACGCCAACGGCGTCGTCATGCACCACGGCGGCGAGACCGACGTCGTTTTCAACGGCAGCAAAGGCAGAATTCTGGTCAGTCGCGCAAAGATCCGGTCGGAGCCGGCAGCTATCCTCGAGACGCGGCTCGGCCCGAATGACGTGCATCTCGATCGCGGGTGCAGCCATCACGACGATTGGCTCGCGTGCATCCGGACGCGGCGACGGTCTATCGCCGACGTCGAGGTCGGCCACCGCACGGCGACGGTCTGCCACCTCGGGTTGATCGCGTACCGACTCAACCGGCCGCTGCAATGGGATGCCGATGCGGAACGATTCGTAGACGATGATGAGGCGAACCGGTTGCTGTCGCGGCCCTATCGGAGTCCGTGGCGGGTGTAATGTGCAGGCGGCTATACCAAGGAAGAAACGCGCGTTTTGCCAATGGGAGAGAGGCGATGAAATGCGTTAGGACGTTTTTGACAGTCGGACTGGTTTTGCTGGTGGTCTGGGCCGGGAGCTCTGCCAGCGCTTGGGCGCAGAGCGCCTCGGAAATCGAACAGATCCGCGCCGCCTTGCCGGCGGGGCCGGGGGCGCGTCCTGCGGCAGGGCGGAAACTACTGGTTTTCACCCTGTGCCGAGGGTTTCCGCCCAGCTCGATTCCGTACGTGTCCAAAGCCATCCAAATGATGGGCGAGCGGACCCATGCGTTCGAAGCGGTCGTGAGTGACGACATCGCCATGTTCGAACCGGGGAACCTCGAGCAGTTCGACGCCATACTGATGAACAACACGACGGGCGAACTCTTCTTGCCGCCGGACCTGGGCGACCTGCCGGAGGCTGAGCAAGCCGCCTGCCGCGAGTATGACGCGATGCTGAAGCAAAGCCTGGTCGACTTTGTGCGAAACGGGAAAGGACTCGCGGGAATTCACGCGGCGACGGACTGCTTTTACCAATGGCCGGATTACGGCGAAATGATCGGGGGTTACTTTCACGGCCATCCGTGGCACGAACCCGTGACGATCAAGGTCGACGACCCGGCCCATCCCGTATGTGGGGCCTTCACCGGGCCGACTTTTCAGGTGACGGACGAGATATACCAGTTCAGAGATCCGTATTCGCGCGCGAAGCTCCGGGTACTCCTCAGTTTGGACACTGCGCGCACCGACATGGACAAGGGCGATGCCATCCACCGCACCGACGGTGATTTTGCGGTGTCCTGGGTGCGGCGTTATGGAAAAGGACGCGTCTTCTATTGTTCGCTCGGCCACCGAAACGAAATCCTTTGGAACCCGACGGTTCTCGAGCATTATCTCGACGGCATCCAGTTCGTTCTGGGGGATTTGGCCGCCGACACGACGCCGAGCGCCGAACTCGATCCCGAGTACCTCGACCAATCCCGAGCCATTCTCGAAGATCGAGTCGTAGGCGTCCTGCTCGACCAGATCGCCGCGTACGATTACGGACAGAACATGGACGCCATGCGCCAAGTCGAGGACCTCGTGAGGCGGACGCACGGCGCCCCCGAAGCCCGCGAGCGTTTCGCGGCCCGGCTTGCCAACATGCTCGATACCGACGCGACGGCCGCGGCAAAGCGGTTTGCCTGCATGCAGTTATCCATTTGCGGCACAGAGAGCGAAGCACCTGCACTCGCCAACCTGCTCGGCGATCCGCAGATGGCGGATATGGCGCGCTACGCACTCGAGCGTATGCCGGGGCCGGCGGCCGGCAACGCGTTGCGGGAAGCCCTCGAGCGCACGACGGGCGATGCGCAAATCGGCATCATCAACGCGCTGGGGGAGCGCCGCGACGAGCAAGCCGTCGCCCGCCTTGCACAACTGGCCGCCGTACGTAACACGGCGGTTGCCGAGGCCGCGGCCCATGCGTTGGGCAATATCGGTGGCCGCCGCGCCATCCGCGCCTTGGCTGAACTGTATCACGCCCCGGCTCGATCCGCCGCAGTCGCTGACGCGTATCTATGTTGCATAGACGGCCTCATGGAACGCGGGAAAACCCGACAGGCGGCAAAGCGCTACGAGGCCGTATACGCGTCCGTCGAGACGCCGCATCTACGCGCAGCCGCGTTTCGGGGTCTCGCGTTTGCGCGGGGCGCTCGAGCGGTGCCGATGGTGCTCGAGGCGTTGACGAGCGGCGAACGATATCTGCACGAGGTCGCCCGGCAATGTGTCCTCGAATTGCCTGGCGCCGATGCAACCGATGCATTTGCCGCCGGCCTGCCTGAGCTTCCGCCGGATACGCAGATCCTGCTGATTTGTCTGCTCGAGGAACGGGGTGACCGCAACGCCCTGCCGGCAATGCGCGCGGCGTCATCGAGCGCTTTCGGCCCCGTCCGCAGCGCGGCGCTCGAGGCCCTGGGAACACTCGGCGACGTCTCGTGCGTCGTGCCCCTGGCCCGGACGGCCGCAACGGCCGACCGATACGAACGGGACATCGCTCGACAGAGCCTTGCCGCATTGCGCGGGCCGGACGTTGACGCCAAGATTCTGGCTTGTCTCTCCGAGGCGCTGCCGGCGGGGCCGAATATGCCCATCATAAGCGACGGCGGATCGTCGTCTGAGCGCGGCGCGAACATCGAGCCGGCCGTCCGGGCCGAGTTGGTTCGGAGCCTGGCCGCACGCAATGTCGTCAGCGCTGTCCCACGCTTGCTCGAGATTGCCGAAGGTCCAGAGCCGGCCATCCGTACGGAAGCATTCAACGCGTTGGCGATACTGGGCGAGCCGAAGGACCTGCCCGCCCTGCTCGATACCCTCGCGCGAATCGAGAACAACGCGGATCGCGACGGCGCCCAACAGGCGGTCGTGGCCATCGCACGGAAATTCGGGGACACGGAGGATTCCGTCAAGATGCTCTCGGACGCCCTTTCCGCGGTTGAAGATGTATCCGCGAAGGGCGCGTTGTTGCGGGTGTTGAGCCGCATCGGCGGGGATCGGGCTTTGGCGGACGTCCACGCGGCCATGAACCGCGGCGAGCCCGCGCTGCGTGACGCGGCCATACGCGCGCTGGCCGCGTGGGGTGACCCCGTTGTGCTGGACGAGCTTACGGATTTGGCCGCCACGGCCGACACCGAGACGCAGCGGGTGCTTGCGCTCCGCGGACTGTTGCGTCTAATCGATCAGGAAACCAACCGCGCCGGCAAGGCGTCGTTCAAGATGTGCCGGTCCCTCGATGTGATGCTTGCCCTCTGCAAGCGGGCGATGCAACTCGCCGAGCACCTGCAAGAGAAAAGAACCGTGTTGTCGTGTGTGGCGAATGTCCGGACGCCCGGCGCAAAGGCGTTCGTCAGACAATATCTCGACGATCCGACGCTTCGAGCCGAAGCCGAACTGGCGTTCGAGGCGCTCGGCGTCGCCGGGCCTATGGCAACCGCGTCCCATCTACCGCAGGTTGCCCACCGCGCCGTGGACGGCGACGACGACACCCGTTGGGACACCGGTGAACCGCAGGAACCGGGGCAGTGGTTTATGGTGGATCTAGGCGAGATCCGGGACGTCGCGAAGGTCGTGCTCGACACAACGAAATCCGGCAGCGACTATCCGCGCGCCTATGAAGTATTCGCGTCGACGAACCAGGGCGCCTGGCGCAAAGTCGCCGCCGGTCAGGGCGCGTCGGCCGTCACCGAGGTCGCCTTTCCGCGTACGCCAGCCCGCTTCATCGCCGTTGCCCAGACCGCGGGCGACGACGTCTGGTTCTGGTCGATCCACGAACTCATCGTCGAGTAGACTTCAACGTGCGCAGCGTCTTGCGTCTAACGGTTTTGGGCGTCGCCGCTGAGACGGTTCTTTACTTTGAGGTCCCAAACCGTCTTGGCGCCGCCGGTTACGATCGCGCCGACGAGGAACGGCAGCAGCGCGGTCGATGACGCCAGCAGGGCGGAGAAGCGCACCGCGTTCGCAGCGGCAAGCCCGGCCCCGGTGGCCAGACCAATCCCGAGGGACTCGGCGGCCGTGTCGCGGACGGCCCGCTTCCTGCTTGTCTGGCCTCTTCTATATCGTATAAGGTTGACCCAGCCATAGACGCCCGCCCACAACGCCGTCACGGCGACGGCGCCCGCAGCGGCGCCCACGCGCGCCGCACCGCCCACGGCGGGCCGTACCCGACCCGCAAGACGCCCTGCAACATAGGCCGTCGAGGCGGCCGCAGACGCGGTTGGACTTGTGGCGTTCGGCGGCATATGCTTCCCCCGTGCCGTCCTGCGCACGCCGCAGGGATTGTCTGCCACTCTGTTTGCTTGCCCGAGAGTATGTACCGAGCCGCGTCGAGGCAACAACCGGACAAACTGGTAAATTCTGGACCGCGAGGGCGGGGGCAGGGGATTCTTTGTAGATCCTCAACAGCCCAAGCAATTTAACCATTTGGCCACTCGGGTACTTGTCTAGCCAGCGTGCCACGATATGTGACCCCTGAGCCCCTGGAACGGGCATGGATCCGTTCGTGGCCGGGGGGGGAACCGGGGTTCGCTTCATTATTCGAGGAGACAGGGGCGCACCCGGCGCGACTGGAAGGATTTTGCGGACACAGGCGGCGTAATCCGGCAGCGTCTGAACAACGCTGCCGCGCGTGATAATGAAGAGCTGGCGAGGTCGTCCCGGGAAAGCAACGCGAACCCAGATCGAACCATCAACGTTCAATTTTCAGTTGTGTAATGGGCGCACAGAATCAAGGAATCGTGCGACTTCATCCTGTCAGGGAACGGCAAACGTCGTTCTGCAATCGTTGAAGTGCTTGGGTTGAAAAGAAGCCTGTTGACTGCGTTGCCAAAGGTGGACGGCACACAGTGGGGTGCGGTGTGTGCGTGCATAGCGGAGATAACGGCCCCTCGTGCGTACGCGCGCGGGCACAAAACAGTCCAGGATTCCCCGGTTTATCTGATTGCCACGCGCACGGACTTGGGGACATAATTAACAACCGAAATTTGCGGAAGATGGAAGTCTAGAATATCCATAATAGGGATATTGCTGCGGATGGGTTCGGGGAGTGACCGTTGCCCTCCGAGGGGGGCGGTGCCATTCGTCAGACAAGGTTGGGCGGAACAGACCTTCGGCGTGCCTGTACAAGGATTCGGCGGCCGAGGTGTGAGTGCATTCGAGAATTCCGAAGGCCGGGGAAAACGACATGACACTGCTGGCGTGGCTAGTAACGGGTACATTCTTCGGGGCAATCGCTTCCTCCATTGCGCGTCAGAAAGGGCGTGGGGAGATCCGGTGGTTTCTCGCAGGGTTGTTTTTTCTGCTTTTGAGTTTGGTGGTTTTCTTTCTCCCGGCTGTGCCGAGGGCCGGCGTTACGAAGGTATGCCCGGAATGCGCGGAAGTCGTTAAAACGGCCGCCCGGGTGTGCCGGTTCTGCGGGCGGGAGATCGCGCGAGGTCAAAGCGCGGAGGTCGTCTAGCGATGAGCATGGTGGGCCTTGCGTTGGTTGGCGTGTTGGTTGGCGCTGCGGGCGCCGAGTTCCTTCGGGCGACCAAGCCCGACTCGGTGAAGCGGCTTGAGGAATCCGCCCGGCGTTTTGTCGATCGGCTGGGTATATCGGCCTTGTCGGATAAGGACGGGCCGGAAGAATAGAGGCGCTGGCGACGGGTGCAGGAATCCGCGTTGGATAAAGAGGAGTAGGCCATGCTGAAGAGCTTGGGGATTCTGGCCGGCGGGATATTTATCGGCGCAGTGGGGATGGAAGTTGCCCGAAGAGCGTGTCCGAACGGTATGGACAAGTTTTACGGGAAGATTGGCGAAGTGACGCGGGCCGCCAGAGAAGCCTTCAAAGAAGGCTATGCGGGGGCGGTTCGCGCTCAGCCGCGCGTGCCGGAACCCACAGCGGGCTGAGGCGCAACGGAACGGCAGCGGCCTCCGGGCCGATGCAGGCGCCTTGGCGAGGGGCGGGCCGAGGGGAGCGCGTACTGGGTACGGCTTCGTCGTTCCGAGCCCCATACGGTGTATCCAGGTAAATTGGCGAGCATTTTGGCCGAGTTTGAAAGTTTTGCAGGGAAGGCGCAACAATGGCAAGAGAAGAACGAGGCGCGTCAAAGCTAATTCGTGAGGTCTCGAGACACGCGGGCCTGCTTGCGGGGGCTGGCGCGGTTCTGGCAAGAACTCTGAGCACCGCGTGCGAGAAGAGCGTCAAGGCGGCCGCTGGCCTGAGGAGCAGGCGGGCGCCGGCGAAAATCCCGGCAGTTTCGGAGGACGCTGTCGAGGCCGCTGCGCGGGCCTCGGTTCCCGAGGCGCCGGGCGCGGGCCCCGCGCTCGAGGAACCCGTTATCGAGGAAGCAGCCGATGTGACGCCGGGTGACGCGGACGCCGACGCGGGGTCTGGAACGGGACAGGAAGGAAGCGAGGAAGAGGTTCGCTGACAACGCGGGGCGAGGCCGGAAAGGAGTGCCATAATGCTGAGGACTTTGGGAATCGTCGTTGGTGGGATTTTCGTCGGCGCCGTCGCCATGGAAGTCGTCCACAAAAAGTGTCCGCAAGTCCTGGACAAGTTCTACGCCAAGGTGGGCGAGCTTGGGGCCGGGATAAAAGAAGGTTTCAAAGAAGGCTATCAGCATGTGACCAAATCGCCGGGCGCGACTGCGGAGGCCTAATCGAGGTTTTCAAGCGGGGCGTTGATGGCGAACAGGGTCCAAGACGAGGCCTGGTACAGGATGAGTACGGCAACGTCGCGACGCAGCGAGGACCTATATCTTCTGCGTGCGAGACGTGATGCATTGGGCGCAGGGCGGGGAGTCGAGCGCACCCGGCCGAGGCGCGCAGACGCCAACGAATCCCAGAGGCCGGCCTAACGCCGGCTTCATGCTGACATAGAGGCCTTTTCACGCGGAAATGAGGTAGGTGGCGACGAGCGCTGTTGGACCTCTCAGCAAGGCGGTAGCGTCTTCGTCGCCGAGGTATGAGCTATGAAATCTGAAGCGCTGCGTCGGCGCGAGCGGCCCCTGGGGAGGTCTCGGGTCGTCTTCCTGTTTGCCGGAAGTATGACCGGCAACACGGTGGTTGCGGCAAAGAAGCTGACAGGGCTCGCGGCGGCCTGCGGACGAAAAACCGAAGCCTTGTGCAAGCGGAGTGTATCGGCTGCGGGCCGCACCTGCGCCCGGATCAGTCGCCGGAAAGGCATGGCCCTGGACGAGCTTGCGTCGAGGGCGGTTCCGGCCACGACGCGGGTTCGACCCGCTGTGACGCGACCGCTGCCGGGGCAGGGCGCGCGAGCCCCGTCCGAGGCGGGGCCGCCCTCGGTGCACGCCGAATTGGGCGCCGAACGCGGAGCGGGTCCGACGGCAACGGCCGTGCGCAGGACTCTCCGTAAGCCAATGCACCCGGCTCACGGCCGAGCGCCCCGAGGTGGGGAGGTGAACGTTGCCGCGCCGGTGATTACGCAGGTGACGCCTGAGGACGTCTCGACGGCAACGTTCGCCGGGGCCGCCCAGAAGTTGTTTTTTCAAAAAGCCTTGCGGGACCTTTCGCATGCGGACGCCGCCACCCGGCGCCAGACGGTGAAGGCCATGCGGGGCATCCCGCACGAACTTACCGTGCGTGCGCTCGGGTCCCAGTTGTTCCGCGATGCGTCGGCGGCGGTACGTAAGGAGTGCGTAAACGCGTTGGCGGCGCTTGAAATGGGATCGGGGTATCCGCTTGTATCGCGCGCGCTCGACGACGTCGACGGGGCGGTGCGTCTTGCTGCGGTACGCGCCATATACCGACTGGGCGGCGCGCAGAGCGCGGGCGGGCTGATCCAAATGCTTTCGGACGAGCAGGAGGAAGTGCGGCGGATGGCGGTTGCCTGCATTGGTTGGCTGGGAGACGAGAACCTTGCAGCAGAGGCCGCATCACTGCTCGGCGACGAGTCGGCGGCGGTGCGGCGCGCGGCGGTGGAAGCGATTGGGAACCTCGGTGCCCGCGAGCTGGCCTCGGCCGTGGCCATTCGCTTAACAGACAAGGACGATTCGGTGAGGCGGAAAGCCTTCCGGGTGATCGAGGAGATCACGGGAAAAGCAATGAGCGACGAGTACCCCGAAGACGAGGAGGCGCGTCAGCGCCTTGTTGCGCGGTGGCGGCACTGGTGCCGCGAAGCAGCGGAGCCGTAGGCGCAACACGACTCTTTTTATGCTTGCGCAATGGGAGGTGCGCACCGTATGAGAACGATTGCCGTGGCCAACCAGAAAGGCGGCGTTGCCAAGACGACTACCGTGGTAAATCTTGCGGCCGAATTCTCGCGGAAACAGCGCGTGCTCGTGATTGATTTCGATCCGCAACGGTCGGCCACGAGTTCCGTTTTCGGTAATGTTGAGTTTGAGAACTCGGTATACGATATGCTGTTCAACGGAGTTTCGAGTTACGAAGTGATCCAAACGTCCGCCGATTTCGGCTTTGACGTAATTCCGTCCGACATCATGCTCTCGAGCGCGGAGTTGCGCCTGGCGTCGGTGATCGGGCGCGAGAAGGTGCTTTCGCATCGTCTTGTCGACCTCAAGGGCGCCTACGAGTTGTGTTTCATTGATACGCCGCCGACCTTGGGTTTGCTTGCCGTCAACGCACTGATGGCGGCCGATGAAGTATTGATCCCCATCTGTCCGGAGTATTTTTCGCTTAAGGGTGTCCGGCTGCTTGAGGAAACAATCGAGAGCGTCCGAGAGAACCTCGACGCGCACCTGAACTTATTGGGCGTTCTCGTGACCAGGAACAAGAAACGCACCATCATACGATCGGCGCTCGAGGTCATTCGGGACTATTTCGGTGAAAAGCTCTTCACGACGATGGTCGCCGAAAACATTCGGGTCGAGGAAGCGCACAACGCCCACCTCCCTGTGTTCAAATACGATTCGAAGTGCCCCGCCGCCGTCGCCTATAGAAAACTTGCCCGAGAAATTGCAAGGAGATTGTCCGATGCCTAGTGGAAGCAAGAAGAAGCCGGCCCGCAAGAAGAAGAGTAAAGTAATCGACAATCCCCTCTTCGAAGCCACGTCAAAAGGCGCCGCCGGAAAAAAGCGCGTTGCGGCGCCCGAAGCGGGGGAGGACACGGGCGCAGGCATCCGTGAAGGCGCTGTTTCCGGTGCGGCGACGATTCGCGAGTTGACAAGACGGAACAAAGAACTCCGGGTGCGCGTCAAGGAACTCGAACTCGAACGCATGACCCACGAGGAGGAAGCGGCCGCCGTCTCGGAGGACATTACGGCGGGCGTTCCCGAGAGCCAGGGCATCATCTCGATTGTGAAGGATCTCGAGGAACAGCTCGATGCGGCGTTTGCGCTTAAAGAGGCCCTCGAGCGCGATTTGGCGGCTGTTCGCTCAAAACTCGAGGAAGAAACGGCCACCCGAGGCGAGTTGGCGGCCCGGGTAGAACTTCTCGAGGCACAAGTCGACTTGGTCGAACAACTGCGCGACGAGCTGTCGTTCGTGGAAGAAGAGCGAAACAGCGCCGCGAAGGATCTGAAGGAGCGTGAAACACAGCTCACTCGGGTTACGCTGGAGCGGGACGCGCTGGCCAAGGAAGCGGCTGACGCGACGGCACAGATCGACGTCCTCGAGCGCGATCGGTGCGACCTCGAGGCCCAGGTGCTCAACCTGGAGGACAAAGTGGTCGAGACAGAATCCCTCCGGCGCGAACTTGCCCAAACCGTGGCGAGCCGGGACAGGTTGATGCAGGAGGTCAAGGACCTTGCCGGGCGTCTCGACGCGAGCGAGACGTCGAGGAAGGCGCTCGAACTCGACTTGAAAACGAGCCGGGAAGCCGGCGAGGAACTGCGCGAACGAACCCTGGATCTCGAACAGCGCCTTGACGCCGCTCAGACGGAACTGGCGAGCGTCCGCGACGAGCTTGAAGAACAACAATTCATAAACAATGAGTTGGTCGAGAGCAACAGGCGGCTCGAACGAGACGCAAAAAGCCTGCGGGCGAAAAATGAAGCCATCAACGTCGAACTCGAGGCGAAGAAGGCGGCGTTGCACGAGGTCCACAGCGCAGCGGCCCGCACGACGAAACGTATCCACAGACGCTATTACGGTTCGAGCGAGGGAGGCGTCGATGAGTGATACGGGAAATACTTGTAATGGATGAACCGCGCCATTTTACGCCGAAAACGCAAGAAGCCCTTGGCCGGACTCTCGATGCGACGCGCAAGGCTATGGCCGAAGTCCGCGAGAACGTGCGGATTCTCGAGGAAGGCCGCGAGCGTTCCGAGAAACGCATCGAAACCCTCAGAAAAGAGCTTGCCGACGCGCGCCGAGCACTGTCCGAAAGCAACGCCGCCCAGAAACGGCTCGACGAGGAACTGCGAGGCCGAACCGCCGAGCGCGACCAAGCCCGCGCAAAGCTAGCGGCGGCGCGCGAGGAGTCTGACGGGCTGCGCGCCGGATTGAACGACCTTTCGGCGGAACGTGACGCACTCGCGCTCCAGGCCAAGCAGCTTGGAGAGGTCCAGCACGAGAAGAGCGCGATCGAGCGGGAACTGGTTGAGGCGGCGGCGGCCGCGGGCCTCCAGGAAAAGGTAATCGCGGACCTTCAGCGGCAGGTCGAGGCGGCCGAGAGCGCTGCGGCGTCGACGCAACAGGCGTTGGAGGCCGAAACGATGAGCGTTGCGACGCTCGGGGAGCAACTCGAAGCGCTCAATCGCGCTCTCGAGGCGCAACGGGCGGAGGGCGAGCGCTTGCTCGGCGAACGGGATGCGGCCCTTGCGAAATCGCACGACGAACTCGACGAGGCCAAGGGCTCGCTGCAAAGCCTTTCCGAAACGCTGGACGCCCTCAAGAGTAAGTTGGCGGCGTCCGAGGGACTAGGCGCGGACCTTGCCGAGCAGTTGCGCGAAGCCGAGCGGCGCGGCGCGGATCTCGATCGGGAGCTGGCCGCCGAAAAGGCGCGTGCCGAGCAGTGCGCCCGAGAACACGAGGAACGCGTCCGGGCGCTCGAGGGGGATGTGGCGGGCCTGACTGATGAGAAGGATCGGCTAACGGCCGCGTTGGCCGAAGCGCAAGACGCCATTGAAGGCATGAACGCGCAACTCGCATCGGAGGCCGAACTCAGGAAAGCGCTCGAGGTCGACCTGGACGTGGCCCGGAGCGCCATCGAGGAACTCAAGTTCGCGCTTGAGCAAGTACAGGAACAGCACGTGCATTGAACGGGCTATGTCTTGTTGTGATACAAGGGGAGGAACACGAGAGCCTGAAACCGGAATCTCGGGCCCAGCGCGCTTGGCGTAAGGCCGACGAGGCCGATCTCCGCTACGTGGAGACGCTCGAGGAGATCAAGTCGCACTTCGGTATTCTGCTGGAACTGCGCGAACGGAAGATAGCGGAACTCGAGGAGCGTCTCGCGCAATCCACGGACGAGCGGGCAAATTTCAACGTGCTCGTAGCGGAACATTCCGTGGTGTTGCGAACGGCCCTTGTCGCGATACTTCAGCGGAAGTTTCAGGCGTTTGGCGCAGCCGACGGCTACGCTGCTCTCGAGGCGATGGTTGCGCGGCCGGACTTGATTCTGACGGGACTCGACTTGCCGTACGTCAACGGCGTTGAGCTTGTGCGCCACGTGCGTTGCCTGGCTGAGGATCTGCCGGTTCTGGTCATGTACCGGGCCGATGAAGCGGCCCTGTTGGGGCGCATCGCGGATCTGGGCGTTCGCTCGTGTTTCCGCAAGCCGTTTCGACTTGCAGCGGTCGTCGAAGCCGTGGAAGCCGCCGCGAGAACGTCCGTGCGGCGCGGTGCGGGCTCTGTGTTCGGTGTGTGTGTCGAGGCCGAGGAACGGGACGCGCTGTTCCGCGTTCTTGACGCGCGGTGGCGCACGCTGATTACGGCCTCGGGACGCACCGCGCTCGAGCTGGCGTCCGAGTGTCCGGACGTGTTGATCGTCGACGTCGGCGTTTCCGACTGTCCATGGCGCGACGTGGTCGGTGCGTTTAGAAAAGTGCGGGAAGACGTGA
>Ga0180437_10008878_pt1 | contig 12605 bp, 18 predicted proteins | sample SS_ome_4_FD_132410 | JGI IMG/M metagenome (GOLD analysis project Ga0180437, IMG submission 132410) | Hypersaline lake sediment archaeal communities from the Salton Sea, California, USA - SS_3_D_1 metaG | ecosystem: Environmental > Aquatic > Non-marine Saline and Alkaline > Hypersaline >...
CTGAGGTAAAAGATGGAGACAAAAAGACTCTTTAGATGCGAGGCGTGCGGCATGATTGGCCGCTTGGATCAGTGTTGTGACGGCGCTATAGTCAATGAGTGGAGTGAGGGCCAGGGCTATGGTATCCAAGACGGTTGCATCACTCATAATGGAAAGATTGATCAGCGCTTGACATCAATGAATCGCTGGATTGACCGGAACAATCAGGGCATTGCACCAAGCAGGCTGGCGCTTGCAATGGCTGTGAGCCGTGAGACGGTGATTGACTTGGAGCATGGCCGTGCAACATGGACATTTGAATTGGGCCGCAAGCATGTGGCGTGTGTGGTGAACTGCGCGGAAGCCAAACAGGTTGACCAGCCAACAAAGTCAACGCCTGCAGAGGATGCCGGCAAGGTCATGGATTCTCTTGGCGCTGAGAATGCACAAGATATGAATCTCCTTGAAGCATTTTCAGAGGTTATGAATGAGATCAAGCGTGCAGTTGGCAAGTTTCCTGAGTGGCCTGATGACCCATTGCATGCGGCTGGCATCCTCTTGGAGGAAGTTGGTGAACTATTCAAGGATGTCTTGCAGATGACCTATGAGCCACACAAGACCAACAAGCCAAAGATCAAGGCTGAGGCGATTCAGAGCGCGGCAATGGCCATCAGATTCTTGCTGTCATTGGAGAGATACCAATACGTCAAGAGCGCTCAGCACACACAGATCACCAAGCAAGGAGATTGAAAGTGCCATTTGGCTATTACAGAAACCCATACAGGCGTGAAGGTTGCTGGAATAAGCTATCACCCAAAGAGCGCAAGCGGCGCAATAGGCGAAAGAAGATATCAAAGCAGTCTAAGCGGCGCAACAGATAATAAGGAGAGTAAGAGTGGTTTGTCCAGAGTTAGAGTGTTGTGGAGATGTTAGATGCCACCACTGCGGCCCTGATGGCGTTTGTGATCACTGTGATACAATTGATGGCAGGCTTGTTGAAGAGGTCAGCGAATATGCCTCTACATGTGATTACTGCTGTGAATTGGCTATGCATGAGTCAATGATCATGGATGAGAGAACACAGTTGGGTATATGTGACAGGTGCATTGACAAAGGCATAACGCTTGATGTGTTCAAGGATTATCCAACACCACCACCAATCATCTGAAAGGAGAGTAAGAATGAAACTGGATTTTTTCAAGGGAAGCAGAAGAGCGCGGTTGCTGGAGACTGTGACTGTCTGTGGCATGGTCATCAAGAAGGGCTTTGTTTTCAATGGCGCCAATATTCCCATCTGGGCCGTCATCTTCATATGGCTGACCAGGTGGCACCCAAAGGTCAGAGACGCGGCCTGTGGCCATGATTGGTGGTGGCAACAAGGCGATCTGTCAGGATGCCTGGAACATGCGCGCAAGTGTTACCACAAGGGCAATGAGATGCTGAGGAAGCAGATGCGCAAGGACAATGCCAACCGGTATCAGGTCTTTGTTGCGTATCACGCTGTCAGGTTCTCTGGCTGGGTCAGGTGGCACAAGAAGCGCCGCAAGGCCAAAGCAATGAAGAGGGCCGCGGCATGATTGAAGCCGGCAAGACATACACCATTGAGATGACTGACTCTGAGGACGTGCTTTACATGTTCAGGAGCATGCACACCACCCAGCGCGGCCTGTTGCTGGGCAAAGTGGACTCTGAGAACATAGGCCCTGAGGTGTGGCGCCTGACCATCAAGGGCATTGAACCACCCAAAGACCTTGGCAACTTCCAGAAGGTGCGCACGCCTTTCACGGTCTTCAGCCCATACCCAGAGGGCTCTTGGCTCAACCTGGTGGACAAGTACAAAGACACACTCACGGAGGTACAGGATGACTGAGCCTATTCAATTCCCAGACTATGAGACACCGTTGCCGACAATGGCCGGAGCAATCAGGTGCGCCGCGCCTTCAGTGCAGGCATCCGGCCGGTCATATAACATCAAGAAAGAGGGCATCATCTCCCAGGTCTTTATGAAGCGGTTTGGCTTTGAACTGACTGAGGCGATTGCCAAGACCTCATGCAAGGTGTTGATCTCACCATCCAAGCATGAGACATTCACCTATAACGGCAAGCCGTTTGTGGCCTTTGCGCCTATTGAGACAACCACAGAGGTGATTGATGAGGTGCACATAGTGACCTTCTCATCCGCATACAAGGAGATTGAAGACGATGAGCAAGGTTAAGATCAGGCTTGATGCATGTGGTTGTGGTGAGGTCAGTGTTGACGGTGTGGAGGTTCAGTGCCAAGAGATCTGGTGCAACTTTCGAGCCGGAAAGCCAAGCCTTGTGAGGTTAATACTTCCACCAGACGCAGTTGATATTGAAGTTGATGCAGAGGCAACGCAAGAGCGTGCAGGGGCTCCACTCAATCACGCGCTTATTGACATGCTACCATTTCAGGAGGTATCTGATGGCTGACTTTTTCTGGAAGAGTTGCGGCAATTGCGGTGTTGTCATTGATGGTGGTGTGGTCACTTGGACTGTGGTTGATTACAGCAATATCACTGAGGAAAATTCTGTATGGAATGGTGAGGAACATGTGCCATTTACCATATGCCCAGTGTGCAAGGAAAAGATCCCCAAGGAGGAACCGTTTGAATGAGCAAGGTGACTGACATCTATTCAATGCCCTACAGTGACCAGGGCCGTGAGAACCATGACCGCATATTTGGCAAGAAGAAACCAAAGGAGGCAACCAATGGCAGGCAAAGCGGCACCAAAGCCAAAGAAGGCACCGGCAAAGCGAAAGCCAGCGGCAAAGGCAAAGCCAAAGCGCAAGGCGCCAGCTAAGAAGAAAGCGCCGACCAAGCGCGGAGTGGGTAAGCCCACCAAATACCGTGCAGAGTGGCCGGACAAGGCCAGAGAGATGGCCAAGCAGGGCCTGGTTGACAAGGACATTGCATACAACTTTGGCATCCATGCCACCACAATGGTCAGGCTCAAGAGAGAGCATCCAGAGCTTGAGCAAGCCATAAATGAGGGCCGGCGTGTTGCCAATCAGAAGGTGGAGTCAGCACTTTTCAAGCGTGCCGTTGGCTTTCAGGCTGAGGAAGTCACCACCAAGATCATCAAGCTTCAGGATGATGACGGCAATGAGGTGCAGAGAGAGGTTGAAGTCACCAAGAAGACCAAACAGGTGGCGCCTGACACCGGTGCATGTATGTGCTGGCTCAAGAATAGGGATCCTCAGAACTGGCGTGATAGGCATGACGTCAACCTCTCCACAGAGACACCGTTGCAAGTTGAGGACGTCACCAACATTGAAGACGCCCAGCGTGCATATAGAGAACTGATTGAGAGCACCAAGGAGAGTTGAGATGGACTATGATGACACCTTATTTGGATGCTTGCGCCGGCTCCGGCGTGCATGGCGTGAGTTTTGCCAGGCAGTCAAAGCAGAGGTCAAGGAGTTGCTGGGTCTGTGAATGCGCGCGTTGAGTGGAACATCAGCTATGAGGATGAGATCATCAGGCGCATTGGCCGGCTCAAGAAGATCCAGGCTGATGACAAGCTCAGGAAGGCGCTGAGGCTCTACTATTCAACGGAGCCGGCTGACTTTATCAATGATTGGTGCATCACGATTGATCCGCGCAATGTGGGCAAGGGCAAGCCGGTGCTCATGCCCTTCATCCTCTATCCCAAACAGCGTGACTTTATCAACTGGCTTCATGGCAATGTGTTCAAGGAGCGCAAGAATGTGCTTGTTGACAAGTGCCGTGACATGGGAGCAACCTGGCTCTGCTGTGCCTATTCAGTGTGGCTCATCACCTTTCATAAAGAGGTGGCCATTGGATGGGGAAGCCGGAAGGAGGATCTTGTTGACAAGATAGGTGACCCAAAAGGCATCTTTCACAAGATCCGCGGCATCATCAAGAATCTGCCTTATGAGTTCAGGCCCAAGGTGCGTGATATCAAGATGCTGATTGAGAACCTTGAAAACGGCTCAACCATAGCCGGTGAGGTTGGGAACAATATTGGGCGTGGTGGCCGCACCACCCTATACTTCAAGGATGAGTCAGCCTTCTATGAGAACCCAGCCACCATTGAGGCGTCACTTGGACTCAACACAGAGATCCAGGTTGACATCTCAACGCACAACGGCACCAACACCGTCTTTTATCGCAAGACTCAAACTTATCCCAAGGAGAGGATATTTGAGCTTGATTGGTGGGACAGCCCAACGCATGATGATGAATGGCTTGAGCAAAAGCGCCACTTTTATGAGGATGAGATTGCCATGCCGCATCTGTTTGAACAAGAGATAATGAGGAACCCAGCCGGCTCAATACCTGGCGTGGTTATACCGGCCAAGCACGTCAGAGCGGCTGTTGATGCCCATCTGAAGCTTGGATATGAGATCAGCGGTCTAAAGCGCATTGCTCTTGACGTGGCTGATGAGGGTGGTGACAAGAATGCAATATGTGAGCGTCACGGCATCCTTGTCAAAGACATGAAGGCGTGGAAGGTGGGCACCACCACTGAGACGGCCGGTGCCGTCATGGCTGAGTGTGAGATGAGAAAGATCAGGAACTTGCGCTATGACTCCATTGGAGTTGGTGCCGGCATCAAGGGAGAATGCAAGCGGCTCAACGGGATCCGCAAGAAAAAGGAGATGTTTGAGATCAGGGCTGAGGGCTGGAATGCCGGATCTGAGGTGGTTGACAAGCACCATGAGTTTGAAGATGGCAAGACAAACGGTGACATGTTTCTCAACGCCAAGGCTCAAGCCTGGTGGATGTTGCGTGAGCGCTTCAGGAAGACCTATGAGGCCATTGAGATGGATGAAGTGCATGACCCAGAAGACCTGATATCTCTGTCATCTGACATTGAGGATCTTCAACAGGTGTGCAACGAACTCTCACAGCCGCAATACTCACACAATGACAACGGCAAGATCAAGATTGACAAGAAGCCAAAAGGCTCATCGTCTCCCAACTTGGCTGATGCAATCGTCATTGCATTTGCGCCGGAAGGTGGCTATGTGGTCACCAAAAAGACGGTGGGTGGCATGTATTAACTTGACAAGACCGCGGATTTTACATATATTTCAATCATCTTCAACAGTTTAATGAGGCAGGCACATCATGGCAACAGTAGACCGCACCACTCCCACTGACACACAGGAAGCCAACACCAAGAAGCAAGAATCACCAAAAATCAGCGTTCACCCACAGTATAGGGTTTACCAACCAAAATGGATCAAGATTGATGACTGCTTACAGGGAGAGGATCAGATCAAGGCCAAGGGTGAGGACTATTTACCTAAAACTTCTGGCCAGGAAGCAAGCGGCTCCAACGGTCAGAAAGCCTATGATGCTTATCAGACACGCGCTATATATTACAACTTCCCCCTTGAGACGTCAGCCACCGCGTCAGGGATGATGAGCCGTGAAAAGGCCAAGTATGAGTTGCCAACGGCAATGCAGGGCCTTGAGCAAAGCGCCAATCAAGACGGTGACCCACTGCAGTTGGTGCACAATGACGTCAACAAGAATCAGGTTGAGTATGGCCGCTTTGGCCTTCTGGTTGACGTGCCCCAGGTTGAAGCGCCTGACTCTCCATACTTGGTTGACTATCATGCTTTCTCAATCCTGAACTGGGGCACCAAGATGCGTGATGGCAAGATCATCCTCAGCTTTGTCTTGCTGGATGAGTCACACTATGAGCTCAACAAAGGCCTTGAGCATCAATGGGTGTACAGATACCGGATCTGTGCACTTGATCCTGATGACAGATACTTCACTGAGATCCTTGAGGCTGATCAGCTTGACAGCCTTGATCCCAACGAGATGCGGCCGTCACGTGAGGTCAGTGACGGCACAGACGGCCAGGAAGCTTACAACCCATATCCCAACTTCAAGGGCAATGAACTTGACTTTGTGCCTTTCGTCTTCATCAATGTTGACAACCTGGATACTGATATCCAAGTCTCACCGCTCCAAGACATCTGTGACAAGTCAATAAGCATCTACAGGGGAGAGGCAGACTATAGACAGACGCTCTTTATGCAGGGACAAGACACCTTTTATGGCATGGGCCTGGCAGAGGATGAGCGGCCTGACTTCCTTGGTGCCACCGCGGCCATATACGCCAAGAATCCAGATGCAGAGGTTGGCTTTGCCAGTGTGAGCGGTGACGCGCTTGCTGAGCAAAGAGAGGGGCAAGACGATCTGAAGAGTGCCACCGTTGAGAAGAGCATGGCCCTGCTTGACACCAGCAACACTGAATCAGGCAAGGCGTTGGGGATCCGCATAGGTAGTAAGACCAGCAAGCTCAAGAAGCTGGTGAGAACCGGCGCGGCCGGCCTGACCAAGGCGCTCCAATACGTCAACATGTGGATGACTGACACCAGAGATGAGACGGAAGACATCAAGGTCATGCCCAATATGGACTTCATTGACAATGATGAGGACAGCGTTGCTGATGACCTGGTGAAGCTGATGCAGGCCAAGAACCTTGGCGCGCCATTGTCCAATGAGAGCGTGCACCAATGGATGCAGAAAAAGGAACTCACCAACAAGGACTTTGAGACGGAGGAAGCTGACGCCCAGGCTGAGGGGCCAACCGTTGGCGGTGGAATGGTATAAGGGGCTGACCTGTGGCAAACGTCAACAATGAGATTCAAGATGAGTTGATCAAGCATCAGGTGTACATGCAGAGACTGCAGACCCAGCAGTCAAATGACATCATTGAGACGATTGATAAAACCACCAGAGAACTGACCGGCGCAATTGTCTTGTCAGTGGGCACGATGGCCAAGGTGCAACAGGTGACGGCCAAGCAGGCTCAACGGCTCAAGACACTTGAAGAGCGCGTCAAGAAGATCCGCGGCAAGGCAATCACGGCCGCTCAAGGTGATTACACGGATGATCTGACCGGCCTGGTTGAGCATGAACTTGAATATGCTGACAGCCTCTTCAGGTCTGTGATTCCTGTGACGATTGACTATAATGTGCCGGATGCTGAAGCCGTATCAAGGCGCCTGATCAACTTTGGCTCATATGATGGTGGTAAAGCTGATGATTGGTTTGAGTCTCTGAAGGGCAATGACTCACGCCGGATCATGCAGGCGATCACGGCCGGAGTGACTGACGGTCAGACCACTGATGAGATTGTGAGAGCCGTGATAGGATCAAGGGCCTTCAATTATACTGACGGTGTGACCAACATGACGCGCAATGATGCCAAGCGCCTTGTCAGGACTGTGACCAATGGCGTGGCCAATGATGCGCGGGTGGCATTCTATCAGTCCAACTCTGACATCATTGCCGGTGTTGAGTGGGTGTCCACGCTTGACGGCCGCACAAGTGATATCTGCATTTCTCTGGATGGTAAGCGCTGGCGGCTTGATGAGCCACATCCAACACCTCCGGCTCATCCAAATTGCCGGTCAACCATGACGCCCATTGTGGATGATGAGCAACTTGCTGACTCTCTTGGTGAGCGGCCGTTTGTCAGAGACGCACGCACCAGGCGAAAGAGAGAGCGTGACTTCAGGGCTGAAGCCAAGGCCAAGGCCGGTGAGGCCGGCTGGAAGGGCATGACACCAAAGCAACGCCGCGCACAGATAGCAAAGATCCGGCGCCAGTGGGCCGCTGAGAACATTGGCACGGTGCCGGCGCGCACCACATACCCACAGTGGTTGAGACGTCAGCCCAAGGAGTTTCAGGATGAGGTGCTTGGCAAGACCAGGGCAAAGCTGTGGCGCTCTGGCAAGTTTACTCTTGACAAGTTTGTTGACAGCAGTGGTAAGACGCTTACATTGGAACAGTTGAGAAAATTAGAAGGCTGAGATAAACGGAGGCAACAGAATGAGTGACGGATTTGAGTTTACTGACAGGAATGGCAGTTTATTTGCAGAGGGGCAAAGCGCCAGCTATGAAGCGGATGAGGTCTATATTGGCACCATCACAGGCGTGCCAGGTGACTTCTGGTTTCATTATGAGGATCCTGAAGCAGGCAATATTGAGCGCATCAAGATAACCGCAACCATTGCGCACAACTTTAAGATTGTTGAAGCGCCGGAAACGGCACCGGCTGAGGAAACGGATGAACAAAGCAAAAAGGAGGAAACTGCAGAGACACAGTTGCACAATGAGCTTGCGGTTGTAATCAATCGCGCTGTGCTTGAGTCAGCGCTATCCACACACCAGATCATTGGCGTGTTGGAAGGCATCAAGACTGATCTATTAATCACCAAATACAGGTTGACACCATGAAACTACAGCATGTTTATGAGAAAAAAGAGGACGTCCCCCAGGACTTTGAATCATTGTACACTGAGAAGGATGGCAAGTTTGAACTGACTGAGGTTGAGGGCCTGAAGACCCAGGCTGACATTGACCGGCTTCAGGAAGCGGCACGCAAGGAGCGTGATGACCACAAGGCCACTAAAGACGCTCTCAATGAGGTCAACGCCAAGCTGGCCACCGCAGAGGATCAGGTCAAGGCATTTGAGAAGCAGATTGAGGAAGGTGGCTTGAAAGGCGGCAAGGATGCCCCAACCCATGAGGATCTTGTCAAGCTTGCCAGGTTGGAGCGCGAGAATGAAGAGCTCAAGACCAAATCCGCTGAGACTCAGACCAAGTATGATGAACTCAGCAACACCGTCACGCGCAACAAGGCCAAGGACATCCTGAGAAAAGAAGCGGCCAAGCATTTGCGGCCTGAGTGCATTGACCGTGAGGTGGAGATAATTGCAGATAAATTTGAGTTTTCTGACAAGGATCTCTTGACACGTGCTGATTTGGAGGGTATAAATTCATTGAAGCCGGAAGAGTTTTTCCCCCTTCATGTGAAGGACAATCCTTATCTGGCTATCAAGTCCAACAGCGGTGGCGCTGGTGGTGGCGCGAATAAGCCAAGCCCTACAGGCGATGGGCCTGTCAGTGCAGAGGATTACCTTGCCAGCAAAGGCGTGCCTAACTCCTAAACGGAGCCACCACAGCGTTGGAGTCTCCGTTAAACCTTCACAAGAAAGACGGAGGCTCCAACATGAGTCTGAACAATGCATTCCGCGAAGTTGCTATTGAGAAGAGCAACAAACAGCCCCAGATGGTGGATCAACTCCTTGAAGAGAGCCCCATTTTGGCAAGCATCCCTGTGGAAGACTCCACAGATGAACTACACAACGTATATGAAGAGCTTGAGAGCGTCACTGAGGCTCAGATAGTTGATGGTGATGAAGCCCTGCCGGTTGTCAACGCAACCACTGACCTGAAACAGGTTGATCTCTCCATCATTGGCGGCATCATTGAAGTTGGTGAAGACAAAGCCAAGCGCTATGGCGGCGCCGCTCGTTATTTCACCAGGAAACAGGCTCCCATCTTCCGCAAGACAGGCAACAGCCTTGAGCAGTCCATCATTTATAACAACCTACGCGCATTTGCCCAGGAAAACGGCAAGCTTCAAGACGCTGGTGGATCCACCGCAGACAAGCAAAATTCCATTATAGCCGTGACTTGGGTATCTGGTGAGATTAATGGCCTGATGAGTCCCACCGGCTTTGGTGACGGCGCCGTCATGGACGTCTTGCCCATCAACGGTGGCAACCTCTACAAAGACAGCAACAATCGTCTGGTTTATGGCGTGCGTTACAAGTCTTACTTTGGCATGCAACTGGCCAACGCTCGTTATGTCTCCGGCATTGCCAACATTGACCTCCAGGATGCAGATCCTGCCAACTGGGACATCCCCAGTGAGGAAGACATTGAGGTCATGCTTGAAGATTGCCGCGCTGGTGAAAATACGCGCATCTATTGCCATCCAAAAGTGTGGCGCCTGGTGCTGAGCAAGTACAAGGCCGCGGCCCTTCAGACTCTGGTTGGTGATGGTGACTATAACCGTCTCATCAACGCATGGGACACCACCCAGATCCAAACCAGCCGCAACTTCACCGTTGACGCTGAAGCGGTTGTCTCCTAAGGCAATTAACAGGATTAACTGAAAATCAAAAAAAGGAGGCAATCAAATGCCTAGAGCAATTACCAGTGAAAAGATCTCCAAAGAGTGGCTGAAGTTTGATCCTGACGCCATTTGGGATGCTGAAGCACTCCCCAACGCAACCACCAAGACCTCTGATGAGTTCATGGCCGGCAAAGACCAGGGAGCCATTGGCATCCAGGTTGAAGCACAGACGGCTATCAGCATTGCTGACGGTCAGACCTTGGATATCAACCTTCTGCACGCTGAGACTTCCGGTGGATCCACCACCAGCATTCCGCTCTTCCGCGGCGCGCCTTCCGGTGGAACGCTTGACTTTGCGGCCGGTGATGAGATCGTTGCATACATCCCTGAGGACATTGGGCCGTATTGCAAGCTTGAGGTCACTGCCAGTGCAGATGAGAGCTCTGAGACGATCAACGCTTATCTCCGTTATCTCAGCCGGTAACCTGTAAGCGCTTGGGGAGCCTGGATACCTGGGCTCCCCATCTTCTCTCTCGTTTCGAACGTGAACCCCAAGCAATAGGTGCATCATGGCCAAGAAAGTTGCAACCGGTAAACAACAGGTTTGCCCCAAGTGCGGCGTCAGCTATCCTGTGGAGAAACCCCACAAGTGCAAGAAGAGCCGCAAGAAAGCCCAGAAATAAGATCACCGCAACCAAATCCTCAAGCAAACAGGTGTGATTATGATCACTGAAATCAAAAAGCCTCACGTCAGAAGCCCCAAGCGCAACAATGGCGGCAAGTACGTCAACCCACCGGCCAAGGACATGACCCAATGTTTCAAGTGTGGGGAAACAATCAAGCTGGATGAAGTCAAGGGACACAAGTGCGGCATCCGCGGCCTGAACTCTTCCAAATCCGCTGAGAAGCCCACCAAGCCGGCCGGCCGGCATTCAAGCCTGGCACCCAACAAGGAACTGGCAGAGCTCCGCAAGAAAGCCAAGGGCCTTGGCGTTTCGAACGTAAACACCAAAGACACCAAGCAACTTCTTGAGGCCATGCAGGCCCTTGAGAAGGATGGTGCCGGCAAAGAATCCACCCAGACAGAACAAATCACCGCCAAACCTCCGGCCGGTGATGAGATGACCACACGTGAGAAGCTTTTTTCAGAGTGTGAGGCACTTGGGATCCCCACACACTACATGAACAATGTGGCCACGCTTCGCAAGAAGCTGGAAGAGCACGCGGCAAGTCAGAAAGAATAACAGGGCCGGTCACCGTGCCGGCTCATATGGAGATTTAACATGAGCCTTTTGCAAAGCATTATTGATGCACTTACCGGTCAGGGCCGGTATGATGGAGTCAAGTTGGCAAATGAGCAAGGCACGGTGACCTGTCAGAATCCTTTGCCCACAAACGGTGATTCAGTGTATGAGAAGGATCTTGATGCTGACAACTCATCTTCTGACGGCTTTACTGGCGGCACTGTTGCTGACCTGTTCAATGACCTTGACACTCAGATTGTCAACTCAACCGGTGACAATCCCAAGACCATCATTCTGAAGTTTAATCGTTCAGTCACAGCCTCCGGCATTGCTGTTGGTGATACCAATGGCGGCACACACAGCAACATCAAGATTGAGGCACAGAGAGGCGGCACCACATGGTTCACGCTCAATGACAACTCAGCCAGTGCCTTGGATCTTGAGTCTCGCTTCTACTCTTTCAGCGTGTCCAGTGGCAACTTCAATATTGGTGTTGTGGCGTTCACTGCATTGCGCATCACCTTCAACACCACCAACACAATCAGCCTGTCACACATCATCATCAGCAAGACAGAGGATAGGATTGCCACACTGCAGGGCCTGAAGCCTGATGGCACCACCAGCTTCATTGGAGCAACCAACAATGAAAATCTGAGGGTGAGTGTCCAAGAGTATGGTGACACGCCGGCTGTTGACGCCTTTGCCAGGTTGCGCATCTCTGAGCCGCTGACGATCTTTGACAGCAAGCAATTGCATGACAAACAACCTCTCTTTTGGGATGAGGAACTTGGTGGCAGTGCAACCAGCACTCATGTGCCGGCTGACTCTGACGTTGAGATGACCGTCACGGCCAACGCGGCTGACTATGTGATCAGGCAGACAAAACAGAGATTTAACTATCAGCCTGGCAAGAGCCAGCTTGTGCTGATGACCTTTCAGAGCCCACAGGTGGCCGGCATCACTGGCAGAGTTGGGCTTTTTGACGATGATGGCACCGGAAACAACCTGACGCCCAACAATGGGATATTCTTTGAGTCAGATGGTGACGTGTCTTGGAACATTGCCAAGGATGGCACTATTGAGGAAACAGTCACCCAAGCCAATTGGAACGTTGACAAGATGGATGGCACCGGCAAAAGCGGCATCACTCTTGATCTCACAGGCTGTCAGATCCTGGTGATTGACTTTGAGTGGCTGGGTGTTGGCCGCGTGCGTGTGGGCTTTGTGATTGACGGCTTGATCTATTACGTGCACAACTTCAATCACGCCAATGATCCGACCTTTGACCGCGTGTATATGTCCACGCCCAACTTGCCGCTCAGGTACTCCATTGAGACTGATGGCACTGCAGGGAGCACGATTAGACATATTTGCTCAACGGTCATCTCTGAGGGTGGCGCTGAGGAAACAGGCGTTTTGAGAGTGGTTGACAATGATGTCACA
>Ga0180437_10008879_pt1 | contig 12605 bp, 8 predicted proteins | sample SS_ome_4_FD_132410 | JGI IMG/M metagenome (GOLD analysis project Ga0180437, IMG submission 132410) | Hypersaline lake sediment archaeal communities from the Salton Sea, California, USA - SS_3_D_1 metaG | ecosystem: Environmental > Aquatic > Non-marine Saline and Alkaline > Hypersaline > Sediment...
GCCGACGGGCAATCTCGATCCGGACAACGCGGCCGACGTGCTCGATCTGTTGGCCGATTTTCACCGCGACGGCGGCACCGTATTATTGGTGACCCACCAGGAGCAAGCCGCATCGTACTCCCAAAGAACGGTCTTGCTCCGCGACGGGAAGGTCGCCGGGTAAGAGTGGACGATTATCCGGACCCTCTTGCAAACCGGGGTCGCCTCCACTACGAATAAGAGATAGCCTGACGTACGAAACGACGATAGACATTCCACGGCGACGGGCCTGCCGGGCCCGTCGCATGATTTGTAATATCCCCCCGACCTGCGGGGTAAAGGTGCCATGGCCGACGAAAAGACGGTAGACAAAAAAGAGCAAAACGGGCGGAAACGGATCCTGCTGGTCGACGACGATCGCGAGATCGTCGAGTCGATGAGGGTCGCGCTGGAGGCCAGCGGCTACGAGATCCTGATTGCCCGGGACGGCAACCAGGGGCTGGCGATGGCCGAGCGGGAGGACCCCGACCTGGTGATTCTCGACATGATGATGCCCAAGCGAAGCGGCTTTCTGGTCTTGGAGAAGCTGCGTCGCACCCGCCCGGTGCCGCTGAGGGTGATCATGATCACGGCCAACGAGGGGAGCCGGCACAAGGCCTATGCCGAGATGCTGGGCGTGGACGACTACGTCCGCAAGCCGTTCGCCATGGACCGGTTGCTCCAGAGCGTCGACCGGTTGTTGGCCTGAGACGGCTTGAGGGGGGAAACGCGCTCCGGCGACGAAGCCGCCGTACCGGCGGCTGCTAAACGGTCGAAGCGTCATACCGGCGGCTGCTAAACGGTCGAGATGTTCGCGGTGCGGAAGGGGACCGTCCCATTTTCGCTCTGCGAAAATCGGGACAGTCCCCAAGCGGCGATTCTCGTTGAAGTTCCCCCGGTTCCGGGGCCGAAGCCATAGACAATGTGGCGCCGTCGGTCCGTCGCCGTGTCATTCCCATTTCACCCGCCAAAGCCGCCCATCCCCACACGAGGCCATCATGGACGAATCTCAGGGTCCCACTTTGGACAAACGGTATCACGTTCGCGTCGGACTGGCCGAATACACGGTCTCTTGCCGATCGGAGCAGGAAGCGGTCCATTTGGCGCGGGAGAAGCTCCACCGGGAGATGCCGCACATGAGCAACGTGATCCGCGGGATCCTCGACAAGGAATTCCGCGTGGATCAAGAGGGATGACAACCGGCCGACGCGTCTCGTAGCTGAATTCGCAAGAATTCAGCCTGGTGCCGTACCCAAACGTCCCACGTCTGAAGTCTTGCGACTTCAGCTACGGTTCTTCTGAATTCTCCTTTTCCTTAGGCTTCTCCAGCTTGGGCGTCAGCACGAGCGTGACCGGCGTTCCCAACGGCGGAATCCGCTCGGTGAATGCAAAGAACATCAGGGCGCTGTCGGTCTGGGTGCTCTGGATGGGCACATCGAGCATGGCGGAGGCAAAGTTGGCCACACAGATCAGGTCCCCTCCCTCGGCCTGGTAGAACCTCTCGCCCGTCTCGGCGTCCTGCCAGAATCCGCTGCCGGCAAACACCCAGGGCTGGGTCATGGCCTGCTTGGTTTCGATGTTTTGGATCCAGTCTTGAGCGCGGGCCGTTTTGCGTTGCCCTTTCTCGTCTTTCCAGACCACGGTCACTTCGATCTCGGTGCCGCTGGCCGGCTTGTACTGCGGCTCCCACTGGACCGGATTGCCGACTTCGGCCCCCACGGCCAGCAGCCCGGCGTGTACCGACTGGGCCAGCACGTCGACCACCACGATCGCTTCGTGCTCCTTGGTCCCCTTCAGACAGGCGAACAGCTCCAGGGGCGCTTCGGTCTGGCAAATCTGGCCGACCAGAACCACCCGCTTGTTCTTGGCGTCGAGCCAGACGGGACGCTTGGGATCCAGCGGCTTGAGGGGCGCCTCGACCAGCGGCGGTCCCAAGTCGACCGGCTTCTCTTCCGCCGGCTCCTCGATTTCCGTTCCGACCGGCGGCCGCGAGTCGGGATCGAGTATGCTCTCGGGCACCGTGGGCAGATCAGGCTCAGGCTCAAGATCGGGCCCGGCCATCGCTTCGTGTTCCGGTCCAGGTTCTGCTGGCGGCTCCGACTCACGATCGGGCTCGGCCGGCGACTCGGATTCGGGATGCACTGCCGGCTCGGATTCGGGCCGGACCGCCGGTTCGCGTTCGGGCGAGACGGGCGCTTTCAGTTCGGGGCCTTCAACCGGTTCTTCCGCCGGCTCCGATACGGGCTTTGCTTCGGTTTCGGCCGGCGGCTGGAGCGGCGGGGGGGAATCGGCGGGCCGACAACCGAGCACGACAACCCCTGCGATGAGCACCGCGGCGGTCCAAAGGAGGTGTTTCGGAGTGTTGAACAGTTCCATGGACTTACACCTTTCCGTGAAATGCAGGAAAAAGGCCGACTTCCCCGGGAAGTCAACCACGCTTCGATCTGCTAGGATACCTGGTTCCAGGCCGACCGTCCAATAGCGGATCGACGGCCGACCGCCAGACCGCTTTGCCCTCGATGATTCATTATATCGCTATTTGACCGACCCAGATGACCATTCCCACCTCCGCTTCCAGAACACAGCAGTCTTTTCCTGAAAACGCACGCTTCCTTACCGGCCCGGTGCGGGCGGTCTGGCATAAATCGGCGCCGCGCGACGTGCGGCGGGCTTTCGCTGCCAGCAACGATTCGGACGGCTGGATCGCATGGAAACGGCACCTGGCCACGCGCCAACGGCCCGTGGCCCTGGCCAAGCTCCTCCCCGGCGGCTCCGATCCCTTGGGTTGGGCCCTGCCCGATGGGTTGCTGTCGTTGCCTGTTCCTTCATGGTTGGAGCGGGCCGGGCGACTGGCCGCCCAACGGCCCTCACCCGATCCCGCCCTGCAGAGCGACGTGATCCTCTGGTTGGGCGAATCGGCCGGCCGTGCGACCGGGCCGGCATGCGCCCTGGAAACGCTGGCCTCTGCCCGGGCGCTGCCCCGGCTGGCCGCCGTGCTGACGGCCGAAACCTGGTGGGCGTTGCTCGACTACCTGCTTTCGGCCGTGGCCGACACCGGCGCGATCGAACCGGATGAGGATCCGCTGACGCATCAGCTGCTCGGCGGCGAGTTGGCTCTCACCTTGGCCTACCTGCTGCCGGAAGTCGGGCCTTGCCGGAAGCTGAAATCGGCGGCCCGGCGTCTGCTCTCGGGCGGTCTGATCGATCTGCTCGACGGCCAGGGGCTGCCGCACGCCAAACACCTCGCGGTGATGCGGCCGTTGCTGGCCTGCTGGACGCGTTGCCGGGCCATGGGCGAGCGGCTGGGTGGCTGCTTCACCGCCCCGGCCGCCGCGCAATACGAATGGCTCGTGCGCCAGACCCTGCGGCTGACGCGCCACGACGGCACCCATGTGTTCTCCGGCGGGTCGATCGGCAGCCCGGACACCGAGTTGATCAAGGCCGCGCTGCGATTCGACGACGACGACGAGGATCGGCGGATCGCCGCACTCGTCTCGCCCCGCAGCAAGAAGAACGGCAGCCGCCGCGCCACCGAAACCGATTTGCCCGAGCCGGCAAACCATTCGGAATGGGCCGCCACCGCCGTGCTGCGTCCGCAGTGGGCCCGCACGGGTGAACGGCTGACGGTCGTCTATCCCGGCCAGTCGCTGCAGTTGGAGCTTGCCTGTGCCAAGGACGTGATTTTCTCGGGCGACTGGGACTTGGAGGTCCGCGTGGACGGCAAGCGGGCTGCGCCTTCTTCCGACTGGGACGAGGTCTGCTGGATCTCCGACGAGGACGTGGACTACCTGGAACTGGAAATCGACCTGGGCGACCGGGTGCGCCTGCAGCGCCAGATGCTGTTGGCCCGGGAAGATGGCTTCTTGTTGCTGGCCGACGCGGTGCTGGGCCAAGAGGTTTCCGGTGCGACGCCGGGCCGGATCGAGTATCGCGGCCGCTTGCCGCTCTGCCCGGGCGTTTCCTTTCGCGGCGCGGACGAAACCCGGGAAGGCTTTCTGGCCGGGAGCAAACGCCGGGCGGCCGTGTTGCCGCTGGCCTTGCCCGAATGGCGATCGGAGCGGGGCGTGGGCGAGTTGACCTATGCCGATCCGGGGCTGGAATTGCGCCAGACCTCGGAAGGCCGTTGCCTGTACGCCCCGTTGTTCTTCGACCTGGACCGCCGCCGGCAGACGCGGCGCTTGACCTGGCGGCAGCTGACGGTGGCCCAGTCGCTGGAAGTCCAGCCGGCGGACGTGGCGGTGGGCTATCGCGTGGCCATCGGCGACGACCAGTGGTTGATCTACCGCTCGCTGGCCGAGAAGGCCAATCGCACGCTGCTGGGCCACAACCTGTCGACCGAGATGCTGGTGGCCCAGTTCGACGAGTCCGGCGAAGTGGAGCCGCTGATCGAGATCGAGTAGATCATATAAAGCCGCGACCGGCGGTCGCGCCCGGGAATCACGATCGGCGGGCATGCACCCGACGGTGCAAGCCGTGTGTGTGCCGACGAGGGCGCGACCAACGGTCGCGGCTTTATGAAGAGAAAACCGGAACGTCTTCCGACTCGCTCTGGGCGATCCGGTTGATGTCTTCGCGGGCGCGGAAGAACGCCTCGACCACCTCGGGATCCCACTGTTGTCCCGACCCGGCGCGGAAGATGGCGTCGATCTTCTCGTCGGGCATTCGCTTGCGGTAGGGCCGGTCGCTGCCCATGGCGTCGAAGGAGTCGGCCACGGCGACGATTCTTGCCGCCAGCGGGATCTTCTCCGACTGCAGCTTGTGGGGATACCCGCCGCCGTCCCAAGACTCGTGATGGTGCAGGATCACGGGCAGGACGTCGTCGAGCTTTCCGAGGTCCCGCAGGATCCGATGGCCGATCTCCACGTGCTTCTTGATCTGCTCGTATTCCTCGTCGGTGAGGCTTCCCGGCTTGCGCAGCACGTTGTCGCTGATGCCGATCTTGCCGATGTCGTGCAAGAGTCCCGAGAGGTACATCGTGTCGAGCGTCTGGGCGTCGCAGCCGAGTTCCTCGGCCAGCCGGACGGCGACCCGGGCCACCCGATCGCTGTGGCCGCAGGTATACGGGTCCTTGGCGTCGATGGCCGCGGTCAGCGCGCGGATGATTCCGGCCAGCAATTCCGACTGCTGTCGATAGAGGTCGATGTTTCCGCTGTGGATTCCCAGAATGGCGGCGACCGAACCGAGCAGGCTGGCCTCGATGGTGCCGAACTCGTCGTCGTCGACGTGGTTCAGCGCCGCCAGCCAACCGAAAAGGTTCTCGCCCTCGGCCAAGGAAACGGCGATTACTTGCCGGACCTTGGGCTGGGGCCACTGGTCCTGCTCGGTGACCGGGCAATTCACCACCACCGGACGGTTCGAGATGCCCGGGTCCAGGTGAGAGATCAGCGCCGTGAACTCATCGTTGTCGATCGGGCAGTCGCCGAAGGTGAGCAACAGCGGTTCGGTGCGGACTTCGTGGCTGAGCGTCTCGTCCGCTTGGGCCACCGGGACGTACTGAATGGCCAGTGCCTCGGCCGGCAGCACCTCCAGCAGCCATTCCAATGCCAGCCGGCCCAGATCCTCATCGCTCCCGGAGATCTTCAGATTCTGGGTCAACCGGTAGAGCAGGCTGATTTCTTCGTAGGTATTGGCCAGGTTGACCGAGAGGCTGGCGGCCTCCTCTTCCAGCTTTCGGATCCGACAGGCGAACCCCGACTGCTTCAGCACCAGTTCACCGACCCGGCGCAGGACGTCGGGCCGCCACGGCGTCTGGTCGAACGTCCAGAGCGCGGCCTCCTCCGGCCGCGCGCCCAACGCTTCGGCGGCTTGCGACAGGTCTTCGTCGGGTTCGACCGGCCGGCCGAGAAAGGTTGCCACGGCCACGCGGGTAGCCCCGTCGGGCAACATCAACGGCAGCGCGAGCACCAGGAAGGGGTCCTCGTCGGCGATGAACTCGGGCGCATCGCTATGCGCGACCTGGCGGCACAACTCCGACCGCAGTGCCCAGTCCATGGGAAGCTCGCCGATGGCCTCGTAGAGCATCTGGCCGGTTGCCCCGTCCAGGACGCAAAACGGCACACCGAACGCCCGTTCCAGCAGATCCTGGAACTCCCGGTCGAGGACTTCACGGTCCTCCTGGACCACCACCGGATCGAAATCGATTTGCTGGGTACCGTCGGAAGTGAACATCAGCTTTGCCGCAATATTTCCAAAGACTTCATTTCTGATGTGCTTGCCCCAAACACGGAACTCTCTCCGAGCGACCGCATCCCATTGGAGCGAACAACCTTTTGACAATAATACGTTACGATCACCGGCCGACAAAACCGGCCGCCGGAGATGTCCCCGGCGGGCGGGCCAGCCGGGTTGAGTCGGTAGGGATTAAATCGGCCAACACGGTCCAAACGGAGGCCGCCCTGGCTGGGGCCGGCCCGTAACGCTATCCTGGTATCATAAAACGACGCGCCGCCCGGAATCGATTGCCGGAGATTCTTGCCGATGAAAAAGCCCGATTTGCTCTTTGAAGGACGCCGTTTCCGTGTCGAGCGGGTCGTCCAGGTCACCGCCGACGGGGAGGAGCACGTGCGGGAGGTGGTCCGGCATCCGGGCGCCGTGACCGTCTTGCCGCTTCTGGAGGACGGGCGGATCTGCCTCGTGCGGAACTTCCGCGTGGCCGTCGACCAAACGCTCGTCGAACTGCCGGCCGGCACGCTGGAGCCGGGCGAGGATCCCGCCCGAACGGCCCAACGCGAACTGGCCGAAGAAACCGGCTACCGCGCTGAGCGGATCGAGCTGCTGGCCACGTTCTACATGTCGCCGGGAATCTTGGACGAACGAATGTATCTCTATTTGGCAACCTCCCTGCAACCGGGGCCGATGAACCTGGAACCCGGGGAAGAAATTCGCCCCCTGCTAGCCACCTGGGAAGAAGCCTTGGAAATGGCCCGAGACGGCCGCATCCAAGACGCGAAAACGCTCACGGGATTGCTCTTCTACGAGGTCTATCGACGGGGGCAGTAGTACCGCGTTGGATTGCCGGATGGGAGGCTTGACGAATAGTTCTTGCCGGGAAGGTCGTGGAGGGAAGTGCGTAGTTCTTAGTGCCTAGTTCTTGGAGATCAGTTGGGCCCGGCTCTGCAACTCTTCTGGGAACCTGCGCGTGAGGGAATGCAACGAGGAACGTGCCGCGATGTCAGTCACTCGAGGTCGAGGCAAGAACTGACAACTGACCGCTGAGAACTGTCTGCTGAGAACCCTTGCCCCACGTCGATTCCATGTCACGCTGCCTTGCTAGGGCGTGCCATAGAATCCCACGTCTCGCAGATCGCCCTCGATTCCCCCCCACATGCCTCCAGACTGAGCTCCCAGGGTGCCAATCACCCCGATCACGGCGAGCAGGATGAGCGCCAACATGACGGCGTATTCGGTGGCGGTGGCCGCCTCTTCGTCGCGGAGTATTCCAGTGAGCCAACGCATTATTCAACTCCCTTCCAGGAGAACGCACTCGCGAGGGGAACGATGTGAGTGAACGGTACAAGCCTCACCTAAAACATAGGCCACAGATGGGGGATGTCAAACGAGGCCGGCTTGCACAACGAACATATTCGTCATGCGCGGCCCCGCCCCAAGAGACACCCGGCCCGCGGTGTCGGCTGCCCGGTTGGCGGCTGCCTGTCATGGGGGGCCCGAGAGTGTTTACCCTCGGAACTTGTTCTGAAACAGGTACGACGGCTCTCCGAAGCCGTCGAGTAGGTACGACGGCTCTCCGAAGCCGTCGAGGTCGGATAGGAAGGCTGGAAATCGACGGGCTCGGAGGCCCGTCGTACAATAGACACGCTCTCAGTCAAAATCCGATCGCGACGTTCGGCGGAAGTCGGTCCGCATCAATCCCCGGCGGGTCGGGCGATTGCAGGGGGGCTTGCCAGCGGACCACCCGGCTGGAGCCGGGGTCGGCGTCCAACTCGCCCGCGAAGGTGACCCGGCTGCGGACCAGCCCGGCGATCGAGACCGAGGCATCGTCCAGCGGCCGGCCCTGCCCGTCCGACCCGTCCCAGGCGGCGATCACCGTCTCGGGCGACACCAGCGAGCCTTGGCCGGTCCACTGTAAGTTCTGGAGGATTCGCTCGGGCGAATCGGGACCGACCAGCGACAGCAGGGGGTTTTCGGCCCGGGGTACGAAAACGCATCGCGTCGCCCGGATCGAGATCTGACCCGGCGGCCTCTCCGTCGTTTGGAAGACGCATTGCAGCATCGGCCCGGCCGCACGCAGCGTCACTTGAGACAGGGAGATCTGCAACGGCTCGTCGGGCTTGGGGCCATGGTCCAGCCGCACCAGCGGGCCGGTGCCCAAGTGCAACGTGTTGGTCACTTCCACCCCCAAGGCCCCGGCCGTCCGGCAATCAATGCCCGCGCCGATGTCCCGCAATACGCAGTCCTTCAGCAGCAGCCGGCCGCTGGGCAGCAGCAACGCCGACTCGTTCGGGTCGACCGGATGCGTCCAACGGATGGCCGCCGGCGGGGTCGACAGCGGCTGGGCCGACCGGAACGTACAGCCGTGGAACTCGACCCCGGTGCTTTGCAGGCGGACGATCGCGGCCGCCGCGACCGGGTCTTCCGGACGGTACGGGTGATCGTGGACGAAATCGACGTTCTCGAACCGGACTTTGTCGGTGTCCACAACCAGCCCGTCGCGCGGGACCATCAACGTCGGCCGCTGTGAGCCGCGCCCCCGCACGTATTGCCCGGGGCGCAACGGCAGCGAGTCGATCTGCAGCGGCCCGTCCGTAGCGAGCACCAGGTCCCGGGCGCCGATGGGCGGCGGATGTTCCGTCTGGTAATGCGCCGGCACCACGCGGTTGTCGGCAGACGGTTCGTGATCGCCTTGCCCGGCGGGACTGGGGTTCACGGTGTCGGTCACGGTGCGGTTGCCCACGGCACCGTCGCGATCCGGTGCCTTGCGGGCAGCGCTGTTTTCGGTTGCCCTCGTCGACGCTGCTTCGGACACGTTCCCGGACCTATCCGGCGCGAGAAGGCTCGACCACGTGCCGTCCAGCGCGGGCCAGGCGATTGCCGCCAGGGCCAGCAGACAACAGGCCAGCGCAGCCGGCCACCACGTCATCCTGCGGGACTGCCGCATGGGCCGGGCCGCTCGGGCGCGGCGAACCGCCGGCCGCGTCGATCGGATCAGACACCGGGCCAACTCCCGTTTGCCGCGCCGCGTGGGCGGACCTAGTTTGGCGGCCAGCCGGACCATCGACTCGGGCCGCCCGCTCGGGCAACGATCCGTGCACGCGGCGATGACTTCTGCCAGCGGAGCGGTAACCTCCGGCGCCAACCGGCAGACGTCGAGCACCTTGGCCGTTTGGGCCGCACGCAGCTTGCCCAGACTGTCGCCTCCCGCCAGCGGCGGACGACCGCAGAGCAAGTGCCACCATACGCAGCCGCAGGAATAGACGTCGCCGAAAAGCGTCGGCGGCGTGCCGTCGGTGATGCGTTCCGGGGCCAGATAATCGAACGCCTCGGGCGGCAGGTCCGCATGGGCATAGCCCTCTTCCGGCCGCAGAATCGCCCGCAATCCCGGCTGCAACAGCACCACGCCGCCCGACTCCGTCAACACCAGGCCGGAGGTGCTCACGTCCCCGTGACAAAGGCCGAATTGCTCCAACTCGCGCAGCCCGACGAGCATGGCCCGGGCAATCGTCAGCACCACGCCGGGCGGAAAGCGGCCGTCGTGCACCATCCACCGGGAGGCGGTCCGGCCGTCGATCCAGGGCGAGGCGGCCCAGATCCGTGGGCCGTCGCGGCCGGCCGCCGTAATCGGGGCAAGATGCTCGCGGCGGAGTCTCGCACCCTTGGCGACCAGCGTTTCCAGCCGGTCGAGGATTTCGTCGCCCGAGTTGCTCGGAGCTTCCACCACCGCGAGCCGAACCGCTTCGCCCGAGGCGGCACGGCAAGCCCGATACGATGCCGCATACTCGGGCCAGGGCAGCGATTCGCACAGCAGATACGGCCCGACGCGAAGCGACTCGCCGCGCCCCGCGTTGATTTCGGCGGCCTGAAAGGGCGTGAGGATTCGGGCCTGGGCCAGGGCATCGACCCAGATCGACTCGAACCGCGGCAAATCCCGGGCAAGTCGACGCACCCGGCCGGCCATCCGGTCGACTTGTCCGGACGTGGCCAGCCCCAGACGCTCCAGCAGGGCGGTCAATCGTGGCGGCGCGTGTTCCCGCATGGCTCCTTCCATGAAGCGTGCTGCCGGCGACGTCGGCGCGGCGGCTGGGGATTCGAGTCGGCATTGTCGTCGCGAGCCGGGCCGGCCGCAATAGCGAAAAGCACCGGCCGCGTCGCCCCACCGTTCAGGGGGAATTTACCGCATTCGTGTCGTAGCCGAAGTCGCCAGACTTTGGTCGCGCGACGATAATCGCCAGATTCTGGCCAATTCGGTCACTGAAAGGGCCAAATCCTGGCGAATTCGGCTACCGAGGCGCTTCACAGCGCCGGCCAATAGGCCGTCATCACCGCGTCGACGGCCTGTTGAACCAACTCGCCGGACCCGAGGCTGCCCGTGTAGAGTTCCTCGAGTTCGTAAAGCCAGGCGACCCGGGAAAACACGGCGCCGGGGCCTTCGATCGGCTCGTTGGTCAGACCGCTCTGAACGGTCGCGTCATAGACGGTCGCCTTGTCGGTTCCCCCGGCGTCGGCGTGGGCGCGGACCTTCTCGAAATGTTTGATCCGGTTGTAGAAGCCGGCGCCGAACAGCGCGCTTTGGGCGTCGGTGGCGTGAAAGCGGTCGTCTCCCGGCGAATCGTAGAGGTGGGCCTCGTCCATGCCGGCGTCGGTCGCATAGGCGTGGACCCCGTCGAAGAACTTGGCCCGGTTGTAGTATCCCTCGCCGAACAAGGCGCCGTATTCCGGCGTGCCGACGAACTTGTCGTCGCCGGGCGTGTCGTACAGTCTCGCCTCGTCGATGCCGCCGGCGGTGGCGTAGGCGTGGACGCCGTCGAAGAACTTGGCCCGATTGTAGAAGCCGTCTCCAAACAGGGCGCCGTAAGCCGCCCGGGCGACGAACTGGTCGTTTTCCGGCGAATCGTACAACTTGGCCACGTCGACTCCGCCGGCCGTGGCGTAGGCGTGGACGCCGTCGAAGTGTTCGGCCTGGAGGAAGAAAGCCTCGGCACTGAGCTTGGCGAAGTCGGGCGAGGCGACGAAGCGGTCGTTGCCGGGCGAATCGTAGAACTTCGCCTCGTCGATGCCGCCGGCCGAGGCGTAGGCATAGACCTCGGAAAACGACACGGCCTCGTTCGAGAAGCCGTTGCCGTAGAGTTTCCCGTAGGACCGCGCCCCGACGAACCCGTCGTGGCCGGGTGAATCGTAAAGCCGTACGGTATTGGTGCCGCCGCCACCTTCGAGCCGGATCGACGCCACGGCGGCCAGCTCCACTTCGTATCCCGGCCCGGACATGGTTGCCGCGTTCGGCGAGAGGGTGGCCGACTCGTCGCCGTCCAGCCCGACGACCGTGGCGCTGTCGGATCCGCCGCCGCCGAGGAACTTCACCCGCTCCACGCCCGGGACTTCGTATTCGGCGCCGTTGAGGACCACCACGTGAGGCGAGCCGGCTGTGATCTGACAACTGTCGTCGCCCGGGGTACCGAAGACGGTGACCTTCGAGCCGTCCGGACTGAATCGGATGCGATCCGACGGCGTTGCAGTCGGAGCGGTCAGCGCGAACACGTCGGTGTTGTCCAGCACGCCGCCGACCAACTCGGCCCCGGCGCCCCAGGCATAGACCGGCACGTTTCTGGCGGTGTGGCCGCCGGTCGACCACTGCACGTCGGGAGCCACGCCCGGGCCGTTGTCTTCGGTCACGGTCAGCCCGCCGGTCTCGTGGTCGGCGGTCACCAGCACCAGTGTATCGGTCCGTCCGGCGGCCCAATCGAGCACGGTTTCCACCGTCTCGGATAACTCGGCCGTCTCGTGAACGCTCCGTACGATGTCGTTGCTATGGCAGGCGTGATCGATGCGGCCGCCTTCGACCATCAGGAAGAACCCGTCCGGATCGTTGTCCAGGATGTCCAGGGCCGTGGCGGTCATTTCGGAAAGATGTGGCAGATCGCCCAGACCGTCGTACTCGTAGGGCATGTGAGAAAGCCCGAACTGCCCGGAGACGAAGGTCTGCGTGGCCGTGTCGAGTGCCAACAACTCGTCTCGGTCGCCGACGACGTGGTACCCGGCGGCCACGGCGTCGGCCACGGTCATGTCGTCGCCGCCTCCGCCGAACAGGACGTTGGGCTTGCTCTCGGTGAGCAGGTCGCCGGCGATGTTGGCCGTCTCGCCACGGCTGTCGGCGTGGGCACCGAAGGTAGCGGGCGTGGCATGTGTGATCGCGGTGGTGGTCACCAGCCCGGTGGCCTTGCCCAGGTCCCGATACGTCTCCAGCATGGTGGTCAACGGCAGCCCATCGCCGGGAATCGCCGTGCTGATCACGCCCGTGTTGACCTTGCGCCCGGTGGCCATGGCCGTGCCGGAGGCGGCCGAATCGGTGATCGCCGCGTCGGCCGCGGCAGTGGTCATTTCGGCCCGGTAGGGAAGGCGATCGAACGCGATTTCAC
>Ga0180437_10008880_pt1 | contig 12605 bp, 12 predicted proteins | sample SS_ome_4_FD_132410 | JGI IMG/M metagenome (GOLD analysis project Ga0180437, IMG submission 132410) | Hypersaline lake sediment archaeal communities from the Salton Sea, California, USA - SS_3_D_1 metaG | ecosystem: Environmental > Aquatic > Non-marine Saline and Alkaline > Hypersaline >...
CCGAATTAGGAGTTACATCTCGACGGTAAAGAAACAGGGTTTGAATGTGATGGCGGCATTGCAGGATATTTTCTCAGCCACGCAGTTATTGCCCGAGCTATGCTAATATAGCTGAACAGTTACAAAAACTTTTAAAAAGCTCTTGACAAGGTTACAAAATAGTTTATAATTAGTTAACCGGTTAATATATCTGTAAACTGTGTATATGGCTAAGATAAAAGATATTGCTGACAGATTAAATATATCCAAGACTGCGGTTTCTGTTTATTTGAAGAACCCAAGTACAACTAGAGTGAGTGCAAAAACTAAAGCCAGAATTGACAAAGTAATTAAACAGCTGAACTATCGGCCAAATGTTATAGCAAAAAGTCTGGCCTTAAGAAAGAGTAAGATCATTGGGATACTTATTCCGTTCAATGGTCCACTTTTTGCGAGTTCAGTTCTCAATGAAGTTCTATCAGGATTGCAGTCAGTTTTCTTCGAGTTTGGTTACAGTATGACATTTCTTCCTACAAAGGGTGAAAACTCATCGACCATGGTGCAAAATCAGCTGGCAGATTGCGTGGGGTACGATGGTCTAATACTCTATGGAACCCGTTATTGTTCGAAGGCAGATATGGAATCCAATCTGCTGGAATTATTGAAAACTGATATTCCTTTTGTTTTGCTTGGAATGCCAGAATTTAGTTATCCCGTCAATCAGATTATTACTAGAACTTCTGATACTAGTAGTGCAACCAGATATCTTGTTAAGCTCGGTCATGAGGAAATTTTGATAGTCGCCGGTTCCACCATAAATCCTGAGAGTATTGAAGAAATCAAAGTACATAAGAACTGCCTCAAAGAAAAAGGAATCGAATTTGATGAACGTAGAATTCTCTTCGGAAATTATGAGCGGGAAGTTGCTAGGGGAGCGGTATTACAATTTTTAAAAAAGGAGATAAAGTTCTCAGCCATCTACTGTTTGTCCGATACAATGGCGATGGGCACATATGAAGCACTTCGGGAAAACAAGATAGCTATTCCAGGTGATGTATCTATTATCGGGAAAAACGATTCTTTCTTTGCTGAGTTTCTTGACCCCCCACTTACAACAGTCAGGGTAAAAAATTTTGATGTAGGTGTTAAAGGCGCAGAAGCATTACTACGAACCATCGAGACCAAATTAGTGAATCAAAAAATATTTCTCGATAATGAGCTAATTCTAAGGTTATCCACTAGTATTTATGGGAGGGCTTAAACAGTGACTCAGACACTGTACGTGTCTTTAATTAAATACCTTTAAGGAGGGTATCGAAATGAAGAAGACAATTGGGGTGTTGTTTCTTAGTCTCCTGATTGCTATGCCACTAGCAGCTGGAGCGCAACAGGAAGTAAAGGCAGAAGGCCCCATAGAGTTAACGTTCTGGCATTTATGGGGTGGGACAAGAGGTCCTCTTCTAGAGGATCTTGTTAACAAGTTCAAGGCGGAGTATCCGAATGTGGATTTTGAGATGACATTCACAGTGCCTAACGATTTACAGAAGAAAGTTGTTCAGGCTGCAGGGACAGGTACTTTGCCTGATATCTTCAGCATGCACACTGGTTGGTATGTTAATCTGCTTCCTGAAGAAACGCTTCTCAACCTGGACAGCCATTTGAAGAGGGATGGTATTGTAATCGAGGATGTTCTTGTAGCAGCTGAGGCCAAGAGAAGCTATTGGGAAGATGGAATCGTATACAGTCTTCCTAATGTCACAGCAGGAGCCCAGGGCTTGTTCTTTTACAACAAAGGACTCATGCACAAATCAGGTCTTGATCCGGTAAAGGATGCACCGAAAAATTGGAACGAGTTCATTAATATCAGCAAAGTTCTAGTTGACAAGTTGAATGGGTCAAATCGCTTGGATGTCATCTCCTGGAATCCTTTCCAGATTTCAGGCCAGCCAGCGATAATTACATTCAGCTATGGTGCCGGCCATCCAACAGTATCTGATGATGGAAAAACGTCAAAGTTAAATACACCTGGCGTCATCGAAACAGTTAAGAAATTCGATGAGGCCATTGAAGAAGTCTATGGGTCTTACGGCGGTCATAGAGGGTTACTTGAATGGAGTAGCCGCGTAGCAGGTGCAGATACCGGGTCTGGTCAGGTTCAGGCATTCATCACAGAGGGTCAGGTTTTCTACATCGCAGGGTCTTGGACAATCGGACAAGTACGATCAGGCAATCCTGATATGGAGTTTAGTATCCTCCCCGTACCCGGTTTTGGAGGTCAGCATGGGGGAATAGCCAAACATGGCTGGTCATATGCGATTGATAAGAAATGCAAGAATAAGGACATCGCCTGGGAATTCCTGAAGTTCCTCACCATTGATCCTGCAGGAAACGGTGAGTTCTGCAAAGCACAGAGAAGACCATGTCCAATTTCTGAGGTGAACTATGATCCGGTCTACAAAGAGGTAGGTGACATGTGGGATAATCTTGTGATATCCATGAATAAGGATATTGTACCAGCTTCTGATATCTATATGGACGTTGTTAAACCCTGGCTGAGAGATATCCCTGCCCGACGTATTGCCGGTGAATCTATCGAAGATATCATGAACAGCATTCATAAACAGTTTCAGGATTATCTGGATGATGTCTATGAGTGATATCTCCATATAGCGTTCTAGCTAAATAAGAGAAGGGTTATCCTCTACCTATAAAGGCGAAGGGTAACCCTTTATATGAAAATATCATATAAATTACCCAAATGAAAAAAAGGACATGGCTCATATCACTATATTTTCTCGCTCCATGGTTTCTCTCTCTTATAGTGTTTTGGTATGGACCGATTATCTATACTATTCTGCTAAGTTTCACAAAATATAAGCTGATTGGTAGGGCAAGTTTCATAGGTTTTACAAATTATGTCAAAATTTTCAAAGACAGTTTTTTTTGGCTCGGACTCAAAAATACTTTCTATTTTATCTTATTGTTCGTCCCTGCGAACTTTGTAGTAGGGCTTTTCATAGCCTATTTACTTAACCTCAATGTGAGAATTAAGGGATTATGTAGAACGATCATCTATATACCGGCGGTATTACCGGTTATTGGTGTTCTGATACTTGGTAAATTCGTTTTTTTCCCTAACGGGCTGGCAAATACATTTTTAGCGCTCTTTGGAATAAAAGGACCTCTTTGGATTGCAGACCCAAAATTAATCATTCCGGCTTCTGTAATGATTATGGTCTGGCAATGCGGTACAGCAATGATTGTGTACCTTGGCGCTTTGCAGGGTGTTCCTGTTCAATACTATGAGGCTGCAGAGATAGATGGACTTAATAAGTCCAAGCAATTCTTCGTAATTACTATCCCACTTATCTCACCGACTATTTTCTTTAGAATGATTATCGATTTGATTTTCGGGCTTATGATTTTTATTCCCGGACTGGTTTTGCCCGAGGGGAATGTTCCTGGAGGGCCAGGTAATGCTTCGCGTTTTTATGCACTGCACCTTTATGAGAAAGCATTCCAGCGCTTCAATATAGGAGAAGCTTCGGCACTTGCCACTATACTCATCCTTCTCAGCTTCATGATTACTGTATTAATAATAAAAATGAGTGAACGCTATGTATACTATGAGGTCTAAAGCAGAGCGTATAAAAGCTATGAACCTAAAGAGGCTCTATGAACGTTTAGTGATGTATGCAGTGATCATTGTCATTTGCTTGGTCTTTTTTTCTCCTTTTATTTACATGTTCTCCACCGCCCTCAAGGATGAAGAACAGCTTTTAAATCAACCAAGAGCTTTTTTTCCTCTCCCATTGCATTTTGATAATTTCATAAAGGTATTAAAAAGTTATGATGTTGCAAACTACTTCAAGAATACAATTATCGTTGTGATTTTTGCCACCGCAGGGAATCTGCTAGTAAGTACAATGGCGGGTTATGCTCTTGCGCGTTTGCGATTCAAAGGAAGGGAAGCTATTTTCGTAATCACCATCTCATGCATGTTTGTGCCTCTTTTCCTTATAGTAATTCCAAGATTTCTTATTTTTAATAAGCTAGGAATGATCGGGACTTTGCTACCTCTAATTGTTCCACCAGCATTTGGCTCCCCATTTTGTATCTTTCTTGTACGGCAATTCCTGCGTAGCATTCCCATAGATCTCAGTGACGCAGCAAGGATTGATGGATGTAATGAGTTCCGTATTTATGCACAGATCATATTACCTCTATGTAAACCGGCAATAGCCACGATAATCATATTCAGTATTCAGTGGAGATGGAATGAGTTTATCGAACCACTTATTTATCTGCAAAGTGAAAAACTGTATACAGTTACGATGGGTTTATATCAGATCCTCGGTACCAGTGCCGAAGAAATTACCATTCATTTTGTTCTGAGTTTTTTAGTGATTTCTATTCTTCCAATTATTATCGTGTTCTTTCTAGCCCAAAAGCAATTTGTTGAAGGAGTTACATTATCAGGATTAAAGGGGTAAGATATGTAAAATCTTTCACCTGCGAAAATAAATAGATAAGTTATAAAGCATATATAAAATCATTTCTAAAAGATTTTAAGATTTAAAGGATGCCTAAATGCGAGAAAAAAAGGAGAAGTTTGATGTTGTAGTTTGCGGGGGTGGGCTGGCTGGATTTTGTGCTGCTATTTCTGCTGCTCGTCACGGTGCAAATACATGTATTATTCAAGATCGTCCCGTTTTCGGAGGAAACAGCTCATCGGAAATCCGTGTTCCTCCCCATGGAACTGCAGCATTTCATGCTTATGGCCGTGAGACAGGTATTATTTCTGAACTGCTTATAGAAGAACGTGCTCGAAATCACGAAAAGATATTTGAGAACGGTTGGACAAACAGTGTTTGGGACATGATCTTATATGACATGGCGGTGAGTACATCCAATCTTATTTCGCATCTGAATACTAAGGTGGTTGGACTTCTTCTTGAAGAGAAAAGTAAAAGAATCGAGGCGGTTATTGCCGACGTGGCGAATGCAGAAACCAGATTAACTGTTTATGGAAGCATTTTTATAGATTGTACCGGTGATGGAATTGTAGCTGATTTCGCCGGTTGTGAGTATCGAATTGGAACAGAGGCGAAAAGCGAGTATGGAGAATTGCATGCGCCCGATAAAGCATCGAATGACGTTATGGGCAGCTCAATTCATTTTAAGACAAAAGATGTAGGCCATCCTGTCCACTATGGAGCGCCCCAGTGGTCGGTACAATATGATGATTATGATTTTTTTTATAAACAGGGACGTAAACCTAAAGATATAAGAGGAGGATACTGGTGGATTGAAATAGGTATGCCGTGGGATACCATACATGATACGGAAACGATCCTTCATGAACTAACTCGCCACGCACTAGGAGTCTGGGATTGGATCAAGAACAAAGATCCTGAAATGAAGAAGGTCGCAGAGAATCACGTTCTTGACTGGATTGGACAGATTCCGGGAAAGAGGGAGAGTCGGAGAATTATAGGAGAGTTCATCCTCACAGAAAATGACATTCAACGGGAGGCACGATTTGAAGATGAGATAGCCTTCGGTGGATGGTTTGTCGATGTCCATACTCCGGGGGGATTGCTGTCAGAGTGTAGTGAAGCACAAACGAAAGATAACTATAACCCATATACCGAGAGGGCGATACATGGATATGTAGGTCCTTACGGTATACCTTTTCGAATCCTGATAGCGCGAGATGTAAGTAATTTGCTTTTAGCAGGGCGGAATGTAAGCGTGACCCACGCTGCCTTTGGATCAATACGAGTTCAAGGTACGACATCTCTACTCGGCCAAGCAGCCGGAATTGCAGCAGCAATTTCTCTGAAGGACAATATCCATCTCAAGGATCTTCCTTCCGATGGCATTGAGAAAGTACAACAGACAATGCTTAGAGATGGATGTTTTCTTCTTAACAATAGAAATAAAGATCCCGAAGATCTGGCTTTATCTGCCAAGGTCTCTACAAGCAGTGAGTATTATGTAGAAGGCTGTGGACCAGAATCAATTTGCTATCAGAGAGGTCTCGATGTATGGCGGGATCAGCACAATCCTCTAATTACCGAATGCCTCGATCACAGACGAGGACAGTTGATCGCAGTAGGCTGTGACCGTATTGATTCACTATCTGTTTGCTTAACAAATCTTTCCAATAAGGAACAAGATGTAAAGGCAGAAATCTACTCTGTGGAGCATATCTGGGATTATCGTTCTGAACCGAGTGCCCCACTTGCAGAAACTATACTCAATATTCCTCAGGGCGAATATCAGTGGATAACATGGAAATGTGGCTTGAGCCCATTAAAAGGTTTAAAGATCGGGAGTTACTTTCGGCTGGATCTGTTAAAAAATCCTGAAGTTGAATGGCATATTAGTGGTACTACAATACCGGGTCACGTAGCGATGTTTGAAATTGGACGGAATCGCATGCGTTGCTATAAACAGGGTGTTACTATGAGTTTTCGGATTGATCCGCCTCAGCCCAGCTTTCCCGCATCCAATGTGATCAATGGTTACACACGTCCATATAAATATACTAATTTATGGCGCTCTGGACCAAATTTGCCTCACTGGATTGAACTTTCCTGGGAGACGCCGGTTACCATAAAGCAGGTGGAACTCACGTTTCCAGGTAATCTACTTAGGGAATATCATGCTTATGGTCCTTATTATAGGGACTCACAATGTGCATGTGATTATTCACTGGATTTTTTACAGCATGATTCTTGGCGCCAAGCAATTAAAGTTGAAAACAATTATAAGCGTCATAGAAAACATCTTCTCAATCGACCGATTACCACAAAAAAAATTAGAACCACTATACACAGAACGAACGGAGATCCCTGTGCTGCCTTATATGAAGTACGATGTTACAGTTAGAAAAACATAAAAGTAAGGCAAAGCTTCTTAAATAAAAATATTGAAGGAGTAGTTCAAACGAATGAAGAAATATCTTGAACCAGCTAGAGAGATACCGGTTAAGCATGAGGTCGATGTTCTTGTCGTAGGTGGTGGGCCTGCAGGTTTCTCTGCTGCAGTTAACTCGGCAAGGCTTGGCGTTAAAACGATGCTAATTGAGCAAACCGGTGGAGTCGGCGGTATTGCGACGATGGGTTTGATGAGCCATTGGACTGGAGAGACGGAAGGGCCTTTCTATAATGAATTGCTGGACAAGTCCAAAGAGCGTGAAGGAGAGTTTTATTATTATGGAGAAAGAAAATGGGGATGGGACAAGATCATTAACCCTGAAAAATTGAGAATCGTTATGCTCGAAATGATAGAAGAATCAGGTGCTATCTTACAACTATATACTTTCGCCTGTGATGTAATCATGGATGGAAACAATATTGTTGGAGTAATCACCGAGAGTAAGTCAGGTAGAGAGGCCATCATGGCAAAGATAGTGATCGACGCTTCAGGGGATGGTGATATTGCAGCAAAAGCGGGAGCTCCCTTCTTTATGGGAAGAGAAAAGGATAGGAAAATGCAGCCCGTCTCAGTAATGTTTAAGGTAGGAGGTGTTGATACCAGCAAAGCAGTGTATCCAGGACAGTTTAACGATAGATTTGATTTACCTCAGGGGGAGCTCCAGGAGCTAGCGGAACAGGAACTGCCCCATCCAGCCGGACATGTTCTCTTATATCCGTCCACGTTACCGGATGTTGTGTCAGTGAACATGACAAATTGTACAGATATTGATGGTACAAAAGTAGAGGATTTGACAACAGGAGAAATTATATGCAGGAAGCAGATTACGCCAATCATACGTTTTTTAAGAAAACACGTTCCCGGTTTTGAAAATTGTTATGTGATCAGCACCTCAGCAATACTTGGAGTTAGAGAAACCAGGCATTTTATCGGAGAATATACCCTTACTGAAGAGGATATTCTGAACTCAAGATTTTTTGATGACTGGATCGTCGCTAAAGCTCTTTTCCATCAATTAGATGTTCATAGTCTAACAGGTAGTGGCCTGGATGAAACTGGTATGCAAGATGAATTCCCAAGAATAGCAAGCTATACCATTCCATATCGGTGTTTCTTACCAAAGAAAATTGATTCTTTACTTCTGGCGGGTAGAAATATATCCGGAACGCATTTGGCTCATTCTAACTTTAGAGTGATGCCTATTTGTGTAAATATGGGTCAGGGAGTTGGAGTTGCCGCCGCTTTGAGTGTTAAGGAAAAAGTTCGCCCTAAAGATCTAAACGTGCAAAAAATTCAAAAGATATTAATAGAATGCGGCTATAACTTGGAAAAAAGGTATTGAATGGAATGGTACATAGAATCCAACGATTTGAGTTGTAGTGCTATGAGGGGGTCACTTATATCGTTTCACTTTTTTGATCTAATCAATGCTGTGTTCATCTTTAGTTTCTCAGGCACCTCTCTGAGACATTCTTAGACCATAGAAATGCGCCCATATTAGCTTTTCTCGTCTATCCTTCAGCTCCACTCGGGTCATGGCTACATGCTCGGTCATCGGCCAGGCGAGTGGGACTACTGCAGCTATGTCAGCTTTTGCGGGAACGTTCCCGCGAGAAGTATCTATAAAGGATCTCCAAAAACGACTAGTTCAGGATGAGTGTTACCTGCCTGGATTCCGAAACAAAGATCAAGATGACTTAGCACGAACAGCATCTGTTAGATGCTCCTCATAAGAGGCAGATGGTAAGGCAGAAAACGTAATCGATGGTTTTCCGCACCGCATTGAAAACCAATCACATTGATGGATATCCCGGCCAATGGGTACAGATGGACATGACCCTTGCTCTTGAGTTTAACAGAGTAGTAGAGCCTTCGAAGATTGATTTACGTTTTGACTCTAATCTCTCCAAAGGAATATTAATCTCATTATTTCCAAATCGTGTCGGGAAGCAAGTACCGGGTATACCACCAGAACTCGTCAAAGATTATACAATCGAATGTTTTCAAGCGGGCAGGCTAGTTCACCGGAAGGAAGTGAAAGGTAACTATCTGAGCCATAGGAGACACAATCTGCTAAGTAAAATTAGCCGCGACACTATTAAGATCCGTATTCAATCCACCAACGGAAATCGTCGAGCCTGTCTCTCTGAGATCCGGCTCTATTGATGAATGCTGGCCAAAGTTGTAAAGCGAGGTGGTATTGCGATCGAGGGGAATGTGCGAACAGATCTTGTCCAGGATATTCATGAAACCATGACGTACCTGCAGCCGATCATACATCAAAACTGATAGGCGTTTAATTAACAGAACTGTGAATCGGAAAGCATCTGTGGCGAATCGGATGGCGCTAACCGTAAAGGACGCCCGGTACGTCCTGTGCCGGGCTTAGATAAGCCCCAAAAACCTGCCATGGACGGCAGGTTTTTGGGGCGTCGTGGGGGCCTGAAAAAAGAACCAAAGACCTAAGGGAATTTGAATCCCCTTTAGAACAAAGGAGTTACGTTGATGATATTTGATCTACCTCTTGAACAACTGAAAGAGTATCATCCGCAGCGCAGTGAGCTGGAGAACTTTAATGCGTTTTGGTAATCCTCTCTCAAGGAGGCTATCCAGCATTCTCTGGATCTGCAGTTCGAGCCGGCCGATTTTGGCTTGGTAACCATAAAGAGATCCGCGTTTATGAGTACAATAACCATGATGGCGGGCAGAGCTTCCACACGCTAAAGAAGATGTAATACCTAAGGAGCTTGTGGGGATAGGAGCTAAATGTGTACCTCTGTGGCATAAGGGAAGGGTACTTTGACGAAAAGAAGTCTTATACTCAGGTACTGGACGCTTCCTTTCTAAGAATCAAACAGCATGATACACCCACAAACTTTATCCTGCCTTCCCTAAATAAAGTAGGGCGAGCCAACAATTTAAAATCTCTGCAGCTATAGAAGGGCTCCTCAAAAGCATGTAGCCACAAAAGTATCATCTTAAATTGGCCAAAATCATGGGCTGCTACGTTAATAACGGACTTCGGAGTGTCATTAACAAGGTCATACATCAAAGCATAGCCTCCATGTTTGAGGACCCGATAAATCTCATTCAACCCGGCTGTAGGATCCTTCCAGTGATGAATGGATCCCGTGCTGACTACCGTATCAAAGGAGTGGTCAGGAAAAGACATGTTGCTGGCATTTCCTTTTTTGATCTTGATAATGTCGGCAAGACCAGCCTTTAGCATGTTCCTCCGGGCTTTTGCCACCATGGAGTAGGAAGCATCCAAGCCAGTTATCTTCAATCCAGAGTGTTCTTGATGAAGCTTCACTAAAAGCCAACCCGGTCCCGTGCCAATGTCCAAGATGTTATCTCCCAAGCCGTAGCTCAATATATCCCTTACTACTAATTCATAATTACGCTGAAAGATCCCGGTATTACTTACCGCATTGTAAATGGCCGTGCCCGGCCACGGAATGCCCTCGGGATGGAATATCTTCAATAACCGGCGTACCGACGCACGCTTGGCTTTTCTAGGATTATCCATTTTCCTTAATTGTATGCTAGAAAAGATATGCTCTAAAGACAATTCTTGGCAGAAAATTAGGAAACGATCTACTGAAAACGGTCACCTAGTATTCCTACGGGGTGTAGGTTAGCGAATAACCTGCGTTTTAACGGTTAAAGATGAAAATCCGTCAACCTACGGTCTTCAGTTCTTCACGAAGGATCCGGCGAAGAGTTGTTTCGTCCACGGGGCGAGGTGATTTTCCTAGATATTCACGAAGGGCGTCATTCATCATGGTCTGATACCCTTTACCTGACTCATCAGACCGCTGGCGGAACTCCTCTAGAACATCGTTGTCGATGTAGATACTGATTCTTGTCTTTCCCTTCTGAGGAACTACCGCTCCACGCTTGGCTTTGGAGAAATCATATTCCTTCTTCATATTGTATTCTCTCTCTTCTAGTCGCAGACCGAGCAGATATCAATCGGATATCTTCGCCGCGATACGTATAAACTACTATGAGGATACGACCGAGGGCATCCATTCCCACGGTAACAAAGCGTTGCTCTCCTTCTGATTCCATATCCTCCCTGGTGAGTGCGTTGGGATCAAATAGCACGGTTTCAGCATCCGAAAATCGGACGCCGTGCTTCTTCAGATTCACCATCGCCTTTTCAGGATCCCAAAGAACATCCACGCTGATAGTATATACATACAATATGCATATATCAAGTAGTTTGCGCAAAAATCGGGAGATTTTATGTTCTTATGTGGTATGTCACGGTAGAACAGCCGGTTACCCAACTGCCCCCGCACAGATCCCGGCGTGCGGAACTACCGCACCGGGCTCTTCAACAGTACTCGCTTCTGCAATCGGTCAAGACAGATCAAATTGAAACTGGTAACTGCGATTCTCGATGATTCTGGGCATTTCAATCCGGTAGTGCATACATACCTGGTCAAAGGCTCGATAATCCAGGCTGCGCTTTTGACTGCGGCGATTCAACCATTTGTACAGGATTTTCCTTGCCTGCCGGAAGAATTCCTTCAGGCTTCGGCCGTTTCCTATAATTCCGTAGTAGTTGTAGTATCCTCTCAGCTTCGCATTCAGCCTCTTAAAGAGCTTCCGTAACCTCCAGTGCCGATTCTCACAAACCCATTCTTTGAAGGCCCGTAGGCTCTTTCGAAACCTCGTCCTTGAGGTCCTGCGTTTGATGAGGTCTCGCCCTTTGCGATCCACCGCCCATCGAAACTCGAACCCCAAGAACTCGAAATAGGACTTCTCCTGTTTCCTGAACCGAGTGAACCTGATGATCCTGGTTTTGTCCTCTGCCAGCTTTAGCCCAAACTTCCCGAGCCGACCTCTCAGAGCTTCGTAAAACCTGTCCGCGTCCGCCTTGTACCGGAAGGCACAGACGAAATCATCGGCATACCTACACAGATATGCCTCTCCTTCACATCGGGGCTTCACTACTTTTTCCATCCAGAGGTCTAGCGCGTAGTGGAGATATATATTCGCTAGCACGGGGCTAACGATACCTCCTTGGGGTGTACCTGTTGCCGGATGAATGACCATGCCGTCGGTATCCAGCACTCCAGCCTTCAACCATTTCCTGATCAGATTCAAGAATGCCTTGTCGTTGATTCTCTGCTCCAGCATCCTGATCATCCAATCATGGTCGATGTTGTCGTAAAATCCTTTGATGTCGGCCTCCACGATGTAGGTGTACTTTCCCCAAAACAGCGTATCGGTGATATCTTTCACCGCGTCCAGGGGACCGAGCTTCCGCCGGTATCCAAAGCTGCATGGTAGAAAGTCCTGCTCGTATATGGCATTCAAGATCCTCGCTGCTGCCGATTGCACCAGCTTCTCTTCCAGGGCTGGAATGCCCAACGGTCTTTGCCGTCCATCGGCTTTCGGTATATACACCCTCCGTACCAATTTCGCCCTGTACCGCTTCTCCCTCAACCGTCTGACCAGATCCCCGATGTTCTCTATGAGACTCTCCTCATACTCAGCTGCCGTGACCTGATCCACCCCCGAGGCGGCGCTCTTGTTGATCTCACTCCACGCCGCCGGGAGCATCTCTTCGTTGATCAGCCGGTACACATCAAAGAAGCGATACTTCCCGTCCTGTCTTGCCTTCTTCGCTATTCCTTGCAGTGAGGTTTGCACATGTTCTCTGACCC
>Ga0180437_10008881_pt1 | contig 12604 bp, 13 predicted proteins | sample SS_ome_4_FD_132410 | JGI IMG/M metagenome (GOLD analysis project Ga0180437, IMG submission 132410) | Hypersaline lake sediment archaeal communities from the Salton Sea, California, USA - SS_3_D_1 metaG | ecosystem: Environmental > Aquatic > Non-marine Saline and Alkaline > Hypersaline >...
GAGATGTATCCAGGGCTGGTGCCCTTCTTCGACGAGTGCAAGAGCCGCTCGGCCAAGGAACGGTGGTTGTGTCACTGTTTCGGCCGGTTCCGTAGGTTCCCGAACGCAATGGATTTCGGCATGGCTGGTGAGTTCGAGCGACAAGCTATGAACTTCCCAATCCAAGGCATGATCGCAAGCGCCGTTTCGCGGGCGATTGCCTATCTTAACGACTACAGAGTTCAGAACGGAGGTAACAGTTTGTTCCGGATTCTGCTACAAATCCATGACGCGATCTTGGTCGAGGCACCGTACGAGAACGTCGAGTTTGTGGCCCAGGAAGTGTTACCCTGGGCAATGTGTCAAATGGTTCCGATTTTCCCGTCCAACCTCGCTGGCGAGCCTACCGGTACGGGACCATACTATTTGGGGACGGAAGCCGAAGTAATGCGACATTGGGGTGAGGCTTTGACCGAGAAAGAGGCCGGTGATTGTGGTCTCTACACTCCAGAATGGTCGGGCGACGGTGCAACCGTGAAATACTTTGAACCAGGCGTGCAAGCCGCGTAGTTACTGGTTCAAAAACGTGGTAGAATATGGGAGTTGTGGTGGTGATAATCGCAATAGAAGGTATCGACGGATCTGGGAAAGGGACCCACGCCAAACGGGTCGAGGCCAAGCTGAAAGAACTCGGCAAAACGGTCACCCTATTCTCATTTCCGCGATACCAGGAGACGGAGTTTGGTGCAGCGGTAGGGGAGTATCTAAACGGTGACTTCGGCAAAGATGTTCACCCGAAACTTGCCAGCGTGCTCTACGCTGTTGACAGGTTTGAGAGCCGGGGTGTTGTACGTGCTCACAATGTTGTGCAAGACGTGGTGGTCTGCGATCGTTACGTCCCAAGCAACCTTGCCCACCAGTGCGCCAAAATCTGCGATTGTGATCCAGCAGTTGATGAAGGCATGGATCTGTTCCGGTGGATATTGGAGATGGAACACAAGACGTTCAATCTTCCCAGGCCGGACATGGTTATCTGCCTGGACTTGCCTGTAAAGCTCGCTTGCAAGCTGATAGAGCTAAAGCGTAAGCGGGCCTACACCGACAAGAAGGCCGATCTGCACGAAGCGGATCACAAGTATTTGGAAGCCGTTCGACGGTGGTATCAACGCATTGGAGACGAGTTGCTTTATGTTCCAAAGTGGCGAACGGTTAATGTTCACGAGGACGATGAGATTCGACCAGTGGACGATGTGTTCGAGGACGTTTGGGCGGAGGTATCAAGCGTCCTTCCTAGCTGACGTGTGTCAGCGCCAGTGTGACTAGCCAAAAGTCGCAGAAACAATGAAGGAGTTTCCGAATGGGAAAGAAGAAGACTGATTCCAAGGAACGTCGTGGTCGTGTCAATCGAGGTCTGAAGCCTCGAAGCCGTGACACTTACACGAACGAGCAGTACGGCCGGCAAGACTCGTCGCTGCCGCCCGACGATCTGACGATCAACGAGAGGTGCTGCCGCGTCAATCTGCTCCGGCCGCGGTACAACGAAGGCATCATGGTGTTCCGTGCCTGGCCGGCGTTGTTGCCGGAAGACCCGGAGAACATGTTGGAGAACGGCCGGGTCACCCCGAACGATCGAGGCCAGGGCAACTGGATTCGCCGGATGCCCACCGCAGACTACATCGGCTTGCCCGATGGCGACTGCGAGAAGGCTACGTTCATCCTGTACCGTCCCGGCGACAAGCCGGCACGTCAGCGCAACCCGTACCGGTTGTTCTACTTCGCCTGCAAGGCGGCGAACGACGCCGGTGAGTTCGGCAACGGTCGTGCCTGGGACTCGAAGTGGAACAAGCTGATGAAGGGGTCGAAGAAGGGTGGTGCTGCTATCCAACGACCCAAGAATCGCTGGTTCATCCAGGGCGAAGTCTACGTCAACGGTGACAAGGACTACATGGAAGATCGTGAGCTGCCGTTGGGTGCTGACGAGGATGACGACCTGACTATCATCCAGTTGCCCGACAGTGGCGGCGAGAACATCATGGGTCTCTTGGACGTCCGCAAGAAAGTGTGGGACGGTGACGAGGAAGCCATCCCGTCTTTGCCGTTCGTCTACGGCGATCCGTGCGGTATCTTCGACCCGGAAGCCGGTGTCGTCAATGGTGGCCTGCTAATGACCATCTTCAACCCGAAGAAGGTCAAGTCCATCAAGAAGCACACCAGTTGGGACGGCAAGATCGCTGACGTCCAGGGCTACGAGGCTGCGGTCGCCAAGTCCTTCAAGCACGACGGTGAAGTCTACCGTGCCGACCTCGACGCCGAGCGCACCTTGCGTGTCTTCGAGAAGTGGCAGTTCTGGATGCCGGACCCGGACCAGGAAGACCCGGACCCGGCAGACGGTATCCTCTATGTCATGCCCGAAGAAGAGCAGTGCCTGCGCATTGCTCGGGCGTTCAAGAAGATCCCGAAGCTGCTTCGGTTTGCTTGGGCGGATCACCCGGAGTTCTTCACGGAGGAAGTGAAGGCGGTCTTGGCCGAACGTGTTACGGCCGCGATGCCTGGCTCCGACGACGAGGATCTGGAGCCGGACGAGGACGACGGCCTGGGCGAAGACGACGAGTTCGAGGAGGCCGCAGAGCCTGCCAAGGACAAGAAAAAGCGTCGTACGAAGAAGGATGTCACTGCTACGCCTACCGCTGACGACGACGATGAGTTTGATGAGGCGGAAGACGTTGAAGAGTCCGGCGAAGCCGAGGAAGGCGACGACGAGTTCGAGAGTGACGAGACCGAGGAAGGCGAAGCCGAAGCCGAAGAGGGCGACGACGAGTTCGACGAAGACGAAGGCGAAGCCGAAGAGGTCGACGACGAGGAAGGCGACGGCGAGGACGAGTTCGACGCTGACGCTGACGGTGAGCCCGAGGACGAGGGTGAAGCCGAAGCCGAAGAAGGCGGCGACGATGACGAGTTCACCGAGGACGAAGAAGGCGGTGGTGACGAGGACGGTGAAGGCGAAGAGCTGGACGAGTCCGAGTACTTCCAAGATGACGACCCCGGTGATGAGGACGACGGTGAAGGGGAGGACGAGTTCGAGGAGGACAACTCCGATAGCGACGAGTTCAACCCGGAGGAGGAAGCGAGTCAGAAAGAGCAGGAGATGGAGAAGTCGATGGAGAAAGCTACCGGTCGTTCCGGCAAGCGTACGTCGACGAAGAAGTCCGCTCCGACGAAGAAAGGCGCTTCCACGAAGAAGAAGACGGTAGCCCCGAAGGAAGACAAGGCTGCGGCCATGCCGAAGGGCACGTCGACGAAGAAGAAAGGGACGTCCACGAAGAAGAAAGGGCCGTCCGCGAAGAAGTCGCCGCCGACGAAGAAGTCGAGTGGCGGAACTGCAAGTCGGAGGAAGAAGAGCAGCTAGTCGCGTGATGGGCTAGTCTGTTTGCGCATAGTGAAGTCGCGGTCCTGTAATATGGGCCGCGGCTTCCTTTCTCGCGAGGGAGACCTATGGCGAAGAAAGCGACAAAACGAAGACGTAAGATTTCTCCAAGACGCTCAGAGACCAACCATCTCGGCTCCGGCGAGGATGACGGCGGAGACCTCCTTCCCGAGCAGAAGGGAAGAAAGACGAGGAAGGTGCAAGCTGATGAGCTTGAGCCGGATGAAGAGTTTGATCAGCCAATAGCACCGAAGCCTCACAAGGTCAAAACGATTGACATGGACGAGATGGCCAAGCTCTCTAGGAAACCTGGCGCTAAGGCTGAGAGAGGCAGGCTCACCAAGAAGGGCAAGAAGTCACTGGAGGAATGGAAAGGAGCTAACCGCGGCAAGAAGCGGGACAACTACTTCCAGGGACTGGCCGAGGCTGCTCGTAAGAAGTTCGGGCATGGTGCGGTTATGGCCGGCTCGGACTCGAATCAGCTTGTCGTAGGGATACCGATGCCTTCGTTGGCCTTGGAGTACTTGATCCAGCAGGACGTTCTGCCTCTGAGCGTCTTGATCTTGCTGGTCGGTAAGTGGCGCACGTGTAAGTCGGCTTTTCTGTACGAGATTTTCCGCTGGTTTGCCAAGTGCAATGGTGGCGGTATCCTACAGGAAGCCGAGACCAAGTTCTCTCCGGATCTGTGTCAGTCCATCATGGGCTACGCTGACGATGAAGTGCCAATCATCTTGAACAAGTGCAAGTCGCTCGAAATGTGGCAGGAGGTACTCACCTTCTACCTGAAGGAGCAGAAGAAGCGGATGATCGGTACGGCCGATGCTCCTGGCCCTGGAAGGACGATCCCAGTGTGCTTCGCTGTAGACTCCATCATGGGCAAGTCGTCCGAAGAGAAGATGGAGAAGATCAGCTCCGAAGGTAGCGCCAGCCGTGCGTTCCCGATCGAGGCGTTGAAGATCACTGACTACTTGCGTGCTATTGCCGGCGAGTTCGACAACTGGCCGTTCTCGTTGGTACTGGTCAACCACTTGAAAGAGTCCATCGACCGGGAGACCGGTGAAACAGACCGACGAAAGCCTGGCGGTGAGTTCGTTAGTTTCCAAGAGTCCTTCGAGCTGGAGACATCCATCTGGAGGGAGAAGATCGACACAGCGCATTTCGACGGTCAAGGTGTTCGTATTGCGTGTGCCAAGAACTCGTTCGGTGACACCGGACGCAGAATCAAGACGAGAATGTTGTGGTGGGATGAGGATGTAAACGAGGGCCAGGGTGAGCCAGAATATCGTCAGAAGACGGTGTGGGACTGGGACTGGTCGACGATCAACTTCCTCAACGATCTGAAACCGAAGCTCAAGCAAAGACTCAAGGCGCATGATATTGACTTGGATTGCAAGTCGCCGACCGCCGACGTAGAGTGTTATGCCAGGTGCCGTGCTGTTGGCATGGGCCGGGATGACTACCTACCGTTCAACGAGGTTGGGGCTATGATCCGTCAGCACCCGGAAGTACCCGATCGAATCCGTGCGGCGCTGTCCATCAAACGGAGAGCTGTCATGCAGGGCGATTACCTTGAGCAGCTTGGCGAACTTGAGCAAGACCTGGAATGAAAGACCCGGAAAAGACCAATCCGTTCCATGTCTTGAAGAACCAGAGTCCAGAGGCCGTTCGTGTTGATCTGGACCGAAGGTGGCTCCATGCCCGAGTGCGCTACACTATTAGTCGACTCGGGCTGGGGTCTTTTAAGCGAAGGCTCATGCGAAAGGCCGCGGAGCTTCAAGACGAAGCGTTCTTGAACTTCAAGCTGTTTGATGAGGAGTTTCCTACGTTTCCTGTGTTGCTGGGGTGTACCCGGCTGTCGGTAGATCACCCTAAACTGCGACGCAAGAAAGGCGAGGAAGAAGATCCTGTCGACCTGAAGGGTGTGATAGCTCCAGGCAAGCAGCTTCATCGTGACCCTCGGGCGTTCCATCCAGAGTGGTTCAAGAACTTCATGCGTCTACCCTTCATGTACTGGTATCAGGATCTGTACGAAGAGTGGGGAGGCGTTGACAATCCTAAACCCGTTGGCCTGGTGTTTCCCAGGAAAGGGTTTGCCCAGGGTCTGGTAGTTCACAACGGTGGACTGGACAACTTTGTGGGTCCTAACGGTAGCTGCCATGTCTATGTGGGTGGTGGCAAGAAACCGATGACATTGGTGGTGCAACCGTTTCAATCCATGCTGGATCACGTCAAGAAAGTGCAGCAGTGGAGACCACCTACGAAAGACGGGATCTAAAAAGTACTTTTTGAAACCCGATGGTAACGCGGGAGGTTAGTTGGTAAGATTCTGGAAGTACCCAAAATCGTTTCCCGACACCTCTAGCGTCCGAAGAAGGAGAATCCGAATGGCGAAAGCGCTTTCCCCTGTGGAAAAGAAACGCGCAGCAGTGTTGAAGGAGATGACGCCAAAGGGGCAATCCCTGGCGAAAACCTTCGATCGAAAGATCCAAACCGCGGCGAAGGGCCTGGTGACGATCGAGTATGACATGGGAGCACAGTTGGTTGATGCCGGCGTGCATGAGGCCGAATACGGTAGCAACATCGTGGAGCAACTGGCCGCGTACCTGGACTTCCCTGGCGGAGCCACCGCCCTGTACCAACTGAAGAACTTCGCTCTGGAGTTCGATCGCGGCACCGTCGTCAAGGAAGTCGCAAAGACGATGACGAACGGTCGCCCGCTGCGAACTGGACACTTCCTGCAACTGGTCCGGCTCAAGTCAACCAAGGACCAGCTCGCAATGTTGACACGTATCCGAGCCGAGTGCTTGAGTGTCAACCAGTTGGAAGAAGAGATTCGGGCCAGGTTCGAGCGAAAGAACAGCCGCAGCGGTGGGCGTAAGCCTCAGAAGCCTTCGAGCCCGGCCGCAGGTCTTCAGAAGTTGTTCTCCGGCGCACAGAAGCTGGACAACTTCCTCGGTATTTGCGAAGAGAACGTGTTTGAGCCTCTGGAGGAGGCCGCACCTGAGACCATCGACGAGGCCGTGGTCGACAAGTTCGACAAGGCCCAGCAGCAGCTCGAATCGTTGCTGGCGGATGGTAACAAAGCTCTGGAGCGGATGAAGCCGGTAAGGGCTCGCCTTGGCAATGTGCTGAAGAAAAAGAAGACCACTACGGCGGAGAAGAAGGCGACTCCGAAGAAGAAAGCGGCTCCGAAGAAGAAAGCGGCTCCGAAGAAGAAGCCCGCCGCGAAGAAGAAGCCCGCCACGAAGAAAGCGGCGGCTCCGAAGAAGAAGGCGGCTGCAAGTAAGACGGCACGGAAGCGCCCAAGCCGTGTGTAGTCGTCAGTGAATGTTGACGTTTGATTGAACTTTTGGCTGGTCGCTGGAGTCGCCGTTCGCTGCGAAGTGGGCGGCGACTCTTTCGCTTTAGGGTGCCTCGTGTTCTCAGTCTGCATTGTCTCCTACGGCAATCACAAGGATCTGTTGGAGAGATCACTGTCCTCGATCGAGAGGACGGCTCCATCGGATCTGATCCTTGACGTGCGTGTCGGGATCAACGACGTAAGCGAGACTGCTCGTGAATACGTCATGAACACGTTTGCCCGGAGGTTCAAGGGCATCGAGTGTATTGTCTATGAACCGACGAACAATGTTGGCAAGTACCCTCTTATGCGTCGCATGTTCTACGACGCAAAGCGTCCGCTGGCCGACTGGATCATGTGGTTCGACGACGATAGCCACCTAGATGACTCAGCAGACGAGTCATGGTGGCGAGCTACAGCCGAGAAAGCTGTCAACTGCCAGGTGATGGGAGCTATCCACACCATCAGACAGCGAGGGATGCAGTGGCAAGGAATCCAGCAGCAGCCCTGGTATGGTCAGATGAAAGTGGACGAGAAGCACAAGTACAGGTTTGCTACTGGGGCTTGGTGGACTGCCCAGTCTGAGTTCATTACCAGGTGGGGCTACCCGTTTCCAGAAATCTATCACAACGGTGGCGATTCCATCCTGGGAGAGCTGGTCAGACAGCAACGAGCTGGTCTGGGAAAGTTTGATCTGTTACGATGTCACTGTGAGTCATGCGAGAAGAAGGACCGGCCTCGCCGACCAGGCGTTGTTCATGTGAACATGGGTGGTCGCAAGGGGCGTCGAGGGATCGGGAAGACCGGGGAAGTGTATCCCTGGCAATCATCCTTGACGCCGAGCACCAATCACCAGAACTTTGAACTGAAGATATACCGATTTGGCGGGTCCTGAGATGCAGTTCCATGTTGAGTGGCTGGATGTCAATCCTTATATTTCTCAAGGCATGCAGCCTACGTTCCTGTTGGAACGGCCGCTCCCGCCATCTGCTCAGGGAAGCCCGAAGGGGAACCTGTTCAATGTTGCTGAGGTAGCTCGCCTCGGTAAGTGGTATGTGCCTGTGTCTCCGCTGAATCTTGAAACGATTGAGTGGAGCTTTACGAACAGTGGACAACACGTCCGGGTTCCTATATTCGCTTACAGGACCGGACGAAACTGTACCTACGTGTGGGGCACTGGATTGGAGTTCGGCGCGAGAGCGTTGGACAGTCTCAAGACCAATCACAACCCTGTTGTTGAATCCTGCACACTCGTGCTTGGTCGCGAGTGTCATGACCTTGGTGACGCCTACCGATGCTACGTTGGGATGGCGTTCAAAGTGAAGGAGTAACCGAATGTCTGAAGCACCTGCAATGCCTCCTGCGAAACAACCGACTACCATGCCTGAAAGGCTGGAGAAGGTGAGAGACGAAGTCAAGATGTTGGAGCGGGCCTTGGCCGGCTACACGACTTTGACGACGATCTTGGGCCAGCTTGACGGTTCCATACCTAACACGAAGCGGGCGAAGGGTCCTCCGGTCCTAAGCTACCGGGCCACGGCCGATGGCGTGTCAGCCGTAGAGGTCGTCGCTGACCTGTCTAAGCTACAACCTCAGTTCCTACCGCACGTGTTGTCCCCGATGGCCAACATCCACGCGATGGAGATGTACGAGGCTTTGCAGGGACTTGTCAGTCACTCGTCGGCCATGCTAGCAGAAGTGACGGCGGCGTTGGGCTTGGACAATGCTCAGGAAGCCGTACCAGAACAGCCGGCTACTCCGCCAGCGACCCCTCCTGTAGCAACCAACGGTCCAGAGTCGCCGACTCAGCCTCACGACGAGGATGATGAGGAGCGTGTGCCGGAGGTCGAGGAGGAAGGTCCTGGGGCAGCAGCAGTTCCACCGGTAACGTAATGAACTCGTTTGACGATTTGTTCCCTGACGATGGTTTTCGCGTCATTCGTCACGACATGGACGGTTTGGAGATCAGCTTACACGTTGGCCTATACGTCGGCGGCGAACTCCAGAACGTCTTTGACAGTGCACCGGAAGACGCGACGGTTGAGATATGGTCTCGCTCACCACCACAGCATGACGACTATGGTGCTCGGCAGCGGGTTAGACTTGTCGCTGAAGCGATATGTCGGTTCTTGAACGCTGGAGGCACGTGGGATGAACTGTTGGAAGTTCAGAACCGCATGCAACTGGTAGCTCAAGGGCCGATATCAATAGACGGCTGGAGATACATGGACGGATACGTGGACACCGAAGGAAACTTCACCCACGTGTTCCTGGCCGACGACAACAGCGGCAGAGTCGTACGATGGGTGGAGGGTGAGTTCATTGACACTGATCTGACTCTTCACGACCTGGCCGCGGAGATGGAGGAGGATGACCAAGAAGTTCACTCTCAACAAGAGGTACGCGATCCCTCAGATTTTGGACCGCAAAGCGAAACTGACGGGACTGGTTTGCCAGCGTTACTTGGGCCAGACACTGAAGGGTGACGACTTCTATGACCTTACTCGGTGGATTGCCGAAGACTTGCTGCCGAGCGGAATCTCGGAGTACCAGGTCACGGAGTCACTGAGGAACCTGGCTGGTGTTAAGCTGACCAGGAAGTTGATTGCCGACACTTGTTGGAGGTTGTGTGGTAACATTGAACGACTGCGGCAGCATCAAAACGTGCCGCCTTGGTCGAAGCAGAAATACTCTGAGTGGGTTCCGGCTCAAATCACCAGGGTTAGACTACAGCGTGGAGGTAAAGGGCAGTCGCAGCTTGGAAGCGAACTGACATTCCGTATTCTGGCAGGTACAAGTTGTCCTCTTATGGTCATCCAGTGGTGGTCGCCTAAGAGGCTTGCGTACGTTGCCACAAAGAAGGACGAGAATGGAAATGGTTTCGGTTTTGCCAGGCAGCGATACGGTAAGCCTTGTGCTCACCCGTATGACCACGCATCTCAGTTCACTACTCTACGGTGCTGGTTGTTCGTTGAGTCTGAACATTGTACTCCAGAGGGTCCAGGGTTTCGTGAGATCGGTCATAGCTCCGGGACCACGAACTGGAACATGGAGCAGCAACGACATCGTGCCAGGCAGACGGCAAAGTACGTCTGCCCTAGTGGCTTTGGATCGGAGGTGCGTTGTCACCTTTGCCCTATTGGTTTGGATAGATGCCGTGCCGCAGTACACTCAAAGACCTACGCAATGAAAAAGTGTATGGAGTGCGGTAGGGAAGGTTGGCACGATCCAGCCGATAGGGTTCACGACATTTGTATCGAGTGCGTAAGGCGCAAGATACTTCACAGAGAGGAAGACGAATGACGAAAGAAAGATTCGTACGGCCGAAGGTGTTCCGGTTGGGTTATACGGAGATTGACGAGGAAGGTCTTCGGGACTACCTGGAGTACACACAGAACCAGGACTTCATGACGTCGTACGATGCAGCCAAGAAGCGAGGACTCAGCGGCGCTGAGATCCTGTGCTCGTTCTACGCCAAGCTCTGCTACCGTGCGTTGACGCTCGGCAAGAACGCCAACGTGACCAGGACCCGCGACATCTGGGACAACCTGGTGAACTGCTTCGACACGGGCCACGGATCGGTATTCGAGCACGTACAGTTCAACTTCGGAGTGGTGGACTGCTCCAGGGTGTTCACCCACGAGTTGGTCAGGCACCGGATCGGTGTGGCCTACAGCCAGACGTCCGGCCGGTACTGCCGCCTCGACCACATCCCGCTGGTCTGGGACCCGATCCTCGATCCGGTCAAAGACTTCTTCGAGTACGGCGTCGCGACGATAGAAGAGGTGGTCTACATGGCGGAGTGCGAACTTGGTTTGCGTATGCCTAACCCTAAGATCAATGCTCCGGCTCAAGCCGGTCTAGGTAGGAAGGATTTGCCGGAGATTTTTGACCCTGAAGGAGATGCAAGGCGTTTCCTAGAGTCTTGGGAAGGGCACGATACACCGTTGGAGGACTTTCGTTGGGTCCCGGACGACTCGTTCCCGTTCGCCAAGAAAAAGAAGATCACGTCGGCGATCAGAAGGATTGCTCCGAACGGCCAGGCCAACGAGATCGGCTTCTCAGTAAACCTCCGGGCGCTGCGACACACTATGCTCATGCGGACTGCCCGATTTGCAGAGCAGGAGATCCGGGACGTCTTCGGGCAGATTTACGACTTGATCGCGGGCAAGTTCCCGCTGGTCTTCCACGGTGCCAAGGTGGAAGAAGTCGACGGGTTTCGCGAAATCACGGGCATGAAGATGCAGCCCTACGAGAAGCCCGCCGAGATGGTACTTTCCGAGTTGGGTAAGGAGGCGCTGGCCTACTACCTCGACACGGGCAAACTACCGGAAGCAGCATGAGCGTACTCGAAGTACAGGTGAACTCCCAGCTACAGATGTGGATCTCGCCGCTGAAGGTGAGAGTCGCATCCGTAGCGTTATGGGAAGACGAGGTGGTTGGCGAGCGACTCGTTCACCACACGATCAGAAGTAAAGTCGTCCTGGAAGCCAATCAATGGCAGCAGCAGGTGGCTTCGCAGTGGCTCTCCGTTGGGTCGCTGTTGTGGTGGTTCTGGCAGAACAAAGCAAGCATCTTCACTGGAGAGAACGGCATGCCTGAGCATGTGGATGTCTTTCTCCCTAAGTGGAGCATTGCTGACGACCTGTCTGGATTTAATCAGACGGTAGCTGGGGTAGTATCGCAGAGCGAAGTTGGCGGCTCGTACATGAGGCGCTGCGTAAACATAAAGACCGCCTTCGAGGCGGAAGAGCGTCCCGTGTCGTTCACGTTTACCAAAGCGCAGCCGACAACCATGGAGCTTGTGGAAAGAGCTACCAACTTGTTGCTAGACAAGAGTGCTATGCCGGATGAGCTGATGCCATTCGCCGGCATAGGTCCTCGCATTAGAAGCGTGCACCGGCGACGTGAAGCGGCCAAGAACGCGAAGTTCTTCGGCAGCATAGCTCGGCGTCGGCCGCGGAAGATTAGCAAGAGGAGCAAATGACGAAGAAGGGCGTGTACATCGAGTACGAGGCACTGAAACAGAGAAAAGCCTCTTTGGAGATCCTCGAAACAGCGAACGAGATCATTAAGGAGTACGCTGACCAGGGTTACGATTTGACCTTGCGTCAGTTGTACTACCAGTTCATCGCCAGGGATGCCTTCCCTGACAAGTGGGCTGACAAGGAGTCTGGAAGCAAGAACACGGAGAAGAACTACAAGAAGCTGATCGACCTCATCAAGAACGGGCGATTGGCTGGACTGGTTGACTGGACAGCGATCGTCGATCGTACGCGAAGACTAGAGACGTTGAACCACTACACCGATCCCGGTGACTTCCTGACGAAGACGACTGGCTGGTTCAACATGGATCTCTGGGCTAACCAGGCCGTGCATCCCGAAGTGTGGATCGAGAAGGTCGCGTTGTTGGGTATTCTCTCCAACTACTGCACCGACAACGACGTCCCGCACTTTGCCTGTAAAGGGTACGGCTCGGTGTCCGAGCTGTGGCGTGCCGGCATGCGTATCGTGAAGCGGCTTAACGACGATGAACATCCACGAGGTACTGCTATTATCTACGTGGGTGACCATGACCCTAGCGGTCTTGATATGGACCGTGACATCTACGATCGTCTCTTGATGTTCGTGAGTAAACACGTCAAGGACGCTGAGAAGTACTTCACTGTCGTTCGTGCAGCTTTGACGCTCGAACAGGTGCAGCAGTACAATCCTCCACCTAGCCCGGCCAAGGAGTCTGACGCACGGTACAAGCAGTATCTCGCAGCGACCGGGCTGGAGGAGTGTTGGGAGTTGGACGCTCTTGAGCCAGACGTGCTTATTGACGTGGTCAAAGAGCAGGTCGACGGCATGCGCGACGA
>Ga0180437_10008882_pt1 | contig 12602 bp, 11 predicted proteins | sample SS_ome_4_FD_132410 | JGI IMG/M metagenome (GOLD analysis project Ga0180437, IMG submission 132410) | Hypersaline lake sediment archaeal communities from the Salton Sea, California, USA - SS_3_D_1 metaG | ecosystem: Environmental > Aquatic > Non-marine Saline and Alkaline > Hypersaline >...
ATTGCGGGAATCGACGAGGCAGGGAGGGGGCCTCTGGCCGGGCCCGTGGTCGCAGCCGCTGTCATACTTCCCGTCCCGGAGTTCCAAGAAGAGGTCCAGGATTCAAAAAAACTCTTGCCTGAAAAACGGGAAACCCTCTACAAGAGGATCATGGAAGGAGCGGTGGCTGTCAGCACCGGCCGGGTTGAGGCCGACGAGATCGACCGGATCAACATCGGCCGCGCCACGCAGGAAGCGATGGTCAGGGCTGTCCGCGATCTGAAGGTCCAGCCGGATCTCCTGCTCATCGATGGAATCGTCCCCGTTCCCCTGACGATGGTCCAGCGAACCATCGTGAAAGGAGACAGTTTATCCCTGTCCATAGCCGCTGCCTCCATCGTGGCGAAGGTCTGTCGGGATCGAATCATGCTGGCCTATCATGAAAAATATCCCCAGTACAATTTCGCGAAACATAAAGGATACGGCACGCGGGAGCATCTCAAGGCGATCAAAACCCACGGATACTGCGACTGTCACCGGAAGAGTTTCAGGGGGGTGGACCCCGGTCTTTTGTAACCCACAAAGGTAAGACATGAACCGCCATCGACGGTTCGGTCGCCGGGAATCACTGCGTTCCCGATTGCCCACAGAAGCCTGCTCGGCTCGGGTTGGGCGAGAGGGTGAAGCCCTGGCGGCGGCCTATCTGAAAAAAAAGGCCTACCGAATTCTGAAGAAGAACTACCACTGCCCACTCGGTGAGATCGATATTATTGCCATGGACGGCGAGACCATCTGTTTTGTCGAGGTCAAAACGCGATCGACCGGTGAGTATGACAGACCCCAAGTCGCCGTCCACAAAAACAAACAGCAAAGGCTCTCCAAGCTGGCCCTATGGTTCCTCAGGGAAAACCGACTCCTCGAGGCACGGGCACGGTTTGACGTCGTCGCCATCACAAGGCGCGGCGGTCTCAACGAGATCGAGCACTTTGTGAATGCCTTTGATGTCAGATCTGAGGGATAGGACGTCCGAGATGAATCCGCCGCGGGTGATGACGGGGATGAGGACCCGATTTTTCACGAGGTCTAAGAAATATCGATCTTTTTGTAAAGAACTACTTGACAGAGTGGTAGGGAGGTGGTAAATTCTAAAGCGATAAGTGAAAGAAATAATTTTCACGAAGTCACGGGGCTCAGAGAAAGACCCAAGAAATTCCACAGCGGTGCTCGTTGAATCTGTCCGGTTTTCTGTTGATGTTCGCGTTCATACTGAAACTCGTGTTCGATTCTGATGCAACTTTCTTGAGCCCCGATTTATTTCTGCTTTTTCCCGCCCCAGAATCATTGAGGTGAATGACAATGGGGCGTTTTCACCCTCCTTACAAGGGCAGAGTTTGATACGAGCCAATCAGACTCTGCCCACCCCCTTTTGACAGTCATTCAATCCACTTTCTTCTTGGCACATTTCCTGCATCTACCGGCACCGTGTATTTGTCTGCCTTTTCGCAGACTGTCCGTTTCTCACACCATAACACGTGGGCCTGAACGGGATGTTCGTCTTTCGGAAAAAGAACAAAGGCGGGGAAAAGGTCGACCACCTCCTCCGCCTTGTCAGGGAAGATCCTGACAATATGAAGAATCGTCTTCGATTGGCCGACCACTATGTGCGGTCTGGTGACAAAGAATCGGCCATTCGGGAATACCAATCGACCGCCCACTATCTCCAAAAGGAAGGATTCAACCTCAAGGCCATCTCCATCTACAAAAAAATCAGCAGCCTTGGCGGTATGTCTTTGACCGATCACAGGTCGCTCGCAGCAATATACACGGATTCAGGGCTTTTCGCCGAGGCAAAAAAGGCCTACAGGGAGATCCTTCGAATCGAACCGGGCGACAGCGAAGCATTGGCAGCGCTCAAAAGGTTGGACGAGGAGGGAGACATCCCCCCCCCGCGCGAGAGAGAGGAGACCATCGAGAACACCGAAGCGACCACCTCGGAGGATGCGGACGCTGTTCCCATCGAGACCCTCCTTGTAGCACCGGATGAGACTCACCCGGACGCATCCACCGAATTCACGGGGACACCGGTGCACGAGATGGATCTAACCGGTCTGTACGAAGAGGGCGCGACCCCGTCAGAAACCGGTCCCCAGGACCATGCATCCGCTTTCGACATCGACGTCACGAAACTGGATGATTCTCTCGAAACGGCCCAACCGGTCTATCCGCCAAGCCCCGATGACGACGATGCCCTTCACCAAAGAATCCTCCCGGACATCGATCTCACCCGTCTTACTGATGAAGCAGAAGACATTTCAGAGGAGGCTTCTCCAAAACCCGAAAATGCGTCGGGTCTCGATATCACGAGCCGTGAGACAGATGATTTCCTTAAAACGACCCCTCTCACGGATAAAGACACCGCCTTTCAAGGGGACACCTCTCAAGAGCAAATCCTCCCAGACATGGATCTCAGTGACCTCTCTGACGACATGGAGGGACCCTCAAAGAACGCTGGAGCCCCTCAAAAGGGCTCAGAAATCGACCTGACAAATCTCCAGTTCGATGACATTTTTCAGATCGAACCGACCACCGAAGAAGGAGAACTCGACGATACGCCTTCGGCTTTCGCGGACTCAATCCCCGATTCGACAGAAGAGTCCTTGAATCCTTCCGATGACAACGAAACCGCCTTTCCCGAACCATCGGCACCGGAGGGAAGTCTCCCCCCCTCACCGCTGAAGGAGCTGGAAGAACAGGTTGGCACCTCCGGAGAGGACCCGGATCTCCACTATCACCTCGGCGTCGCCTACCGGGAGATGGAACTGACCGACCGGGCCATCGAGGAGTTCACAAAGGCTCTGGATCGGCGAAGCAAGTCACTCGAATGTCTGACAATGCTCGCCAAGTGTTATTTTGAGAAGGGACTGTTTCAAGAGTCAGCAGCGTTCATTCACAGAGCACTGAACCTTGACAACCTGACCCAGGATCAGATCGACCTCCTCCACCGCCAGCTTGAAGAGGCCGAAGCCGTGGGAAAACTCGGCTAGACCCCTTCTTGGAAGGTTCGACCACGAGAGCGCTCGACGAGGGGACGACCCCTTTGCGCTTTTCCTTGCCGGTCCACATCACGCTGAGAAGTTCACACAGCGTGACACGCGACAAAGTGATCCTCCCCCACCGCCACCATTCTCGGCACTTCGAAACGACATATCTCATGCGCCAGAGGGCACCGTGTGCGGAAGGCGCACCCGGTCGGCGGATTGGCCGGGCTTGGAATGTCACCGCCGAGAATCGCTCTTTCCATATCGACTCGTGGATCCGGCTCCGGGATCGCCGACAAGAGCGCTCGGGTGTAAGGGTGCCGCGGTGAACCATAAATGTCGGCGCTGCGGGCAATTTCCACGATTCTGCCCAGATACATGATGGCCACGTGATTCGACACGTGTTTGACCACGGCCAAATCATGAGAGACAAAAATGTAGGACATGTGAAACTCCTCCTGGAGTCTCACAAGCAGATTAATGATCTGGGCCTGAATAGAGACATCCAATGCTGACACCGGTTCGTCTGCGACAATGAGTTGAGGGTTCAGCGTGAGCACCCGTGCGATGCCGATGCGCTGACGCTGGCCGCCACTGAATTCGTGGGGGAATCGCATCATGTAACCGGCATCGAGACCGACCTTTCCAGCACGGATGCCACACGGTCCTTCCTTTCCGACTTTGTTCCAATGGCGTGAACGAATAGAGGTTCCTCGACAATAGCTCCCACCGTCATCCGGGGATTGAGCGATGCAAAGGGATCCTGGAAAATAATCTGGGCATCCCGACGGAAATCTTTCAGTTCCCCCTCGGTCAGGGTGGCGACGTCTCGCCCCTCAAATCGAACGACACCCGACGTGGGGTCAATCAATCGCAGAATGGCCCGCCCTGTCGTTGTTTTTCCACATCCCGATTCACCGACCAGTCCCAGCGTTTCCCCTCTTTTGAGATAAAAACTGACACCATTAACGGCGTAAACGAACCGGTGCTCCCCAAAGAGTTTCGTCTTCTTGAGGGGGAAGTGTTTGGTCAGGTCCTTTACCTCTATGAGAACATCAGCCATGGCAGATCCAATCACCGGAAACAGGCAACAAGATGCCCCTTCTCTGTCTCCCGAAGCTGCGGTTTCTCTCTGTGGCACCGATCCATCGCCTCCGGGCATCGGTCGGCAAACTTGCAGCCTCTGATCACCGTGAAGGGTGTCGGAACAACCCCTTTGATTTCTTTCAGAAATCGTTCGGACCCACTCAGGACAGGGACCGAGTTCATGAGCGCGATGGTATAAGGATGACGGGGTCTTTCAAAAAGCGCATAGACATCAGCCTCCTCCACCTTCTCCCCGGCATACATGACAACAACGCGCTGGGCGGCTCTCGCCACAATGCCTAGATTGTGGGTAATCAGAATCATGGCCATGCCAAACTCCATGCGCAGCCGGAGCATGAGATCCAGGATCTGAGCCTGAATGGTTACATCGAGGGCCGTGGTGGGTTCGTCGGCAATAAGCACGCTTGGGTTACAACCGAGGGCCATGGCAATCATCACGCGCTGCCGCATGCCACCGCTCAACTCATGAGGATACGCTGTCATGATCCTCTCAGGGGAGGGAATGTCACACGCACTGAGCATATCGATCGACCGTTTCCAGGCCTCCCTCCTCGAAAGATGCTGGTGGAGGATAAACACCTTGGAAAGCTGGCTCCCAACGGAGAATACCGGATTCAAGGAGGTCATGGGTTCCTGAAAGATCATCGAGATCCGATTCCCACGGATTTCTCTCATTTTATCCAGGGAGAAATCGAGAAGATTCCGACCCTCAAAGACAATCTCACCCGACTCGATGATACCCGGAGGACAGGGAATCAAACGCAGAATGGAAAGGGCCGTCACACTCTTGCCACACCCCGATTCCCCGACCACGCCCAGTGTCTCTCCCCGCCACACATCGCAGCTCAACCCGTCCACGGCTCTTGCAATCCCTTCATGGATATGGAAGTACGTTCTCAGATCCCGAATGGACAGTACCGGGCTGGTTTTGTTTCTCTGTGTCATCTCAGAAAAATATCTCCCTCGGTCCCAGCCGATCCTTGGTTTCTGGGTTTCCCCAGCCATGCGCTCCATACCGGGGATTCCCAATCACTTTCTTTGAAATCGCCATCGGATCTTGGGGTCCAGTGCCTCTCGAATGCCGTCTCCGAGGAGGTTGAAAGCGAGGACGGTGATAAAGATCGCGGCTCCCGAGAACGTTGAAATCCACCACTGGTTCAGAAAGAAATCCCGCCCGTCGCTGACCATGACCCCCCAGTCTGGAGCTGGGGGCTGGGTGCCAAGCCCCAGAAAACCCAAGGATGAGAGATAAAGAACGATGTATCCCATGTCGAGTGTGGCCTGAACGATAATGGGGGATAAGCAGTTGGGAAGGATGTGGCGAAACATGATCCGTGACTTCGAGGCACCAATCGCCCTGGCAGACTCGACAAACGGCATTTCCTTCAGAGAGATCACCTGACCCCGGACGAGGCGAGTGTACCACGGCCACCAGGGTATCGAGACGGCGATCAGGGCATTCATCAGACTCGGACCCAGGGATGCCACGATCGCGATCGCCAGGAGAAGCGATGGAAAGGCCAGTATCATGTCGGCAAACCGCATGATCAACTCGTCGACCATTCCTCCGAAGTACCCGGCAATCAGCCCCAGCGGTATGCCGATAGCCATGACGATCAACACGACGGTGATGGACGCCTTCAGGGAGATTCGCGCCCCAAAAACGACACGGCTGAGGATATCCCGGCCGAGATTGTCCGTCCCGAGGGGATGTCTGAGAGTGGGTGCTGCCAGCCTCTCTTTCAGATTCGACAAACCCCTCCCCTGGTCCGGATAGGGGGCAACATAGGGCGCAAAAATCGCGGTCAGGACCAGCATGGCAATGATGCAGAGCCCAAAGGCAGTGATGGGATTCTTGAGGACGAGTGTGGCCCCCCGCCAATATTCCCTTCCTCGCGTGGCCCATGTCACTCTGTTGTTGTGGTTCTCCATGAAACAGCCTCGCCTACCCGAGTCGTATACGAGGATCGGCAACCGCAAGAAGCAGATCAACAACCAGATTCACGACCACATAGAACACAGCCATGAGAATCGTCACCGCCATGATAACGGGATAATCATTGAGATAGATGGCACTGGTCGTGTATGTTCCCAGACCTGGCCAGAAGAAAATGAGTTCGACAAAAAAGGTTCCGGTCAACATGTAGGCAAAACATAGACCCGCCGTCGTCAGAGTCGGACCCAAGGCGTTTTTCAACGCGTGATAGAAATGAATCTCTGTTTCTGAGACCCCAATGGCCCTGGCCGTGGTGATGTAATCCTCCCGAAGCACTTCCAGCATGGTCGATCGTGTCATTCGCGCGATCAGACCGGTCGAATAAGCCGCCAAGGTGAACGATGGAAGGATAAGATGTGCAGCAGCACTCCTGAAAGCCGACCAATTGCCTGTGACCAAGGCATCGAACACGTAAAAGCCGGTGATACGCTGGATCGGGCTCACCAGATTCACGACCGTATCAATTCGACCTCCAATGGGTAAGATATTCAGCCATCGAAAAAAAAGGATCTGAAAAATCATGGCCAGCCAAAAAGCAGGTACTGACACATTGGCCACCGAATAGAGTCGGGTCAGATGATCTACAGCCGTGTTTTCTTTCTTGGCCGAAATGACGCCCAGTGGAATCCCCACAACCAAGGCAAGAATGATGCCGCTGATCATGAGCTCGAGGGAGGCGGGCAGATGGTCCAGAATGCCTTGGAGCACGGGACGATGGGTGCGAAGAGACTCGCCAAGATCTCCACGAAAAAGATCCCGCATATAGTATGCAAACTGGACATGGCGGGGTTTGTCAAGACCAAGCTGTGTTCGAACCTTTTCCAGCTGCTCCGGGCTGGGGCGAGGACCCAGATAGCTCGCCGCCGGGTCGGTGGGAACAATCCGGGAAAGTGTAAATGTGATGGCACAGAGGCCCAACAATACGAACACAAGCCACAGACTTCGTCTCACAATATAGCGCAGCATGGATATTCACATCTCATCGCAGCCGCAGGCACACTTTGGCCTGTCATCCCTGTGCCGAATAACCCAGACCGGTTCCTTTCGTTCGCAAGAATTTCAGGCACTGGCTCCGTATCTTCAGACCAAGGTTCTTCCGAGCCATGGAGGTGGTGGATTTCTCCACCACCTCCATACCGCTCTCCTATTCCTTGTACATGCCGTACCAGAAGGGCACTCGAGGATAGTTGGGATTAATGACATACCCTTTGAGTTCGGCCCTCTTGTAGACCCCTCTCTCAATGTCAAACAGAAAAATCGAAGCAGCGTCATCGATGAGCATCGCCGATGCCTTCGCGTAGAGCGCCCTGGCTTTCTCGCCGTCAGGGGTCGTGTACGCCTGCAGAATAGTACGGTCAAATTCAGGGTTCTTGTAATATGAGAAGTTCCAATAGGGCTTCTCCTCAACGTGCCAGAGGCTGTACAGGGTTTCATAGGGATCGCTGAAGGTGGGCCACCACATCACGGCTGCCAGGTGATGCGCCTTGTCAGCCCCCCCCTTCATCAGTTCCCATTGGGCGGTCCAGATCATGGGTTTGATTTCGACATCAATCCCGATCTTACTCAGCCCCTCCTGGATCAGAGGCGCAAAGGCCTTTTCAGCAGCATTCTCTGAAGCATAGGTATAAACGAGTTTCTCTTTCATCCCATCTGGATAACCTGCCTCGGCCATCAGTTTTTTTGCCTTTTCCACATCATAGGTGTACTGAAAGAGCGTGTCATCATGGCCAAACTGGCCATAGGGAACGGGCCCCACGGCCTGCCTCCCGAACCCACCCACAGAGACTTCGATCGCATCCTGGTACGGAATGGCATGCGAAGCCGCCTGTCTGATCAATTTGTTGTTGAAGGGAAATTTTGCTGTGTTCAGGTGGATGTAGTAGTTCATAAAACTCGGACCTCTCAACACCTCACAGCATTCCTTGGAATCAAACGTTAGGACGGACTCCGTGGGTATCCGGGTCGCGAGATCAGCCACACCCGATTCGAGCATCTGCTGGGCCACGGTACCCTCCTTCACGATCTTGACGACAATTCGCGTGAAGTGGGGACCTTCCCAGCCTCTCCAGTAGTCGTCGAATCGCTTGAAGATGATCTCCTCGTCAGGCTTCCAGCTTTCCAGCATGTACGGACCGCATCCGGCCTCGTGTCCCTGGTCGAACCATTCTCTGTCATTCTCGACCGCCTTGGGGCTGATGATCCACGCGGCGTTTGCCGACGAGATGATCCGGTCAAAGGGGGCCGGTTCCTTGAGGATAAACTGAACCGCATAGTCGCTCAGCGTTTTGATCTCTTTGATAGGACTGAAGATAAAGGCTGCCCCCTTGCCCATCTTCATGGTCCGTTCAATCGAATCCTTGACGACCTGGGCGGTCAAAACACCGCCATCATGAAACTTAACCCCCTTTCTCAGATAGAATGTCCATTGGAGTCCATTGTCATCCACCCGCCAGTCTTCGGCAAGACCGGGCTGAAAGGGCTCCTCGCTCCCCGGCGGGCTCACCCAGATCAGGGTCTCATAGATGTTTGGCATATAGGATGATTCCGTCGAATAAGCCGCACTCGGATCCCATGTGGTGATGCTGTCTGTGGACGCAAAAACGAGGATATCTTTTGGCAGCTTAGCGGCCTGGCCGGATCCGGTGAACGTCCCCAGTAGAAAGACAGCGACCCCCAGGATGGCAATGGCACTGAGCCATCTGTGTCTGTTCATCTTTCCCTCCTTCACTTTGCAGACAAAATAACCATCTGCGCCGGGAGCCGAAGCAGGCAAAAGGAACCTCTTCGCACTCCCTGGTTAAGGACTCAACGTGATCCCATTTGGGTGTCAGAATCAACCACACCCCCATTTGTCTCTTGGTTCCTCTTGACCACCTCCTTTCTCATTCCTCATCCGACATCGCTCCCGTCCTCAGCCCCCAATGATCCTGTGAAGTTTGCGGGGGCCCAGCGATCTGAAAACGCCTCCCCCTCGCATGTCTCCCTCATAGACGGGGAACTTACCTGTGAAGCTTCCCAGGTCTTTCCACAGCTGGGACAGCCCCAGGGTCCCATACTCCCTCACCCGATAAACCACATCAAGATCGATGATCTCGGTCATGATGATTTCCCGGTCTCCCGACATCTGGAGGACGCGACCCTCGGGATCCACAAAGATGGATTGGCCGATCCCTCCCCCACCCACCCCGTTGACGTTAAGAAAGTAAACTTGATTGACACCTGCGTTGGCCTGGGCGAGGACCAGTTCCAGTGATCGGTCGGACGTGTATGTGGCCGTCGGGCAAAAAATCACTTCCGCTCCCATCCACGTGAGGCTTCGAGCCACCTCGGGGAACCACTGGTCGTAACAGATACAGAGACCACAGCGCCCCTTATCGGGTATGTCAAAGACGCAGAACTCCTCCCCCGGATCACTTCGCTCCAAAGGAGCCCAGGGGAAGAGTTTTCTGTACCTGGCTTTGATGTCCCCATCGGGTCCGATGACGAGAGCCGTGTTATGAATCTTGTCACCATTTTTTTCATAGAATGAGCCGGGAATCAGCCATTTCTTCTCTCGCTTCGCCCATTCGCAGAACCGATCAATGCTTGAGTTCCCCAGCGGTTGCGCCAGGTCTCGATTCAGACCGCATGGACAGAGTTCGCTGAAGACAACAATATCGACCCACGGAAACCTTACGCATACAGCATTCAGCTTTGTGATCATCCTTTCCGAGTTGTCCTCGCCTGCCACGACCTCCATCTGGACGCCCGCAATCCCGAGGTATCGTGCCATCCTTTCACCTCTTTCTCTCTCCGTTCTATGAGGTATTTTCTATGACTCACGAGCGACCAGGGTCAGATTTCTCCCAGCGATTCCTCCAGGATATCGAGTCCCCGCTCGAGCTGTTCGTCGGTGATCACCAGAGGCATCAGGATCCGCATGATGTTCCCATGGGTCCCCGCCGATATCGTCACCAACCCCTTCTCATAGCACTTCTTGACCAACGCCGAGGTCTCATCCTTGGCCGGCTCCTTGGTCGCCCGGTCCTTGACCAGCTCCATGGCCACCATCGCTCCCACACCTCGAACATCCCCGATGATCTCATGCTCCTTCTGCATCGCCGTGAACCGATCCGTCACCCGCGTGCCGATCGCCCCGGCCCGCTCCAGTAACTTCTCCTTCTCAAAGGTCTCCAACACCGCCAAAGCCGCCCGACACGCCAACGGGTTCCCCCCATAGGTCCCCCCAAGTCCACCCACATGGGGCGCCTCCATCACCTCCGAACGTCCCGTCACCCCGGCTAACGGTAACCCGCCTGCCAAGGACTTGGCCGTCGTCATGATGTCCGGCTCCACCCCAAAATGCTCAATCGCAAACATCTTCGCCGTCCGACCAAAACCCGTCTGAACCTCATCGTCAATGTACAATATCCCGTTCTCCTCACAGATCTGCTTGACCTTCCTGTGCCACCCCCCAGGCGGTACCACAAACCCCCCCTCGCCCAATACCGGCTCGGCCAATACCGCCGCCACATTCTCCGCCGTGATGTGGGTGTGAAAAATCTCCTTCATGTACTCCGCACACCGAAGCTCACACGACGGATACGCCAACCCAAACGCACACCGATAACAATACGCATACGGTATCCGATACACATCCGGCGCATACGGCCCAAACCCATACTTGTACGGCTTGACCTTGCTCGTCAGCGTCATCGTCAATAGCGTCCGGCCATGAAAAGCATCCTCAAACGCAATGATCCCAAACCGCTTGGTCGCATAACGGGCTATCTTGACCGCGTTCTCCACCGCCTCGGCCCCACTGTTGACAAACATCGTCTTTTTCGCAAACCCCCCAGGCGCAAGCCCGTTCATCCGACGCGCTAACTCCAGATACGACTCGTACATCATGACGTGAAAACACGTGTGGGTGAACCGCCCCGCCTGATCCTTGATCGCCTCCACCACCCGGGGCGCACAATGACCCACGTTCATCACACCAATCCCACCCGCAAAATCAATATACTCACGACCCTCCACGTCCGTGATCACCGCCCCCTTGGCGTCGGCCGCAAAATAGGGTGTCACATTAAAAGGCCCCTTCGGTACATGCTCCTCCCTTAACTTCTGAAGCTCCTCGGTCTTCGACATACCATCCTCCTTTCCAATTCTTTCGACAGACAGACAGGCAGGCTCCATGTGAAAACGATCGCCGCCGTCTTGATCATGACCTCACAGTGAAGGGGGCTTTCCCAGAGGGTCCCATCCCCGCAGGTCGTAGTATTCACTGAGAAGACGTTCGAAATCCTCACGCTTCATGATCTTTCCCTCTTCAATGGGCTCCTCAAAAAACCGCCGCGGCAGGCTGTCGTCTTCCCGAGTCAGCCCCTCACGGATATTGAATGTTCGCGTGGCATTGGCAATATTCGATGCGATTTTCCGCAGATCGTCCTCGTTCAGCTCCATCCCTGTGGTGGCCTCAACGATTTCTCTCAGATCATCCCATAGATACAGATCCCGGTAAAACCGGCAGAAAATCAGGGCATCGAAAATGTTGAGGCGGTCTTCAAAATCCACGAAAATCTCTGCCTTTCCCTCCATCTGGTCCGGAGGGCTGATGCCTGCAAGCTCGGGCTTGTAGAACGTTGTCCGGAGATGACAGGCGCCTCGGTCCGACGTGGCAAAGGCAAGACCCATCCCCTTGAGGGATCTGGGGTCATATCCGGCAGGCTCCATGCCTTTCACGTGGATCGCCATGTCCTCGAGCCCCCACTCTTTGCTGGCAAAACGAATCCCCTCGGCAAGGACAGCACCGGGCCCCTCCCGTGTGACCATCTGGTGAAGCAGCCGAGCGATCCCGTCCACATCACCATAGTCCAGTTTCTCCGATATCTTTCCTCTTCGAGAAGCCTCGATCGTGAAGGCCGCCAGGTTGCCCGCCGTGATCGTGTCGATACCGAGATTGTCACAGACATCATTCAGATAGGCGATCTCCTCGATCTGATCGATCATGCAGAGTCCCCCGAAAACATAGATCGTCTCATACTCGGGCCCCTCGATCCTGAGACCCTTGTGACGGCCCTCCCGCACTTCCGAGAGATTGCCACAGGCCATGAAACATCGGTTGCACGCTCTGGGCTTGGTTCCGAGCTTCTCATTCATCGCCTCGGCGCTGATCTTCTGCCAGTGGTCGCATCGGCCCTGGGACCAGTATCGTGTTGGAAAGGAGGCCACATTATTCAACAGGGCCACCATCATGGGTGTCCCCAGGTTCTTGTAAGCGGCGACACCCGGATTGTCTCTGCCCTTGTCGAGGACCTTCTTGCGCACGTCCTCGACAAAATCGCTGTCTGCCACCTCCCTCTTGGTCTCCCCATGAAACACGATGGCCTTCAGGTTCTTCGACCCCATGACGGCCCCAACCCCGGTTCGTCCCGCAGACCGCCAGTAATCGTTTTCAATCAACGCGAAGCGGACCAGATTCTCCCCCGCCGGTCCAATCA
>Ga0180437_10008883_pt1 | contig 12602 bp, 8 predicted proteins | sample SS_ome_4_FD_132410 | JGI IMG/M metagenome (GOLD analysis project Ga0180437, IMG submission 132410) | Hypersaline lake sediment archaeal communities from the Salton Sea, California, USA - SS_3_D_1 metaG | ecosystem: Environmental > Aquatic > Non-marine Saline and Alkaline > Hypersaline > Sediment...
ATCCCGAAGAGAAGCAGGTAGAAAATCGCAATCACAGGACCTGCCACATTGCCCAGAGGGATCGAACTCAAGGGTAATTCCGCAAAGAAAGTCACAGATCGGATGGTGAAAGCCGGAAAGATCCACGCGATCCAGGCCAGTGGACGTCCCAAGGGAACCCAGATCATCCCCAGAAGGGTAGCGATCCCGCCCAGGATCATGAGCGGCGGCTGGACCGGAAGGATGATTGGATTCGCAATAAGGGAAGAAAGTGGAAAACGTTGGAAGTAATAGGCTGTCAGGGGCAGGGTGGTGATCTGGGCTGCCAGGGTGAAAAGGATGAATTCGTTGACGGGTGGCGCCAGTTTCTTGGCGGTCTCTTCGGAGATCCATTTGGAGGCGGTGCGAATGAAGAATTCCTCTAGAGGTGGAGAGTATAGAACTAAACCTAGAGTGGCGGCAAAGGAGAGCTGGAATCCAACATCCCAGAGCACATGGGGATGGATGAGTGTCATCACGATGGCAGCTGCAGATAGAGCGGCGAAGCCATGCGTTCGACGACCGAGGATCCGTGCCAACAACGTGATGCCTCCCATGAATGCTGCACGAACAACCGCCGCATCCGCCCCTACCAGGAGGGTGTAAAAGGCAATTCCCAAACCAGCAAGGAGGATCCCGCGCCTCATCCCCAGTACTCGCGAGAACAAGCTTATGAAGATTGCTGCGATGATGGTGATGTTGAACCCTGAAATGGCGATGATATGAGTTGTACCAGTACGATTGAAATCCTCTTGGACCTCCGGCGGGATCCATTCCTCCATTCCAACCAGGATGCCGGCTAGAAGGGAAGACTCAGGATCCGGGAATAGGATCTGGATGGTTTTCAACGCATGCTCGCGCACAGCATAAATCAAACGACTCACGGGATTACCATGGCCAGAACTCAGCCTTTTTACATCGGCATTGGAGACAAGGCAGCAGATTCCCTGCCTCTCCAAATAATCTTTGTAGGAAAAAGTTTCGAATTCGGGAGGGGTTTCCAGAAAACCCTTAACCACGACATAATCCCCATATCTCCAGGTCTCATACCTTGAAGTGCGCGCCAGGATACGACCTTCGATGGGCGATGAAATGGTTTCATCGCCGAATCGAATCTTTTCCGTTTCCACCTGTAATCCGATATAGGTGTCACGGATATCTGGAGGTTTAATCACGGTGCCGCGGATTGTCGCATAGACCTCAGAATCATTATGCCAGGCGATATGGTTCTGATCGAGTTCCTTCTGAGAGAGTTGAAATCGCGCTGCACCGAGACACAGGACGAAAAGCAATTGGAAAAGTTTATTGAAGTGGGTTTGCCGCTTGAAAAGGATTGCACCACTGAACGAACCCGCAGAGAGAATCAACCATTGCCAGGTACCAAGGTTTGTGGAAGTGCATACCGCGATCCCGGTTAACCAGGCGATTCCGAACCAGAACAGTGTCACAGTCCCCCCTCGGAGTGTTTATCGTTCTAGATCATAAGGTCCAGCAGAGGATTTGAGCAGCTAAATTGGCTCCATCCAGGGTAATAAGCGCATTATAGCTTATGTATGCTTAAAGGTTGCAGTTTGCCGCCTTTGCTAAAAACCTCGCTTGGATTTCATCCAAGGAGTTCTGTCGCAAACCACTCTACTCTAGTAAATTCCTCGTTCGAAGTGATTTGATATGGTTTTGTAAGGTTTGAATGGATCATTTTTGACTATGATGTAGTTGGAGAGGATACTGGAAATCCTACCGATAGACGTAAGGTCAGAGGATTTTGTTGCGTTTAATGCAGTGACGAATAGGGGAACGAAATTGAGTGGACAAATAACAGAATACATCGAAAAGATCATTAAGACATCGAAAGAACTTGGGCTTCGTGTTGAGAATCTCACCAAGGATCAATATGATCTCTACTGGAGTGAGGATGCTGGTGAATTCACTGGGGATCCCTTTTCCTCCAAAGAAGCGGGTCGCGATGATCCTGATTGGAAGAAGGCGAAGAAGATCGCCATCGATTTGGCGATCTTAAATCGGAGATCGGATGAGGACAAGATCAATACGGATCCAGATCTCCCCGCGCCTGAAGAGAGTTATGGCAGCAAGCTGTTCGGTTTAATCAAAATCAATACCCGACAGTCAGTGGTCGTCGTATCGCTTTATGCGACGATACTTTCCGTACTCCTTTCCGTAGCCATTCTCTACTTCTTTTCGCTTTTCCAAGGTGCAGAGTTATTGGACCTTGGATTTCTACCTTCCATTGTCATACCCCTGATCATCGTACCGCCCCTAGCTTATTTTGTTTTTACCCAAACCTACTTGGTCCAGAAAATAACTTCGGAAATGGATACCTTGAAAAGGACGGATGCCTTAACAGGTCTCTACAACAAGGCCTTTTTCAGCGAACTCGTTGAGATGGAACTGACGGTTGCCTCGCGCTATTCGTTTCCTTCCTCGCTCTTCCTTGTGGACATCGATCATTTCCATGAGGTGAACGACAAATTTGGATTTAAGGTTGGCGATCATGTTCTGCGAGTAGTAGCGGCTTCTATCCGGGATAACTTAAGGGGCTCCGATCTGGTTGGGCGTTTTGACGGCGAGAAAATCATGGCTTACCTGCCTCATACAACTTGTGAACAAGCGATGATTGCCGCAGAACGCATTCGCAAGCTCGTCCCGGAAATTGCGAATCGCTTGGAGCAAGAGGAACTTGCACTTACTGCAAGTATTGGTGTATGTGCGACGGAATTTGGTTTTGATAGTTTCGATAAGCTAATTGAAGGGGCGAATGTGGCAGTCCAAGAAGCTAAATCTGGGGGGTATGATCGAGTTGAGTACATCGTCAAGGAACAAGTTGAAGAGGAATCTACGGTAAGGTAGATCAGGTTTCCGCCCTTTGGATTTTCTTACCCTGTAGAAATTCTATCGATGATCAACAAGGGTTGGATGCACTTCACGGATCGCCCCAGTTCAGCACCTAGAAAATTAAAAAGAATCGATTCACCTGGAATTTATTTAACATATAGGGATGGATTTTCATTGCGGTGCAGGCTCTTCCGGAATCTCACGCCGCGGCATGAGTCCCATAGCATCGACCATCTTGCGGTTGAAAAGCAAAGCTGGAGCTTCAGCTTGAATTTTCGGGAAAAGGATGGCAGTTAATTCCGCCTCGAAAAGGGGCAGGAAGATGGATTGGCCTTCGAACATCACAGCACCAAAATTAAACTGTCCGACAGTCTCTATGATCCCGCGTAGCTCATAACCACCCAGGACGACATGAACCCACTGTGGTTCACGACCTCGATAACCCGAGCGTGCCACGCCCGTTGGGCCAATTTCACCCTTTCCGCTCACAAGAATTGCAACAATCTCTTGTTTGACCAGCCAGAGAGTCTGGTAACGCGCGACCAGACGGTTGGGTTGGTGGAGGCGGCTTAGCTTGGCTCCATCCATTTCAACATACGATGTGGTAGGCATGTTGAGGAAACTATAAAGTCCATGACCGATGGGGTGGATACGGCCTAGGATCCGATGGCTAGTGGTATAAATTTCTGCTGAAATTGGTTTGCTGGCCATAACAGCCTCCAAATTAGGTAACCTGAAACGCAAATATGATGGTCGTTCCCGCTGGCGTTTGGTCATACCATAACACTGCACCAAGACTCTGCGCAATCATACGAATCTCCCCCATGGATAATCCCGGTCCCTCACGACCCATAGATGGGACTACTTCCTCACTCATTAACGCCTCGATGACATCAGGGGGTAATCCCGGGCTCGAATCGGCGATGGTCACTGCCAACCAAATTCCATCCTCGAGAACAATGTGATCTGGAGAAGAAAATCCATCTGCTTCACCAGCTTCTACATCGAATCGATGAAGGTTACATACAACCCGGCCTTCTTTGGTTCGATTGATCGCGGCACCTACCAGATTCTCAAGAATCTGCTGCACAGGCAGTTTTTCGCCAGGGAAGGGTGCGATAGGAAGAGAAGGACCAAAGATGAGTTCGATCCCACGATTTTGGGCGCGTGGTTTACAGGTGTTAACGATATTTTGCAATAATGTCGTCAGATCAATCATCTCACTGGGTTCGGGGGCTTCCAAATGGGGTTTGGTCTGGGCCAATCCCCGTAAGAGAGATAATTTTAAACCTTCTAAGGAAGCTAGTTGTTGGGCACTAAAGGAGGACTGGTCCTCTTCAAGCAGTTTATCCACTCGATCCAGTGCATCCCGGATGGGCTTCTCCATGAAGGGCAGGCCATCTTGGGGTAGAAGCTCACCGGTAACTACTTTTTTGGTCTGTTCAAGCAGTTGTGTATGCTCAAGAGCAACGCCTGTCCAATCCGCAAGGGCCGTAAGAAGGGTAAGCTGGTGTTCATTAAATGGACGGGAAGCCATGCGGTTATACACGCCCAGCACCCCGGTGACAGAATTCTTTACTCGGATTGGGACATTGATCAGGGAGCGGACTAAAAAACCAGTTTGGATCTTAACGGGTCCTCCCTCCAAGCTAGGTTGACGTAAGACGGATTGGCCGGTCCTATAGACTTGGCCAACGACTGTGTCTTCTACCCGCAACTTTTGAAGTGTTGCACGTGACTGACCTGCTTGTTTACTGGCGCGCAATACCAATTCATCTGAGTTGGGTTCGACAAGATAGATATTTGCCTCTTCCGCATCTGTGACAAAAGCCGCAGCTTCTGTGACGCGGGTAAGGATCTGATCCAGGTCCCCCAGATTGACAACCGTGCGGCCAATATCTCCCAACAACCGGATCTCTTCTGAACGTTGACGTACATGTTCACGGCTGGATTCTAATTTGCGGGACAGGACCTCTTTATCTGATTCTTTACTACGGATCTCAACAAGATCATGAATGGCGTCAATCAGCTCTTGTGGGCGATAAGGCTTCATGAGAATATCGGCCACGCCCAGACGAAAGAAATCACGCAGTCTTGACTGGGGAAAACGAGCTGCCAGGATCAAAGCGGGGGTGTCATCGCCGTTTGCCCTCCGACTGCGAAGCCCTGCTAACGGATCACCCATCAATTGAGTCACATCAACAATAAGCAGATCGGGTGGCGGAGTTTCTTCCCCATCCCTCCATGCCTCTAACCCAGCGGGGCGGAGGATATTTTCGACAAGGGCACTTGCGTTGCTTTCAATATCAGCAATCACAACGACTTTCGCTGGCGTGTTTATTTGACTTGATTCTGTCATACGTCCTCGACGGATAGGATCCTTTGTGAAGGGGAATAAAATGATAAATCGATCAGAAATGAGCCTACCGTTAAGATCTGGTATAGGAAGATCATTTGTGTGGATAGCATACCAGTCCCCTTCAGTTTCTTCAGATCGACTTCTTCCAAATTATCAACCGATCACAGAACTATTGTAAAGGTTTTTCTCTGAAAACCTTAAACCCATCCTGAGCACCAGTATACACAGATAAGGCCGTTCAGGACCACTATGGAAAGAGGGGATCATGAACAGGTTTCCCCGCTCTCTGCAGTTGGTTTCGTCCTCCTCTAGAAAAAAGGGGGGATTATAAAATATGCATTGGAGTGTGAATGCTGAGGTCCGCTTTGGTTTCTAATGCGATTTGTATACCCTTCGGAAGGTTTCTGGACAGAAATAAGGTCATGAAGGAAAACTTCCGAAGGGTTTAATTAGTAATTTAGAAACCCGCCCTACGGGAAATGGAGAAACGAAGGGGGTAGGGCGGCGTTGCCATACCGCCAAAGATTGAGAAACACTTGCGTTTCAAGTGTAACCACTCGCTCTAAATGTGGAGATGTCTGGATAGAGGAAACTGTGCCTTTAGGGTTCTGCAGCGGATACCAGATCAAAGTGAGGGATAATGCCCAAGTCGTTTATTGGCCAATACACGATCACGGCTTTGCCAATGATTTCCTCGGCACCGAGGCTTCCCCAATTTTGTGAATCTGAAGAGTTGTTGCGGTTATCGCCAAGGACGAAGTAGTGTCCCTCTTCTACGATCCATTCCCCATCATACTCGGGAGGTGCGTAAATGTAAGGTTCTTCCAGAGGGATGTTATTCACGAATACAATTCCTTGATGTACGGAAACCGTATCCCCCGGAAGCCCAATAATACGTTTTATGAAACGGCGTTCTGGATCCAGGGGGAAGTTAAAAACGATGATCTCACCCCGATCGGGGTTTGCCCATCGATATGCCAGGCGGTTGATCACGACGAACTCTCCATCATGTAGACTGGGTTCCATACTGCTTCCTTCCACCCGGATTCGAGCGGTAACCAAATTAACAGCCAGGAAGAGAATTCCCGCGATCAGAACAGTTTCGCCTACCTCTCGTATTAATTTCAATAGTCGTCCACGCTGGTGGGCAGGGATGAGAGATCTTTGGACGTTTGATGTGGGTTCCATTCGTGAAGGCAGGCTCATGATCATGGATTATAAGACCCCCAGGTAGGGCTGACAAGTAGGTCATATGTCATACCTGTGGCGGTTGAAACGTGTAAGAATTTCTGACTAATGAGTGGTGGAGCGCGACCTAGATTCAGAATGTCGTCGGTAGGAAATTCGGATCGGTGTTCCTAGAAATCCAAACCTTTCCCGGATCTGATTCTCCAAGAATCGGGTGTAGCTGAAATGGACAATGCGAGGATCATTGACATGGAAGAGAAAGGTAGGGGGATCGGTTCGGACTTGTGAAGCGTAAAAAATCTTCAAGCGTTTTCCGGCCTTAGAAGGTGGGGCATGGGCACTTTGAGCATCTCGCACCAATTTATTCAGTTTCGAAGTTGGAATTCGGAGTAGACGTTCTTCTTGAACTTGTAAGGCAGTTGGTAGGACTTGACTCACGCGTTGCCCAGTCAATGCCGAGATGAAGAGCACAGGCACATAATCCAGGAAGTTTAATTCTTCACGGATATGTCTGGAGTAAATCATGATGGTATCGGTCTCTTTTTCGATTGCATCCCATTTGTTTACGATTACGATCACACTCTTAAACTTGTCAAGGACCATTCCGGCAATATGAGTATCTTGAGCGGTGACACCCTCTGTAGCGTCAATCAACAACGTAACGACATCCGCGCGTTCAATTGCTTTCAGGGCTCTTATAACCGAATACCTTTCCACGCCAGGTTCGATCCGTCCCCGTCGCCGGATTCCAGCTGTATCGATAAGCCTGATCTTCTGTCCATGATAAGTGAGGGTGGTATCGATGGCATCACGTGTTGTACCTGGAATGGGGGAAACGATAACCCGTTCTTCACCAAGGAGTTTATTGAGCAAGCTCGATTTCCCAACATTAGGCCTGCCCACAATAGCAATATTGACGCCGAACTCATCGTCGTCCTCCTCCAGGAGTGGTTGGATAAGTTCTTCAAGAGATTGAAAGAGAATATCGAGTAAATCTCCCACTCCTGTGCCATGCAAAGCAGAAATAGGTATCGGTTCTCCAAAGCCAAGCTCGTAAAACTCAAAAACTCGCGAACGTCTCTCCTCATTATCACACTTGTTCACAGCCAAGATAATAGGAGGCCAAGGTTTGCCAGCACGTTTGCCCTGATTCCTTCGTAATATCTCGGCTACTTCTTGATCCGCCGGGCTTAAACCACTTTCTCCATCTACAAGCAGAATGATGCCGTCCGCGCCTTGAGCGGCTTGTTGAGCCTGGTATTTGATCTCCTGAATGTAATCTGCTGAACCAGTGGAAAGCGGTGTGCTTCTACCAAGGTGGGTGGGATCAATTCCCCCCGTATCCACAATGTCGAAAGTGACTCCCCTCCATTCCGTTTCTGTAACCAAACGATCCCGGGTTGTGCCGGGTGTGTCATCTACAACAGCTAGCCGTTCCCCCGCCAGCCTGTTGAATAGGGTGGATTTTCCCACGTTGGGGCGTCCAACCAGGGCAACAACGAGTTTCCTCATGCGATCCTCTAGGGTATGGGTGTGACCGTAGCGGGAGGTGCGGGAGTGATTTCTACCTCTATCGATGCAGGGATGATCTCAGCTTGGACCTCAACTTGGGCTACGATAATCTCTGGAGTGACAACATGCGAACCCTCCTCGAAATCCAGCAGATTGACCACAACATGCACTTCCTCCCGTTGAAGTTGGTCCAGGATGATCAAAGGTCCAGTGAGGGTGATAATCACCGAATCAGGCGTAAGCTCAGCAGCGAGGGTGGGATCTAATCCCTGTACCTCCACTCCAAGATTAAATGAGATGGTCGACTCAATAGGCTCAATGGTCACCTTTACCAAGATGGTTTGATTACCAACGATGGTAAATCCATCGGGAAGAGAAAGGAAGACCCTCCGTTCAATGGTTTCTGTTGCATCTGTGATATCGATTGCTTCCGTGTTAACGGAACCAGCTAGTTCGGCAATCGCCTCTGGATCGGAAGAGGTTACCTGAACCAAATCAGGGAAAGCCTCAATACTTTTAGGTCGGTAACCGTAAGCTGGAGAACCTACAATGTTTGGAATAACGGAAACCAGTTTATAGCGATCACTCTGTTCGATGGGGACAGAAACGAACACAGTGTTCGGGTCGATCTGGATTTGGGTTACCTCAAGCCCATCTTTGTCGTAGGCCAGCAGAACGATATCCTCTTCCACAACCTGCCTTGCACCTGTAATCTCAATCTCACCACGTACTTCCACAACTTTGTCTACAGAGGAAGCTGGGCCGGATATGGTGGCAACCTCTGGATCGAAGCTAGCCTGACCTGCATCAAATTCAATGGCAGGATCTCCAACAATATTAATGAGGATGGGGATTTGCTTGGATAACACGCTTTCGAGGGTGATGGAGAGGGATCCTGGTTCAATACTCGTGATGCGCAAGGGTCGAAGATCATGAAGGACCTCAAGATCGAGACGATGGTTGCCTTCGTCCAAATTCGAAAGGTCCACTGTAATTTTAATTGTTTCTGTTGAAATATCATTCCACACAGATTTGGGAGCTCGTATTTCCACACGTGCGAATTGAGGAAGGTCTCCCACGACCATCAACCCCTCCCGGGGAGGAATGTAGTTGATGGTAATGACATCATCCATGAATCGCTGTTCCGTGGGGTCATCCGCTGAAACAGCGGCGACCCACACAGTCAGTGCCAGGATAAATGCTAGAAGCAGGGAGCCCTTATTATCCCAGAACCAGCGTAAAATCTGCATGAGGGTCATTTACCTCGCGATCTGATATTTGCTAAACGAGTGACGATCTGATTCAACCATGGTGGGCCGATGCGAGAGACGCGTGGCCGGTGAAAAGCCATAAGAATGTTCGTTAATCGGGTCCTGTCCAAACGTCGGATCATGCGTCCATTATGTGTAACCGAGATAGCGCCGGTTTCTTCGGAGACAACGACCGCTACTGCATCGCTCACTTCACTGATACCCAAGGCAGCACGATGCCTCAACCCCAGTTGTCGATCATACGAGCGAGAGAGTGTGCCGCTCGCAGAGAGCGGCATAACGCACGCGGCAGCGATAATGTTGGCATTCGAAATGATCGCGGCGCCGTCGTGCAGAGGTGTATTAGGAAAAAAGATCTGTTGTAGCATTTCTGAGGAGAGCTGCGCGTTGGTTTGCACACCGGTTTCTACATACTCGTCGAGCGGGGTCGTGCGTTCAATCACGATCAGAGCTCCAATATGCAAGTCCGATAATCGTTGTGTGGCGACGGCAATCGCTCTCACGGTCCGCTCGATCTCTGTCACCTGTGTACCGATACTGAACATGCTCCAGCCTCGCCCCAAACGTTCAAGCGCGCGCCGGATTTCAGGTGCGAAAATGACCGGGATGGCTACTAAGAGAGCTGGGAGGGCTGTGGAAACGAGCCATGAGAAAGCGGGTAATCCTGGCAGGCTTGAGAGCAGCGAGAGGATGATGATCAGCAGAATCATGCCGCGCAAGATCACGACCGCTTGGGTACCTCTCACAAGGCTGAGCAAAATGGCAAAAATAATTGTGACCAGCATAAGGTCAACAATCGTGAGCCAATCAAAGCGCTCGAAGAAGAAAAGCAATTCGTTGAGTAAATCGTTCACAGTGTACTACCGGCTCTTTATGAGGTAATGCTATCTTCCAGATTCAAGGTTTTTCAAAAGTTCCTGATATCCCTCGGTATCAGGTGGGCCCATTTCCAAGATGGTCTTGATCGTGCGGATGGCTTCGCGGACCTGTCCAGCATCCAGTTGAATTTCGCCTAAGGCATCATACTGTGCAATCGCATCCGCTTTACGACCTACCGCGCGGTAAGCTTCGGCAAGTCTTGAGTGAAGAGCTTGCTTGCCGGGATACTCGCGAGTCCATTCCTCAAGCATGGGCAGGATTTCTGCCCCACGATCATCGGCGACAAGTTGTTGTAGGAAAAAGTCCAGTGCTTCTGCAGCACCATCTTCCTGTCCAAGGCGTAGATTAAGGTCGATCACCTGGATCTGGGCTTCATCATTGGATGGATCCAGTTTGCAGATTTGTTCGTACACCAGTAAAGCGCGTCGCCAATCGAGACGGGCAATGTCAATATCTGCTAGCTCGCGCAGAATCATCACCAGCCAATCTGTCTCTACTGAATTGAGTTGGGCAATTTGTAGTGCTTCCGCAAGCGTCTTTCGCGCTGCAGTAATTTCAGCCATTTGGCGGTAGATATTCGCGAGTTCAATGTACTCTTTCAGCGCTTCATCGATCCGATCTTGTTGGGTGAGCAGATAGATCAGTCGCTCACGAGCATTGATATTGATAGGTGACAACTTCAACATTCGGTTGTAGATCTTCGTGGCCTGGATGGTTTCTCCTCGAACGCAGTGGGTCTCGGCGATGGACTGTAACTTGTCCAAGCCAATTTCCCTTCGTCCGGTTTGGAGAAGGATTTCTGCGATCCGTAAGTGCAAACCCAGGTAACTCGGGGCATATTCTAAGGCGAGTAGAGCTTCTTCCATCGCTGAGAAATGGTAGCCCTGACCGAGTAAATGATCAATGCGTTCCAGGGCATGGACGACACGATCTGTACGTACCTCAGAGAGCAAATCGTAAATAGGTTTAACCGCCGGTCCATCCGTATGACCATCCAGTTGTTCTCGAGCAATTTTGATGCGATGTAACCAATCTGAACCGCTGAGGATGTTCAGGGTGTTTTCCACGATATTGGAGAGCGCTTCCTCATCGCCCTCCATTTGTGTGGCGAGGATTGTGTCGTAGAGTTGATTAAGCTGTGTGGATTGGCCTTCTCCGACGGAGAGGTTATCCGCCAATCGTAAGGCTTGAAGGAGGAAATGTGCTGAATCCGCCAGACTGCCTTTCGACCGTGTGATTCGACCAAGAGCCAGGTTCGCTCCTAAGGCCAGCTCGGGATGACCTACTGCCACCATGAGATGTTGGCGAGCGCCATCATAATCGTGCAGTTCTTTCAATAACAATCCCAAGTTGTAATGTGCAGCAGGATGATCGATCCCTGAATCTATGGCACGTTTGAATTCCTTAGCTGCTTGCCGAGAATTCCCACGTGTTTGCAAATCGAGCGCTTTACCCAGTGTTTGATATTTCTTCGTACCACCAAAACTCTCTCGCAATTGAGACAAGCGACCCGTAGCTCCGCCTTTTCCATCACCTTTTGAGGATTCTTCATCATCCCCTTCAGAGGCATCTTCAAAAAGCATTGCGGCTAGCATCGTCAGTGCTTGATCTTGTGCGGCAAGTTCAGGGTCTTCAATCTCGCCCTCTGCCTCACTTGAGACAGGCGTTGTATCCTGTTTCAGGATATCTTCGACTTCTGTCATTCGTAGCGGGCCCGTGCGACCTCGTGGGGGTGCAGGTGGGGGAAGTGGAACCCCTTCTCGTAGAGCGCGTAACGCACTTCGAGCTTCGGCGTCTGTGGGTTGCAATCGTAAAGCCATCTGAGCAGTTTCCACTGCGCGTTCGATTTTGTGATTTTCCTGAAGGATGGAGGCGACGGATAAGTATTCGTGGGCAGCATCCCGTTTGCGACCTAGACGTTCGAAAGTGAGCGCTAACCTGGAGCGTACGGCGAGATTGTGGGGGTCCAATCGAGCGCTGTGAGACCAATTTTCTATCGCTTTATCCGCATTTCTCTGCCGAACGTAAAGGTCTGCAGCGGTTTCGCGATGTTCGATTGCTTGTCGAATATCTCCCTTGCTTTCATAGATCTCGGCGCACTTTTCTGCAGGTATAGGATCATCTGGCGAGATGGCCATAGCTTGCTGGTAGACGGTTAAAGCTTCCTCCATGCGATTGGTTTCGAATAGAGCCAGCCCCAAGCTCGTAAGCGCAGTCGGATTTTCAGGAAATTCTGCTAAAGCCTTGCGGTAGAACTCAATGGCGCGTTCCCATTGCAGGTCCCAGGCTGCTGAGTGTCCCAACCGCATTGATTCTTCGAATAAATCTTCACGTCCCGTCATAATTAAAAACCATTCCCATAGGCTGGGTAAGCGAAGCGAGTATAGCACATCTCATGCCCCGTCGCTCTGCTAATTTGTTCAAAACTACCCATATTATCTACCGTTTTATAATCTTAGGCATCTTCTCCGAAGGAGTTATTTCATCCTACCGAGATCGATCCAAGTCTAGAGTAAAATCTCCAT
>Ga0180437_10008884_pt1 | contig 12601 bp, 8 predicted proteins | sample SS_ome_4_FD_132410 | JGI IMG/M metagenome (GOLD analysis project Ga0180437, IMG submission 132410) | Hypersaline lake sediment archaeal communities from the Salton Sea, California, USA - SS_3_D_1 metaG | ecosystem: Environmental > Aquatic > Non-marine Saline and Alkaline > Hypersaline > Sediment...
AAACCAACTATGTCTATAAGAAAGCGCGTTGAAAACATCCGAGCCCGCTTGCCTCTCACCATGCTGGAGGATAGAGCCCTTCTATCCCGGCGTCTCGAGGAAACCCTTCAGAAACGGCATGGATCCAAGGTGCTTTTTCGCCAGCTCACTGGTCTGGAAAAGCGGTTGGAGGCTTCGATTCGGAAACGGGAACGGCGACTGTCAAAGAGACCACAGGTGACCTATCCGAAAACCCTCCCCATTACCTCCCATCGGGATGAAATCATACAGGCCATCAAAAAGCACCAAGTGGTCATTGTATCCGGTGAAACAGGATGCGGCAAAAGCACCCAACTGCCCAAGATGTGTCTGGAGGCAGGGAGGGGAATCAGCGGGATCATCGGGTGCACCCAACCCCGAAGAATCGCAGCCACCACCATTGCTCACCGCATCGCCGAGGAACTGGGAGAGAGCTTGGGTCAGTCTGTTGGGTACAAAATACGCTTCAAGGATAAGACCGGCCTGGATACTTTCGTCAAGGTCATGACGGACGGCATGCTTCTGGCTGAAACCCAAGGGGTTCCCAACTTCTGGGCCTATGACACCCTGATCATTGATGAAGCTCACGAGAGGAGTCTGAATATCGACTTCCTTCTTGGGATCATCAAGACCTTGCTTCCCGAAAGACCGGAACTCAAAATCATCATCACATCCGCAACCCTGGAGACGGAAAAATTCTCCGGGGCTTTTGGGGGTGCACCGGTCCTCCACGTGGGAGGACGCCTCTATCCTGTGTCGGTGGAGTACATGCCTATAGACCCCGAACTGGAAGACACGGGCGAGATGACCTATGTGGATATGGCTGTCAAAGCGGTGGACCGGCTCCGGACCCAGCGCCGGTTCGGGGATATCCTCATCTTCATGCCAACGGAACAGGACATTTTGGAGACCTGCGAACGGCTTACGGGTCGCCGGTATCCCGGAACCACGGTTCTGCCCCTCTTTGCCAGGCTCCGCGCCTCCGAGCAGGGACGGGTCTACTCCGTCACAGGTCCGAAGATTGTGGTCGCCACCAATGTGGCGGAAACATCGCTCACCATACCCGGCATCAGGGTCGTGATTGACACGGGACTGGCAAGGGTTTCCCAGTATCTCCCCAGAACCCGAACCACCAGCCTGCCGATCAGCCCTGTTTCCCGAAGCAGCGCAGACCAAAGAAAGGGCCGCTGTGGTCGCGTACAGAAGGGTGTCTGTATCCGACTCTACCCTGAGGAGGATTATGAAAGCCGGCCAGCCTTCACGCCCCCTGAAATACTTCGCTCCAACTTGGCTGAGGTCATTTTGCGCATGATGTTCTTGAATCTGGGTGATCCTGCTTCATTTCCTTTTCTAGACAAACCCAAGGCGAGAAGCATCAAAGACGGCCACGATCTCCTGTTGGAACTGGGAGCCATTGCCCGGCAAGGCGCGGAGCACGTGCTCACGGAAAAGGGGCGGCTTATGGCCCATATGCCTTTGGATCCCAGGATCTCTCGAATGATGCTGGAAGCACAAAAAGAAGGCTGCGTAAGCGAAGTGGCGGTTATCGCCTCGGCACTCAGTATTCAAGACCCCAGAGAAAGGCCGGCCGAAAAGGCCGATCAAGCCGATCAAATGCAGGCACCCTTTAAAGACCAAGGATCAGACTTTATCACGCTTCTGAATATCTGGAATCGGTATCACCGTGAATGGGCGGCCCTCAAGACACAAAACAAGATGAGGAAGTTCTGCAAGGCCCAGTTTCTATCTTTTCCCCGCATGCGGGAGTGGGTTTACACCTATGATCAGATCACCACCATCTTGAAAGACCAGAAGATTCCCTTGAGGACCAAAGGCAAAGCGCTAGCCGATGACGCCTTGCATGAAGGGATTCACCGGTCCATCCTGAGCGGCTTCCTCTCCAACATTGCTATTAAGAAGGAAAAAAACATCTACCAAGCCGCCAGAGGCAGGGAGGTGATGGTTTTTCCGGGGTCCACCCTCTTTAACAAGAACGCGACCTGGATCGTGGCTGCTGAAATGGTGAAGACGTCCCGTCTCTTTGCCAGGACCGCAGCAAAGATCAACGAGAAGTGGTTGGAGGCGTTGGGCGGCGGTCTGTGTAAATCAACCGTCTTCGACCCCCACTGGAATGAAAACCGCGGGGAGGTTCGCGCATACGAGCAGGTAACGCTCTACGGCTTGGTGATCGTACCCCGAAGGTCGGTCTCCTACGGTCCGATCAATCCCGAGGAGGCGCATGAGGTATTCGTCCGATCCGCACTCGTGGAAGGGAATGTGAAAGAGAGTCTTCCTTTTCTCACCCACAACCTGACCCTGATCAAGAAAGTTCGCGCCATGGAGGACAAGCTCAGACGTCGCGATATCTTGGTCAGTGACGATAGGGTGGCGGACTTCTATTCTCAGAATCTCCAGGGTGTGTACGACATGGCCACATTGAAAAAGGTGATCCGGGAAAGAGGCGGCGATCGCTTTCTAAGGTTTGGTGAAGAGGATCTTCTTGTATTCCAGCCTGATCCTTCGGAACTCGCCCGGTATCCTGATTTGACGGCCATTCGCAAGGGCCGCTTCAAGACCACCTACAAGTTTTCACCCGGCGAAGAGGAAGACGGTGTAACGGTCCACATACCAACAGGCGTGGTCTCCCATGTTCCCCCCGAGAGCCTGGAATGGCCTGTTCCAGGCCTTTTAAGAGAAAAAGTGACCGCCCTGATCAAAGGCCTTCCGAAACGGTACAGAAAGCAGTTGGTGCCGGTCAACAGAACCGTGGACGTGATCATGGGGGAAATAGAACGGGAAGATCGCTCCCTCCTGAGCTCACTGGCCGATTTCATCTACCGCCGCTTCGGGGTCGACATCCCCGCCTCTGTCCTCGGGGAGGTGCCGATCCCCGAGTACCTCAGGACGCGTATTGCTCTCACAGACCACAGAGGACGGGAGGTTAAGGCGGGTCGGGATCTCCACGATCTCATGAAAGATGATTCTCGCGCCTCGCGCTCCGCAGAATCGCCGGCGTGGCTAAAAGCCAGAGAGAATTGGGAGAGAGCGGGCGTCACAACCTGGAATTTCGGCTCCCTCCCGGAAAGCATTTCCCTAGGGCCCTATCTCATAGTCTACCCGGGTTTGGAGGCGGGCGACTCATCCGTGAGCATCCGCCTTTTCGAGCGCCACGAAGAGGCCGTAAAATCGCACCTGAAGGGCGTCCAACGTCTCCTATGCCTCCACTTTGCCAAGGATCTCAAGTTCTTGAGAAGGAACCTGACCCTTCCCCAAAGCGCAACCCCGGCCGCAAACTGTTTCGGTGGACCTCAGGTTGTGGAGGAGGCCCTCTTTCAGGCGTTGATGAAAAGCCTCTTCCACAAGAACCTGAGAACACCCGAGGCTTTCGAAGCGCACGCTGAGGCGGTGCAACCCCTTCTGTTCGAAAAAGGCAAAGCCATGAGGGACCGGGTCGTGAAAGTCCTTGATGCATACCATAAGACCCGCACAACGATTCACACCATCGAGAAAGCCAACGCGTCCAAAAGCGGCGTTCTGGCGTTGTGTGCAAACATGCGCCGTGACCTCGACCGTCTGGTTCCACCAAACTTCCCGGATCTTTACACTCTGGAAAGGCTCACCCATCTTCCAAGATATCTCAAAGCGATGCAATTAAGGGCAGAGCGAGGGGCCAACGATCCTGAAAAAGACCGAGGCAAAACAGCCCAGGTGGACGCTTTTACCGAAGCCCTGCGCCACATGATGGCGGAACTGTCGCCCCGTGCATCCCAAGACAAAAGACAGGCCCTGGAAGACTATCGATGGATGATCGAAGAATTCAAGGTTTCTCTTTTTGCTCAGGAACTCAAGACGCCCTTCCCGGTTTCTTCTAAGAGGTTGGAGAAAAAGAGGAATGAGATTGAAAGGATGGTTTGAGGTGAGTGAGTAAAGATTCCCTTCTTCTGTGCTCAAGATAAGAAAAGAGAGCGGGCAAGGCTTTTTTCCTTGCCCGCTCTTGCTATCTCGTATCACGTCCCAGAAATAACTTGAACAATTCTCGGTTGCTCGAGGGGCCGTCGCGAGGTCGCGAGGTGGTCTTACAGACCCGCAACCCAAATTCCCTCGGAGCATGTTGGACGGCCCCATGAAAACCCAATTTTGACCATTCCCTGTTAGGGAATCATTATAGGAATTTCTGGGACACGAAACGATCATTAGTACATGTCTTCCGGAGGCATGCCGGGTGTGGCCGGTTTCTTCTTTTCAGGTTTTTCAGCCACCATCGCCTCGGTGGTCATGAGCAGTCCTGCTACAGAGGACGCATTCTGAATTGCAAATCGAACCACCTTGGTCGGGTCGATGATGCCCGATTTGATGAGATCTTCATACTGCCCTGTCTCGGCATTAAATCCCATACTGCCCTTTTCGCCCATCACCCGCTGGACGACCACAGAACCTTCGAAACCGGCGTTGTTGGCGATCTGCCTGACAGGCTCTTGGAGGGCACGCTTGATGATAGTCACCCCCAATTGCTCATCCCCTGCCATTTTGAGATTCTCAAGCGCCTTCATGGTCCGCACAAGGGCCACGCCACCTCCAGGAACGATGCCCTCTTCAACGGCGGCTCGCGTGGCGTTGAGGGCATCCTCCACCCTGTCCTTCTTCTCCTTCATCTCCATCTCAGTGGCTGCGCCCACATTGATCACCGCAACGCCTCCGATCAGCTTCGCCAACCGCTCCTGAAGTTTTTCCCGGTCGTAATCGCTGGTGGTTTCCTCAACCTGGGCCCTGATCTGCTTTACCCGACCCTCCAGAGCCTTGCGGCTACCGCCGCCATCCACGATGGTGGTGTTGTCTTTGTCCAAGACCACGCGCTTGGCCGTACCCAGATCGTTCAGCGTTACGTTCTCCAGCTTCAAGCCGAGGTCCTCGCTGATGACTTGACCACCCGTCAGCACTGCGATGTCTTCCAGCATGGCCTTCCGCCGGTCGCCAAAGCCGGGTGCTTTAGTAGCCACGCACCGTAAGGTTCCGCGTAGCTTGTTCACCACCAGGGTAGCCAGGGCTTCTCCTTCTACATCTTCAGCAATGATCAACAGGGGCTTACCGCTCCGGGCGATATGCTCCAAAATCGGCACCAGGTCCTTCATGGCGCTGATCTTTTTTTCATGCAAAAGTATGTAAGGCTCCTCAAGGTGAACCTCCATTTTTTCCGGATCAGTCACAAAATATGGACTCAGATAACCACGATCAAATTGCATCCCTTCCACGATCTCCAAGGTGGTTTCCATGCCTTTGGCCTCTTCCACGGTGATCACGCCTTCCTTACCCACCTTCTCCATGGCCTCGGCAATGATATCGCCGATCGTTCTATCATTGTTGGCAGACACCGTGCCGACCTGAGAGATTTCCGTCTTCTCTTTGGTGGGTTTCGATATCTTTCTCAATTCCTCGACAACCGTGCCCACGGCCGTCTCAATTCCCCGCTTGATGGCCATCGGATTGGCTCCAGCAGTCACCATCTTGGACCCCTCACGATAGATGCTCTGGGCAAGAATCGTCGCTGTTGTGGTTCCATCGCCTGCCACGTCAGATGTCTTGGATGCCACTTCCTTGACCATCTGGGCACCCATGTTTTCGAATTTGTCCTCTAAGTCTATCTCTTTGGCGACGGTCACACCATCTTTTGTCGTTTTTGGAGAGCCCCAGGACTTTTCAAGAAGCACGTTCCGGCCTTTGGGACCGAGGGTGACTTTGACAGCATCAGCCAGCGTGTCGACACCCTTCAGCATTTTTTCCCGGGCTGTTGAACCGTATTTGATGTCTTTTCCCGCCATGGTCATATACCTCCTTCTTATTTCTCAAGAACAGCTAGAACATCGTCTTCCCGCATAATGATATGTTCCACACCGTCAATGTTGATTTCATTGCCCGCATACTTGCCAAAAAGGACGCGATCCCCTGCTTTCACATCCAGTGCAATTCGTTTTCCGCTGTCGTCGAACTTTCCCGGTCCAGCAGCAATGATTTTGCCCTCCTGCGGCTTTTCCTTCGCGGTATCAGGAATAATAATGCCGCCCGATGTTTTCTCCTCTTCCTCGATCCTGAGAACCAGTACCCTGTCGTTCAATGGTTTAATCTTCATTCCCAAAATCCTCCTTATTCATGATGTTTGATAAACAGCCGCTTTTTTAAAAGCACATTTACACCGCCGCCGCAACGCCGCGGCCGTTTTAACATAACTCTCTGATATCATTGTTTTAAATAAAAAATTTCGATAGAATGTTAAGCACCTTTTGGGAATTGTCAAGATCCGTTTCTTTTTTAACACCGCTCCCCATATACTTCAAATGTCTCCCGGCCATTTCTTGAACCAACCTGTGCTGATGCAGATTGCCTTTCATCGTCCCGGCCAAGTCCTGCCAAACGAGACACACACCTTGCTCAACGCCATTTTCTTGTGTTTTTTTGATCTTGACAGCGCGCCAAGCATGATTAATTTTTTGCACAAATAAAATGTAACATTCTGTTATCGTTGAATTTAATTGGTTTAACGGAATCGGTAATTTTTCCAAATAAGGCTAAAAGGAGGATAAAACCATGTTACTGAGACGAATTGGAAATTGGCCGAGATTGGATTGGGGTTTCAGAAGCTCCCTTGATGAGCTTGAAAGGATGCGCAGACAAATGGACTGGCTCTCCGAGTCCCTGCCGGGACGCTTCCTGGCAGAGCCTTTCGCCGGCGTTTTTCCTTTGGTCAATGTGACCGAGGACAAAGATCGGTTCGTTGTCCGCGCGGAACTGCCCGGGATCAAACCGGACGAATTGGAGATATCGGTCACAGGTAACAATCTGTCCATATCAGGCGAGAGGAAGTTAGAGCCCGAGGATGCAGGCGCCAAGTATCATAGAAGGGAGCGGGAAGCAGGAAAATTCAGTAGGGTCATCAGCTTGCCTGCACCGGTTGATGCGGACAAGGTCGAAGCCCACTCTGCGGAGGGCATTCTCACCATTGTGTTGCCCAAGGCAGAAATCGCCAAACCGAAACAGATTGCGATCAAGACGTCCTAAAAAGACAACTTCCATGAAGGGAGGGATTGACCATGACGGATGCTGAAATCAAAGCATTGCAAGCCAAAGAGAAGAAAGAGGTTACACCCGCTGCGGAGCAGACCAGACCAGGGCCCGTTTTCACCCCTGCCGTGGACATTTTTGAAACCGAAAAGGCCATGACCCTTCTTGCTGATATGCCGGGCGTGAAAGGCAAGGATCTGAGCATTGATCTTCATGAGAGTGTGCTCACCCTGTCAGGGGAGGTGGCGGCACCGGAAGCCGAAGATGAGGCGGATGTGTTCAGAGAGTATCGAACAGGCCAGTACTTCCGCGAATTTACGCTCTCGGAGGTGATTGACCAGTCCAAGATCCAGGCTGAATTGAAAGACGGGGTGCTTCGACTCACTTTGCCCAAGGTAGAAGCGGCGACGCCTCGAAAGATCACTGTGAAGACGGGCTGATGAAGAATCACTATGGACGAAAACTGACGATCATGCTATAAGTCGGGGAATACGCCCTTCGGGGTAGGGTGTGTTCCCCGATTACCCCTAGATGTCGGGCTCTAATATTTCAGCAAGGAGGCTTTGGCGCATGAAAGTGAAAATTGAAGAACTCCTGGCCGGTAAGGGCGATCACGAAGAAGTCCGTGTGGACGGATACTCGCTTCCGGTCTCAGCCTTAAAAGAATTCATGAGAGATGGTTACGTCTTTCTGCAACCCTATAAAGAAAACAACACCTTTTCGCTCTGGGGAAAAACGTGCACAGCCTGTTTCACGGAACAGGAAATTCGTGACAGGGCGGCATCAACAGGATCTCCATCCTAACACTTCGCACCGATACGGATCACAGCCCCGTCTTAATCGAAAGGCATGTATTGTCAGGCTCCCAGTCCAACAATGGACCGCCGCTTGAACATCCTGATGTGTGCCGAGCACCCCTTTGAGGTCATGGTTCGACCGAGCTTGGCACCTCATTGTGAGGGATGGCGCTGTTTCTTTCCTCTCCGATGTTTTTTTTGATCTTCCCGAACTACTCCGTTAATCCCGCAACGTAAGGGCCCTGGGGCATGGCGGCTACCCGTGGGTACGCCGGTGGCGATGAGGATCGTAATCCCTGTCCGCTCGATACCGGCGGACTCCAGCGTCTTCAGAAGGGGAGGAAGAATCACACGGTTGGGAACAGGCCTGGTGATGTCTGAAATCACCACACACGCGTTTTTCCGGCCTCTGGTCAACTCTGCGAGAGCAAGGCTCTCGATAGGGTGGCTCAGAGCAGCCGAAACAGCCCCCTCCGGGTCTTTCAGCACCGGCATGGGGAGGGGTTCCAGGATTTCGGACCCTGTTGGAAGGACCAAGTGGACCTCATCATGACCGCATGGAATGGCAACCTCCATGATTTGGGTCTCCTTTGGCTGAGCGTTATAAAGAATTAGGAACTGACTGTCAATTTGTTCTGTCCTGCGGGGAAAGGGAAGCCCTCAAGGGGCCCTTTGGATTGAGCGAGGAATTGTTGCCTAACCGTTCGGTTGTATTTGATTGAAGAAGAAACGTCTAAATCAAATGAGGCGATTCTTGCGCTTTATTCACAGCCGATTTGCAGAAAAAAAGTTGACAAAAGTCATCCAATTGACGTAATGGTTTGTAACCGACCGTTTGGATGTTGGTCGTCAAGAACGTGGTATTAAACCTGCCTTTCCCTGTATAAACCCCTTTCGAGAACTTCGCGAGGCGGGAACGTGTTTACAATCCTGTACGAAATAAAGAGCATGGTCCTGCCCTCACTGCCTTAACCTTCATCGCCGTTCATCATGGTGTTTTACATCAATGGAGCCTCAATCGTTACCAGCTCAATGGAAGGGAATATGTGAAGAACTTCAGAAGAATTCTCATGCATGGCTTAAAGGCTTGATACCTGATCCCGATACGCCAAAAAATTCGGATTCGAATGACACTGAAGTTGCAAGGGAAAAAGCGAGAGCTCAAAAGTTTCCTCTCGCCCATTGCGTTCTCCTGAATTCATTAAGAGCATCCATCGCCCCCTGGTTCACTAAGGGAGGTTCCTTGTGGATTTTCAACTGACAAAAGAGCAAAAGGACATAAGGCAGGCAGCGCGGGACTTTGCAGAAAAGGAAATCCGTGATATCGCCCGTGAGTACGATCAAAAGGAAGAATTTCCCTTTGATCTGTGGAAAGAGGCGTGCGATCTGGGTTTTGTGGGCGTCTATATCGATGAAGCCTACCAAGGGCCCGGCCTAGGCTATTTCGAAGCCGCGCTCATCATGGAGCAATTTTGGCGGGTTGATCCCGGATGCGGATGCATTTTGCTGACCTCCTTCGGTGCAGAGCTGATCCAGAACTTCGGTACTGAGGAGCAGAAAAAGAAGTACATCCCTCCCATTCCGCAGGGAAAGGCAATTATGGGGGCAGCCATCACGGAGCCTGATGCAGGCAGTGATATCTTCAGCGTGATGACCTCAGCTGCAAAAGACGGCGATGCCTACGCGATCAACGGCACCAAGATGTTCATCACCAATGGAAGCCTGGCGGACTATCTTGCCGTCTACTGCCTGACAAATCCAGATGCAAAGTCGCGGTATGAGCGGTATTCCTTCTTTATTGTGGAGAAGGATCGGCCCGGCTTTCAGGCAAACAAACTGAGAGGAAAGCTGGGCATCAGGGCTTCAGATACAGCGGAAATAGTGCTCAACAATGTAAAAGTTCCCAGGGAGAATCTTGTTGGAGGGAAAGAGGGTCAGGGCTTTACTCAGGTCATGGATCTTTTCAATATCAATCGGGTCCTGGCCGCATCGCAGGGCGTGGGTGTTGCTCAGGGCGCTCTTGATCAGGCGATCTCTCATGTCAAGAAGCGACAGGCCTTTGGGCAGGCCGTGGGCAAGTTTCAGGCGATACAGACCAAGCTGGCGGAGATGGCGACCATGGTTGAGGCAGCCCGTCTGTTGACCTACCAGGCTGCCTGGCTCATCGATCATGGGAAGAAGGACCCGAGATTGATCGCAATGGCGAAGTGGCTGGCAGGTGAGACAGGGGTGAGAGTGACCGATGATGCCCTGCAAATGCACGGGGGATACGGTTACATCAATGAATATGACATCGAACGATTCTACAGGGACGCAAAGATCGTTGAGATTTATGAGGGAACGAAAGAGATGGAGAAACTGACCATCGCACGTCGACTGCTTGGAAACTTTTAGGAGATGAAAGATGGAAATCAGTAAAGTGGCGGTCATAGGTTGTGGGGCCGCGGGCTTTCTTAGAGAAACAAAAACCGGTTTTTAAGGACAGGTAGAGGAGAGACCATGAGAGACGTCGTCATTGTGAACGGGACGAGGACAGCCATTGGAGATTTCGGTGGAACCTTGAGAGATGTCCAACCATTGGATTTAGCCCAGCACGTGATCAAAGAAGTCATGAACCGCTCAGAAGTTCAACCCGAGTGGGTCAACAAGGTCATTTTCGGTTGCTGCTTCGCACCGATCGAGCAGAATGTCGCACGCAACGCAGCGTTCAGGGTAGGGATCCCGAAGGAAGCCCCCGGTTTTACCATCAACAGTACCTGCGGTTCTTCCCTTCAGGCTATCATTTCAGCCGCCCAGGCTATCCAATGCGGGGAGGCCGAACTTGTTCTGGCCGGTGGCGTGGAAAGCATGAGCAACGCACCGTATATTATGGCATCGGCTCGCTGGGGTCAACGTTTAAGGCATCTGGAAGCCTATGACCTGGTCTGGAGAGGCATGCAAGAACCTTTTATCGGTGTTGGTATGGGGCTCACTGCAGAAAACCTGGCAGAGAAACACCACATATCGAGACAGGAGCAAGATGCTTTCGCTATTTTGAGCCACCAGAGAGCGGCAAAAGCCATTGATGAGGGAAAATTCAAAGCCGAGATAACCCCATTTGAAATTCCACAACGCAAGAAGGCTCCTGTCATTTTTGATACGGATGAACACGTGAGGCGAGAAGTGAATTTGGAGATGATGGCTAAGCTACCGGCAGTCTTCAAAAAAGATGGAACCGTTACTGCTGGCAATGCATGCGGCATGAATGATGCCGCCTCAGCGGTTATTGTCACCCACCGCGATAAGGCCAAAGACCTGGGCCTCAAACCTCTGGCAAAGATAAAAGCGTACCATGTGGCCGGTGTAGATCCAGATTACATGGGAATCGGGCCGGTGCCTGCCATTCAGGGCGCCCTGAAAAAGGCCAAACTGAATCTCGGTGATATTGAACGCTTTGAAATCAATGAAGCCTTTGCCGCTCAGTATCTGGCCTGCGAAAAGGAGCTGGACCTGGATCGGGACAAGGTGAACATCCATGGGAACGGCATTGCACTGGGGCACCCTGTCGGTGCAACGGGTTGCCGCCTGGTGGTAACCCTTCTACATGAAATGATGGCTGACGGCCTTAGGCTCGGCGTCGCCTCACTATGTGCCGGAGGCGGGATGGGCTTTGCCTTAATCCTGGAGAGGATAACATAAACCGATTGGAGAGGAAAATGGCTTGGGAATAATGCGGAACGAATCGCCATTATTAACACAGCCATGAGAGCCACATGCGGTCCACGTCATACCACCAGTTTACTGGCAATACTGACCGTACCATTATTAACCCAATGAAAGTAGGAGGATAGGAAATGAGACGAAAATTATTTCAAGGCAAAATGATGGTATCCATGGGTATAGTCGTTTTGGCAGTGCTTGCAGGCGTTATACCGTTATCTCTAATGAACACCCCGGTATCGGAAGCAGCAGGAGTAACGCTTACCGGTGAGACGTGGACGCCCACGATGAGCCCTCCAGCAAGACTGATAGGTCCGGAATTTGTCAAGGGTCTGGAGCAGGCGACCGGGGGTATGGTAAAAACGAATTGGCACACCGCATCAGCATTAGGCCCGGTGCCGGAACTCTATACACGGCTGGTCCAAGGTATTATTGATTGGGGCCAATTTAATATTGGATACACACCGGGTGTCTTCCCGATGACAGAGATGTTTGAACTACCCCTGCGGTGTTCCTCTGAGGAGCTATTTGCAAAGGCCATGATTGAGATATATAAGAAGGGCTATTTAGATAAGGACTATGCCAACGTAAAATTTATATATTACTATGGCATTGGTCCATACCAGCTTTGGAGCAATGTTAAGATTACCAATACAGAAGAACTAGTAGGGAAAAAGCTGAGATGTCCATCTCCAACGTATGTGGCAGCAAGTAAAGCTCTTGGCGCAGTACCGGTAAGCATACCGGCAGGAGAGATATATACCGCTCTGCAAAAGGGGATAATAGACGGCACCTGGGCCTGCGGAGACATGGCAGTTGCTTTCAAAATTGGTGAAATAGCAAAGTATGTAATTATGACAAACCTCGGATCGACTACACAAACATATGCAATGCATAAAACCCCCTATAAAGCATTGCCTGAAGCAGGCAAGCAATATATAGAAGACAACCGGGAGAAACTTTCTCTATATGGAGCCCGTACCTTCCACGAATATAACGAAAAGGGCTTTGCATCTGCGCGCAAGAATAACGTG
>Ga0180437_10008886_pt1 | contig 12601 bp, 17 predicted proteins | sample SS_ome_4_FD_132410 | JGI IMG/M metagenome (GOLD analysis project Ga0180437, IMG submission 132410) | Hypersaline lake sediment archaeal communities from the Salton Sea, California, USA - SS_3_D_1 metaG | ecosystem: Environmental > Aquatic > Non-marine Saline and Alkaline > Hypersaline >...
AAAGATTAGGAAGTGATGTTTTTGAAACTTATTCAGCTGGGACTGAAGATTATCCAAAAGTAAAGCCATTGGCAGTAGAGGTTATGGAAGAAGCTGGAGTAGATATGAGATACAGGAAATGGGATACGGAAGCATTGGAGAAGGCGCTTCATCTCGCAGAGTCGCAGTTGGAGATGCTCCGTGAGAGGGAAAGCTATATTAAGTCTATTGCAGAAGCAGTCAGCAATGAACTGAAGAGGCGGGATGTACATGGAGGAAATCAAGATTGTGGAATATGAGGAGAGAGTGAATCTTGGCGTGTTGTTCGGTGCTCTGCTCACTATAATCGGGATAATGGGGCTATTTATCGTTGTCATGCTTGTATTCGGTGATGTGTATGACTACGCACCATTTGAGAAAGGCGTTTCTCCATTGCGGGAAGCCACGCCAGAGAATCTCGAAGCGACAAGCAGAACAGCGGGCTTTTGGTGGTTATTCTTGATAATAGGGGCTATAGGCTTCTTCCTTTGGGCAAGGTCAGGCTGTGATATGTATAACCTAAATCAGATAAACAGAAAAATAGTATTGACAGATGAACAGATGGAAAAGATAAGAGGTAAGAAATGCACGACAAGGAAGAGAAGAAGAGGATAGCGAACATCCGCAAGGTATTGGAGAAGGAACTGAACGGTGAGAAGTTCATCTGCCATGTGGTGTTCCATCACAAGACGGATAACAACCAAGTCTCCAGCGGATACTATGCAATCTACAATGTGGACTTCCAGAATGACCCGCATGGTCTGGTAAGCCATCTACTCACCGCAACGCAGTTCAATCTCAACAAGTTCCTAGCGCAGTTCAGGGGAATCGCTGAACAGCCGAAATCCCAGCCAGAGGGATACCGTTGAAGGAATACAGCACATTGATATTCTATATTGCATTCGGTTCACTGGTCTCAAGCTTCATCCTAGCGAAATGTATGGAATGCTTGGAGCCAATCTTCTTCGGCTCCGCAATCATCGCATTCACATGTTTCCTGATAATAGAGAGAGAGGAATTTGAGTTATGGATAAAGAAGAGGGAATGATATGGAAGAGCAGGACGGAAGGGGAATCGCAACCATATTCCTCATGGGAATCTTGGTGGGAATAGTTCTTACAATCTATGGAGTCTACGGCCTTGGGATGATAACGTGCGGATAGGATGCTGGAATACTGCGTAGTCGCAGGGCTCGTGTCATTCTTCGCCACGCTCATGGCGACAAAGGTTCTGATACCCCAGATGCTGAAAGCTGGCATCACTGGGGAGGATGAGAACAAGAGGAAAAGACCGAAAATCCCATCGATGGGCGGTATCGCAATCGTGCTCGGACTATCAGCAGGAATCCTATTTCTCGTATTCGCATATTCTGGATTTCTGGGCTTCGACCTCATCTACGTCCTCGCAGGACTAATCACAATCCTGCTGATAGCAATCATCGGAATCATAGACGACCTGTTCCCGATTCCGCAATGGATGAAGGCGACACTGCCGTTGTTCACAGCAATCCCGCTAATCGTGGTCAAGGCAGGGACGACGACCATGCTCATCCCGTTCTACGGAGCGGTGGACTTCGGGCTGGCATACACACTGCTCTTCATCCCGCTGGGCGTGGCAGTGGCATCCAACCTCACGAACATGCTCGCAGGATACAACGGACAGGAGACTGGCATGGGGGTGGTCATCTTCTTCACGGTGACACTGCTCGGGGTCTGGCACACATCGCCAGAGATGCTCATAATCGCAGTCCCGATGCTCGGAGCATTGCTGGCGTTCTACAACTACAACAGGTTCCCAGCGATGGTCTTCACTGGCGATGTCGGCAACCTCACCATAGGCGGTGCTCTGGCTGTGGCGGTAATCATCGGGAATCTCGAGACCGCAGGCGCTCTCCTGATGCTCCCATACATACTGGACTTCTTCATAAAGGCGAAGAACAGGTTCCCGCACACATACCAAGACCTCAAAGGGAAGAAGCTGTATCCGAAAGACCAGAGAATCAAGGGGCTGGCTCATGTGCTCATGAGGCTGAACGGGGGCATAACAGAGCCTAATCTCGCAAGGGCGTGCATAGTCATGGAAATCGCAGTGGCGGTATTTACATTAGGGGTGATGGGATGGAGTTTATGATAGCGGCAATATGGATGATAGCGACATCTTTCTTGTTCGGATTCGCTCTGACAAGGGAGAAGAACCTGATGACATTGGGCTTCGGCCTTGTGATAATGGTAATCTTCACGGTATGCTTCAATATGCTGGGGCTTCCGCTGAATTATATCCTGTTCCTAGCAGTGCCATTGGCAATCGCATCATATATATATTACTACCAGAGACCAGACCTCTCATTCAAGATGCCAGACAACACAATCATAATCGTACTGCTTCTCGCATGGATAACCTTCGGAATCATGCATGACGGGGCTACAGCATACCCGTATCTGGAAGACGGAGACCCTTGGATTCACGCCACTGGAGTCAAATGGGTGGCAGAGACAGGAAGCTACTCAACACCCTACGATGAGACAAACTTCCGAAGATTATACATCGAACCGTATCCGCCAGCATACGATGCAATCCTCGGAATGGCGCACCAGATGACGGACTCGGTATCAGACACGCTGAAGTTCTTCAACGCATTCATCATCGCACTGGGAATCATCTTCGCATTCTACTGCATAGAGGAACTCACAGGCAACCGCAGGCTGGCACTGTTCGCAACCCTGTTCCTGACCGCCATGCCATGCTTCATGTCGCATTTCATCTGGGCGCAGTCCCTGAGCATCCCGTTATTGTTCGTAGCACTGTATGCCATGAATAAAGCGACAAAAGACCAGAGCTTCGAATTCCCAGCAGGGCTGGCAATAGCATCGATAGCCCTCACACAGCCATCAACAGCGGTGATATTCCTGTTCTTCGCTGTATTATATGTAATATCTAAAGTATATACAGACCGAAAGCTCATCAGGCCATTCGCAACGATGGCGGTCATAGCAATCCTCATCTCAGCGGTTTACTGGGGCGCAACAGCATACAGGTACGGAACAGACCTCACAGCTCAGGGAATCGGATTCTCAACGACCAAGTTCACAGACCCGACAGAGGACACATCAGGAGGCATCGTCTACAGCATACTCGATTTCATCCATGCACCATCGAACAGCAAAATCGACCAAGCCACTGGCATAGGCGAACTCATATTCGCACTCGCAGTCATCGGAACCGTCCTCGCAATACTCACGCTCAGGCAAAAGAACCAGCCATGGCTCATATTCACGCTTCTCGCACTCGTCTTCTGCATCCTCGGGACGCAGGGCAATGCGCTCCCAGTGAAGCTGTTCCCGCACAGGTTCTGGGTATTCCTGAGCATCCCAGTGGCTATGCTGGCATCATTCGCATATCTCCACATAGAATCGCTCTACAAGCATAGAAATGCCCTCCTTGCCCTTATGCTGTTGGGTCTGATATTCACCCTTATGCTGTTGGGTCTGATATTCACATCAGCCATACCTAAGTTCGCAGTCCAGACCGCACAATGGCCTCCATCGCCATCATTCACATCGCAGGGCGAACTGAGCGGATATGTCGGGCTGGACACCATCATCCCGATGAACACCAAGGTCTTCACCGTCTGCGGTATCGAGGAGGAGGACAAAATCATCGGCTCGGACATGCTCATCGACGCATGGGACATGGAGCAGAACGCTTTCAGGCGGGACATCCTGAGCAAGTCCGCTGTCGAAGTGCACTCGTTCATGCAGGCGCATGGCTATGAATACCTAATCATCTCAAGCACATGTGTGGTCAATTACGGTCAGGAGGAGACATCCAAGATGCTCAACGGCTACGGAGCATCAGGTCTCTATGAAGAAGTATACTCGAATGACGGATTCCTGCTCGTGAAGCTCAAAGAAGCCCAAACCTCTTCCTGATAACAGGGAGGACGATGTTCATGAAGTCCACAGCACCCATCTTGGAATAGCTCTTGTCCAGATGGTAATACTTTGTCGCAGGGACTTCGGATACCCGATGCTTGGTCAGCATATCGAACAGGAAGCACGGCTCAAGCTCATAACCGTTTAGCTCGTCCTTCCACAAATCCAATCCTTTCGCAGTCTCCGTACTGAACAATCTGAATCCAGTTGAAGCGTCATTTATCCAGTGCAATGTCATCACAGAGAAGAACAGGCTGTATATCTTGGTAGTCACAAACCTGAAGAGGTTCTGATTAACACTGCGTCCTCCACGCACATACCGAGACCCAATCACAAGGTCATAGCCTTTGTCCAGCCTATGAACCAGTCTTGGAATCTCCATAGGGTCGTCCTGATTGTCCCCGCCTTGGATACAGCAAAGCTCATAGCCGTTCTCATGGGCGTAGTCTATCCCCCTGCGTATCGCATGTCCTATCCCTTTCCGCACAGGGTATGCTGACACGATGGCTCCAGCATCTTCAGCCTCAGCAACGGTATTGTCGGTGCATCCGTCAGCGCATACGAGAACAGTGACTCCTGCGACCTGAGTCGCCTTGGAGACTAGCTCTCCAATCTTCCCCTCTTCATTGTATGCGGGCAGGATTAGTAGAATGCGGTGCTTCATGTAGGGTTATAACAGAAAAACTTATAAACTATTACTCATAATCTAGTCCATGCCAATAGAAAACGTGAAGAAAGGGGAGAACGTTCGAATTTTTGAGCCAGTTAACATTTATGGATGCGAAATCGGTGATAACACATTCATCGGGGCATTCGTGGAAATCCAGCGTGGAGTGAAGATAGGGAAGAACTGCAAGATACATCCGTTTGCCTTCATTCCCACAGGAGTCACGATAGGCGACGGGGTATTCATAGCACAGCATGTCTGCTTCTCCAACGACAAATACCCGATGGCGGTCAATCAGGACGGTTCACTGAAGAAAGCGGATGACTGGAAGCTCCTCAACACCAAAGTAGGCAATCGTGTCTCGATAGGCATGGGAGCGATGATACTTTCAGGAATAGAAATAGGTGATGGAGCAGTAATCGGCGCTGGTGCGATTGTGACGGTCAACGTACCCGAACACACGCTCATAAGGGGAAACCCAGCGAGACTACATGGGAGGATGTATCTGAAATGATTCCACTATGCAAACCAATCTTCACGAAAGAGATGGAGAACGCATTAGTCCATGCGATGAACAACGAGCGCTTCGTATTAGGAGAATCAGTATTGAAGTTCGAAGAGGAATTCGCCAAGTACATCGGCACTGACTACGCAGTCAGCACAGGCTCAGGGACTCATGCATTGCAACTCGTCTTGGAAGCATATACGCAGAACAACTATCACGGGGAGGTAATCACGACCCCAGCGACTTTCGTGGCAACCTCAAGCGCAATATACCATTCAGGCAACGCCCCAGTCTTCGCAGACATAGACTACATGTCAAGGAACATCAGCCCGACCATGATGCAGAAGCGCATAACTGGGAAGACGATAGCCGTCATGCCAGTCCACCTATACGGGAATCCAGCGGACATGGACAGAATCAATGAAATCGCAAAGAGACGCAAACTTTTAGTCATAGAAGACGCATGTCAGGCTCACGGGGCATTCTACGGGAAGAAGAAGGCAGGAAACCTCGGAGATGCAGGATGCTTCTCATTCTACTCCACGAAGAACATCACGGTCTGCGGGGATGGAGGTATGGTCACGACCAACGACGAGAAGCTCGCAACAGCCGTGAGGAGCCTGAGACACTGCGGACGCAAGACCGCCTTCGAGCATGAGTACATCGGCCACACCTCCCGCCTCAACAACGGCAATGCGTCAATCGGCAGGGTTCAACTCAAATATCTCGACGGGTGGGTGAGGAAGAGGCAGAAGATAGCGGACTTCTATTCACGCTCGCTGAGAGGAATCGCAGGTTTCAGCACACCGACGGTGAACCAGAAGAGCATGAGCGCATGGCATCTCTACGCCTGCACCACAGGGAAGAGGGACGAGCTTTTCGACCACATGGAGAAGAACGGCATCCAGTGCGCCAAGAACTACCCGATTCCAGTGCACAAACAGCCAGCATACAGTATGTTCTCGAAGCAGAAGTATCCCAACGCAGAACGGTTATCGAAAGAGGTCATCTGCCTTCCGATGTTCCCAGACTTGGAGGATTCGGAACTGAAGAAGATTGTGGAGGCCATACAGGAGTTTTTCGCATGACAGACTTGCAGGACATTCCAATCAACAGGGTGGCGAAGAAGAAGTTCAGCAGGGGAGGCGTGGGAAAAGCGATATGCTACAGGAGAAAGGCAAAGGAATACAAACCTAATCTTGAAGAAGCATGGAGACCATGCAGGCATGATAAGACCCTCTCATGCCCCGATTGTGCGGTGTTGCGGGCATACAAACAGGGAAGGAAAGATGCCATGGAGGCGTTTAGCAAATGAATGCATCAGCAGTAGTAGGGACAGGATACTGGGGAAAGAAACATGCAGAGGAATACGCAAAGCTCGGACTGGATGTATATGCAGTGGACACAAGCCGTGATGCTCTTGAATCCTGTGAGAGCTTCACCAAAGGGCAGTACACAAGCATAGACGAGATGTGCAAAAATCCAGACATCAGATATGTCAGCGTATGCACACCGAACGATACACACTACGAAGTCACCAAGAAGCTACTCGAAAACGACAAGCATGTCTTGGTAGAAAAGCCTTTCGTCATGACCGACCCACAGGGCAGGGAACTCATAAAGCTCGCAAAAGAGAAGCAACTCACATTAGCCGTAGGCCATATCTTCCGCTTCAACAATGCAATCAATTTCATAAAGAACAGGATAGACATATTCGGCAAGCCGAGAATAGTGAAGCTCGCATGGACTAACGTGGAGCCGATATACAATGACAGAGACATCCTCTACGACCTCGCAACCCACCCATATGACATCCTCCTATATCTCTTCGATATGGAAATCTCCAATGTCTTCTGCATCGCACAGAAATGGAGGCAGGAACAGCCAGAGTCCGCATTCATAAACTTCATGATGAACGGGGTATTGGTAGATATAGAGGTCTCATGGGTAACCCCAAGGAAGACAAGAAGCCTCACGATAGTAGGGTCTGACGCAACAGCATTCGTGGACTGTGTGAAGCAGACTGTCAATATCTACCACAACGAAACAAAATCCATAGAACCAATCGACATCGTTCCGAACAACACCATTCAGGACGAACTGCGTGCGTTCATCAACTGCGTGGAGACCAGAGGCACATCGGTGGCTGATGCAGAGGTCGGCATGAAGGTGGTCAGGCTCCTCGAAGCATCCAAGCAGTCTATGGAGACAGGACAACGGCAGGAGGTAGCGAATTGAACAGCACGCAGAAGCTCGCCCTGAACCTCTTCCTCTCAGTCCTCCTGATAGCAGTAATCCTCCATTACATCGGCATCGGGGAAATCCTCTCTGCGTTCAGGGGCATCAACCTCTTATGGTTCCTCTGCGCAATCACGCTGTACCTCATCCTCATCATCATAATGTCGGAGAGAATCAGAATCGTGCTGAAGAGCATGGGCACAAGCCTCTCGGCCAAGTCCATCCTCCCGTCAAACCTCGCAGGTTTATTCGCATCCGACTTCACTCCAGCAAGAGTCGGCTACTTCTTCACAGCATTCTCGTTATCCTCACGCTTCAACATCCCGCTCGAAAAGACGCTATCCGCCATCTTCTGCCCGCAGTTGTTCGACTTCCTCATAAAAGCAGTATCAGCCACAATCCTCACCCTATTAATCATCGGAACCATAGGTCTGGACGGATGGCTCATGCACACGGTCATCATCGCCATCGCCTTCACAGCCATCATCTTCGCAGGTCTTTTGGTCTTCACCCCGAAGTTCCTCAAGCTGTTCTCATTCGCAGAACATATACCAGTAATCTCGATAGCGTTCCACATGCTTATGAACATGCAAGCCAATAGCCATTATGTCCTGAAGGTCAAATGGAAAGTCATAAGCATCACTCTTATCTCATGGGCAGTCAAGGCACTGGAATGGACATGCCTCGCATATGCCCTCAACATAGCAATCACAGGGCACATTCTGACAGACTTCCTGTTCATGATGGTATTCCAAGGGGCAATCACAATCATACAGTTCATGCCGATACCTACTGTGGCAGGGATAGGGGCAAGCGAAGCGACATCAGCATACATCCTGATACTCTTCGGAGTTCCGCTGGCATCTGGAATCGCATTCGCATTCCTCACAAGGCTCATAATGATACTTATAGATATGTTCTCTATATCTATAATACTGGAATACCTGAAGACTCATGCACTCGACAGGAGCTTGGAGCAGTTGACGGTGGTTCATTGAGGCTCGCAATCGCAACACCGTTCCTAGAAACCTATGGCGGTATGGAGAAGGTAGTCCTCAGAATCGCAAAACACTTCAATGCAGACATCTACTGCATCAGATATAATCCAGAACAGACATACCCAGAATTCCAAGATATAAACATCAACGTAAAGGAATCCTTCATAGGGAACCTCCCTCCAAGACGTGTCTCAACAGCAATCGAAGCTGGGAATTACTTCCTAAACCTCAAGCTGGACTATGACCTCATCAACGCACACCAGACACCAGCCGAATGGACAGCGAACAACAACAACGTCCTCTGGTACTGCCATTCTCCGAACCGTGAAGCCTACGACCTCTACGAATGGCGCATGAGCAGAAGGAACCTCATCAGCAGGCTTGCGTTCTACCCATCCATCCAAGCATTCAAACACATAGAAGCGAAACTCGTCCCGAAGATAGGCACAATCCTCACGAACTCGAAGAACTCGCAGAGCAGAATCAAGAAGTTCCTCAACAGGGACTCAGAAATCCTCCATCCAGCAGTGGACAACAAATTCCGCTACAAGGACAACGAGCAGTTCTTCTTCTACCCGTCCAGAATCGCCCCAGAGAAGGACTTCGAGTATGCCATCACAGCATTCGCAGAGACGGGCAAAGACCTCGCTGGCTGGAAGCTCGTCATCGCTGGGGCTGTCGCACCGAGGCATGAGCCGTATCTCAGGAAGCTGGAGCTTCTCGCAGAAAAGCTCTGTGTCCCGAACTCGGTCAGAATCCTGCCGAATGTCTCAGAGGAGCAACTCATAGACTTCTACTCCAGATGCCACTCAGTTCTCTACACATCGATAAACGAGGACTACGGCCTCGTCCCATTGGAAGCCATGGCATCAGGGAAAATCTGCATAGCGAAAGATGAAGGGGGAGCCAAAGAGACCATAGATGATGGAGTGGACGGCTTCAGGGAGCGTGACTGGTTCAGGTTCAAGGACAGGCTCATCTGGGCTACGGAGAACACCGAGGAATGCATACGCATGGGGAAGATAGGGCAGGATAAGGTCAAGAAGCATTTCACATGGGATGCTTTCATGAAGAAGTTTGAGGAAAAGGTGAAAGATGGAATGAAAAAGCTTATATAAGTTAACTCGTATGTCATGGTAGGTATTTGCATGAAGGAAAAGCAAACAGTGTTGAAGGAGCTTCTTGATGAGAAGGCCAGTGAAGAGGCCACAGAGAAGAAAAAGAGGGAAGTCCATGACAGGGAGTGAGATTCCATGAGAATCAAAGACAGCCTAATATCCTATTTCTTCGGAAGCCTGAACTTCGGCATAGAAGCGCCGAAAGTCTATTATTATCAGACAAAATCATACATCAAGCGCTTCATCCTCAAGGACAACTCAAAGGGCAAAGTGAAGGCAATCCTTGTTGATGATTATCCGCTCTGGTTCCGTGATGACGCATTCCTGCCAAGGGAGCTTCCGACAATCTATGACAATGATTACCTGAAAGCAGACCCCCACCTGTTCAAGAACCTGAAGACTTTCATGGACATCGGAGCGAACATAGGTCTAATCTCAAGATGCGTGAGAAGGCACTCGCCAAAATGCAAATGCTACATCATCGAGCCATTGGAATCGAACTTCACGCTCGCAATGCAGAACAACATAGACTCCACAGGAGCCAACATGGGCATAGGGAAGGTCATGGACTCCAAAGAGCTTCTTGTAGACGGAAGCGAATGGATGGCATCATCCACGAAGTTCGGATACAATCAGAGAACCGAATCATTCCCAATCTACCCGCTGGACTGGTACACAGAGCTATTCGAAATCAGGGACATAGACCTAATCAAGATAGATGTCGAAGGGATGGAATGCGAAGTCATCGAAGGAGCTACGAACACGCTGAAGCACACCAAGAAGGTCGTAGCGGAACTCCATTCAACGGAACTGAGAAAAGACTTCACAGACCTGATGAGGAATCACAGGTTCGCAGTGAAAAAAAGCATCCCTGTGGACAAGGACGTGTTCATAGTATTATATGAGAAGGTGAGCAAATGATAGGACGGATAATGAAGAACGCAGGGAAACTGCATTATTTCCTGCCATATATGGGAATCCTTGCCATACTCAAGGCAGGGGATTACTTGCGCTGGGAAATCTTCCGCCCAGAGACGGTGGACGTGGACGGGGAGCAGTTCCGCATCAGCCCAGCCGATGACGGGCTGAGCAGAGACCTGTTCCTTGACAGCGACAGAGAACCCACAGCACAGGCTCTCCTGAGATGCGTCAACCAAGGCAACACAATCATAGACCTCGGAGCCAACATGGGCTACTACACGAGGAAGCTCTCGGAAATCGTAGGCAATACAGGCAAAGTCTATGCTCTGGAGCCAGTTCAGAAGAACTACGACATCCTAGCGGAAAACACAGAACATCTGGAAAATACCACAATCATGAAGCTCGCAATCGGAGACCAGAACAAAGCATTGCCAATAGGGGTCTCGGACAAGCTCAACTGGTCAGGCTTCAACATCGAATCCAAAGAGAGCGAAATCGTCAACATGAAGACCTTGGACTCGTTCACGGAGGAGCAGGGCATCAGGCCAGACCTAATCCGAATGGACGTCGAAGGCTACGAGTACGAGATAATCAAGAACGCAAAGAACCTCATGGCAACACATTCCCCGAAGTTCATGGTGGAAGTCCACCCGCACCTGATGAAAGAGCGCACAAAGGAGTTCCTGCTCATGCTGAAGGACGCAGGATACGAACTCACAGCACTCGGCATAGACCCGTTCTGGTACCCTCATGTGGACAGCGGAACAGAGGTCAACAGCATCCTGTTCTGGCTCTGGAGGCATTTCGACGAGTCGGAAGGTTGCATTTTATTGGAGCGTGTGGGCGAAGTCACCACAGACCTGAGAATCGAAGACCTGCTGAAAGACGAGAAGATAGTCTCAGGCAAAGCCCCAGCCTTCCATGCGGTATTCGAGAAGACCAAGGAACGGCAGGATGCAGAACTCATGTCCCAGATAAAGGATGAACTGGATGTCCATCAAATCACGGATGAAAAGGAAATTGAAGTCTTGGAGAAAATCCACAAAGATATACAGAGCGGAAAGCGGAAGACAATCACCGAAGAGCAATTCCTTGAAGAAGACAAGAAAGACCTCATAGAAGCGACATTCGAATACAGGAAGCACACACCGACAGAGAAGGAAAGCACCCCAGAATACAAGGAGTACCGCAGGCAGTGGGAGGAATACCCCAAGAAGCACATAACAGCCACAGTCCCTACGCATCTCGACTTGGAGGTCACGAACAGGTGCAACCTGAAATGCATCATGTGCTTCCATTCATTAGCACCAGACAAGCTCAAGCCATTCGGGGATATGGACATTAATCTCTACAAGAAGCTCATAGATGAGTTCTCTGAGAAAGGCGGATGCTCATTGAAGCTCATGCACCGTGGCGAACCGTTATTGCATCCAGATATAGTGGAGATGGTTCGCTATGCGAAGGACAAGGGATTAATCGAAGTGATGTTCAACACCAACGCAACATTATTGTCACCTGAGATGTCCAAGAATCTAATTGAAGCTGGGCTGGACAAACTAATCTGTTCGGTGGACGGTTGCACCAAGGAGGTTTACGAAAGCGTAAGGGTGGGAGCTAATTTTGAGACCGTCCTCCAGAACATAAAAGACCTGCAAAGAATCAAGAAGGAACTCAACTCAGAGACACCGAAGCTCCGCATCCAGATGGTAGACACTCCGAAGAACCACGACCAGATTGAGGATTACATAAAGTTCTGGGGTGAATTCGCAGATGACATCGCAGTGGAGAAGATGAATGACTGGACATTCAAGGAATCTCAGGACGAAATCATGGAATGCAAGGGCTTCGACTGCCCGATGAATTACCAGCGCATGATAGTCTGGTGGGACGGCAGGGTCGTCATGTGCTGTGGCAATCTCTACGGAAAGCTGATATACGGGAACCTCACCAGCGATACCATAGAGGAGGTCTGGAACAACAACAGAATCTGGAAGACTCGGCTCTGCAATTCGACAGGAGAATCACACCGCATAAGAATCTGCTCCGAGTGCGGATTCCGCAAGACTGTCATAAACGACAGGAAGCTCGAATACAAGCTCGTCCGCACGGATGGCGAATGGAGGTACGCCTTATGACTGAAATCCTGTATCTTATTCCAGCGAGAGGAGGAAGCAAAAGAATTCCCAAGAAGAACATCAGGAAGC
>Ga0180437_10008887_pt1 | contig 12600 bp, 15 predicted proteins | sample SS_ome_4_FD_132410 | JGI IMG/M metagenome (GOLD analysis project Ga0180437, IMG submission 132410) | Hypersaline lake sediment archaeal communities from the Salton Sea, California, USA - SS_3_D_1 metaG | ecosystem: Environmental > Aquatic > Non-marine Saline and Alkaline > Hypersaline >...
AGGATTACGCTCAGGAATTCAACCGGATCACACAGCTGAGGCAGATGGGTCCTGACTGGGATGCCTGGACCGAGATATACCTGGGGCTCTCTGAATGGGACATATGGATTGACCGGTACAAGGAGAAGAATCTGGCGAAAACCCATGCTGATCAGAAGAGAGACTGCAACAGCGAGTTCAGCAAATACATCTCATCGGAGTACACATCATGGATGTCGCGGAAGGACCGCCCAACGCTGTCCCGGGACATATTCAGGAAGTACGTATTCCCCAGGCTGCTTTCGAATCGTCGCGTGGTCTTCGTCCTTCTCGACTGTATGAAGCTCGACCAGTATCTGACTATAGAGCCGCTTCTCAAGGAGAGATTCAAGATCAGAAGGGATTTCTACTGCGCCATTTTGCCGAGCGCTACCCCCTACGCGCGGAACGCGATCTTCAGCGGCCTCTTTCCTCTTGAGATGAGCAGAGAGCATCCGGATCTATGGGGCATCAGAGAGGAAGGAAGTCAGAACAAGTATGAGAGGGAGTTCTTGAAGGCTGCGATAGCCCGGGAGACGAACCGGAGGATAAAGTTTGAGTACGTAAAAGTACTGGACGCGTCTGACGCCGAAAGGCTCCGCGCCAATCTGCCGCGCCTGCTCGACAGCCAACTGCTGTGTATCGTGGTGAACTTCGTGGACATACTCACTCACTACAGGTCCGAGTCCACGGTGGTCATGGAGATGACGGCTGACCAGGACGCTCTCAGGTCATTTGCCCATACCTGGTTTGCGAGAAGTCCCATACTCGATGTACTCAACATGACCAGCAAAGAGGATGCGGACGTGATACTGACGTCCGATCACGGATCCATACAGACTGGCCGACCATGCACCATATACGGTGGGAGAGAGATCTCAAGCAATCTGAGGTACAAGTTCGGCAATTCCATAAGATGCGACGAGAAACAGGCTCTTCTCATAAAGCAGCCCGAAGAGTTCATGCTGCCGAAGGACAATCCCAACAAACGGTATTGCATAGCCAAGGAGGACTACTACTTCGTCTACCCAACTCATTACCAAAGGTATGTGAAGCAGTATAGAGGGACATTTCAGCACGGTGGAGTGTCCATGGATGAAATGATTCTGCCCGTTGCAGCCCTTACACCGCAGTAAGCGAATGACCGAGGAACTCACAATATCGCAGTCGGCTTACATAAGTCTGGGCACCAACCTGGGCGACCGGATGAAGAACCTCATGACCGCCCTGCGGGAACTCGAATCCTGTGCCGGCATCGAGCTCGAAGACGTATCATCCATATATGAGACCGACCCCGTGGGGGGTGAGGCAGGCGGTAAGTTCCTGAACGCGGCGTGCTCCGTTCGGACAGGCCTCAAACCACGTGCGCTGCTCGACCTGCTTGAGGTGATAGAGCTCAAGATGGGAAGGACCGGAAAAAGAGAGTGCAAACCACGCGTCATCGACCTGGACCTGCTTCTTCACGGTGACAGGCGGTTGCGCGAAAAGGGGCTTGTCCTGCCACACCCGAGACTGCACGAGAGGGGTTTCGTGCTCGTGCCACTATGCGAAATCGCTCCTCAGGCCGTCCATCCGGTTCTCGAGAAGAGGATATGTGATATACTGCTTGATTTGGGGGAGGTGGAGGGCGTAAGATTCTACAGCCGTTTTCCACAAAAGGAGCTCGTGCAGGGATGAAGAGGCCGCGCTTTGTAGCTGTAGAAGGCCCCATGGGCGTGGGCAAGACCGATCTGGCCAGTGCGCTGGCCCGCAAGTTCCGCGCAAAGGCGGTCCTTGAGAACTCGGCGGAGAACCCGTTTCTGACAAGCTTCTACAAGGACATGGGCGCGCACGCATTCCAGACTCAGGTCTTCTTTCTGCTCTCCCGGTATAGACAGATGCGCGAAATCGTCCAGTCTGACCTCTTCTACAGGACGGTAGTCAGTGATTATATCTTCGCCAAAGACAGGATATTCGCGTATCTTAACCTGGATGATGAGGAGCTCGCGCTCTATGAGAAGATATATCCACTATTCGAGAGCGAGATAATGCAGCCCGACCTGGTCATATACCTCCAGGCGAGCCCGGAGCGGGTTCTCGAGAGGATCAGGAAGCGGGACAGGCCATACGAGCGCCCGACTACTCTTGAATATGTAAGGGAGCTGACTGAAGCGTACAACCGGTTCTTCTTTCACTATACCAGCACCCCCCTGCTGGTGGTGAACGCGAACGCGCTCGATTTCTCCAAGGACGAGGAGGCGGTCAAGGACATCGTGAAGCAATTGGAGAAGCCCTTCTCGGGCACGAGGTACTATGTTCCTCCCGCATAAGGGGTTCGAGATCGAAAGGTGACAGTGGAACTGATTCAGGACATTGCGGAGATGCAGAAAATCACAATTGGCGCGAGGATCCGCGGGAAGTCGGTGGGTCTGGTCCCGACAATGGGATATCTCCACAAAGGTCACCTCAGTCTGGTGAGGCTGGCGAGAAGGGAGGCGGATTTCCTTGTGGTCTCCATATTCGTCAATCCGACCCAGTTCGTGGAAGGCGAGGACTATGAATCCTATCCGCGGGACGCTGAGAGAGACACTCGTCTTCTGGACAGGGAGGGTGTCGATGCGGTTTTCTCGCCCGCGGTCGAAGAGATGTACCCCAGAGACTACTCTACCTATGTGGAGGTGGAGGACTTGACCTCTGTTCTGTGCGGCCGCAGCAGGCCGGGCCATTTCAGAGGAGTGACTACTGTGGTGGCCAAACTGTTCAACGCGGTGAGGCCGCACTTCGCGGTCTTCGGGGAAAAGGACTTTCAACAGGCGATCGTCATCAGGAGAATGGTTCGTGACCTCAACATGGGTGTCCGGATCGTGCTGGGCCCCATAGTCAGAGATGAGGACGGGCTCGCTCTGAGCTCCCGGAACACCTATCTTACAGGTGCTGAGAGGGAGGAAGCGCGGGTGATCTACCGATCGCTGCTCGAGGCAAGAAGGATGGTGAGAGAGGGGAACACTGACGCTGGGGAAGTGACGAGCGCGGTGCGTGACATGATAAATGCGAAGAGAGCTGGAGCCGTGGAGTACGTCAAGGCCGTCCACCCTGAAACACTGACGGAGCTCTCAGTGATCGATCGAGAGGCCGTCATCGCGGTCGCGGCGCGGTTCGGCAGGGCGAGACTTATTGACAACATCAGGGTGGGTGAAAGGAGTTAGAGGAGATGCTGCGGATAGTGTGCAAGTCGAAGCTGCACAGGGTGAAGCTGACCGAAACCAACCTCAACTACGAAGGGTCGATCGAAATCGATGCTGATCTTCTGGGGAAGTCTGATATCCTTCCGAATGAGATAGTTCTGGTCGCCAACCTGAACACAGGTGTGAGGTTCGAGACATACGTTATGAGGGGCGAGCCCGGCACAGGCGTCGTTAGATTGAATGGCGCGGCGGCCAGACTGGGTGAGCCAGGGGACGAGCTCATAGTGATCTCCTACGGCCTGATTGACAGTGTGGATGCCCGCACCTTTGAGCCCAAGGTCGTCCTGGTAGACGAAAGGAACAAGATCATAGAGAAGAAGGGCCGCTGAGCCTGTCATACTTTTTTCCCAGGGATGGGGATGAAGAAAGAGAAGAAGGGTCCGGAAAAGGGTGCAAGGCTCGGTGCCGCGCTGGTGGTTCTCGTGGCTGTCCTGGCGCTGTTCTTCGCGGGATCCTTTGTCTACAGGATGCTCCGGGAGATACCGCGGACAGAGGACGAATCGATTCCCGCGGGAATAAGAGTTGAGGTGTTGAATGGCAGCGGCACAGACAAGCTGGCGAGGAAGGTGGCCGCAGTACTCAGGGATAAAGGGTTTGACGTGGTAAACATAGACAACGCCGAGTCAGATGATTTCTCCAAGACCATAGTGGTCGACAGGGTGAGCAATGACATGCGGTATGCTAAGCTGCTCGCAAGGAAGATAGGATGCGGTGAGGTCGTTGCCCAGCCTGACCCTTCTCTTTTCCTCGAAGTGTCTGTCATCATAGGCAGAGATTGGGCCAAGCTGTTTCCCGAGGCAGAGGCGGGGGATTGATGAAGAAGGGTGCGAGCCCGACTCTGACAGCTCAAGACATAGCGAAGGCAGCTGCCAGAGCTGCCAGGGAGAAGAAGTCCACGGGAACCTGTGTGCTCGATCTCAGAGGTCTCTCTCCGATCACGGATTAATTTGTCATCTGCAGCGTGGGGTCTGATGTGCAGGCGAGGGCCGTCGCGGATCACGTACAGAAAGAACTGTCAGACCGCGGGGTAGACGTGTGGCACGTAGAGGGCTACGAGAAGGCGAGGTGGATACTCCTCGACTACGTAGACGTGGTGATGCATGTGTTCGATGAGGAGACCAGGGATTTCTACGCACTCGACAGATTGTGGGGTGATGCGCCTCAGGTGGTTGTGAGGGCCGCACGGAAACCTTCGGGGAAATCGTGACTTCGCCGAAAGCATACATAAAGAATGTTATTGCCGGCGTGCTGGAGAAGACGGGTCTTGGGAAGCCGGAGTTGGATAAGGTGGTGGTCTCGCCGTCGCGTAACCCAAGGTGGGGAGACTACTCAACGAACTGCGGCTTCCTTATGGCGGAAGGCGGGAAGAAGACCCCGAGCGAGATATCGGCAGAGATCGCTCGAACCATAACTGCCGGTACATTCGAGAATGTAGAGGTTCAGTCCGGGTTCATCAACTTTACGATGAGCAGGGACTTCCTGTTCAGGTTCGTGGCGGAAGCTCAGGGCGCCGGTATGGGATACGGGAGAAACGAGATGGGGGGCGGCAGTTCAGTACTTGTTGAGTTTGTCAGCGCCAACCCGACCGGACCTCTAGTTGTGGCCAACGCGAGAGCTGCAGCGATAGGTGATTCGCTTGTCAGATTATTCAATCATTGCGGTTACAGAGCTGAATCCGAATTCTATGTCGATGATGCTGGACGCCAGGTGGATATGTTGGGTCTCTCGGTGGAAGCCCGGCTGAGGCAACTTCTGGGGGAGGATGCCGAGCTGCCCGTCGATGGGTACAGCGGTGACTACGTGATCGACCTGGCTCGAGATCTCGAGGGAGATGCGAAGAGTCTTCTCTCTCTCCCACCGGCGGAGAGGCTGACGAGATTCAAGGAACACGCTCTTGACAGGATGCTCAGCCGGCAGAAGGCCTCACTTGAGTTCTTCGGCGTGAATTTCGACCACTGGTCGCACGAGAGCAGCTTCAGGAGCGAAGAGGGGACGGGAAGACTTCTGAAGAATCTTGCCGACAAGGGGGATATATATGAGGAGGGCGGTGCACTGTGGTTCAGGTCCACCAGGTATGGGGATGAGAGGGACAGGGTATTGAAGAAATCGACCGGTGATCTCACGTACCTCGTCGCAGACAGCGCATACCATCGAGACAAGTTTGACAGAGAATACGATCGGATAGTGGATCTCTTCGGACCTGACCACATCGCACAGGTTCCAAGCCTGAGGGCTGTACTTACCGCTCTCGGCTATCCAGGTGATAGAATCGAGGTGCTCATAGTCCAATGGGTCACTCTGATAAGAGGCGGTGAGAAGCTGAGCATGTCCAAGCGGGGGGGCACATTCATAACGATGGATGAACTCGTCGAAGAGGTCGGAAGGGATGCCTCACGGTTCTTCTTCCTTATGAGGAAACCCTCGTCACATCTCGACTTCGACATTGACCTGGCCAAGAAGACGTCGGACGAGAATCCCGTTTACTACGTGCAGTACGCCCATGCCAGGATCTGCTCCATACTGCGTTTCGCGCAGGAAAGAGACATGACGCCTCCCCCGGCTGATGACGTCACCCCTTCCCTTCTGAAGGAGCCGGAGGAGAGAGAGCTGATGTCAAGGATAGCTTCCTTTGGAGACGTCGTAGTTGACTGTCTTGCCGACCTTTCGCCCCATAGGATCCCTTTCTATCTGCAGGACCTTGCGTCTTCCTTCCACAACTTCTACCACAAGCACCGTGTGGTGACCGACAATGAACCTCTGAGTCGGACACGTCTTTTTCTCTGCGGTGCAGTTCGGACGACGCTTGCCGCTGGTCTTCGGCTCATCGGAGTTACAGCCCCCGAAGAGATGTAAAGTAGCTTTCCGTTCGGGCGTGGCCGGCCAATCCAGCGAGCTAGCAATGGATCCCTGCTGTCGCCGGCTCGCCGTGTTGAGTGCTCTCGCTCTCGGACTCAAGGAATTTGGTTTCATCTTGACATAGCCTCATTCGTGGTATATCATGCTGGGAAAAGGGGTTAGGCGGTGCGATACAGAGAAGCGGGCGTTGACATAGACGCCGCTGACGAGGCTAAGAGAAGAATCGGAGCTATGGTCACGGAGGCCTTTGGGAGCCACCTGCCCAAAGGTTTCGGCGGCTTCGGGAGCATATTCAGGCCCCCGTTCAGTCCCATCGATGAGCCATTCCTTGTTTCCAGCGTGGACAGTGTGGGCACAAAGGTCAAGGTAGCCATAATGGCGGACAAGCATGATACAGTGGGCGCGGATATCGTGAACCACTGCGTCAACGACATACTTGTCTGCGGGGCTTCTCCCCTTTTCTTCATGGACTACATTGCGACCGGGACTCTGAACCCGGACGTCATCGAGGAGCTTGTCTCGGGGCTTGTCTGGGCCTGCAAGGAGGCCGACTGCCCCCTCATCGGTGGCGAGACCGCTGAAATGCCAGGCATCTACTCCGGCGGGGATTACGACCTTGTCGGTTTCATTGTGGGGGTCGTTCGACGTAAGGATCTCATCGACGGCAGCGCCGTCGAGGCTGGTGACTGCATCATCGGTCTCGGTTCCAGCGGACTTCACACCAACGGATATTCTCTCGTCAGGAAGGTTTTCTTTGAGAAGTGCAGCTTTTCAGTCAACACCCGATTGAGCGGCCTGGATTCGACTCTGGGGGAACTGCTGCTGACCGTGCACGAGTCCTATCTAAAGCCAGTGAACAGAGTGAGAGAGAGCTACAGAATCAAGGCGCTTTCACACATTACGGGCGGAGGCTTCTTTGGAAATCTCCCGAGAGCCTTTCCAGACAGTTTTGATGCGGTGGTTGATACGGGCACCTGGCCGATTCCCCCCATCTTCAGGATCATTCAGGAGAAAGGGGGCGTGCCGAGGGATGAGATGTACCGCACGTTCAACATGGGTGTGGGCATGGCCATGATAGTCTCAAAGGCAGAGTCCCTCGGTGTCCTCGCAAAACTGGAGAGCATAGGGACCGGAGCGTGGATCATAGGGCACATGGTCAGCGGAAGTGGAAGAGTGAGACTGGAAAAGGGTTAGATGGCTAAAGAGAGTCGCGCGGACTTGATCAAGAGGGTCACAGACATTGCGGAAGAGGACGGCAGGTACAGCGTCGACTGTTTCCTCTTTGTCTTCGAGGCCTTGAACTACGCCCAGGCCAAGTTCGGCAAGAAGCGTCACGTGACAGGCAAGGAACTCCTGGAGGCTCTGAAGGAACTCGCTCTGGAAAGATTCGGTCCGATGTCGATGACCGTCTTCGAACACTGGGGAGCAAGAACTACGGATGACTTCGGTGAGATAGTCTTCCTCCTTGTGGAAAACGGACTCCTGGGCAAGACGAGCAGTGACAGCAAGGAAGACTTCCGCCAGGTCTTCGACTTCGAAGAAGTATTCATTAAGGACTACAAGTACGGGTCTAAGGTTTAGGAATGGTCGACTACTCGGAGATACTTAAGGAGGATTTCAAGCTGGGTGTACTCAGGAGTATGGTTGACGAGGTCTCGGGCAGAATAATCGATGGCGAGCTCAGCAAAGAAGATGCGGAAGAGCAGATAGCGAGAGTCAGGCGAAAGGCGGAGATGTTGATCCCGGACATGATGGAAACATATGATCTGATATACGCAAGCAGGTTCAGGCGGCTCGTGGAGCAGTTTATCCTTGAGAGAGAGACCAAGTCTTATCACATTGACGACTGACTTCGGTTATTGCCAGGGACATGTCGGGGTAATGAAGGGAGTCATGTTTTCCATAAATCCGGAAGCGCGGTTCATAGACATCTCAAATGAGGTACCTGCTCACGATGTCTTTCATGGGGCGTTTGTGCTCGGTACGGCCTTCAGGTTCTTCCCTCGAGACACCGTCCATCTGGCAGTCGTTGACCCGGGGGTAGGGAGTGCGAGGAGATCAATTGCCGTGCGTACGGGGAGACACGCTTTCGTAGGCCCTGACAACGGCCTCTTCACGTTCGTCTACAGGGAGGGCGACTACAGGGCATGGAAGATAAGTGAGGCCAAGTATACGCTCGGTGGTTATTCGACCACGTTTGACGGAAGAGACATCTATGCCCCCGTCGCGGCGTATCTCTCGCTAGGCGTTTCAATCGAGGAGGTTGGCCCCGAGATCGAGGATCCTGTTTCTCTCCCTGTGCCCGAGGCCGTGTACGGGAATGGGACGCTGAAGGGAGAGGTCATCCACGTGGATCAGTTCGGGAACCTGATCACCAATATCGAGATGGAACGATCCTATGAGCAGCTGCGCTCCGGTCGCGTGGTGACGACGATATCCGGCGCGGAGATCCGGGGTCCGGTCGGATCTTACTCAGAAGGCCCTGCCGGCGAAGCTTTCTGCCTGTGGGGCAGCCACGGTTTCCTCGAGGTCGCGGTGAATAGTGGTAAAGCGTCTGACCTGCTGCCGGATGCAAGGAGGGGGTCGGAAATACTCATGCGGTACGACTCGTAGTCGGCACCGGAGTAAGAAGCTCTACTCAACGGAGGCACAGATGGCAAGGGACTGGTTCGATATGATGAAGAGAAGGCAAGAAGACCTCGAATCGATTTTCGATGATTTCTTCTTGTTCAAGAGTCCCATTGCTCTGAAGCCTGAGGCTGCTTGGAGGCCTGCGGTTGACGTGTACCAGACTATTGACAACGTTGTGGTATGTATTGAGATCGCCGGCGTCCCCAAGGAGTCAGTCGAGATCTCGGTACAGGGGGATGTGCTCAATGTCTCGGGGCTCCGCAAGGAGGCCGTCGCAGGGAGCGAGAAGAGAAGTTACTACAAGATGGAGATAATCTTCGGGCCGTTCGAGCGGAGGATTCACCTCCCGTGCCATTGCGACGCCGGCAAGGCGTCCGTCCAGCAGCATTCCGGGCTTGTAAGAATTGTTCTTCCAAAACTCAAGATTGCCCCAACAGAAACCACGGAGATTGAGATAGAATGAGCGAGAGAGAGACTCAACTACTGGAGAACATCGAGCAAGAGGGTGAAGTAACCATACCGCCCGAACTGCCAATCCTTCCGATCAAGACAGGGGTCGTCTTTCCATTCATGATCGTGCCGCTCATTGTCTCTGACAAGCAGCTGATAAAGCTAATAGATGATTCTCTTACGTCTGACAAGCTTGTCGGGGTGGTCACGCAGAAGAACCCTGATGTAGAGATCCCTGGCACCGATGATCTGCATAACTTCGGAACAGCTTCGCTCATAGTCAAGATGCTCAGGTTCCCTGACGGGAGCCTGAGGATTCTCGTTCAGGGAGTAGCGAGGGTTCGGCTGACCCGCTTCAGTCAGATGGACCCCTACATGAAGGCAAGAGTGGACGTGATAAGGGAATCGGTGGACAAGTCTCTTGAGCAGGAGGCGCTTGTCAGGAACGCAATAAACCTCTTCCAGAAAGTGGTAAGTATGGCCTTCTACCTGCCCGATGAGCTTCAGGCGGTCGTTCTGAACATACAGGATGAGAGCAAACTCGCCGATTTCATAGCCTCAAACGTCAACTTCGAGGTGAAGGACAAGGAGTCCATTCTGGAGGCTGTCAGTTTGAGTTCTCGTTACAAACTGCTCATATCACTCCTTTCCAAGGAGGTGAACGTTCTCGAGCTCGGAGCCAAGATCCGGTCACAGGTCAAGACCGAACTCGACAAGGATCAGAGAGAGTACTATCTGAGGGAGCAGCTCAAGGCGATACAGAAGGAGCTGGGCGAAGAAGACGAGAGGGCGGTTGAGAAGAGGGAGATCACCGAGAAGATAAAGGCCGCCAATATGCCCGAGGAGGTTGAGGAAGTAGCGTTTGCCGAGCTGGATCGACTTTCTCGAATGTCGCTCGCGGCAGCAGAGTACACCGTTTCGAGAACGTACATCGACTGGCTGGTTACCTTGCCCTGGTCCATTGAAACTGAGGATAACCTGAAGATAAAGAGTGCCGAGAGGATACTGGATGAAGACCACTATGACCTGCAGGACGTGAAGGAGCGGATCGTCGAGTACCTGGCGGTGAGGAGACTGAAGGATGACACAAAGGGTCCCATCCTGTGTTTCATTGGCCCGCCGGGTGTGGGAAAGACGTCCCTGGGGAGATCGATAGCCCGCGCTCTGGGCAGGAAGTTCGTGAGGCTGTCACTGGGCGGGGTGAGGGATGAAGCCGAGATCAGGGGACACAGGCGGACGTACGTGGGGGCGCTCCCCGGACGTATCATCCAGGGAGTACGGAAAGCGGGCAGCAACAACCCTGTCTTCATGCTGGACGAAGTGGACAAGATCGGGGCCGACTTCAGAGGTGATCCGGCAGCCGCGCTTCTCGAGGTTCTCGATCCAGAGCAGAATTACTCGTTCAGCGACCACTACCTCGAGGTTCCCTACGATCTGAGCAAGGTGATGTTCATTACAACAGCCAACATCGCGGACACCATACCTCCGGCTCTCCGGGACAGGATGGAGATGCTCGAGCTTCCCGGCTATACACTGGAGGAGAAGGTCTTGATCGCCCAGAAGTTCCTTATACCCAGGCAGATTGATGAGAATGGACTCAAGCCCGAACAGATCTCTTTTGCCAACGACGCGGTGAGGATCCTCGTTCACGAGTACACGAGGGAAGCCGGGGTGAGAAACCTCGAGAGGGAGATAGCGTCCATCTGCAGGAAGGTTGCGAGAAAGGTCGCTGCAGGCGACCGGAAGAAGGTTTCAGTAACGCGAGGAGCCGTGGCTGAGCTCCTCGGGCCGCGGAAATACTACTTGGAGGTCGCTGCCAGGACGGGTGTCGTGGGCGTGGCGACCGGTCTCGCCTGGACCCCAAGCGGAGGAGAGATACTGTTTGTCGAAGCGACCAAGATGAAGGGCAGGAAATCGCTGACGCTTACGGGACACCTGGGTGATGTCATGAAGGAATCCGCTCAGGCCGCTCTGTCGTACGTCAGGTCCAAAGCGAAGGAGCTCGGGATCGACGAGGATTTCTTCGAACACTATGATATACACGTGCACGTGCCGGCCGGTTCCATCCCGAAAGATGGACCATCCGCCGGGGTCGCGATGGCAGTATCTCTGGCGAGTCTCCTGACGAACAGGAAGGTGAAGCCTTCTGTCGCGATGACAGGCGAGATCACCCTGAGCGGTCGCGTGCTCCCGGTAGGCGGCATCAAAGAGAAGATGCTCGCAGCGAAGAGATCCGGGATTCGGCAGATAATCCTCCCTGACAAGAACGAGAACGACCTTCTCGAGATCCCGGCCAAGGTGAAGAAGGGCCTGAAATTCCGCTTCGTGGACAGAATCGACAGTGCCATTGAGATGGCGATCAAGGGAAAGAAAGGATAGACAGTTGTGTTTAGTGGTTCGATAGTCGCTCTCGTCACCCCCTTCAAGGATGGATCACTCGACGAGGAGGGGTTGGGAAGGAACATACGCTTCCAGATGGAGAACGGCACGTCAGCTCTGGTGCCTTGCGGCACGACGGGGGAGAGCCCCACGCTCGATATTCAGGAATGGGTGAGAGTGGTCTCAATAGCTGTTGAGGAGGCTGGAGGCCGGGTTCCCGTCATCGCGGGCACGGGCACGAATTCGACCAAGCAGAGCGTAGAGAGAACCAGGATGGCCGGGGAGCTCGGCGCTGCGGCCGCTCTCGTGGTCACCCCCTACTATAACAAACCCACACAAGAGGGGCTCTACCGCCACTACAGGCAAGTGGCGGAGGACGGGGGACTTCCCGTCGTTCTCTACAATGTTCCGGGCAGGACTGGGGTGAATCTCGAGCCTGACACCGTCTACAGGCTTTCCCGCATTGGGGGGGTTGTAGCAGTCAAGGAAGCAAGCGGCAATCTCACTCAGGCCTCGGAAATAGTCCGCCGGTGTGGGGACGGGTTCACTCTTCTTTCAGGTGACGACGCCCTCACGCTCCCGCTTCTTTCGGTGGGTGCGAGTGGGGTGATATCTGTGGCTGCCAACATCGTCCCGGCCGACGTGGCTGACATGGTATCTCACTTCACATCAGGCCGCCTGGATGAGGCGAGGAAACTGCATCATAGACTCGCTCCTATCTTTAAAGCACTCTTTCTGGAGACCAATCCGATCCCTGTCAAGGCAGCTATGAGCGCGCTCGGGATGCCCGCTGGCAAGCCGAGACTGCCCCTGACCGAACTGGCGCAGAGCAATGAAGATTCTCTCAAAGCGGCCCTTGTCGACTACGGCTTGGAACCGGAAGGATCTTGTCCAGAGTGAACAGCTGATCTCTTATACACTGTCAAATGGAGTTGCTGACGAATGAGAAGAAGTGGCTTAAAGGTAGCGGTCTGTGGCGCGGCGGGGAAGATGGGGTCGGAGGTCGTGGAGTTCTTTCAGAGTTCAGGTGACGTAGTCGTCA
>Ga0180437_10008889_pt1 | contig 12598 bp, 7 predicted proteins | sample SS_ome_4_FD_132410 | JGI IMG/M metagenome (GOLD analysis project Ga0180437, IMG submission 132410) | Hypersaline lake sediment archaeal communities from the Salton Sea, California, USA - SS_3_D_1 metaG | ecosystem: Environmental > Aquatic > Non-marine Saline and Alkaline > Hypersaline > Sediment...
CAGTTGGTTGTTATAGAAACATACTACAAGAAAATAATGAATTAGAAAATTTTACATCGTTAAGATAATTATAAGGTAATGGCAGAAGGTTTAGTAAATGAGAGTATAAAGGAAAGATTTGGGTGTATGGACCCATCGGCGACTAACTATGACCCGTTAGCAACTTCACCTTGTGCAGGATGTTGTACTTATCAGCAGAGTGTGGTTGGTTGCATGGACCCAATAGCAACAAATTATAATCCTAGTGCAACAGTTGCTTGTGATGGGTGTTGTGATTACGGTGAGCCCTTAGCACCCTCAACATTAGAACCTGAAACAACATTTAATCCAGGTGGATTCACACCTGATTCAGGCACCAATGAAGGTTTAACACCCGATGACGGACCTGAAGAACCTATAGACCCGTGTCAAGGTTTAGTATTACAAATAACGATTGATGGTATAGTACAAGACGGTAACGGTAATCCAATACCTGAATCATGTTGTACATCTAAAGTTGTTGGTGGTACCGTATATTGGGACAATACGACTAGTAAAACAGGTGTTTGTAGGGCTTTTAGACCTGTAGAAGAAGATGCTCCCCCACAAGGTTTGTGTGAGGCAGCTGAAGCTGGTCAAATATTAGATATAACCAATAGAGTAACTTGTGTAGATTGTGATAATTTCACTTGGTGGAATAATTTATATATCTCTACACATGGTAGTAGTTTACAAGAGACTAACCAACCTTTGTGGGATTACCTTGTTGAGGTACTTAATTCCAATGAACCAGCGGGTTCCCCTGGTGGTAGTTTTTATGTTGATAATTTAACGGGTGATATTGTATCATCTCAGGGGTGTTGTGATTTATTAGCACCTGAATCAACGTTTATTAATACTACTGATGAGAATAATAATCAAATAGAAGTATGTCTGTGTGAGTTAATCCCACAAGAGATTCCATTAAGTTGTAAATGTATAACAACCGTAGAGGAGTTCGTACAGATTGCTTCCACAAAAGCGGGTGAAATAGCGATTTTAAATACCGACACATTAGTTGGTATTGGCCTCTCTTTAGATGACGCTAATTACATCATAACTAACTTATATAGTAATGATTTTGATGAAGTTGAGGCAAGAACCCTATTATCTAATGCATTATATGTTAGTGGTGGATTTTACTTATGTTTTGAAACCGACCTAATACAACAAATAACATTAATCAATAAACCTGTTGCGGTTGATGAGACCAAGTGTTCTGAATTCAAAGGTAGTCATTGGACGGGTTCAGTTTGTTTATGTAATCATGTACCTGATTGTGAATTAACAATTACGGATGTAAAAGTTAGTTTAGAACAGGATGGGTTAGGTAATAGTATTGAAGTAGTAACATTTAATGGTGTATCAATAGATGAAGATTGTTGTAACGCCATATCAAACGATAATGGCTTCGGATGGGTTTACGAATTAGGTGTTGATGGTGTCTCTAGATGTTATCATAAACCACCTGCTGAATGTAACCCTATACAGTTTCAGTTAAATGAAACACCTATTGAGGCCGAATGTCCTACACCAATAGAGATTACAGCTTGGTTAAATTTTGGTAGACCTGAAGACCCATGTCAGCCATACCCACCTGAGGATGATGATGTAATAGTAATACCAGGTGATGATGACCCATGTATATTAGAATTTGATGAGAACAATAATATAGTTGAGGCTACAGATGTTCATGTAAAGAGAACACAAGCACCATTAATGGAGTCATTGCCAGGATTTGATGAAAGTCAAACAGGAGAGACCCCACCAAACGGTGAAATCCCTGAACAAACAACAACACCAGCAAACCCGACAGAACCATGTTGTTATAATCAAAATATCCCTATAAGGGCTAGATTAATAGTTGTAACGGAAACAGAAGAAATTCAGACACCAATAGTTGAATATAATTCAGGTATAGATGGATTCGACACTTGGGTACAATTATCTACGGAACTAATACCATCAGATACTTTAGGTACATTCGATGTTAAACTTGAATTCTACCAAGGGTTAAACTGTTGTTGTACATATGACATTTATTTAGATGGGTTGAAAGTTTCTTGTAGAGAGGAAGTTGTTATAGAGGAAACTCTTGTCGATGATTGTCCCGGCTTCGATATCCAACACGTAATAGATAATAAAAAGTCTTGGGTTTATAATCCAGGTAAACCAGGGTATTCAGATATACCTGAAGATAGTATTGTCGTTGATAACGGTGATATAGGTTTAATACAAGGTCATGGTACTATTAATAGAACCTTTGCACCAAGTGAAGACGCTGAGTTACCGTGGAGATATACCGATTATTTTAACCAATCATCAGTATTAGAGAGACATAGTAACTTAGTAATCAATAGTAAAGAATTATTCTTAACATTTGATATGTGTGGGGTTGGTAAAGCTTGTCCTGATGGATATAGTATTAGTGGAAACACTGAATTATGTTGTAAGGAGAGTCCTTATGATACAATTGAGTACACGATATTAGCTACCTGTAAAGAGTGTGGTGAATGTACCTTAGATGTGACATATACTGATACTTGGGGTGAAGAAATAGTTATCACTGTAAACAAAGATGAATCAGTTACAGTTTGTGCTGTAGCCGAATCTGTGGTACCAGAAAAACCTGGTGACGGTATCTGTGACGATATCACAATTAAAAAGGGTGATGATTGTGAAAAAGAAATTATTTGTACAGAACCACTAAATGATTGTAAAAAGAATTTATCTCTACTACACCTAGAGAGTTATAAAAAGGTCTTCCAAAGTTTTTGGGTACAATTCGTTGAACAATTTGTACCAGCAACAACAATATTTGTATCAGGTGAAAAATGGTGTAATAGACCTGAAGATATTTGTACAATATATGAAGAATGTGATTTCGATTTTGAGTTTGTCGAAGGAGAAGTGACCTCAACACCTAATGAAGGTGGGTTTGACTTTTTACCAACACCTGACCCCGATGGTTCAAAATCATTTGACCCTGAAACTAATGACCCAACAGAGGGACAACCAGTAGAGCCAGGTCCATTACAGACAACTGAAGGTGGAGAACCTATCGATACACCTAATCTTAAAATTAGACCACTCGATGGTGACTTAGGGTTGAATTCTGAGGAACCTGTTAGTATACCTAATGAAGAGGAACAACAACAAAACGCGACAGAATATTATGATAACTTGAATAGCCAACCAACAGAAACAATAATAGAGTAATGGGATTTTTATGTAAAAATAAAGGTAACCAAACACAGGTTTCCATAAAAGATATTAACGACAAAGAACTAAAGAGGGATTTAGGTCTTAGTAACATATACAACGTTAATACAACAACAAACTTTTGTTTCGAAGGGTTTGATGGACCTATGTTTAATATGAGTGGAGCAACCAAACCTATGACAGGGTTAACCGTAGGGTGCACTGGTACACCAACTACTTGTAGTAACGTTTATAATTTAACAGAGATTGATGATTTCACATTAACTTTTAATTTATCGGGTTCAACAGACTACACAGGATATACAGGTTCATTTTGTTATAAGATGTTTGGTAGAGGGTCTTACTTAATTAGTGACCCACTAAATTTAGAACCACCTAGATTCTTAAATTCGGTGGAACCAATAAGAGAACAATGTTATGCCTTTTCGGGTATAACAGGTAATACCATTGTTGAAAACATACCAATATCATCATTCCCCGTTAGTGATAATGATGTGATGATTAGAACCTATTATGAGTTCGAATCTAAAGAATGTAATCCTGACCAAATTTATAATACATGGAATAATGTTACACAGATAAACGAATTTAATTTTGAGGCCGATTGGTACTTTATTACCACTGTTAGTCCTTCAACACCTGAGTTGGTTAGGAACCCTATAGACCCATTAGAACAGGTCTCATTGGTACAACAACCATTTAACCCTGATGGTATTGCAACATCAATCCCATTGAGGTCCAACCCAATAGGTGGAGACGTTATGTTCTTTATTAATGGTATTCTTTTAACTAAAGGTGTTGATTGGGTATTAGAGTATGAAAACTACCCTAGAACACCACCTGTAGCTAGATTACTAAGAGGTAATATGGGTACAAAGGATGTTGTTAAGTTAGTTTATTTGATTGGTCCTAGTGCTGAAAAACAGATAAATGGTCAACAAAGAAACGATTTGTTTAAGATAGACCAATTTGAGGTTACAGGTATTACCACAGATGTTACAGCATCAACAGTTAACATTGTCAACGTAAACACTACAGTAACACCTAATACACAGGAGATTTATTTAACTAGAGAATATAATGAGATTGATAACATAAATGTATTTGTTAATGGTGTGTCACTGATTGAAGGTGTAGAATTCTTCAGAAGTAGGAGTAGTCAGAATAGATTAATACTAAACCCGTATCACACATCTATCAAAAAAGGTGATATAATAGCCATATGGTATTTCCAAGAAAGAGATGTTTATGGTGGTGATTTAGGGACATTAGAGACTGATTCCGCCACAATAAGGTGGATAATACCGACAACATTAACACAACCAGCTATTAATAACGCTCAATTCATTGTACAAGTTAAAGAACAGGATGACGATTGGGACACACTATACAGTAGTGATGTCGTAGAGTATATTAGTGATTCTGTGAACTACAATTTCGTAATTGAGAACTTAGATTTAAGAAAGAGATATAATTATCGTATTGTTTTTGAGAAAACTTATGTTTCACAACTAAACAATGACGTTATAACACGAACATATAGTATCGATGGTAAATTTGATACCATGGATGATAGTTTAGCCTTTAGTTATTAATGAGTACAAATAAATCAATTAGGATTAGAACAACACCTGGTGGTGGTGATAAATTCGTCACACTTAAGGTTGAACAAGAGTTCGATTTCTTGGAGATTCTTAGTTTAAAGATTTCACAAGAAGACTTGTATAGGAGTTTTTGTGCTGATTATGGTGTAGTAGTTGGTAGAGTTATTGCTAACAGAGGTTTCGGATTACCTAATTCAAAAGTATCAGTCTTTATCCCAATAACAGATGAGGATGAGAAAAATGATTTAATTAGGGATTTATACCCGTATAAAACACCAGCTGATAAAGATAATAGTGGTATTAGATATAACCTACTAATGAGTAAAGCGACATGTGCTCTCAATCAAGCAGTAGGTACTTTCCCAACCAAAGAGGAGGTTTTAAATAATGAGGTTGTATTAGAAATATTTGATAAGTATTACAAATACACAACTAAAACTAACTCAGCAGGTGATTATATGATATTTGGTGTACCGACAGGGTCAAGAACAATCCATATGGATGTTGACCTTAGTGATGTTGGTATCGCTAGTGTTAGACCATACGATTTAATTGAAGATGGTGCACCTGAAAACCTGTTTGAAAGTAAGGCGGAATTCAAGAAATCACCAAATTTAGATAGTTTACCACAGATTAAAAGTGGTAATAAGGGTGTCGATGTAATCCCTTTTTGGGGTGACCCCGAAAGTTGTCAAATCGGTATCACAAGAGTAGATTTCGATACCCAATTCACAATTAAACCAAACGCTTTCTTCGTTGGTTCTATATTCTCCGATACAGGTAAAAACTCGATTAACAAAGGTTGTAATCCTAAGAACACGATGGGTGAACAGGATGAACTCAGGACTGGACCTGGACGTATCGAAATGATTAGGGCCACTAAAATTAATCCAAACGATTGGGTATATAACAAAGAAATAGTACCAACAGAATTAGAAGACTTCACCATTGAGGGTGGGGATTTAATTGATGACGATGGTGTATTCTCCTTTCCTGTACCAATGAATATTGGTCACGTTGTTACAGATGAGTTCGGTAACTTAGTACCTTCGGCTGACCCTGAGATAGGGATTGCTACTAAAGGTATGTATAGGTTTAAGATGAATTTTAGTGAACCACCTGAAAACCGTAAAAGAAGGACGGCTAGTATGTTATTCCCTTCACTATCTTATTACCACGGTGGGTCTAAAGGTTATTCAAGTACAGGTAACGTTGCTGATATTGGTGGTACCGAAGACCAAAGGTTTACAGATGTTGTAGACGATTATAAAGATATTGATAAAGATTTCCATTTATTCGAATGGAAACAGATTTACACCATAGCCCATTTTATAAAGAAATTTAAGAAAGGTACAAATAGATTTAGTTTCTTAGGCATCAAGAATGCCGATGTTAGTGGAGAAACCAATCTATTCCCTTACAATACAGCTGTATATAAATTCGATATATTATTCGTAATAATGCAGTTCATGATACAGATTGCCGCGTTTTTCATTAAAGCGATGGTAATCATATCAATCTTAACAATAACAATAAACTTTGCAGGTAGATTCACCTTGTTTGGTGGAACGATTTGGAATTTCTGTTCGTATTTGAACATCAGACCATTTGCGTGGTTAGCTAACTTATTTCCAAAACTCGTAGACCAAGACCCAACATGTCCAGCGTATCAACCACCTAGTACATCTGAGGATAGAGGATTCGTTTTACCGTGTGAAGATAACAATTACTGTATAAACATGTCAGACCCTTGTCCAGGTGCTAATATTGGTTGTGGTATACCACTGCCTTCAGGTGTATTTGAGGGTGATGACGGATGTTGTGGATGTTTAACCAAGATCCCGATCAATGTGGGGTTGATACAGAACAATTGTGCTGGTACCGATAATCCACTAGATTGTGAAGATAATTCATCATGTACTTGTAAGGTTAAATTCATTTGTATTGGTGCCGCAGTGTTTGTCGCGGATGAAAATACTTGTGACGCTATAGACCAAATAGAGAAGTGGAAGTGTTGTGTTATCTACAATTTAGCTGAGAACCGTAATGTGATTAGAAGGTCATTCTTCGACGCGTGGGTTCTAGGTACTTCTTACCTATTCCAATTCAAATACAAACGTAGAGCGAAGAATAATGGTGAGATAAAAGAGAAGTTTTGTGGACCAGGTAGTGACCACCTTAGAGGTAACAATTACCATAAAAATGAGTGTTGTGCACACGACTTCAGAACATCTAGTAGTGAATGTGCTCAGGCTAACAAATGTTGTGATAGGTGTATCGTTAGAGGACCTAATGAGACTAGACTTAGACCATGGGATAATATTGAAGCGTATCACGAAGTTTGGCATAACAATACAGTGAGGAATGATTGTAACGGACAACCTTGTGGTAATGGAGCAACAGATATAGATGATATGATATACTGTAACGCTTACGCATCAACTAAGATTGTTAGTTTAGGTAGAATGGAGATGTGTGAAGACACTGTTAATGAGATTGAGAAGTGTATAGATGCTCTTGATTGTGCGATTAACGTGTACCAACAAAACCCATCATTCTATACAGGTACTTTCTACGAAGAGGGTTGGGACCCTAATTTTTGGGTTAGTGGGATGCAACCAACAAGTTATCAAGACCCAAGAGAAGTATTCCTATTCCTTATGGATATCGTTGATTGTAAGGTTAAGAAACTATTCAACAATCAAGGTAGTGGATGTCATGAAAAAGAATTAGAGGATTCATCAGGTAAAGAATTCTATAAGATAATTAAAGAGGTTTCTAAGATACATACAGAAATCGTATTACAAGAGGATAGTAGTGGTAACGATGAGTTTTGGCCACCTACAGGTGTTGATTTAATTACAGGTGAAGGTTCAGGGTTCTTGTTCGATGTTAAGTACGGACAAAGATTTAACCCTTGTGTAGATAATAACAACTGTCTACCACCACCAGCACCATGGGCACCAAGTAGTGTGTTCTTAGCAACACTAGTAACCGACAGTCAACCAATATGGTATGGATTCGGTTCAAACTATAATCCTAATAAAAACATACCTTACTATTACTTTGGTATTAACCCAGGTAAAACAGCAATAGAAAAGTTGAGAAAAGAATATTTTGTTGAACAAGGTTAAAATAGAAGATAACAATATTTATATAAAAACACAAAAACGTGAGTTATATTGATAAAAATGGTACAGTCGTCATAAGTGCACGACTAACGGATATGGGTAGACAACTGTTGTCAACAGGTTTACTAACTTTTGATACTTTCAGATTGGGTGATTCTGAGATAGATTATTCTACTCTAGGAAGTACCTATGACATCACTCTTAATAACGTATTAAGAGCCAAATCTTGTAACCCAAGGGTAAAGACACCTTTGTATCCAACGTCCACAAGTACATCACCTGACGTTACGATACCAACCCTTTCACCTGTTATCTTACAAACAATTGTTGACGCTCCTGAGTTAGGATTCTTCTACAGTGGTATGACATCAGGGTTCACGGGAATCTATACGGCTAAAACTAGTACTGATTATACTTATCAGGCTGACACAATTATTAATCTTAGTAGTTTGTCAGGTGGTACATCAGTTAACGTTAATCAGGCAACAACATACGGTTCTAATACATACGAACCTAAGGTTGGTGATTTGATGTTAGTTAAAATGAGTAACGACGAGTTAACAACAACACTGAGTCAAGATGTTGTAGAAACTGTACCGTATCTATGGTATAAAGTACAAGGAACAACAGGTACTCTATCAGCTGATACATTACAAGTAACATTAGATAGAGATTTCGCTTATTTCCCTGGCTATGCAGGTGGTAACTATTGTTGGGCTTCATTCTTCCCTAGTGGAAACCCATTCACTGAAGGTGGATTATATAGTGCGGGAACAGTATGGAATATGAACAATGTTTGGTCAGACAATATTGCAGGTGTGGTACCTGGACTTTATGAAGGGTTCGAATCTTATGGTTCCGAAAACTTTATCGGTTCAAAAGAATATTATGGATATACTTCAGAGATACAAGACTTATCAGGAGCAACTTACTGTGATTGGTACAACTCAATCGGCATCATCCATTATTCAAACGTACAATCTTGTGATAATCAAACAGAAACGGTTATTGGACAGAAGTTCTACGTAGATATGGATAGTGATAACTACCCATCATTGAAAATTCCTACACTGATGTGGCATAGAGAAGCTACAGGTACAGGAGCTACTATAGGACATGAATTCGTTGCTAGTGGAGATACTAGATATGTAACACTAGACGGGGTAAATACTGACATAGAATATTACACAATGGTGGATGAGACAGGTTACCATATTGGTAGAGTCTTCCCACAACTACATACATTTACGATTGACAACCAAGAGTTAGTCGCAGCATTATCATACAAGTCTAATAGAAGTTGGACCCTACCAACAATGGAATGGGATACTTCAAGTAGTACAGACGGTGTGATTGATGGGACACAAAATCTTTACGTAACATATATGTTAGCATCCAATACAGGATATACAACAGGGTTACATTGTCAGGATATCCTTTGTATTAACTTCATTGAAGAAGATTGTCCTCCAACACTTAAGAAAGCTGTAGACCTTAATCTACCAGCAGGTCAATTACCATTTATGAGTGTGACAGGAGGTACAGGATGGTACGCTGACGAACTTTACATCTTAGCACAAAGAACGGCATTGGATGTTAACCCTTCACCTGAGAATTGGGTGATGATGAATTACACAGCTAATATTGATGGTCATACTGTTGGTGATAGAATAGACCCTATCAACCTAGAGAACACGGTATTCAATATTACTAACGCTGATTATATAAGTGGTACAACATATAACCTACATGATTGGATTAACATCCCTGAAGTATCTGAAACAAGTTTGTTACAGTTCGGTGATGAAAGTTTATACTATGGTAATGTGTGTACTAAAGGTGTAACAACTAAATATAGAACGAAATTTAACTTCACTATATCACCAGTACAATTCAACACCTCAATAAACCCAACGTTCGATGGTAGTGGACAAAACGTTCACATTTCTGAGGTTGGTATTTATAGTGGTAGTGAGTTAGTCGCTATAGGTAAGATGAATCTACCAATAGAGAAGACACCTGGGACAACAGTGATAATAGAAATGGCATTTGATTTGTAATGGGATTTATCAACGTTAATAGTAATGAATTTGAAATTATTTTTACTGAAGAAGGACTTAACGCTATGATATCAAAAGGTTTGATATCGGAAGTTGTATCGGTTGGTCTTTGGGATGATAATATCATATATACACTTGAGACAGAGAAACAACCCGTGCCAGACATAACAGGTAGTAGAAATAACTATACGACAATAAAACTTAATTTAAGAAATCCATTAAGAAATGGCTAATTTTACAACTTACATAACAGAACACGGTTGGAACACTTTGTTATCCAAAGGATTCTTAAAAGGTGTAACATCTTTTAAGGTGGGTGATGAAACTCTGATTTATGGCATCGATGATGGTGTAAACAGTCCAGCTTATTACAACCTTCCAATAGTAGGTAATAGAGAAGGTTCTACATTAATACCTACATGTCAGTTATCTAAGAGGAAACCTATTCCTGTGGAACCTCTTACAGATAGTGAAATAATAGGTATGGATAAAAGGGTTAAAATGGCCTTTGTTAGTGAAGATTGTAACGTACCGTTCGAGAAGAATAACGTTACTGTCACTGTTAACCTAGAAAAATGGATTGACGATTTACTAGCACTTAAGAGTACTGATTATGTTAAGACAGCTTCAGGTGCTAAAATTAATTTTTGGGATTATATCGTAGGATACCTACAAGAATACGATTTAACGACAACAACATGGAAAGATAAAGAGAGATACACTTCTAACCTTGATATTAGATACGTTCTTAAGTCAAAAGAAGATTACGATAAGTACAGCATCATAAACCCTAAGTATATGATGTTAGATAACACTAGTAGAAAATCATTTGTTAACGCTCAATCAAAAGTTAGATTCGGTTCTAATATGTTATTAGGGTTTAATACAAAAATGATTGACGGTATCAATGTATATGGTACTTCTTCAGTGTTAGGTCTTTACCCTGATAAATGGGGTTACTTAGTTGACGGAAACTTCATCAACGCTGGAGATTTCGAAGAACAAGTTAAACAAACAGGTTTAGATGTATATAAAACAGTTTACCCAGCTGTAGTAGTTGATGGTGTTAACTATTGGTTAAAAGATGATACTGATTATAGGTCAGTAGATGGTATCGGTTACTATGTGTGGGGTTATAAAGATAAAGAGGGTAATCCTGTGATTAATGGTCTTACCGATAAACTAAAATTGTTTATGAAGGCTAACGCTACAGAGATTGAAACTAGTGTTTATCAATACACATTAGAATTCAAATCTGAGTTATTAAGTAACACAGAGTTTAATCAGGCTTACCAAAATAAGAATATTGGTGGTAATTTAACATTTGTACTTAAGTACAATGAGAATACCATTAGTTCAGAATTATACACAATAGAATAATGGCAACAACAGTAGTAAAAGGTGGTTACGTCAATTATGGTGATGAATCTACATTCGTTAACAAAATTGTGGACAATATCGACGGTAGCAATCTATCACCAATAGATAACCTAATTTCACCAGTATACAAAGAATTCATCTTTAAGAACGATAATGTTAAATCGAAGATTAAAGTGGATTTCATAAATGTAGATAACTTATGGCATTTCCCAAATCTGACCATAAAGAGTATTAGTAATATAAACAAGTAAAATGGCAACTTTTTTACAGAACCTTGACGATTCAAGTAAACAAATAAAGAATGTTGTAGATATGTCTACAGTGTTTACTATGGCTTATGGGTCAGAATTAACTTTCTCAAAGATTGATTCTATTAATGATGCCTCATACAACACAAAGGGTATCAATAGTTTGTGGTCATTGTTTAATCTATATAGTCTGAAGAATTTTGAGACAGTAAACACAACCTATTCTGAAGGTGGTATTGCTGACACAGTTTGGCAAGAACTTCTTTCAGCTTATCAAACAAACGGAATGATTATGTTCCAAGTTGATGAGAGTAATTGGAGAAAGTCCGTATCAGCACAAAACATTGAAATAAAATGGCCTCTTGATTCATCCTATTCGGGTGGTACATCAGGTTTAACGGCTACAACATTATATTCATCATTTATTGATGAGAAATCAATTAGAACAAAAAGTACTAACAGTGTATGTGACCCACAGATAGTGGATACATTATACTCTGAACCATCAGTATCTTTTACCGACGAGTTCGGTATAGGTTATAGATACCAAGTCGGTGATAACCCTGTTAACGATAGTGTACAGTACCAATCAGGTATGGTATTCTTGATGAGTAACGACTCAAACGCATGGAGTGGGTCATCAACAGCAAAGACATGGTCTAACTTATATAACACACCAAACAAATATACTAAGGGAGCTGACTTAATAACACCGACAGGAAACATGAGAGATGTTGCCTCAGGGGTTTATTTTGTTAATTCAGGTATCGGATTCATTTTCGACACAGACTTCGTTAATGGGTTTAATTGGGCTGGTGCCACAGGTGGTACAGGAACAACAGGTGTACACTTCATTGGTGATGAGAGTTATTTTAACGCAGCGGATATTGATACTAAAACAGCATTACAACTAGATGTAATGTTAAAACCTAGAG
>Ga0180437_10008890_pt1 | contig 12598 bp, 12 predicted proteins | sample SS_ome_4_FD_132410 | JGI IMG/M metagenome (GOLD analysis project Ga0180437, IMG submission 132410) | Hypersaline lake sediment archaeal communities from the Salton Sea, California, USA - SS_3_D_1 metaG | ecosystem: Environmental > Aquatic > Non-marine Saline and Alkaline > Hypersaline >...
CCTGCGACGACACCGAATAGATGGTTGGACATATCCCGTGAAAGATCCTGATTCCGACTTGACAAAGGCTTGCTCATAGATGGGCTAAGCACGGCCGCCGCTGCCGCGGCTGATTGTCATGTTGCGGCTCGGTTTCCCACGGCTCACCGCCTTCGGCGGGGTCGCCGTGGGCCAAGCACGCCCGCCGCTGCCGCGGCTGGTTGTCATGTTGCGGCTCGGTTTCCCACGGCTCACCGCCTTCGGCGGGGTCGCCGTGGGCTAAGCACGGCCGCCGCTGCCGCGGCGTCAGCGGCTGCGGGCGTCGTTCCATGGCGGCCCGTAGGGCCTGCCGTTCTTAGCCCAGGGCGCGGCCGAAGGCAAGCCCTGGGTTCCGTGCCCCCCCACAAAGAAGCCCCGGAGGGGCGACCGTGGTTCAACCGAGAACGTATCGCGGATCGCATCCGGCGCCGTGCTTCACCAACGGCCGGTCACGACCGACCGACCGCGCGGAAGGCCGCTGTCCGTCGGTCGGGCCGTCGTATACGTGCCGACCTGCCTCACTCGTCGGCCTGGCCCTTCTCGACCAGCCCCGGCTGCGGGGTGGTCACGACGGTGAGGAGCCCCCCCCCGAGGTACTTCCTGCCCACGCGGGCGACGTCGGCGGGGGTGACCTTGCGGTAGAGGCCTTCCAGCTTGCTGCGGAAGTCCCACCCGAAGCCGTACAGCTCGTCCAGCGCCGCCGACATCGCCAGGTCGCTCATCGACTGGTTGCCGAGCAGGTCGGCCGTCAGGATCGTGTTGACCGCCCGATCGATCTCGTCCTGCGAGGGCTTGTACCCGGCCGCCTTCTTCAGGTTCCGGCGGATGATCCGCACGACCTCGGGCGCTTTTTCGGGCTGGCCGGCGGCGTAGACCATGAAGGCCCCGGGCGCCAGCCCGGCCCAGTTGTAGGCGTGGACGACGTAGACCAGTTGCTTGCCCCGCAGCTCGGTGTGCAGCCAGCCGGAGGGCAACTGGTATCCGCTGATGATCGTGTCGAGCACGGTGACGGCGAAGCGATCCTCGAGGTTGTCGACCTTCATGCCGGGCGCGGCGACGAGGACGGCGGCGATTCTCTTCTCCGTCTTCAGCACCTTCATGCGCCCGGCGGCCGGAACGGTCGGCGCGGCGGGGGAGGGCAGCTCGACCTGGCCCACGGGCAGGTCGGCGAACAGCTTCCGCACGCGCTTCGAGGCCGCCTCGACGTCGAAGTTGCCGTAGATCGCCAAGACGCTCGAGCCGGCCCGGATGCACCTGCGGTGGTGGGCGGCGATCTGCTTGACGGTGGCGGCCTCGACGACCTCGCGCCGCCCGACCGTCATCAGGCCGTACGGGGCCGAGCCGAAAAACTCCCCTCGGAAGAACCGCTGAAGCTCGGGGAACCAGTCCTCCTTGATCCGGTCGATGCCCGCCAGCCGGATCGGGCGGAGGATCTCGAGTTCCTTCTCGGCGAAGGTGGGGCGTTGGACGACGTCGGCGAGGATCGCGATCGCCTCGTCGAAGCTGTCGTCCAGCACGGCGGCCCGCCAGTAGAACGAGTTGTTGCCGCACGCCCCGGAGATGCTCCCGCCGGCGCGGGCGAAGAACCGGGCGATCTGGTCGGCCGACCGCTGGGAGGCGCCCTTCGTGCTCAGCGAGGCCATCAGCCCGCCGATGCCGTTGGTCCTCGCCTCCTCGGCCAGCAGCCCGCCCTTGGTGACGAACGCCATCGAGACCAGCCCGACGGCGTCGGTGGCGTTGAGGACGACCTTCAGGCCGTTGGGCAGCTCGAGCGTGACGGCCGACGACTTCGCCGCCGCCTTGTCCGATCCGCCGGCCGCGGCGAATCGGCCGGGCGGCACGAGGCGCGTGACGACCATCCGGTCGAACGTCAGGTACTTGCGTGCGACGCGGCGGATCTGCTCGGCGGTGACGGCCTGGATGCGCCGGGTGTAGTCCCTCGAGAATCCCGGGTCGCCGGTGCTGAGGTAGTCGGTCGCGAGCATCTGGGAGATCGACTCGACCGACTGCTGCGAGTAGACGAAGTCGGCGATCATCTGCCGCTTGGCGCGGGCCAACTCGTCGTCGGAGACGTTCTGGCCGACCACGGCGCGGAGCTCGTGGAGGACGGCCTTCTCGGCGCGGTCGGCCTTGTCGGGGGCCGAGCGGAACGAGACGTTGAAGATGCCCTTGCCCCACGCCGGCGTCCAGGAGCTGCCGGAGATGCTCGTGACGAGCTTCAGCTCGCGGCGGAGCTTGCGGACCAGCCGGCTGGACTCGCCGGCGCTGAGGACCGTGCTGAGCACGTCCAGCGGCCAGAGGTCCTCGTGCAGCAGGGGGATCGACTGGAAGCTGATCTCCTCGAGGGTCTCCTTCAGTTCCGGGTGCGGGCGGACCGTGCGGACGATGCCGGGCAGGGGCTTGACCGGCGGCAGCGACAGGTCGGGCAGTCGCCCGGCCTCGAAGCCGGCAAACGCCTTGCACGTCCGCTCCAGCGCCGCCTTCACGTCCACGTCGCCGACGACCACGAAGAGCATGTTGTTCGGCACGTACATGCGGCGGTGGTAGTCGAGCACGTCGTCGAGGGTCAGCTTCCGCAGTGTCGCCTCGTAGCCGATGATCGGCACGGCCGCGGGATGGCCCCGGAACGCGTCGGCGCCGTGGGCGTACCACATCTGCCTGCCCGCGTTGTCCTTGCCCAACTCCAGCTCGCGCTGGACGACGCCGTGCTCGCGGCGGAAGTCCTCCTCGGTGATCGCCGGTCGGGCCATCCAGTCGGCGATCAGGTCGATGCACTCCATGGCCCGCCCGGCGGCGGCGGAGATGTAGTATTGCGTCCGGCCCATCGACGTCGACGCGTTGGACTGCCCCCCGATGTCCGAGACGCGCGAGCGGGTGTCCTGCTGGCGGGGGCTCTGGCCCTCGTGGACGGCGCCCTTGGCGACCAGGTGCTCGACCAGATGGCTGATGCCGCAGCCGAGGTATCGCCCCTCGTACATCGACCCGGCCCGGACGTAGGCCCGCACGCAGACGACCGGCGCGCTGCGGGTGGCCTTGACGATCACCGTCAGCCCGTTCGACAGCTTCGCGACGACCACGCCGCCGGAGGCGACGGTTCGCTGGGCGATCTTCAGCGGCTCGGCCGGCTTTTCGGCAGGCTTCCCGGCGGGCTCGTCGGCGCCGCGGGCGAGAGGCAGGAGGCAGACGGCCACCGCGACGGCGGCCAGGACGGCGGGGAATCTCGCGGGTCTCATCGGTTTGCTCCCGGTTCTCTGTGGGATGGGCTGGCCGCCGGCCGGCGGCCGATCACGCGTCGGGCGCCGCGTTCCGGGCGGACTCGACGTCGCTGAGGTAGGCCAGCGTCCGGTCCAGCTCGCCCTTCAGGTGCCGCACGCGCAGCAGGCTCCGCACGCGGGTGACCAGCTCGAGGCGGTTGACCGGCTTGGTGATGAAGTCGTCCGTGCCGCTCTCGACGCCCCGCTCGATGTCGGTCAGCTCGTTCAGCGCCGTCACCATGATCACCGGGATGTCGCGCATCGCCGGGTCGGACTTGATCTTGCGGCAGACCTCGAATCCGCTCATCCGAGGCATCATGATGTCCAGCAGGATCAGGTCGGGCGGGTCCTCGCCGACCTTCGTCAGGGCCTCGACGCCGTCGGTGGCCGTGGCGACCTCGCAGGGCAGCCCGTCGAGGTAGGCCACCAGCAGCTCGAGGTTCTGGAGGTTGTCGTCGACGACGAGAATCTTGCTGTCGGCGAGCACTTGCTTCGCGTCGGTCGGTGAGCCCGGGCCGCCGTCCGTGGGGTTGTCCTGCATCATCGCGCTCTCCTCGTCTGCGCCCCGCGCCGCCGCGGGCCGAGCCGCCCGCCCGAAGGCGGGGCGACGCGACCAGCCTAGCCACCCGGCGCGGCAATGGCAATAGAGAGGGGCAATGGCCCAAGCGGCAGGCCGCCGCGGGGCGCCGGGCGGCGGGGGCGGGCCGGCTCGGCGGGCCTTCCTGTCCGGTGGGGTGGCAGGGGATGTCGGCGCCGGGTAGGATGCGGGCGTGGGCAAGCTCTTTGACGAACCTGACGGCCGGGCCGCGGCGACGCGACAGGCCGAGGAGGAAGAGCCCGCCGTGCCCGCCGGACCCGCGGCGCGGGTCGTCGGGCTGGCGGTGGCGGCGAACGTCTGGCGGACGTTCGACTATCTGTGGCCGGAGTCGTTCGGCGAGCCGGCGGTAGGGCAGCGGGTGCGCGTGTCGTTCGGCCGGGGGCGGGGCCGGACGCTGGCGTTCGTCGTCGACCCGCATCGCCGGCCCGGTCCGCACCCGCTGAAGCCGGTCTCGCAACTGCTCGACCCGGCGCCGCAGTTCGACGAGGTCCTGTGGCAGCTCGGCGGGTGGATCAGCGATTACTACCTGGCGCCGCTGGGGTCGGCGCTGGCGGCGATGATCCCGTCGGCCGTCGGTCGGCACGCACCGAAGACGGAGACCGTTGCGCGGCTGGCCTGCGAGCGGTCGGACTGGCCGAGGAACCTCGGCTCCCGGCAGCGGCGGGTGCTGGACGAGCTGCTGGAGGCCCGCAAGCAGGGCGTCGAGCCGGTGGCGGTGGAGAAGCTCCGGGCCCACAGCGGCGCCCAGCGCGACAGCATCCGCCGGCTGGCGGGGCGCAAGCTGATCCACCTGGACCGCCGCCCCGTCCGCCTGGCCGAGCCGGCCGACGACGTAGAGGCCGATCCGTTCGACCTCAACGCCGACCAGGCCGCCGTGCTGGAGGCGCTGACGCCAAAACTCGATGCAGGCGGCTTCTCCGTCACGCTGCTGCACGGCGTGACCGGCAGCGGGAAGACGGAGGTGTACGTCCGGGCGATTCGGCGGGTGGTCGAGGCGGGGCGGCAGGCGCTGCTGATGGTGCCCGAGATCGCCCTGGCCACCCAGACGCTCCAGCGCCTGCTCCGCCGCCTGCCCCGGGTCGCCGTGCTGCACAGCGGGCTGACCGACAGCCGGCGGGCCTTCTACTACCGGCAGATCCGCGACGGGCACGCGTCGGTGGTCGTCGGCCCGCGAAGCGCCGTCTTCGCCCCCGCCCGCCGGCTCGGACTGATCGTCGTCGACGAGGAGCACGAGGGGACCTACAAGCAGGACAACGTCCCGCGCTATCACGGGCGCGACGTGGCGATCAAGCGGGCCCAACTGGCCGGCGTGGCCGTGCTGCTCGGTTCGGCCACGCCGTCGCTGGAGTCGATGCAGAACGTCCGCCGCGGCCGCTACGAGCTGCTGCGGCTGCCCAGCCGCGTTCGCGACCTGCCCATGCCCACCCTCCAGATCGTCCACCTTCGCAAGGAGATGACGGGCAGGCGGGTCGAGCTGATCGGCGCGACGCTGACGCACCGAATCGCCGCGACGCTCGACCGCGGCGAGCAGGTGATCCTCCTGATGAACCGCCGCGGGTACGCCAGCTACGTCTTCTGCCCCAAGTGCAAGTGGCTGTACGAGTGCGACCGTTGCACGCGCCCGATGGTCTTCCACCAGGCCACGCAGATGGTCCTCTGCCACTACTGTCAGCAGACCGCCTCACTGCCTTCACACTGCCCGGCGTGCGGCAACAAGCTGCTGCTGTTCGGGCTGGGCATCCAGCGGATCGAGGGGGAGCTGGGGCGGAAATTCCCCGAGGCGCGGGTGGCGCGGATGGACAGCGACACGATGACCTCGCCGGCGCAGTTTCGGAAGGTCTTCGACGCCTTCAGCGCCGGCGAGCTGGACATCCTGCTGGGCACGCAGATGGTCGGCAAGGGGCTGGATTTCCCGCGCGTCTCGCTGGTGGGGGTCGTCTCGGCGGACACGTCGTTGACGATCCCCGACTTCCGCGCGTCGGAGCGGACGTTTCAGCTCATCGTGCAGGTGGCCGGCCGGGCCGGGCGGGCCGATCTGCCCGGCCAGGTCGTCGTCCAGACACTCCACGCCGACGAGCCGGCCATCCAGTACGCCTCCGTCCACGACTACGACGGCTTCGCCGCCTGGGAGCTTCCGCTCCGCGAGCAGGCGAACCTGCCTCCGTTCTCGCGGCTGGTCCGCTTCCTCGCCCGCCACGCCAAGGTCGAACGGGCCCGCGCCGCCGCCGACGCGCTCACCGCCGCACTGCGGACCCACCTGCCCGACGGCCTGACCCTCTGGGGCCCCATGCCCGCCGGCGTGTTCAAGATCCGCGACCAGTTCCGCTTCCAGATCCTCCTGGTCACCGACCGGCCGGGCCTCGTACAACGCGCCCTCGCCGGCCGAATGGAAGCCATCACCCGAGACCTCCACGCCGAAATCATCGCCGACGTCGACCCGGTCAACCTCGTCTGAGCAGCGCGCCAGCCCCCTTGGTTGAGACTTGGTGGGGATGTTCAGGCGGGGCTCCTCAAGGGATCGGCGACCCTCCCACCGCGAAGCGTTCGGCCGTGCTGGAGGTCCTCGGTCCACATCTCATCGCAACCTGCGCTTGTCGCGGCCGCTACGATCAGCGCATCCCAGAACGACAGTTGATCTGCCACATTGATGTCGATCGCAAGCTCGATCAGCGGCACCGTTATAGTGACCACCTCGAAGTTGGGCAGCAGATGCATGGCTCGCCTGGCAGTGAGCGGCTCGACAGAGAGCTTACGCGTAGCGACGACGTAGAACTCCTGCAAGACCTGCGTGGAGACGACACCAACATTCTCGCCGCCGAGGGATCGAATCAGATCGCGACATTTGTCGCGCTTGGCCGGTTCGTTGTTGTCGACGGAGTAGACCAGAATGTTCGTGTCCAGAAAAACCCTAGACATCGTACAACTCGTCACGCCGCCAGGCACGCCCCTGCGAGTTGGCTGCTGCGTTGTCCATCACTCGGAAGAACTCCTCGAGCCAGTCGCGCTGGGCGGCCGCAGCGCCTCGGCGCAGGACCAGGCCGATCGCTTCGGCCAGCGAGATACCGTGCTGCCGGGCGTAGTTCCGGTAGGCCTCGAGCGTTTCGTCGTCGATGGATATCTTGAGTTCCTGCATCTGCCTGGCCCTCTGGAGGCTGCTGGCTTCGTCGGATGCTGTCATTATACGGCAACGGCACGGGAGCGGGCGACCAAAGACCGGAATAAGTCAGGGGCTGCGGGCCGGGCAGCGCGGCTCGAGCGAGCCGCTGGCCCGTCCCCTCTGCTTTCGTGGCCTTCGTGATTGCTTTTCGGCAGCCCGGTCAACGCATGCTTGGCGTGCCGGCGTCCGCGGCGCGTTCCAAAAACCGCTTGACCGCCGCCCCGGCGGCGTGTAGAAAGGCCAGACTACCCGTGGACGGTGGGCCTGTGCGCCCACTGCGGGAAGGCGACAGATGCCCGACACACAGGACAACGCGCCGGAAGACCTCGGCTCGCTTCGGCGGGAGATCGACGATCTGGACCAGCGGATCGTCGACCTGCTCAACGAGCGCGCAGAGGTCGTCGTTCGCGTCGGCAAGGCCAAGCACGCCGACGGGACGCCGATCTACGCGCCCGACCGCGAATCGGTCGTGCTGCGGCGGATCGACGAGCTGAACGCCGGCCCCATGCCGCGCCGGACGCTTCACGCGATCTACCGCGAGATGATGAGCGGCTCGTTCGCGTTGGAGAAACCCCTGCGGATCGGCTACCTGGGCCCGCAGGGGACGTTCTCTCACGTGGCGGCCCAGCGGAAGTTCGGCGCGTCGGTGGAGTATCGCCCGCTGGCCGACATCCGGGCGGTCTTCGAGGAGGTCGCCCGGGGCCACTGCGACCTCGGGCTCGTGCCGATCGAGAACACCAGCGGCGGGGGGGTCGTCGACACGCTGGACTGCTTCGTCGAGACCCGCGTGTGCATCTGCGGCGAGGTGATCGTCGACATCCACCACAACCTGCTGGCCAACTGCGACCCCGACCAGATCGGGTCGATCGCCTCGAAGCCCGAAGTCTTCGCCCAGTGCCGCAAGTGGCTGTCGACGAGCTTTCAGCAGGTCGAGCTGATCCCGGTGGCCAGCTCGTCGCGGGCGGCGGAGATGGCCACCCGGACCGACGGCCTGGCCGCCATCGGCTCGAGCCTTGCCGCCGAGCTGTACGACCTGAAGATCGTCTTCGCGAACATCGAGGACAACGCGCACAACATGACGCGGTTCTTCATCATCGCCAATCAGCCGGCCAAGCGGACGGGCAACGACAAGACGGCGGTGATGTTCTCCACGAGCCACCGGGCCGGGGCCCTCGTGGAGGTGCTGAACGTCTTCAGCCGCAACGGGATCAACCTGACGAACATCGACTCCCGCCCGTCGCGGCGGCGGAACTGGGAGTATTACTTCTTCATCGACGCCGAGGGGCACTTCGAAGACCCCAACTTCGCCGAGGCCCTCGAAGAGGCAAAGGACCATTGCGGTGAGCTGCACGTGCTCGGCAGCTTTCCCCGGGCGACCGAGGCGGTATGATCGGCCGGGGCATGCGGCCGGCATGGTGTGCACACCCACGCACGTGAGGCCCTGAAGGAGCCAGAATGAGCAGGAAACTCTTCATCGCCGGCAACTGGAAGATGAACACGTCGCTTCAGAGCGCCACGGCCCTGGCGGCCGGCCTGGCCGAGCGAATCGGCGCCGTCGAGGCCGTCGACCTCGCCGTTGCCCCGCCGTCGGTCTATCTACTGCCCGTCGCCGAGGCGCTGGCCGGCAGCCGGATCGAGCTGGCCGCGCAGAACATGTACTTCGAGGATAACGGCGCGTTCACCGGAGAGATCTCGGGGCAGATGCTCGCGGACGTCGGCTGCTCGATGGTCATTCTCGGCCACAGCGAGCGGCGCAACGTCATCGGCGAGCCGAGCGAGCTGATCAACCGCAAGGTCATCAAGGCGATCGGCGACTCACTGAAGGTGATCCTGTGCGTCGGCGAGCTGCTCGGCCAGCGGGAGGCGGGCGAGACGTTCGACGTCGTCCGCAGCCAGGTCACCATCGGCCTCGAGGGCGTCTCGAAGTCGGAGATGGCCTCCGTGACGGTCGCCTACGAGCCGGTCTGGGCCATCGGCACGGGCGTGACGGCCACGCCCGATCAGGCCCAGGAAGTCCACGCAATGATCCGCTCGCTGCTCGGCGAGCTGTACGACGCCGAGACCGCCCAAGCGGTCCGCATCCAGTACGGCGGGTCGGTCAAGCCCGCCAACGCCGCCGAACTGCTCGGGCAGGGCGACATCGACGGGGCACTCGTCGGCGGGGCCAGCCTGAAGGTCGACGACTTCGCCGGCATCGTCGCGGCGGGGATCGAGGTCGGCTCGTAGCCGGCCGGCGGCAGCCAGCAAGGGCGGCCCGGCCGGACGCCGTGAGGTCGGCGGGGCGGGCCCGTTGGAGAATACCGAATGAGCTTTTGGGCGATACTGATCGGCGTGCTGTTCCTCGTCGTCTGCCTGTTCCTGATCGTGGTCGTGCTGCTTCAGAAGGGCAAGGGCGGCGGCTTGGGGGCGGCCTTCGGGGGCATGGGCTCCAGCGCGTTCGGCACGCGAACGGGCGACGTGTTCACCTGGGTGACGATCGTGCTGACGGGCCTGTTCCTCCTGCTGGCGACCGGCGCGAGCCTCGTGTTCCACCCGACCGAGGGGGTCGTTGCGCTGCCGACGTTCCAGCCGGAGCCCGGGGAGTACAGCGAGCCGGTGGCCGTGAGCATCCAGTGCGACACGAAGGGGGCGACCATCCGGTTCACACTCGACGGGACCGACCCGGACGAGAACTCCGCCGTCTGGAACAACCGGGACATCCGCATCGAGCCGCCCGGAGAGATCAGGGCGAGGGCCGAACGCGGCAAGTGGAAGGCCTCGCCCGTCGCCGTCGGCGTGTACAGCAAGGCCCGCCCGACCACCGCGGCGGCCCCCCCCGCGCTGCCCGGCACGGCGGCGACGGCCCCCGCGACCGCGCCGGCGGGCGGATGACCGGTTCCAGGGAACACCCATGCTCCACTCCATGACGGGTTTCGGGTCGGCCGCGGGCCAGGTCGAAGGCGTCGAGTACGCCGTGGAGATCCGGTCCGTCAACAACCGCTACGTGAAGACGTCGGTCAAGCTGCCGGAGGCGTGGAGTTCGGCCGAGGCCGATACCGACCGCCTGCTCCGCCAACGCCTCCAGCGGGGCACGGTGACGTTGACCGTGCGGATGCGCCTCCCGGACGACCGGGCCGCGGCGCGGATCAACACGACGGCCCTGGCCGACTACCTCGACCAGCTCCGCCCGCTGGAGACCGAGGCGAACCCCATGCTCCGCGTGGACCTCGCCGGCCTGGTGGAGCTGCCCGGCGTCTGCGAGCCGCCCTCGATTCAGGAGCTGCTCGAGCGGACCCGCGAGGGGCTGATGGGGCTGATCGGGCAGGCGATCGACGCGCTGGTCGAGATGCGCAAGAGCGAGGGCGAGGCGCTTCAGGCGGACCTGCTGGCCAACTGCGAGGCGGTCGAGTCGGCCCTGGCGGCGGTGGGCGAGCTGGCCGGCGAGGTCGTGGTGGAGTACCAGGAGCGGCTGACGCAGCGCGTGACGGAGCTGACGCAGGCGGCCAAGGTCAAGATCGACGAGGAGCACCTGGCGCGCGAGGTGGCGATCTTCGCCGAGCGGTGCGACATCGCCGAGGAGATCACCCGCCTGACGGGGCACATCGAGCAGTTCCGGCTGACGGCAGCCAAGCCCGAGCCGGCCGGGCGGAAGCTCGACTTCATCGCGCAGGAGATGCTCCGCGAGGCCAACACGATCGCCTCGAAATCGAACAACGGCGAGATCGCCCGGCTGATCGTGAACATCAAGACCGCCATCGACCGGATCAAGGAACAGGTCCAGAACGTCGAGTGATGCGTTGCGGGCTTCGCCCGCCCCGCGATTGTGGATTGCGAATTGCGGATTCCCGGCGTCAGCGCCCTGAACCGTCATGAGCGAAGGCAAGCTGGTTGTGATCACGGGCCCCTCCGGCGTGGGCAAGAGCACGATCGTGCGGGAGGCGATCCGCCGGACGGGCGCCGAGTACAGCGTCTCGGCCACCACGCGCCGGCCGCGCCAGGGCGAGGTGGACGGCCGGCACTATCGGTTCGTCGATCGAGCGGCCTTCGAGCGGATGATCGATCGGGGCGAGCTGCTGGAATGGGCGGAGGTCTTCGGCGAGTTGTACGGCACGCCGGCCGGACCGGTCCGGCAGGCCGTCGAGGCCGGGAAGACCGTCATCCTGGAGATCGACGTGCAGGGCGGCCTCCAGGTCCGCCGGGCCGCCCCCGACGCGACGGGCGTGCTGATCCTGCCGCCCGACGAGGAGGAGCTGGCCCGCCGGCTGGCCGGCAGAGGCAGCGAGAGCGAGGAGGCCCTCGCCCGGCGGCTGGCGAAGTCGAAAGAAGAGATCCGCGCCGCGGAAGCCAGCGGGGCGTATAATCACCGTGTCGTCAACGACGACCTGGACGCCGCGATCGACCGGGTCGTCCGGATCGTCACACAGGAGTCTGCGGAAAGATGATCGAGGCACTCAAGAGCGAAGAGGTGATCAACAAGGTCGGCGGGAAGTTCAAGCTGACCGCCCTCATCCAGAAACGCATGATCGAGCTGATGCAAGGCGCCAAGCCGCTCGTCGAGCGGCACCGAGGGATGACCGACATGGAAGTGGCGATCCAGGAAGTCCTCGAGGACAAGATCGGCATCGACTATGACCGCTCGGACATCCCCCGGCCCGAGGACCTGGCGAAGTAGCTCCGCGAGCCCCCGGCCCCGCGGCGAGGCCGACTCATGGCTGTTGATGACGACAACCCCTCCGCACCCGACGGGCCCCTCGCCGGCCGAGAGGTCCTCCTCTGCGCCACCGGCGGGATCGCCTGCTACAAGGCCGCCGATCTGACCAGCAAGCTCGTCCAGGCCGGCGCCGGCGTCTGCGTCGCGATGACCGACGCCGCGCAACGCTTCGTCGCGCCCCTGACGTTCCAGGCGATCTCCGGTCGGAAGGTTCACACCACAATGTGGCCGTCGCCGGATCAGTTCAGCTCACGGCACATCGAGCTGACCGAACGGGCCGACCTGATGATCGTCGCGCCCGCCACGGCGGATATCCTCGCGAAGATGGCCGCCGGCATCGCCGACGACCTCGTCTCCACGCTCGCGCTGGCCGCCTGCGGCGCGTGTGAGATCCTCGTCGCCCCCGCGATGAACACGCGGATGTGGCAGGCCCCGCCGACCCGCGAGAACATGCAGCGCCTCCGCGGCCGGGGCGTCCACGTCGTCGGCCCCGCCACCGGCCGGCTCGCCTGCGGGACCACCGGCCCCGGGCGAATGGCCGAACCCCACGACATCCTCTCCGCCGCCGTCGAGCTGTTGCGATAAGGGGGACTGGCTCCGTAGCGAAGCGAAGGTGCCTGTCCCCGTTATCGCGCCGACCACGCGCCGCCCGCCTCCCGCGCCGCCCCAAGTCCCAGTGCGCCTCCGATCACGGCCGCCCCTGCCGGGGCTTGTTGTCGTGGTGGCGCTCGGTCCCCACGGCTGACCCGCCTTTGGCGGGATCGCCATGAAACTATGTAGCAAGCCCCCCGTCGAGTCGATGGAACGCTTGAGACGCGGCCGAGAGTGGCTCGGCGGCGACATTCCGGACCCAAGCTGGGAGGCTTGTTATGTGGTACGTC
>Ga0180437_10008891_pt1 | contig 12597 bp, 21 predicted proteins | sample SS_ome_4_FD_132410 | JGI IMG/M metagenome (GOLD analysis project Ga0180437, IMG submission 132410) | Hypersaline lake sediment archaeal communities from the Salton Sea, California, USA - SS_3_D_1 metaG | ecosystem: Environmental > Aquatic > Non-marine Saline and Alkaline > Hypersaline >...
CCGCCACCGGCGGTCGCGCCCGAAGCGCGCGTGCCACGTAAGGCGAACTCGTTCGGCGCGACCACCGGTCGCGGCTTTATGCTGTTGGTGTTTTGCGCGGTCGCCTTGCCGATGACTTTTGCCTTGGGCGGGATTGGCCGGGCGGATGATTGGGCAGCCCAGCAACGCCGGCAAATCGAAAACATGACCCCGGCCGAAAAAGAGAAACTGCGGCGGTGGCATGAATGGTTCGCCAATCAGGAAAAGCAGGAACAATCGCGATTGCGGGAATTGCATCGACGGCTCCAGGAAGATCCCCAGGCCGAGCGACTCCGCCGCGTGATGCACGGCTATTGCCGGTGGCTGAAGGAATTGCCGCCCTACCGCCGGGCCGAGTTACTCGGATTGGAGCCCGCCGAACGGGTCGAACGCATCAAGAAGCTTCGTGAAGCGGAGGCCCAAAAGGAAGACATAGAAGCATTGTTTAAGTGGATGGAGCAGTACGCGGCCGAGAACCAGCAGAAGATCCTGGAATCGATGCCGGAGCCGCGCCGGCAGCAAATGGACGAGATGGATCCCGAAGCTCTCCGTCGCTGGACCATGGGGTCGGTCTGGCTGCGCTTGCAGTGGGTCAGGCCCGGCGGCCGGCCGACGATGCTGACAGACGAAGACCTGACCGACCTGCGGTCGCACCTTTCGGATGAAACCCGCAAACGGCTCGAGCAGCAACCGCCGGACCGGCAGTGGCAGATCGTCGCCGACTGGGTCCGCCATGCGGCCCGCGAGCGTTTCGGCTCCCGGCGGTCCCCGGACGGCCCGTTCCCGCCCGACTTCCAGGCAAAACTCGATCACTTCTTCGAACACGAGTTGCCTGAGGAAGATCGATACCGGCTGTTGGGTATGTCGGGCGAGGAGATGCAGCGAGAGCTGCGGAGGATGTACCTGATCAAGTCGGGGCTGTCGGGGAGACCCCCGTACCGCGGACCCGGCCCGCCACGCGGCGGCGGCCGGCGACCCGGCCCGCCCAACGGCCACCGGGACCCGTCCCGAGAAGACCGGCACGGCCCGCCCGGACCCCGACCCGAACGAGGTCCCGGCCCCGAGCCGCCGCCACCGCCCCATCCCGAATGACTCGTAGGTACGACCACACGGGCACGCCACGGACGCGGTGTCTTGTAGCCGAAGTCGCCAGACTTTGGAGCCGATGTGTTGTAGCCGAAGTCGCCAGACTTTGGCCGAGATCGAGTCGGCGCATGTCAAACTCTGGCGACTTCGGCTACCCTTGGCCAGACACGCGGGTCAGCTCGTCGAAGGCGACGGCCGCTTACGGCTCCGTGCTGCTGGCCAATGGCGGCAGCCACGTGCACAGATAGTACGCCCGGGGAACGGTCAACTCCAACATGGCGGCCAGATCGGTTTGCTCCTGACGGACCTCGCCGCCCAACAGCACGCTGGCCAGGCTCGGCTCGCGCTGGTACTCGACCACCTCGACCCGGTTCTTGTCCAGCTTGGCCAACTCGATCGCCTTGTCGACGGCGTCCTCGAGGAAACCGATCTGGTCGATCAGGCCGTTGTTCAGCGCCTGCCCGGCCGTGTAGATCTGCCCGGTGGCCAGCTTGTCGAGCGCCTCGGGATCTTCCTGAAACGCGGGGCGGCCCCGCTTGATGATGTCCTTGAACTGAGTAAAGCCCTCGTTGACTAGTTGGCGGAAGATCTCGCGTTCCTCCTCGGTCATCGGCTTGGCGAAGCTGCCGGCCTTCTTCAACGGGTGGCTGGCGATCGAGTCCTCCGCCACGCCCCAGCTTTGCAGCAGCTCCGAGAGGTCGTAGCGAGGAATGATCACGCCGATCGAGCCGGTCCAGGTGGTGGGCTCGGCAAAAATCACGCCCGTCTTGCCGCAGGCCATCGAGACGTAGTAGCCTCCGCTGGCCGCCACGCCGCCCATGCTGACCACGATCGGAATCTTCGACTCCCCGGCCAGCTTGCTGAGATGGTGGTGGATGTAGTCGCTGCCGGTGATAGTCCCGCCCGGCGAGTTGACCCGCAACACCACGGCCTTGACGCTTGAGTCTTCGGCGGCCTGATCGATCTGGTCCTTGATGAACCCCTTGCCGCTGAGGATCGTTCCGCTGAGCGTGATGATGGCCACCTTGTCCGCACCGCCGCGCTGATGCGAGAAGAACTTCTCTTGCACCTTGCGGTCGGCGTCGAGCGAGGTCAGGCCGGTGGCGGCCAGCAAGAGCAGGTTCAGCATCAGCGAGCCGAACAGCCCCAGCACGAGCAATCCGCACAACAGCCGGACCCACGGCCGGCTGCGCCGGCGGGGTGGTTCCGCGGCCGCCAGCGACGCGACCGGAACCGCCTGAGGCGGCCGTTGATCTCTCTCGGGAGTTGCATGGGGGTCCATGATAGGTTCCTTCGGCTGGGGGTCGATTTGGTAAAGAGGCCGGCTCAAAGTGTCAATTCTATTCTACGTCTTCTTAAGAGCAACGCCCCATGGGCCAACCGCGCCGGCGGATGGTGTTGCCAGAAAAGGGGCCGAAGCGGTAAGCTACCGGCTTCTATGGGCGCTCGGCTGGGAACCCCGCGGAAACCGGCCGGCAGTCCCGCTCAAGTGTCGGACGGAGAAAAGAAGAAGGAGTTCTGGCGTGTTTGTCGCAGCTACCAGCCAATGTTTTTCCAACCTGTCTCTCGACGCCGCCCTGCGGCAACTGGTCGATCTGGAGTACACGAACGTGGAGATCATGATCCACGAGTCGGGGGGCCATATCCAGCCCTCCGAGGTGCTCGCCGACCTGGATCGGGTCGCGCAACTCTGTCGCCAGACCCACCGGCTGACCATCGCCGCCTTCGGCATCGACATCGAAGCGCCCGAACCCGAGTACTACCAGCAGTTCGCCGCCTGCTGCAAACTGGCCAAGGCCGTCAAGGTGGTCACGGTGGCCGTTCGGTCGGCGGAGCTGGGCACTCCGTTCAATGCGGAGGTGGAACGGCTCCAACAGATGGTCGCCATCGCATCGACCGAGGGGGTCCGCGTCGGGCTGATCACCGAAATCGGGCGCATGACCCAGGATCCCGACACGGCCGTGGTGCTCTGCGACAGCGTCAAGGGACTCGGGCTGACGCTAGATCCCAGCCATTACATTGCCGGACCCCACGCCGGAGGGAACTTCGAGCAGGTGATGAAGTACGTCTACCACGTCCGCTTGCGGGATACCAGCAAGCAGGAATTGCAGGTCCGCGTGGGACAAGGGGAGGTCGAATACGGCCGGCTGGTCAATCAACTGAACAAGGTCCGCTACGATCGGGCCCTGTCGGTCGACATCTGCGCCATGCCCGACACCGACCAACTCGCCGAAATGCGCAAGATGCGCCTGCTCTTGGAGAGCCTGCTGTAGGCTCCGGGCGAACGGGCGGCCGTTTCGTACCCGAAGTTGGCGTTTCATAGCCGAAGTCCCCAGACTTTGGAGCTGAGACGGTAAGCGAGGGGCATCTGTGTGATCGCAAACCGTTGTCCGTTGGCGAGTTAGCACTGGGTGTGGGGGCTTAGATCTTAGGACCGTCTCTTGACAACAGTTCACTCACAGTCCGATTCTGGAGGATAACGGCAAGAATGCCAAATTCTGGCGAATTCGGCTACCACGGGCGAATTCGGCTACCACAGGTGAGACTGTCCGCTGGGAGACCGCATGAATTGCCGTCCTCCGCGACGGTCAAAGGTACATGATTGCCGTCGAAACTGGGGGGCTGGTATCGATTGGGGTGACCCGGGGCGGAAAATCTTGGGAATCCGAGATTTTTGGCCGTGGGTGCGTTGACGGGTATGCCGAGAATTGATATTCTTTGATGTTTCGTGCCCTTCGGGGCAGGCGTATCTTTGGCAAATCGGAATTCGGGATACCCGGAGGACTTCCGTGGCTGGTCAGACCAAGGAGATCATTCGCATCCGCATGGAGGCCTACGATCACGCGATCTTGGACCAAAGTGCGGTCGAAATCGTCGATACGGCCAAACGAACCGGCTCGATTGTCCACGGCCCGATTCCGTTGCCGACCCGTATCGAGCGTTATACCGTCTTGTCCAGCCCGCACGTGGACAAGAAAGCCCGCCAGCAATTCGAGATCCGCACCCACAAGCGGCTGATCGACATCATGCAGGCGACGGCCAAGACGATCGAAGCGCTGAACAAGTTGAGCCTTCCTGCGGGCGTGGACATCAAGATCAAGGCGACCAGCACGCAGTAGGCACCAAGAGAGCGTTTGCAAACCGGTTTTCCAGGTCCATATATGTAATGGAAGCCTGGTGGGTAGACCCGGCTGCGAGCCGGAAGTCCCCCCCCGGCGGCGCGTGAAAAGGCAAGTACGATGGCAATTGGACTACTCGGCCGCAAGGTCGGGATGACGCAGATTTACGACCCGACCGGCAAGGTCATCCCGGTGACCGTCATCCAAGCCGGTCCGTGCCACGTCCTGCAGCTGAAGACGGAAGAGCGGGATGGGTACGAAGCAGTTCAATTGGGGTATCTTGACAAGCCCCGCCGTCTTGCCAGCCGCAGCCGTCGCGGCCACGTCGCCAAGCTCGACAGCAAACGCCAACGTCGCCGGGCCGCCGCCGGCGTCGAGTCGGTCGCCAAGCCCGATTGCGAGCCCAAGCGCTTCGTGCGTGAAGTCCGCGGCTCGATCGAGGGTTACGAAGTCGGCCAGGAATTGAAGGTCGACGTCTTCGCCGAGATCAAGGCCGTCGACGTGGTCGGCACCAGCAAGGGCCGAGGCACGGCGGGGGCCATGAAGCGGCACAATTTCCGCGGCCAGCGGGCCTCGCACGGCGTGAAGAAGTGCCACCGGCACCTGGGCGGCACCGGCTGCAGCGCCTCGCCGTCGCGGTTGTTCAAGGGCCGCCGCATGGCCGGCCAGTACGGCAACGCCCGCTGCACCGTCCGCAACCTCGAAGTGGTCGGCGTCGACGCGGACAACAACCTGTTGATGGTCCGCGGAGCGGTGCCCGGCCCCAACGGCGGATACGTCATCATTCGCGAAACGAATAAACTGTAGTCGAATAAGCTGGAATCATGGTCAGTTTGCCCGTTTACGATCGGACCGGAGCAAAGGTCGGCACCTACGACGTCGACCCGGCGCAGTTGGCCCCGCGGATCAGCAAGCAACTGCTGCACGACGTGGTGGTGATGTACCAGGCCAATCGCCGCCAGGGCTCGGCCAAGACCAAGAGCCGTGCGGAAGTGAAGGGCACGACCGACAAGATGTATCGGCAGAAGGGCACGGGACGGGCCAGGGCCGGCTCCCGCCGCAGCGGCATTCGCGCCGGCGGCGGCCACATCTTCGCCAAGCGGCCCCGCGACTTCTCCTATCGCCTGCCGAAAAAGGCCGTTCGGCTGGCCACCCGCATGGCGGTGGCCTCGAGAATCGTCGACGACGAAATCACGCTGATCGACGATCTGGCGTTCGAGCAGCCGAAGACCCGGGAGATGGCCGCGATCCTGAAGGCCCTGAAGATCGACGGCGTCACGCTGCTGGTGGCGGTGGCCGACTACGACGTGAACGTATACAAGAGCATTCGCAACCTGGCCGGGGTGTCGGTGATGCCGGTGGCGGAACTGAACGCCCTGAGCGTGTTGCACCCGCGACGGCTGTTGATGACGACCTCCGCGTTGGACGCCTTTCGCGAGAAGGCGGCGGGCGCGAAGCAGGCCTCCTCGGAAGAAGGAAAGTAAAGGCCCATGGCCCGAGACGTCACCAAAACCAAACTGAAACTCGATCCGCACCAGATCATCCTCCGGCCGCTGGTGACCGAGAAGGGAATGCACAAAGCCAGCCGCTTCAACGCCTACGCGTTCGAAGTCAACCGGATGGCCGGCAAAGAGGACATCCGCCGGGCGGTCGAGGAATTGTTCGACGTAAGAGTGATTCGGGTGAACACCCAGAACCGCAAGGGAAAACCCCGCCGGACCCGCTTCCGCTGGGGCATGACCAAGGCCTGGAAGAAGGCCATTGTGACGTTGCACGACGAAGACCGGATCGATTTCTTCTAAGGAGTTGTCAGTTATCAGTTCTGAGTGGGTCAACTGAGACTGGTGACGAGCGAACCGCAGGGAACCGTCGAGAACTGCCCCCTTGGGCACCGACTACTAACAACTGATCACTGACAACTAACAACTGACAACTTCCCATGGGAATTCGCCGATACAAACCGATTACACCGGGCCGCCGCGGGGCGACGGTGAGCGACTTTGCCGACTTGACGTCGGGCGCCAAGCCGGCCAAGAAGTTGCTCAAGCCGAAGCGCCGCACGAGCGGGCGGAACAACCAGGGTAAGATCACCGTGCGGCATCGTGGCGGGGGACACAAGCGGAAGTACCGCCAGATCGACTTCCGCCGCAACAAGGACGGAGTGCCCGCCGTGGTCAACTCGATCCAATACGACCCCAACCGCAGCGCGCGGATCGCCCTGCTGTTCTACGCCGACGGCGAGAAGCGGTACATCCTGGCTCCCGACGGGCTGAAGGTCGGCGACCAGGTGATCAGCGGTCCCGAGGCGCCGGCGGCGGTGGGCAATTGCCTGCCGTTGTCGAAGATCCCCTTGGGGATGGACATTCATAATATCGAGATGCAGCCGGGCCGGGGCGGGGTGATGTGCCGTTCGGCCGGCACCCGGGCCACGCTGGCCGCCCGCGACGCCGATTGGGCCCAGATCAATCTGCCCAGCGGCGAGATTCGCCGGGTCCCGGCGGCGTGCCGGGCCACGGTCGGCATGCTCGGCAACTCGGACCACATGGGCATCGTGCTGGGCAAAGCCGGGCGCAAGCGGTGGCTGGGACGCCGACCGCACGTCCGCGGCACCGCCATGAACCCCATCGACCACCCGCACGGCGGCGGCGAAGGACGAACCAAGGGCGGTCGCCATCCGGTTACCCCCACCGGAAAACCGACCAAAGGCGGCGCCACCCGCAAGAAACACAAACCGTCGAACAAGGCCATCGTTCGCCGGCGGCGTTCGAAACGATACGGACTGTTGAAGATATAGACTGAAGACTGAGAACTCTGACCATGGGTAGATCACTCAAGAAGGGCCCCTTCGTCGATCCGAAGCTCTACCAAAAGGTGGAGAAGCTCAACCAGCAGGGCACCAAAGAGCCGATCAAGACCTGGGCTCGGGCGTGCACGGTGGTGCCCGAGTTCGTCGGACACACGTTCATGGTGCACAACGGCAAGAACCACATGAAAGTGTTTGTGACCGAGGAGATGGTTGGGCACAAGCTGGGAGAGTTCGCCCCCACGCGGACGTTCCGCGGTCACGGCGGGAAAGGCAAGCGATAACATGGCGTACGAAGCGGTTCATCGATACGCACGGATCAGCCCGCGCAAGGTCCGCCCCCTGGCGGATATGATTCGGGGCAAGTTTGCCGACGACGCCCTGAACGTATTGCGGTATCAGCCCAACCGCGGGGCCCGCATGTTGGAAAAAGTACTCAAAAGCGCCTTGGCCAACGCCGAGGACCGCCGGGCACAGAACCTGGAACACCTGATGGTGACCGAGGTGCGGGTGGACCAGGGCCCGATGTTCCGCCGCTTGCGACCGCGAGCCCGCGGCATGGCGATGGTCATCAAGAAACGCATGTCGCACATTTACATAGCTTTGGATTAGAAGCATGGGTCAAAAAGTCAATCCGACCGGGTTTCGTACCGGCGTCATGACCGGGTGGAAGAGCCGCTGGTTCGCGTCCAAGCAGGAATTTGCGGAACTGCTGGTCGAGGACCAGAAGATCCGCAATTACATCAAGAATCGCAAGGAGCGGTTCGGCAAGCCGATGTATCCGGCCGTGGCCAAGATCGAAATCGAACGAACCCGCGACGAAGTCAAGGTGATTCTGCACTCGGCGCGGCCGGGGGTGTTGATCGGGCGCAAAGGCGAACGGGTCGAAGAACTGCAAAAGGAACTCCAGGAGAAGACCGGGCGCCGCATCAACTTGAAAATCGAAGAGATCGGCCGCCCGGAAATCGTCGCCCAGCTGGTGGCCGAGGACATCGGCGAACAACTGGCCAAGCGGGCCGGTTTTCGTCGCACCATGAAGCGGGCGATGGAACAGACCATGGAAGCGGGGGCCAAGGGAATCAAGATCCAACTGGCCGGACGGCTGGGCGGTGCGGAAATGGCGCGTCGCGAGAAGCAGATCTCCGGCTCCATTCCGCTCTCCACCTTGAGGGCCAAAATCGACTACGGCTTCACCGAAGCCAAAATCGCCCAGGGACACATCGGCATTCAGGTGTGGATCAACCAGGGTATGTACAGCGAGGACGAGATCGATGGCGTTGATGCCAAAACGGGTCAAGCACCGAAAAAGCCAAAGAGGACGTATAAAAGGTAACGCCTCGCGCGGGAACCGGGTGGTCTTCGGCGATTTCGGGCTGCAGGCCGTCCAGGGCGGCTGGATCAGCGCGGCGACGATCGAAGCCGGGCGAATCGCGGCCCAGCAGTACCTGCGCAACGAGGGACGGCTGTATATCCGCATCTTCCCCCATAAGTCCGTAACCTCCATTCCCCTGGAAACCCGCATGGGCAAGGGAAAAGGAGAGCCCGACTTCTGGGCGGCGGTGGTCAAGCCGGGAACCGTGTTGTACGAGATCGGCGGGGTCTCCGAAGAGGCCGCCCGCTTGTGCTTCACGCGACTGGCCCACAAGATGCCGGTGCGGGTCCGCTTCCTTCGCAGGCGTCCCATGTAGGAATCGTCGGGAAACAAGCATTTAGAATCGAGTATTGGCAGACCAGTAAGACGTTCTGACCGGAAACCGAACCATGAGCAAGGCCGCCGAACTTCGCGACATGAGCGACGAGCAGTTGACGGTAACGCTGAAAGAGACGCGCGAGCACTTCTTCCGCCTGCGGCTGCAAGCCCAGACCGAACGGCTCGACGCCCCCAGCGAACTTCGCAAGAGTCGCCGCCTGATCGCCCGCATCAAGACCATCCAGCGGGAGCGCGAGCGGGCGGCCGCCGCCGAAGGGGAGCCGAACCATGCCTAAGAAAGTGGCGATTGGCGTTGTGACCAGCGACAAGGCGGCCAAAACCCGCCGCGTAGAAATCCCCCGACTGGTCAAACACCCCAGGTATGGAAAGTACCTCCGGCGCCGTACCGTCTGCCTGGTGCACGACGAGGGGAACGCGTCGGGGCAGGGGGATACCGTCGAGATCGTCGAGTGTCGACCGAGGTCGAAAACCAAGCGTTGGGAGTTGGTTCGCGTCGTGGAGAAGGGACGGTTGATCGACCTGGCGGCCATGCGCGCCGCGGCCAAGGCCGAAGTGGCCGAAAGCTGATTCACCCCAGGGCCCAGAAAACCGGGCCCCGGAAACACCGTGCTCGAGACCATCGAGCCAGAGAATACATGTTACTGCGATTTGGACCGTAACTATGATCCAGATGCAAACCCGACTTGCCGTGGCCGATAACAGCGGGGCCAAGGAATTGATGTGCATCAAGGTGCTTGGCGGAACGCACCGGCGCACGGCAGGCGTGGGAGACATCGTCGTTTGCAGCATCAAGAGCGTGATTCCCGGCGCCGAGTTGAAAAAGGGCACCGTGGTCCGCGCCGTGATCGTCCGCTGCAAGCAACCCACCCGACGCAACGACGGCAGCTACGTCCGCTTCGACAGCAACGCCGCGGTAATCGTCGACAACGAGAGGAACCCCCGCGGCACCCGCATCTTCGGGGCGGTCGCCCGGGAATTGCGTGAACGGAACTTCATGAAAATTGTCAGCCTCGCCAGCGAGGTGGTCTGATGTGGATCAAAGTAGACGACACCGTAGAGGTCATCACCGGGGACGACCGCGGCGCCCGGGGTAAGGTGCTGCGGGTGGATCGCCGCGCCGGCAAGGTGGTCGTGGAGCAGGTAAACCGGGTTTACAAACACGTGCGGCGCAGCCAGCGGAATCCGCAAGGGGGTCGGCTCTCGATGGAGATGCCGGTTTCGATCTCCAACGTGCTGTTGATCTGCGAGAAGTGCGGCGCGGCCGCGCGTCTCGGCGCCCGACTCCTCCCGGACGGCAGCAAGGAACGTTTCTGCAAGAAGTGCGGCGCCGGCAACGGCCAGATTGCCCCGCCCAAGGCCCGGCCTGCCGAAACACAAGCGTAGTAGAAGATGATGGCTAAGAAAAAGAAGTCGGACAAGTCGAAAAAGGGCGAGCAGCCCGCGGGCGAGCCCGCCGTGATCCCCACGCCCCGACTGCAGGAAAAATACGAAAAAGAGATCATTCCCGCGCTGGCCGAGTCGTTGGGTCGCACCAACCGGCTCTCGTTGCCGAAGCTGGAGAAGATCGTGATCAACATGGGTGTAGGCAGCGCCATCGGCGAGAAGAAACACCTCGAAGAGGCCACCGACGCGCTGCGGCTGCTCTCCGGCCAGAAACCGGTGGTGCTGCTGGCCCGCAAATCGGTCGCCGGCTTCCGGCTCCGCGAGGGCATGGCCATCGGCTGCAAGGTGACGTTGCGGCACCGGCGGATGTACGAATTCCTCGACCGGCTGATTTCGCTGGCGTTGCCGCGGGTGCGCGACTTCCGCGGCCTCAGCCCGAAGGCCTTCGACGGACACGGAAACTACAGCCTCGGCCTGACCGAGCAATTGGTCTTCCCCGAGTTGAATCCGGACAAGTATTCCCGGGCCCAAGGCATGAACGTGACCCTGGTCACCAGCACCAGTCGCGACGAAGAGGCCCGCGAGCTTTTACAGAAACTAGGGATGCCGATGCGTGCCGCTTAAGCGGCCGCCGGCCCGATATAAAGCCGCGACTGCCGGTCGCGCCCACGGCAAGCAACCACCAAAGGATCCAACCGCATGGCAAGCAAGTCGAAAATCGCCAAGGCGCTGCGAACGCCGAAATTTTCCACCCGCCACGAGCGGCGGTGCCGGATTTGCGGTCGGCCGCGGAGCGTGTACCGGAAGTTCGGGATTTGCCGGATCTGTTTCCGTAACCTGGCGGACGAAGGACTTATTCCTGGCGTCAAGAAGGCGAGTTGGTAAAGGGATACCAAGCATTATGATGACCGACCCCATCGCCGACATGTTGACTCGCATCCGCAACGCGGTGCGCGTCGAAAAGCCCCACGTCGACATGCCCGCGTCCAAGGTCAAACGCGGACTGGCCGAAGTGCTCAAGCGTGAGGGCTACATTTGGGAGTGGGAAGAAGTGGAGAACCGGCCGGTGAACCAGCTTCGGCTGCACCTGAAGTACGGTCCCAACGGAGAGCGGGTGATTCGCCGCCTCCGCCGGGTGAGCCGGCCCGGCCGCCGCGTCTACAGCGGCGCCACCGCCATGAAGCCGGTGCTCGGCGGCCTGGGGATTTGTATTATCAGCACCAGCCGCGGGGTGATCAGCGACCGTGAGGCCCGACAACGGAAACTCGGCGGCGAAGTCCTCTGCGAAGTCTGGTAGACCCGATTCGGCCCGAAAGGCCCGCCCACAAGACACAAGAGAATACCGCAAAGGCTAAATGACATGTCCCGGATCGGAAAACAGCCCGTGCAGGTCCCCGACAAAGTCAAGGTCCAGTTGGCCGATCGCACGATTACCGTAGAAGGCCCCCTGGGCAAGCTCCAATGGGAGCACCGCCCGGAAATCGACGTCGCACACGACGAAAACACCAAAACCATCAACGTCACCCGCAAAGACGACGAGCGCCAGAGCCGGGCCCTGCACGGTTTGACCCGGGCTTTGATCCAGAACATGGTCACCGGGGTGACCGAGGGCTACGAGCGGCGGTTGGAGATTCACGGCGTGGGCTATCTCGCCGCCGTGCAAAACCAGGTGCTGCAGCTCCGCGTCGGATTGGCCAACGAATTGCAGGTCCCCATCCCGCAGAGTTTGGACGTCACCTGCCCGGATCAGCAACACATCCTGATCAAGGGCATCGACAAGCAGTTGGTCGGCCAGTTTGCCGCCGAGGTCCGGGCCCTGCGCAAGCCGGAGCCCTACAAAGGCAAGGGCATCCGCTACTACGGCGAGCAGGTCCGCCGCAAGCAGGGCAAGGCCATGGTCAAGTAGTCAGCGAAGTGAGCGAGACGAGAACGTGAAACAGGAAAAGCGAATCGGCAAACAGCGACGGCGGCGGCAATACCGCGTGAGCAACCGCGTCAAGCGGGATTCGACCCGGCCGCGGCTGAGCGTGTTCCGCAGCCACAAACACGTCTACGCCCAGATCATCGACGACGAGGCGGGACGCACCCTGGCATCGGCCAGCACGCAGGACAAGCAATTGGGTCCCACGTTGCCCTTCGGCGGAAACAAGGACGCCGCGGCCGCCGTGGGCAAGGTGATCGCCGAGCGGGCGTTGGAGGCCGGAATCAAAGAGGTGGCCCTCGACCGCCGCGAGTACAAGTACCACGGCCGCGTCGCCGCGCTGGCCGACGCCGCCCGAGAAGCAGGACTCGTGCTTTAGCAAGTAGTGGGTAGTGGATAGTGGATAGTGGATAGTGGTTAGTGACGACTTGGCTGGCGGTTTTTCCGCCGTGGAATGTGTTTTGGTGAGCCCTGTAACTAGACCCCCGACCCCCAACCCCCAACCCCCAACCCCCAACCCCCAACCCCCAACCCCTAACCCCTAACCCCCAGCCCC
>Ga0180437_10008892_pt1 | contig 12597 bp, 9 predicted proteins | sample SS_ome_4_FD_132410 | JGI IMG/M metagenome (GOLD analysis project Ga0180437, IMG submission 132410) | Hypersaline lake sediment archaeal communities from the Salton Sea, California, USA - SS_3_D_1 metaG | ecosystem: Environmental > Aquatic > Non-marine Saline and Alkaline > Hypersaline > Sediment...
AACTGCTGGGGGACATACACCCGGGGGTCCTCGGCGATCTCGGCCACTTTGCGAACGGCCCCGGGAATGCTCTCCTCATCGGGCGTGAGGATCAGCTCGGCCCCCAACGCCCGGATGATCTTCTTCCGCTCCTCGCTCATGCCCTCGGGCATCACGATTTTCACGGGGTAGCCCTTCAGTCGCGCGACCAGGGCCACGCCGATGCCCGTGTTGCCGCTGGTCGGCTCGACGATGATCGAGTCGGGCTTCAGGCGCCCGTCGCGTTCGGCCCCTTCGAGCATGGCCAGGGCCACGCGGTCCTTGATGCTGCCGCCGGGGTTGAGGAACTCGGCCTTGGCGAAGATCCGCTCGCCGCGGAGCTGCACCAGCGGCGTGTTGCCGATCAGATCGAGGACGTTGTCGGTGAGCATGGCAGGGGGGAGAAGTAAGGGGTCAGGGATCGGGAGCCAGGGGTCGGGGAGGAAGGATGGCGGCACGCCAGTCTTGGGGGGAGTGGTAGCCGCTTACCGGAAGCCCGCGGGGCGTTGCGGCTTCGGCACAGGCCAACCACTGCGAGGCAAAACACACCCGGTCGCGTCACCGTTGCGCATCGCAGAGTATACCACCGCCGCGGCGGCGAGTCAGCACGGAAGCCGGCTGGCGGAAAATAGCTCTGCGGAGGGGGTAGCGGTGCGGGCGGGCGGAAATTCGGCTACAATGGAAGGGTGAGGCCTGTTCTTTCAGTCGAGGATGAAGAGCCATGCGAGCAGTGATTCCCGAATTGATGCCCGATATCGCATCCTTCCGGAAACAGACCGGGGCCGATCGATGGGACGAGATGTGGGAAGGAGAACTCCACATGCCGCCAGCGCCGAATCGCAGCCACCAGAACCTGGAGGGCCGGTTGTACGTGTGGCTCGACGCCCATTGGGCGGAGCCCCACTGCTACCAGGTCTATCACCAGATCAACGTCGCCTCACCCGGCGGCTGGCCCAACGATTACCGCATCCCTGACCTCGTGCTGTTGACGCCCGACCGCTTCCACATCGACCGCGACGAGTACTTCGAGGGCCCGCCCAGGGTGGTCGTCGAGATCCACAGCCCGGGCGACGAGGCCTACGAGAAGCTCGATTTCTACGCGAGGATCGGCGTGCCCGAGGTCTGGATCGTCGACCGCGACACCAAGCAGCCGGAGATCTACATCCTGGGCGGTGCGACCTACGACCGCGCCGCCGCCGACCCCGACGGCTGGCTCGAAAGCCCGGCGACCGGCGTGCGCACGCGCGCCGAAGCCGGACCGAAGCTGGCCGTGCAGATGGGCCAGCGCGAAGAGACCCGAACGCTGCTGCCGGAGCGGTGACTCGTCCCCCTCCGTTCCCTCTGTAGAAACTCCCCCGACCTACCCCGGCAGGCAGCAGTCCGGCGGGCAAACCTCGCCGCAGGGGTCGGAGACGTCGAGAGGCCGGGGCTGCTCGCGCCCCTCGATTCGCTCGGCGACCAGCTCACGGATCATGGCGACGAAGCGGGGATGGGTGCCCACGGTGGCGGCCCGGACCATGCCCAGCCCGAGCCGCTCGGCGTGTGCACGCGCCTCCGTGTCGAGGTCCCAGAGCATCTCGACGTGGTCAGAGAGGAAGCCGATCGGGACGACGACCACGTGGGTAAAGGGGTCGGGAGTCTTTATTTGGGACGGCCCGCCGGATGCTTCGCCTGGATAAAGACTCCCGACCCCTTTTCCTGCGAGCACGTCGCGGACGTCCGGCTCCAGCCACGATTGCGACGGCGGGCCGCTGCGGCTCTGGTAGGCGAGCTGCCAGCGGGCGTGCCCCACGGCCTCGGCCACCCGGCGCGAGGTCTCGGCGAATTGCGCTTCATAGGCCGACCGGTCAGCCATTGCCCGGGGGATGCTGTGCGTGGTGAAGACCAGCGGGGCAGCGGCGCGGCGGGCTTCGGGAATCTGCTTAAGCGCGGCCCGGACGCGGTCGGCCACCGCCTCGATGAACCCGGGGTGGTCGAAGAACGGAGGGAGCTTGCAGACCTCCGGGGCCGCGTCGCCGATTTCGCGCCGTGCCGCCTCGACGTCCTCGCGATACTGCCGGCACGACGAATAGCAGGTGAACACCGAGGTGAACAACCCCAGGGCCCGGCGCACCCCGTCGGCCTGCATCTGGCGCAGGGCGTCGACGAGGTACGGCCGCCAGTTGCGGTTGCCGAAGTAGATCGGCAGCTCGATGCCGTGCGTGCGGAACTCCCCTTCAAGGGCCGCGATCAATGCCCGGTTCTGCTCGTTGATCGGGCTGCGGCCGCCGAAGTGCTGGTAGTGCTCGGCGACCGCTTCGAGCCGCGCCCGGGGCACGTTGCGCCCGCGGACCACGTTTTCCAGGAACGGCATGACCTCGTCCGGCCCCTCGGGGCCGCCGAAGGAGACCAGCAGGAAGGCGTCGTACTCGGTGGTCGAGCTGGATGACATTTGGGCATCCGAAACGTGGCGATGGCGTCCGCATCTTTTTCATCATAGGCGGGATCGCCGCCGAAGGCCATCCGGGTCGAGGGGACCACGGGGACGCCGGGCGGGCCGGGTTCTCGCCACGACCGGCTGGGGCTATAATAACCAGAAGAGCCGATTGCCCGATTCTTGGGAGCCGTTGCCGTGAGAGCCGTCATCGCCGACTATCCCGCCGAGTTGATCGAGGCCCGCCGGCGCAAGGGAATCGACCGCTGGGACGAGATGTGGGAAGGAGTGCTGCACATGCCGCCCATGCCGAATCGCGAACACCAGGACTTCCGCTGGGTCCTGGAGACGTGGATCGAGATGTTCTGGGCGGCGCCGCGAGGCAACCGGGTACACGGCGAGACGAACGTCGCCTCACCCGGCGGCTGGCCCAACAATTACCGCATCCCGGATCTCGTCCTCCTCACGCCCGATCGGTTCTCGATCGACCGCAACGTCTATTTTGAGGGAGCCCCGACCGTCGTGGTGGAGGTCCACAGCCCCGGCGACGAGGCCTACGAGAAGCTCGGGTTCTACGCCCACCTGGGCGTGCCGGAAGTGTGGATCATCGACCGCGACACCCGGGCCCCGGAAGTCTACGTGCTCGCCGAAGGCGACTACCGCAAGCAGCCCGCCCGCGACGACGGCTGGATCGAAAGCCCCGCCACCGGCGTGCTCCTGCGCCACGATCCGGAAGACCGGCTAGACATCCAAGTGGCCGATGAGCCCGCGTCGCGGCGTCGTCTGTCGGATCGCCGCTCGATCTCCGAGCCCGAAACGGGCTGAAGAAACGCTTAAAGTGAGACGGCCCGCTCAGTTCACCCGGATCGGGCTCGAAAGCGCCGGCTCGCCGGTCTGGCTCGTTGGCTACTCATCCGTCTCCTCGGTGTTTGCGATCTCGTGGTTCGCGCCGTGCGTCTGTCCGCGGAGCAGGTGTGACCAGCACCGGCCGGGCTGACCGTTCAACGAAGCTGGTATCCCACAAAGATGAAAGACAACCCCGCCCCCACGCCAAGGTACAGCACCAGCCACCCCGGGTTCACGGCGCCCACCCGATGCACCGCAGGGCCGCGCGGATCGTAGCGAACGGTGATCGCGGGCGGCGGACTTATTTGGTCCGTGAGGATGGCGGAGTACTCGTCGCCGTTGGCAAGGTATGTGTAGTGAGCGTCATAGCTCCACGAGAATTCGAACATTCTCCACAAGCCGAAAACCGGCAATTCACGTCTCGGTGAAAGGGTGACCTTCCGGCTGAAATGCATTTCCCACCCGGTCAAGGCGGCCTTGGTTCTCTCGGAATAACTCGCCTCATCAGCCAGGCATACGTACGCGTAGAGCACACTACCGCAGACGATCGCGAATCCCAGAACTCCAAGGGAATTCACCGCCAGCGGGGCGCCGGTTTCGTCTTGCGCCGCCGGTTGCGTGTTCCCTGCCTCGTCCGAGACTGCGAAAACCTTCTCGTCGTCCGTTTCCTCGTCTTGGCTTACACCAGGCGCTACGCCTTGTTCCTCCTGCAAGGCGGCCCACGCCTCCTGGGCCTGCTCCAGGTCGGCCTGGCGGACCCAAATTCTCGGGGCGATCGGCTGCCCCAGCGGCAGCCAGCCGGCCGCGTTGCCCAGCATCTCGCCGACGACCTGGGCTCGGATGCCTGCGTCCTCCAATGCGGCGCAGAGGGCATGGGCCTCCGCGCTATTCGCCGCCGAGCAGAGCTCGACGATTCGGTCGTCGTCCATTGGCGCTGGCGACTTCAGGATCGCGCGACCGCCGGTCGCGGCTTTATGGGGTCAACGTCCTATCACGGTGAACATCACGTGCCAGCCGCTGCCGCCGCAGCGGACTCCGGGCTGGCGTTCGGTGGCGTCGAGCGGGCCGATCTCGCCGGCGCAGTAGCAGCCCCAGAGCGGCAGATCCTTGCCGATCTCCTTTTGGATGGCCGCCAGCTCGTCGTCGTAGTTGTCGAGCTTGCCGCGGCGACCGGCGCAGTTGAACGAGAGGACGGCGATCGGCTTCTCACGCATTCCCTTCATGGCCTCGGCGGCCCCTTCGCCGGCGGTGCGGATCACGGCGTCGTTGTCCTGGCCCTTGCGCCCGGCCAGCGAGACGCAAAAATCGCCGGAGAGCATCACGGCCACGGCGGCGTCTTGATAAGGCTTGCCGCGGAAGTAGACGAAGGTCTGCCCGGCGTTCTTGTTGGCCGCGCCTCCGGTCACCGCGAAGTCCTTGCCCACGACCTGCTGGGCCCCTTCGACCAGGTAGCGGTTCTTGGGCGAATGGGCGTCGGCCACGAGCACGAGCAGCCTGTCCTGATCGGTCTTGCGGAGCTTGCCGGCGAGCTTCTTGCCGGCGGCGCGGAGCCTCGTCTTGATCTCGGCCTCGTGGTCCTCGAAGACGAGCTTCGAAGTGCCCAGGTCGGTCACCAGCGCGGCCGCTACGGAGATCCCCTCGCCGCCGATGCCCAACAGGCACACCGAGTCGAAGTCGGTGCAGCCCCGTTGGGTGAATGCCCCGTAGGTGGCCCCACCCAGAACGACGTCCTTCGGCAGCACGGAGGTGATGCCCTCCAGGAGCGGCTGCTTGTATTCGAGGTCCTCGAAGCACTCGGCCACGAGCACCAGCTTGGGCTCGGTGTCGCCCATGGCCTTGACCAGCGCCTCGGCGGCCGCCTTGCCCGCGGCCTTGGGGTTATCGTCCTCGTCTTCGAGCATCACGGTCCTAAGCACGATCTTCCCGCCCGCCACGGCCGGCGGGCTGCACCAGGCATCGTCGGCGGCCGGGGCGGTCGTGGCGGTAAGTGCAACCGCTGTCGCGGCTACTGCTGCGAGGAACCACGCATGGAGTCTGCTCGTCGTCATGGGTCTTCTCCTGTGTTGAGTTTCGTTGTCGCAGAGAAAACACTGTTCTGGTGTCTACTCCGCGTGGGGAGCCGGCGTTGGGTCACCGCGACCACTGGTCGCGGCTTTACATGTGGTGGGGTTGTTTTCTCAGTACACCGACGAGCACATCCCCCATTCGAGCTTACCGTCGAACGGCGGCTGCTCGGGCCAATCGTCCCCCTCGAAGCGGCTCCAGGCCAGGCGGTTGCGCTGCCAGGGCCAGAGCCCCGCCGCGGTGCCCAGGTCGCGCAGCCCGGTGCCGTCCGGGTCGTGGATCAGGACGGAGAAGCGGAACTCGCGGCCCTCGCTGGGGCGGATGTGGTCGCGCATCGGCCGGAAGGAGAGCGAACACTCGTAATAGGTCGTTTGCCCCTGGCGGCGCACGGCCAGCTCCGCGTCGTCGCAGGCCAGCGGCCCGAGGGCACGGGGCTTGGCCGCCTCGGCCAGCTTCATGCCGGGTGCGGCGAGCTGGAAACAACGGCCCTCGCCTTCCCCCTCGGCGGCACAGAGCAGAAACTCGAACCGGGCGGCCTCGTCGTCTTCGGACGTGCCGGTTACCGCGTCGCGTGGGGCGATGGCGATCTGCACGGCGTCGAACGGGCCCCCCCTGCCCTGCCCTGCCCCGTCCGGCCCAAGCCGGACCAGCTTCTCCTCCTCGACCTCGACCAGCACGGCGAACTGCCGCCGGCTCCAGTAGGTCCGCACCGCGGTCTTGCACTCGGCGGTCTCCCAAGCGACCGGCACGGCCTGGTCCCACTCGGCCGGGTCGCCGTCGATGGTCGGCTTGAAGTACGGCGCGGTGGCCGCCGCAATCGTCTGCTTGTGCGTGACCGTGCTCCCGCCGCCCGTGGCCACGACCTCCACGCCGTACGCGTTGGCCGCCAGGTTCAAGCCCTTGAGCATGGCAAACGACGCGCGTCCGAGATCGCCGGGCCCGAGCGAGACTTCGCGCTTGGCCGGGCTGAGCTGCCAGCCCTCGGGCGGCGAGACCGCGAGCACGCCCTCGTACGGGGCCTCCGTGAGGTTCTTCACCCATACGTTGACCGGCGGCCGGCTCGAAGGCGGCACGGTGACGTTCTCGACCCTCAGTGCTACCGGCTCGGCGGCCGGGCTAAGCGTGCTCGCCAAAACGACCATCGCGGCCCACAAAGCGGCCGTCCTTCGCACAACAACTCGGCGGCCCATCGCGAATCCTCCATTCTCGGTGGCTTCGTCAACGCCTCCATTCTGCACGAGCGGCCGGGGCGGGTCAACTCGCGGACGGCAACGAAAAAGGGACCTGGTTCATTTTGCCGGAACGGCCCGAAGGGTGCTTCGCACAAAATGAACCAGGTCCCTTTTTCGTTGCCTTGTCGCTCGCACGGGACCCTGCTATGCTCGGGCGTTTCGGGCACCTACGAAGCGGGGAAAAGAGGAATCCTGCCATGCTCAAGCGGCTTCTGCTCGTGGCAACGTTCATGTATTTGCTCGGCGTCGGCAGCCCGGCCCGGGCCCAGGGGACCTCGGAGCCGGCCGTCGGCGAGAACGCCGTCTCCGTCGAGGTCAGCGGGCTCGACCTGTCGATCATCTTCATCTACCTGGTGGGCATCGTGGCCCTGGGGTGCTGGGCCGGCGTGCGGCGCAAGGAGTCGAAGGGGAGCGACTACTTCCTGGCCGGCAAGTCCCTCTCCTGGCCGATGATCGGCCTGGCCCTGTTCGCCACGAACATCTCGACGATCCACCTGGTAAGCTTCGCCCAGAACGGCTACACCTCGGGCCTGACCTACGGCAACTTCGAGTGGATGGCCGCGTTCACGCTGGTGATCCTCTCGTTGTTCTTCGCCCCGTTCTACCTCCGCTCGAACGTGGCCACGCTGCCCGACTTCATGGAAAAACGCTACAGCCGCGGCAGCCGCGACTACCTGGCCGTGCTCTCGATTTTCTCGGCCATTGTGGTGCATATCGGCTTCTCGCTCTACACCGGGGCGATCGTCCTGGAGGGGACCGTGCTCCAGTCCCTGGGCGTCGAGAACCCCGAGCACTACCGCCTGCTGACGATCGTGGGCATGGTCGGCGTGACGGCCATCTACACCATCGTGGGCGGACTGCTGGCCGTGGTGCTCACCGAGTCGGTCCAGACCGTCGTGCTGTTGGTCGGATCGTTGTGCATTACGCTGATCGGCTACCAGATGCTCGGAAGCTGGGCGGACCTGAAAGCGAACGTCCACCCCGTCAACCTCACCGTGCTCCGCGGGGCCAACGAGCCGACGGGCATCACCTGGTACGCCGTGCTGCTCGGCTACCCGGTGCTGGGCGTTTGGTACTGGTGTACCGACCAGACGATCGTGCAGCGCGTGCTGGGCGCCAAGGACGAAAACCACGCCCGGGTGGGCCCGTTGTTCGCCGGGTTCATCAAGATCCTGCCGGTGTTCCTGTTCGTGCTGCCGGGGCTGATCTGCCTGGGGTTGATCAACAAGGGCGTCGAGGCCGGCGGAATCGCGCCTTTGCCCACCCGGCCGGACGGTTCCCCCATGACCGAGCAGACCTACATCCACATGATCAAGACGATGCTCTGGCCGGGGATGCAGGGGGTGGTGATCGCCGCCATGCTGGCCGCGCTGATGAGCACGGTCTCGGGGGCGCTCAACTCGATCGCCACCTTGTGCAGCTACGATATCTACCAGCGCTTCAAGCCCTCGGCCGACGACCGGCACCTGATCCGCGTGGGGCGGATCGCCACGTTCGTGGCCATGTGCGTGGCCGTGGCCTGGTCCATGGCCATCAGCGCCCTGGGCGAGACGATCTTCCAGGCCATGGTCGACGTGCTGCCGATCGTGGCCCCGCCCACGGCCGTGGTCTTCCTGTTCGGTGTGTTCTGGCGGCGGACCTCTTCCCGCGCGGCCCTGTGGACGCTGGTCGGCGGCTCGATGCTCGGGCTGGCCATCTACGTGCTGAAAACGCTCGACGCGCTGGGGGCAATCAAGCTGGCGGAGCTGAACGCCGACGTCGCCGGGTTCGTGAAGATGAACGGGCTGTTCATGGCGTTCATCCTGTTCGTGGTCCAGTCGGCGTTCATCGTGCTGGTCTCGGCGGCCTGGCCCCACCGGCACACGGCCGAGAGCGCGGCCCTGGTGTGGCGCTCGCCGCTCGATGCCCTTCGGGGTGAAAACATCTGGGGCGGGCTGCTCGACTTCCGGGTGATGGCCGTGCTGCTCGTGGCGGTCATGGTCGGGCTCTACTGGACCTTCTCCAGCTCGACCAGCTACTACCCCATCGCCGGCACGGTCACCGTCGACGGGCGTCCGGCCACCGGCGTTCGGGTGATTCTCGAGACCGACGACCCCACGCTCTGCGCCGAGCTTTCGACGGGCGTAGACGGCAAGTTCCAGTTCGCCACCGACCAGCGGGCGGGCGGGGCCCCGGCGGGCACGAAGTACCGAGTGCGCCTGGTGCCGGACCGCGACTACCTCGTGCGCCGCGATCCCGATGACCTGAACAAGGTCGCCGAAGTCCTCGACTCAGCCCCGGCCGGCACCCCCATCACACAACACCTCGAAGACGGCCGGCGGGTCTTCGTGTTCGGCACGTCCCCCGAGCCGAAGCGCGTCACCCCCGGCCCCGGCGCCATCGTCCAAGTATGGCGGGCACCCGCGATCCCCGAAAAGTACCAGGCATTCGACACCTCCGACATCGAGCTGGTCGTCGAAGCCAAAGACGAACCGAACCGGCTGGATATTGTGATTGGCGCGGCGGAGTAGACCCGTAGCAGCCTCCGTAGCAGGCACACTCCCAGGCTGTGACTTTTCGTTGGAGTCCAGGCTTTAGGCTGTCGGGGCGGGCGAAAACGTCTGCCGAAAGACAGGCTAAAGCCTGGACTCCAACGTCTGAAGCCGAATAAGTCACAGCCTGTCGGTGTGCCGTCCGCCCTGCCCTCTCGTCGGCACCGCCGCCCCTGCCCCGCTTCCGTTTCCAAGCGGGCTCGTCTACAATTGGCCGCAGTGTCAGCTTTCACTCGGCAACCTCCCGGAGGGCAAGACAATGCGCGGCAATCCCAAGGTGCGGCGGTGGGCGATACTCTCGGTCCTGGCGGGCATGGGGCTTTTTGCCCTAGGGTGTCTGCGGGCCAACGTGCTCGACTTCGCCCGGTACGACGAAAAGACCGACACCTACCACTTCCTGAAGGTCTACACCCACGTCGCCGGCAGCGACGCAGAGCTCGACTGGATCGCCCGGCTCTGGAAGCACCGTGGGCGGGTGATCACCATCCCGGAGCTGCTGCCGGTCTTCAGTAAGGAGCCGGCCCTGCTCCGCGTGGCGGACCGGGAGACGCAGGCGATCGAGATCGGCGAGCCCTCCACGGAGGCGCCGCCCAGCCAGAGAGCGGATATCTCGCTGGCCCCCATCGAGATCCGCCCGGGCAAGTTCTTCTTGAGCGCTGACAGAACACTCTGCTGCTACCACCAGGTCGTGGTGCCCGGCAAGCTGGTCGACGACCTCTGCGTCATTGCCAACAAGGACCTGCGCAAGTCGGCCATCCGCAGCGTGGACGAGGAGCTGGCGCGGCGCCGCGACGGGGGGCGCGCGATCTCGTGGGAGCAGGTACGCGAGGCGATCCGCAAGTCGGTCGATAAGAACAAGGAACCGGCCGGCGACGCGAAGAATTCTGAGCCACCGCAGGAAGAAGCGCCCGCCGGTGAGCAAGACGAATTGAAACCGCGCGAGGACGAACCGATTTGTGCGATGGACGACGAGTCCCTCCGAACGATCCGTAGAGCGGCCGAAGACGGCACGCTGGGTTTTGCCCGCAAGGGGTTCCAGCTACAGCTCCGCGTGCCCATGACGCCGGCCGACCGGCGCGAAGCGATCGCCACGGTCGAGATGGCGAAGAAGGTGCTTTTGGATTCGATAATCCGCGGCCCGGGCATGGACGCCTCGGAACCGATGAAGCAATGGCAAACCGCCGTAAGCGCCGCGGTGCGCGCCGAAGAGGGGCCCGAGGGCGCCCTGCTCTTGATCCTCGACGTCGGCAAGTACGTCGAGCTGGCCACCCGCGACCGCCGCGACGCCGAGCCCATCCAATCCTCGGCCGCCGACTACCGCCGCGCCGTCGAGAAGGTCCGCGCCGCCGGGATCCCGATCGACGAGAATCTCACCCTCGACCAGATCATCAAGTCCTTCACCGCCGGCACGCTCGAATCCTCGCCACCCCCGGCCGACGTGCCGCCCGGCGAGGGGCTCTTTCCCAAGCCGAAACAGCCCGACGCCGGGTGATCGGCGCGGCCCCGCTACTCCCCGCGCAGCACCTTAAGCGACTTCTCGAAAAACTCCCGCTCCGGCTTAAGCTCGTTGTCGCGGCAGAACTCGATAAGCCGCTCGTAGCGCTCGGCCGGGTCGGTGCCGGTGCACCAGCAGAGCTTGGCCAGGCAGACCGGGCAGAGCCAGAGCGGGCGGCGGTCCGACTCGGCGCGGTGGTTGCTGCCGCACATGTTGCACTCGAAGTAGATGCAGTGGAACATCGAGAACATGTGGCCCGTCTCGTGCGTGGCGGTCTTGATGGTGCGCCGCAGGCAGAGGCGCAGCGCGTCGTCGCTCTCGTCGGGGTCGCCGTTGCGGTAGATCGACCATACGCCCACCCGATCGCGGAGCGATGCCTGCCCGAAGACGAAGTTCCAGCCCGGCCCCGGCCAGAGGTCGGACGTGGTAAACGCGATCGAGGCCACCGCGTCCTCAGGCAACCGGGGCTTGAGCACCCGATCGAGCACGTAGGTCGAGAGGATCTGCTTGTCTCCCCAGTTGGGGTGAACGCGCCGTGCCTCGTCGGGCACCAGCGAAAGCGGCAGGTCCTCGGCCACCTTGACCGGCAGCCCGAAGTAAATGTCCGTGTACCGGGCCGTCAGCTCGATGATCCGCCGCTGCGTCTTCGTGAACTCGCCCAGCGGCTGGACGTAGATCGTGCGCCGTGCCGGCGTGGGGCGCACGGGCCGGGCACGCACGTACGCCTCGTACGTTTGCCCCGGCTCGTCGTGAACCGCCAGCCACTCGCCCGGCCGGGGCTTGCCCAGCTTCTGGTGCAGAGGGAGCAGCTTGGCGTACTTCTCGGGCAGCACGGGCACCTCCGGCCGCTCGGCCGCACAGCCGCGCAGCGCGTACGTGGCCGCCAGCATAACGGCAGCCAGCGAGATGAGGACGGCGAGGCGGATGGTCATGGGGCGAAGTGGGGAGTGGGAAGTGGGGAGTAGGCAGAAGACGGACGGCAGACGACAGTAGACAGTGGGTCAACACGGGGCTCTGTTAATAGCCGCGGGCGGAAGCCCGCGGGAGACTCAGGTGCCCGTCTGCATTCTACCGCTCTTCGGGCACGAGGTCGATCACCAGCAGCTCGGGACGGCAGAGGAAGCGGAGCCGGGGGGCGCTGCCGCGTTCGTGGCCGATGCCGCGCGAGACGATCAGGCGCCGCCCGCCGCCAAGCTCCGTGAGCCCTGCGGCCCAGCTCCGCGGCACGCCCGAAAGCGTCAACACCGGGCCGAGAAGCGGCAGGCGCACCTGGCCGCCGTGCGTGTGGCCGGCCAGGAGCAGATCGGCCTCGACCCGGCCCAGCGCGAAGTCGGGCCGGTGACCAACCACGACGTGATAGCGATCCGGGTCGGGCCGCGGCACGTTGAGGCTTGGAAAGCCCGATTCGGCCAGGTCGAGGCACGTCAGGTCCAGCTCGCCGGCCCGGAAGGTCGTGGTGCGTGCGACGGCCGTGACGGGCAGCCCCTCGAAGATCGCGAGCCAGCCCGGCCGGTCGATGTTCCCGCCCACGGCGTACACGCCGAGCGGGGCCCGCAGCTCAAGCTCACGCAGCAGCGAGTTCAGCTCGCCGCGGAGCCGCTCGAACTCGCCGGAGTCGGCATGGAGGTAGTCGCCGGCCAAGAGTATCAGGTCGGGCCGCTGGTCAACGACCTCCTGGAAGGCCCGGCGCTCGTACGGCCCCACGCGATCGGTCTGCAAATCGGCCAGGACCACGATGCGGACCGTCTCGCTGAGCTTGGACGTGGCGAACCGGTAGTGCGACACTTCCAGCCAGGTCGGCTCGACGAGAAAGGCATCGACCGCCACGGCCGCAAGCACAACGGCCGCCGCGCCGCAGAGCACGCCCAGCCACCGCCGGGAACGCCAAAAGAGCACGGCGGAGCCGGCCAGCAGCACGCCGCCGTGCAGAAACACGCCGTAGGCCGCAAGCTGCATGAGCGCGAACGGGCTGCCCCGCACGGCCACGATCGCCAGCCC
>Ga0180437_10008893_pt1 | contig 12596 bp, 7 predicted proteins | sample SS_ome_4_FD_132410 | JGI IMG/M metagenome (GOLD analysis project Ga0180437, IMG submission 132410) | Hypersaline lake sediment archaeal communities from the Salton Sea, California, USA - SS_3_D_1 metaG | ecosystem: Environmental > Aquatic > Non-marine Saline and Alkaline > Hypersaline > Sediment...
CTGAGCGGCGGTGAAGCGCAACGTATCCGGCTGGCCACGCAGATTGGCAGCGGACTCATGGGCGTGCTTTATATCTGTGATGAGCCTACCGTGGGGCTGCACCCGGCGGATGATGCCCGCCTCATCAATACCCTGAAACGATTGCGCGACCTGGGTAATACCATACTGGTGGTGGAGCACGACGAGGCCATGATGCGCGCCGCTGACCACATCATTGACATGGGACCGGGGGCGGGGGAACACGGTGGCAGGCTTGTGATAGCAGGCACACTGGCTGATATTATGGCCAGCGAGAAATCGGTCACCGGCCAGTATCTCAGCGGCACCCGGCAGATTCCGCTGCCCGAAAGGCGACGTCCGGGCAACGGTGGTGAAATCATAGTCAGGGGGGCTAGGCAGAATAATCTGAAGAATATAGATGTCCGCATCCCGCTGGGCAAATTCGTCGGTATTACTGGCGTCTCCGGCAGCGGTAAAAGCACCCTTGTTGACGAAATCCTGTACCGTAAGCTGGCCCAGGTCTTCTACCGGGCGAGGGAGCGGGCTGGCGATTGCGATGAAATCACCGGACTAGAGCATATCGATAAAGTGGTCAATATCGACCAGTCGCCCATCGGTCGGACGCCGCGGAGCAATCCGGCGACCTATACCGGCACCTTTACCCACATCCGCGAGCTTTTTGCCACCGTGCCCGAAGCCCGCATGAGGGGCTATGCCCCCGGCCGCTTCTCTTTCAACGTGAAGGGTGGACGCTGCGAGGCCTGCCGCGGGGAAGGGTTTATTCAGATTGAGATGCAGTTCCTCCCCGATGTTACCGTTCCATGTGAGGTGTGCAAAGGCCAGCGCTATAACCGGGAGGCGCTGGAGATAAGGTTCAAGGACAAGAACATCGCTGAAGTCCTCGATATGACGGTGGAGCAGGCGCTCGCTTTCTTTACCCATTTCCCCAAGGTGAGGAACAAGCTCCAGACTTTGCGGGACGTAGGGCTCGGGTATATCCATCTTGGTCAGCCGGCGCCGACGCTTTCTGGCGGCGAGGCACAGCGGGTGAAGCTGGCCACCGAACTGGCGCGGCGGGCCACCGGTAGAACGCTCTATATTCTTGATGAGCCGACCACCGGGCTCTCTTTTGAGGACGTAGCGGCGCTGTTGAGAGTGCTGCAAAGGCTCGTCGAGGCGGGCAATACGGTGGTGGTCATCGAGCACCATCTGGATGTAATCAAGAGCGCCGACCATATCATTGACCTTGGCCCCGGCGCCGGGGACCTGGGAGGATACGTGGTGGCCACCGGGACTCCTGAGGAGATAGCACGGGTCAAAGGCTCGGCAACCGGGCAGTATCTGGGCCGGGTACTTCAGCAGGACATCGCGCCGGCCATGGCCGGTCCCTGAAGGGTCGAATAAATGCAGAAACCACTGGTCTCTCCGGCTATTTCGGGCACATACCTGTGTCGAATAGCGGAAAGGTCGTTTTTTTGCACATTAACGCCGGCCGATTTTTCTGTTTGCTGGATTGATGGTCATGGGTGAAACAGAGAAGCCAAAGCTGTTCTACGGTTATGTTATCGTGGCAGCCAGCTTCGCCATACAGTGGGTTTGCGTTGGCACTCTCTTCACTTACGGCATTTTCTTCAAACCTTTGCTCGACGAGTTTGGCTGGTCAAGGGCGGCTATTTCCGGCGCCTCTTCGCTCGCTTTTCTCTTCGTCGGCTTTATGGGTATATTTGCCGGCAGGCTCAACGACCGCTTCGGCCCTAAAATCATTCTGGTGGTTTCCGGCCTTTTCCTCGGCGGTGGTTATCTGCTGATGTCGCTGCTGCAGGCCCCGTGGCAGCTCTACCTTTTCTATGGTGTCATCGTCGGCACGGGCATGGCCAGCCATGACATCGTCACCTTATCCACAATTGCCCGCTGGTTCGTCCGCAAACGCGGCATGATGACCGGCATAGTCAAAGTGGGCACCGGCGCCGGGCAGCTCATGGTGCCGATGATTGCCACCGCGTTGCTCGCCGTTTATGGCTGGCGTAATTCCTATCTGATTATCGGTGCCGCAGCCCTCATTTTGTTCGTTTTGCTGGCCCAGTTATTCCGGCGTAATCCACAGCAAATGGGTTTTCTTCCTTACGGTGCGGAAAGTATGGAGTTGGCATCCTCTGCTTCGGCAGAGCCGGGCTTACCCCTGCGCGAGGCAGCCCGGACAAGGCAGTTCTGGACCATCTGCCTTGCTTACTGCTCGGTCATATACTGCCTGCTCACTATCATCATACATATCGTGCCACACGCCACTGATGCTGGTTTATCGGCGACCGGAGCTGCTGGCGTTCTGGCCACCATCGGCGGGGTGAGCATGGCCGGCAGGTTTACCATGGGCACCGCCAGCGATAAAATTGGCTGCAAACGCGCCTGGGTTATCTGTTTTATTATTCTGATAGCCAGTTTTGTCTGGCTGCAAATTGCCCGGCAACTGTGGATGTTCTACCTGTTCGCCGTGATTTATGGCTTTGCTCACGGTGGATTCTTCGTTCTGGCTTCGCCGATGATTGCGGAACTGTTCGGGACCAGAGCGCACGGTGTTATTTTCGGGTTAGTCTATTTTGCCGGCACTCTTGGTGGTGCGGTCGGGCCGTTATTTGCCGGCCATATATTTGACATAACACAAAGTTATCAAATCGCTTTCTGGGTGCTGTTAGCGCTGAGCGCCATCGGCCTGGCGTTGATTTTGGCCGTTAAGCCAGTACTGAGTCATAAAGATTGATAAACTTTTGCCAGATTGGCATTGATGATTCGGGCTTGAATCAGTAATATGAGAAGTATAGAATGGTGATGAGCTATGGAGCGGGAAGAAGCGCTTGATTCGATAAAAGCCAACGTGGAGAACGAAAATCTGGTCAAGCACATGCTGGCGACCGAGGCGATTATGCGAGCGCTCGCCAGGCGTTTCGGGGAGGATGAAAGGGAGTGGGGTCTCACCGGGCTGCTTCATGATATCGATGTGGAACTGACCGGCAACGATATGAGCAGCCACAGCAGGCTTGGCGCCGACCTGGCACGGGAGCTGGGCGCCAGCGAGTCCATGGCCCACGCCATTCTGGTCCACAACGAAAGACATGGGGCACCGCTGGAAACCAGGCTGGATAAGGCGCTTTTCTGCACCGACCCGCTTACCGGTCTGATTGTGGCGGCGGCGCTGGTGCGCCCCGATAAAAGACTGGCTGGCCTGGAAATGAGCTCGATAAAAAAGAGGTTCAAGGAAAAGAGCTTCGCCGCCGGGGCCAGCCGGGAACAGATTGCCGGCTGCGTTGATATTGGGCTGGAACTGGATGAGTTCCTCGGGCTGGGGCTGGAGGCGATGAAGGAGATTGCCGCCGACCTTGGTCTATAGAGGCTAGTTTACTGAAAGCGTTGAGCCTTCGCCCGTTTTGACCACGTCGATGCGGGTGGGGAAGGCGTCTCTCAGTTCCTCGATGTGGGTGATGACCAGTATCCTTTCGAAATCGTCCTGAATGGAATTTATCGCTTCTTTCAGCTTCTCGATGCCGGTGCTGTCCTGCGTCCCGAAGCCCTCATCGATAATCAGAGTTGGCAGCGGGGCACCGGCCCGCCGGGCCAACAGACGGGAAAGCGCAATGCGGATGGCAAAGTTGATGCGGAAAGCCTCGCCGCCGCTGAACATCTCGTAGTTTCGTGTTCCTAGCTCGTCGGAAATGGTGATATCGAGAGTTTCCACCACGTCACCCTTTTTGGTCTCCCGCTGCGTCTCGAATTTAACGTGCATCCGGTTATCCGTCATTCTCCCCAGGAGACGGTTGGCCTCAACCTCGATTTCCGGGAGCGCCATTTCAATGAGCAATGCCTGTATGCCACCCTTGCCAAAAGCCCTGGCCAGTTCCCGGTAGATACCCTCCTCTTTTACCGACTGTGACAGCGCTTTTTCCCTCTCCTTTTTTCTCTTCTCCAGTTCGTCGCAGCGCTGCAGCCTAGCTTTGACGTTCCACAGCGTTTCCTGTGCCCATTTCAGCCGCTGCGCTATCTCCCGGTACGCGCTTTCCGCGTCGGCCATTTCGGCAGCGATTTGTGGCAGGGCGGCCAGGTCAACGGCCAGCTCTTCCCTTTTCTGATTATCGGCGGCTGCGCCCATTCGCAGTTCCCGGGCATGTGTCTCCGCCTGCGACATCGATTCCTTCTCCCGAGTGATGAGCCGGTCGGCCTCTTCCAGTTTCCGCATCGGGGCTTCGTACTGTTCCAGTTCCTGCAGTTTTTGCCTCAGCTGCTCGTGCTGTCCCGCATCATAGTCGAGACTGGTCAGTTGCCCTTCAATTTCCTGCAAAGCTACCTGCTCCTGATCGGCGAACTCTTTTTTCGCCAGCTTTCCTTCAATCTCGGCAATTCTTGCTTTCTCCGTCGCCAGCTGCTTTTTGGCGTCGGCGGCTTCGTTGGCCTCCCGGTTGAGGACACTGGCCTGGCTCTGCAGGGTGACTTTTTCCTGGTTAAGCTTCGTCTCCAGGAGGGAGACATCACGGTTCAGTGACTCAACCTCGCCTCTCTTCCGCTCAAGCTCGGCCTGGTTCGACGTCAGCGCATCGGTCTTTTGCTTTTTCTCGGCGCTATATTTCGATGCAATGAGCTTAAAACCTTCGACGCCGAGCTCCGTCTCGCACAAAGGACATCTGGCTTCCTTCTGCGTGCCCAGAAGGTCGATTTTCTCCTCGAGCTCGGCAAGTTCCTTTTTCATCTGGACTGAGTCCGATTCCAGATAATTGACGGCTGCCTGCAGTTCCTGGCCAAGCTGTTTCTTCTGATGCAAAGTCCCTTCTTCTTCCGTCAGCCGGCCAAGCTGTGCCTGCAGCTGCTGCATCTGTCCCTGTTTCTGGGCAAATTGAGTTATCCGGTTCTCCAGGTCTTTGGCCTTTTCCTGCAGTACGGCATGCTGGGTGAGCAGGCTCTGGCTGGCTTCCTTGATTCTGCTTTCCAGCTGTGCCTTTTGCTTTTCCAGGTTCACCGACTGGCGGAACTTTCGGTCGAGCTCATCATAACGTTTTCTGGTCTCGCTATAATCAGCATAGCCCGCCTCTATTTTCGCTCGCTGGGCGATGAGCGCTTCATATTCATCGATGCGGGATTGAAGCTGGCTTAGCTGCGTTTCCAGAAGCTCCAGGCTTCTCGTCCGGTCGTGTATGGCAGCTTCCAGCTGGTCGAACTGCACCTTCTTTTTCTCCAGCGCTTCCTTTTGCTGGCGCAGCTCGTTGAGCTTGCCTTCTTTTTCCCCGGCTATCTCTTCAATCCGGGAAAGGGTTTGCTGTGCCTGCTCCAGCTCGGCTTCATATTGGGGTCTCAGTGCCAGCTCGTCGCTAATTTCCCGCAGCGTGCTTTCTAGCTGCGCTTTCTCAAATTCCTGCTGTCTGGCCAGTTCCCTGGCTTTATCCTCGAGCTGGTCGTAGTAGCCAAGCCCCAGTATGCTGGCCAGCACTTCCTTGCGCTCGGAGGGGCGCTTGGTGGTGAATTCATCAGCGTGGCCCTGCCGCAAGAAGGCGCTGTTAATGAAAGTGTCATAGTCCATGTGCAGCGTTTCAATGATTTTCTGCTGCGTCTGGGCGATGCTGTTGCCGCTTATCGATTTGTAGGTGCCGTCGGTCGCCATCTGGAATTCCAGAGCCGACTGGCCGGCTCCGCTGGAGCGCCTGGGTCGGGCACGCTTGCGGATAATGCGGTACGGCTGCCCCCCGACGGCGAAGTCAAATTCCACCTCCATCTCCCGCTGGCCGGTATGAATCAGGTCGTCATCGCTCCTGGCTCTGGCCTTGCCCCAGAGCGCCCAGGTCATGGCGTCGATGAGCGCCGATTTGCCGTTGCCGTTGTCGCCGGCGAGGCAGGCGGTATGGATGCCGGCAAAGGAAAGCGGTGGCACGCTATCCCGGTAGCACATGAAGTTGCGCATTTTGAGATTGAGAGGAATCATAGACAGGCTCCGGAAAATTCCATACGATAATTATTTTAGCATAATCAGAAAAAACTTCTTAAGCAGGTGTCCTGTGTAGGAAATAAGTTGCATTATTATTCTTTCGTCTCCCTCTTTGCGAAAGGGAGAAGAATTATGCAATGGATTTATAAGACGCAGCACGAATGTTATAATTAACATACAGAATGTTGCACTAACTTAAAAAATGGTAGGGGTAGTTTATGTTTGAGGTTCTCAGTGATAAATTAGGCAAAGTATTCCGCCTCCTGGGCAACAAGGGCAAACTGACGGAGAAGGACATCGATGATGGCCTGCGTCAGGTGCGCCTGGCCCTACTGGAAGCCGATGTAAACTTCAAAGTGGTAAAGGACTTTGTGGCCCGGGTCAGAGAGAGGGCCCTGGGCGCGGAAGTGCTGCAGAGCCTCACGCCGGGGCAGCAGGTGGTGAAAATCGTCAATGAGGAACTTATCGCCATACTGGGACAGGAGCCGAGCAAGTTGAACGCCTCCGGGCAGTCGCCCTTCGTGGCCATGCTGGTCGGGCTGCAGGGCAGCGGCAAGACCACCACCGCCGCCAAGTTGGCACATCACCTGCGGCATTCCGGCCAGCGCCCCCTGCTGGTGGCGGCGGACAACCGGCGTCCGGCGGCCATCGAGCAGCTGGTTACGCTTGGAGAACAGCTGGACATCCCGGTATTTAACGAGGGCACCAGTGTTTCCAGCAAAGACGTCTGTACTCACGCTCTGGCAAAAGCAAAGTCACTGGCGGCCACCTGGGTGGTGGTGGATACGGCGGGCCGACTCCATATCGATGAGGAGATGATGAAAGAGCTCGGTGAGGTGAAAAAAGTGCTGCGCCCATCGGAAACGCTGCTGGTGGTCGATGCCATGACCGGGCAGGATGCGGTGCGCAGCGCCGAGGATTTCCACGGCCGGGTAAACCTTACCGGGCTCATCCTGACCAAGATGGACGGTGATGCGCGGGGTGGCGCCGCCCTTTCCATCCGCTGGGTGAGCGGCGTGCCCATCAAGTTCATCGGCATCGGCGAGAAGACGGACGCTCTGGAACCATTCTATCCCGACCGCCTGGCGTCACGCATTCTGGGGATGGGTGATGTGCTCACCTTCATCGAGAAGGCGGAGGCGGCGTTCGACCAGCGTCAGGCCGAGGAACTGAAGAAGAAGGTGGAAAAGGCCAGCTTTGACCTGGAGGACTTCCTAGCGCAGCTCCGGACAATAAAAAATATGGGGCCGGTGGGGCAGCTGCTGGATATGCTGCCCGGCGTGTCCCGTTTGGCAGCTAAACTTCCAGAGGGTACCGAGGAAAAGCAGTTGCAGAAAGTGGAGGCGATGATACTCTCCATGACTCCGGGGGAGCGGCATAATCCGCAAATCATCGGCGGGAGCCGGAGGCGGCGCATCGCCCGCGGCAGCGGCGTGCATCCCCATGATGTGAACCAGCTGCTCAACCAGTTCACCCAGATGCAAAAGCTGATGAAGATGGGAGTCAAGGGGAAGCTGCCGCGGAACCTGATGGGTATGTTTGGTTAACCCTTATTCCAGGTAGTCCTTCAGCTTGCGGCTGCGACTGGGGTGGCGCAGTTTGCGCAGCGCCTTGGCCTCAATCTGACGGATTCTTTCCCGGGTAACATTGAACTCTTTGCCCACCTCTTCCAGTGTCCGGCTGCGCCCATCCTCTAACCCGAACCTGAGCTGCAAGACACGCTGCTCGCGCGGCGTTAGTGTATCCAGTACGTCTTCTATCTGCTCTTTTAATAGTTGTTTTGAGGCGGCGTCCACCGGCGGCAGGGCATTCCGGTCCTCAATCGAGTTGCCGAGCGGGCTGTCTTCCTCTTCGCCGATGGGCGACTCCAGCGATATGGGCAGCTGCGATACTTTGACTATCTCCCGGACCTTGTCCGAGGATATCTCCATCTCCTTGGCGATTTCGGTGGAGGTGGGCTCCCGCCCGTATTCCTGTGCCAGGCGGCGGCTCGTTTTGAGCAGACGGTTTATCGTTTCCACCATGTGCACCGGGATACGGATGGTGCGTGCCTGGTCAGCAATGGCCCGGGTAAGCGCCTGCCGTATCCACCAGGTGGCATAAGTGCTGAATTTATAGCCCTTGCGATAGTCGAACTTCTCCACGGCGCGCATCAGGCCGATATTGCCTTCCTGAATCAGGTCGAGGAGGGACATGCCGCGCCCGATGTGCTTCTTGGCCACGCTTACCACCAGACGCAGGTTGGCCTCAATCAGGTGCCTTTCCGCCCTTTTGGCTTCGAAATCCACGCTCCGCAAGTGGGCTTCAAGCCGTGGCTCATATTTGCGCACCGTACTGCCGAAGTCTTCGTCGTTGACCAGTCTGGCAATGTCAGAAAAAGGGACATCTGGACTGATAGCTTCGCGGACTTCTCTGGTCAGCAGTTTGCAGTTGAGTGACAGGTCAATCATCTTTTGCTCGGTTTCCATCATGGATAACCCCAACCGGGAAGAAATATCTTGAATCAACTGCGGCTCAATAAAATTGTCAATGCTGTCCCGTAACCGGGAATCGCTGATGGCCTCAATAAAAGCGGCTGTCTTGGGCAAACCAAGCTGCTCCTGGATGAGCTGTATCAATTCGTATGCTCTACCGATTTCCCTGACAATAGTGAGCGCTATATCCACCGCTGACGGCGACCTGCCGTGCTCCTGCAGGTAATGGTATTTTATCTCGTTGATACGCTTGCCTTCCTCCATCTTTTTGGCCAGCGTCTTTTCATCATCGGCGGTGAGGAGGTGCACCCGGCCTATCTCATGCAGGTAAATGCGGACCGGGTCATCAGCGATTTCCTGCTCTTCCAGGCCTTCCGCCGGTGTCTCCAGTTCGAGTTCGATAGTGTGCTCGGCTTTATCAGCATCGAAATGCTCTTCCGGCCAGAATTCATCCGTTTCGTGAGGTGGCTTTGGTTCAGCACCTTCACCATGGTCCGGAAAGTTTTTATATTCATCCTGGGATTTGCCCAATATTTCAGCCCCGGTTTTCTCTTCCTCATGATTGTCTTCAGGTACCAGATTATTTTCCATTTCTTCTATGCTCATAGCTTACCTCCTGCTCTCCAACCGCTTCTGGCTTTTTTGCCTGTAGATTTCCTTCAGGCGGGTATCATAATCGATTTTGTCTGCTTGCAGCTTTATCAGGTCGGCACCGGCCCCTTTCTCCTGGACTTCAAACGCCAGTATTTCTGCCGTTTTGGCGGCCATGTTCTTGTAAAACCTTTCCTCCAGGCGGTGGCGATAGTCGGTGTCCCTTTCCTCCAGGCGGTCAGATGGTAACTCCCGGCCGGCAATGGTGTCAAGATGTTCATGCAGGGCCGGGGCCAGTGTCTCTCTGAGTTTGGCCAGGCTATCGACTCTGGCCCAGGTGATGAAGACCTCTCGATTTTCGCTGTTGAGAAAGAACTCAGGTAATACATTATTGGTATAGGCCTTGCACTCCGGGTGGTGCAGCAATAGGTTAAGATAGTCTTCTTCCAAGCGGTTGGATGCTATAGCGCGCGGAGTATATGTGGCCTTCTCCAGTTCCGGCGTCTTAACCCTTCTCTGTACCATGCCCGCTTGCAGTCGACCCAGCTCAGCTTCGATGGTCCGTTCGCCAACCTTGACTAGGTGTGCCAGCTTCTGTACATAATGCGCCTGGCGAACTTTGTCACTCATAGCAGCCAGTATCGGCAGCAACTCCTTCACTGCCTGCGACTTGTCCCTGGCCGTGTCTAGGTCAAGCTTGCTGGCGATAATATCGATGGTGTAGTCCACAATCGGCACAGCCTCGGACAGCAGCTTGCGCCAGCTATCAGCGTTTTCCTTGATAACATCATCCGGGTCTTTTCCCTGAGGCATGACGACCACCTTTATCTCGGACTCAATGATATTCTCGTAGCTCACGCCGCGCAGCATGGCTTCCTCACCGGCGGCATCGGCATCGAGGGCCAGTACCAGATTCCGGGTCAGCCTTTTCAGCGAGCTTACCTGCGACTCGGTAACGGAGGTGCCCATGGAAGCGACCACATTGTTGAAGCCGTTCTGATGTGCGGTGATGACATCTACGTACCCTTCAACGATGACCGCCATATCCTGCTGCCTGATACTGGAGGTGGCCAGGTTGATGCCGTAGAGATTCCGGCTCTTGTCAAAAGCGGGTGTCTGCGGTGAATTAACATATTTGGGCAGCGAATCGTCAAGCACCCGGGCACCGAAGCCAATCACGCGCCCCTTTATGTCCCAGATGGGGAACATCAGCTTGTTGCGGAAGCGGTCATGGGTTCGGCCCCCCTCCCCCTCGACCATCAGCCCCGCTTTTACCTGTTCTTCTTCAGCATAGCCCTGCTCCTGGAGGTACTTTTTCAGGTCATCCCATTTATTTGGGCTGTAGCCAAGTTGAAATTCAGCGGCTGTCTGGTCGGTGAAGCCTCGGCTCTGGATATATTTTCTGGCCTTAGCTGCTTCAGGTGAGTTTAGCAGCCGGTCGTGGAAGTAACGGGCGGCCGCCTCATTGATTTTGTAGAGTTGCTCCTTTTCCTCTTTCTCCTCATCTCTTACCGCTCTTGATGGTATGACGACGCCTGCCCTCTGTGCCAGGAGGCGCAGTGCTTCCCCGAAGTCCAGATTTTCCTTCTTCATAATAAAGGAGAAAACATCGCCGCCGGTGTTGCAGCCAAAGCAATGCCAGCTCTGCTGTTCCGGATAGACGAAGAAGGAGGGGTTCCGTTCGCTGTGAAACGGACATAATCCGGTCAGGTTGCGCCCTGCCTTTTTCAGCGCCACGTACTGGCTGACAATCCCGGCAATGTCTGTCCGCTGTTTGACCTCGTCGATAACGCTCATCTGGGCAGCTATTTCCCTTTAACAATAATTATTTAAGCTCTTCAGCTATCCGTTGCGCGTACTGGTCAGTCATACCGGCGATGTAGTCGACCACTCTTCTCTCGGCATTATCACTGTAGGTGAGATATTCCGATGGCAGCCCTTCTTCATGCCTGATAAAGTGGTGGTAAAGGCGGCTGACCACGTCTCTTGCCCTCTCGCTTTCCTCTTCAGCGGCCTTCATATGGTACACTCGTGCAAAGAGGAATTCCCGGAACACATTGGTGGCCTCCAGTATCCCGGCGCTCATGGTTATCTTTGGTTTTTCTTTATCTATTTTATCATAACCGCTGGCGGCCCACGAGCTATCGATGATGTTGCTGACCATGGTATTTATGCGCTGTGAATGTGACGTGCCCAGGGTTTTCACCGCGTCGAAAGGCAGGTCACGCTCCGTAATAATGCCGGCACGGATTGCATCGCCGATATCATGGTTGATATAGGCGATAATATCCGCCATCTTGACGATTTCTCCTTCGAGGGTGTTAGCTTTCCCCCAGCCATCGCCCAGAACTTCTTTTCCCGATTTTGAGTGGTTCAGTATGCCGTCCCTTACCTCAAGGGTAAGGTTGAGTCCACGCCCGTCATTTTCCAGAAGGTCAACCACCCGCAGGCTCTGTTCGTTGTGGCGGAAGCCTGGCCGGTAAAGTTCGTTCAGGACATCCTCCCCGACGTGGCCGAAAGGGGTATGCCCTAGGTCATGGCCGAGGGCAATCGCTTCGGTCAGGTCCTCGTTCAGGTTAAGCGCCCGGGCCAGGGTACGGCCTATCTGGGAGACCTCAAGCGTATGGGTCAGCCTGGTCACGTAATGGTCGCCCAGCGGCGAGATAAAGACCTGGGTCTTGTGCTTGAGACGCCGGAACGCTTTGCTGTGGATAATCCGGTCGCGGTCACGCTGGAAAGCGGTTCTTATGGGACAGGGTGCTTCGTCTCTCAGCCTGCCTCTGGAGAGCCTGCTTTTCACCGCGTAGGGTGAAAGTCCTTCCTCTCGTGTCTCGCTGAGCTGGCGAATCACTGGATGCCTGATCACGAAGGCTTCAATCTCTCTGCAGAATGCCGAAGAGCCGATACTCATTAAATTATACCACATCGATCAGCGAAAATCACCTGTCAAATTGACATAATAGTGTTATTCCAGGCTGGTACAGGATTAACGTTGCAAGTGTAATCCATACCAATTCTGGTTGACAAGCCTAGTTGTCTGCCGTAGAATTAAATTGCTGGCTGATTAATTGGGGAGGTATGGTCATGATTGAAATGAGCATTGACAGCATCCGGGTGAGTTTGATGAATTACCAGCGGGTGGTGATCCTGAAGGAAAAAGTGGCCAAGCGGTACCTCCCTATATGGATAGGTCCAGCGGAAGCTGATGCCATTGCGGTGAAGCTTCAGGGCGTAACGGTGCCCAGGCCTCTCACTCATGACCTGCTCAGCTCGGTGATTGATTCACTGGGAGCGTCTATAGATTCCATTATCGTCAGTGACTTAAAAAGCGATACCTTCTACGCCAAAATCATACTCAGTGTCAATGGTGAGCAGCTGGAGATTGACTCGCGTCCCAGCGATGCCCTGGCCCTGGCGGTGCGCACCGATGCCCCCATATTCGCTGAGGAAGCCGTGCTGGATAAAGCCGGTATCCTGCTCGACGAAGAGACCGGGAAGCCGATTATGGAAGAAGGTGACCAGGTTGATACCAAGGACAAACAGGTAACCGAAGAAGAGATGAGAAAGCTATC
>Ga0180437_10008894_pt1 | contig 12596 bp, 12 predicted proteins | sample SS_ome_4_FD_132410 | JGI IMG/M metagenome (GOLD analysis project Ga0180437, IMG submission 132410) | Hypersaline lake sediment archaeal communities from the Salton Sea, California, USA - SS_3_D_1 metaG | ecosystem: Environmental > Aquatic > Non-marine Saline and Alkaline > Hypersaline >...
CCCGTGCCCGTTCAAGCGCGCTGCCGTAAAGGCGTATCCCTGGCTTGCCCCGATGGTCTCGAACCACCTCCACGTCACGCCAATACACGCCCTCGTGCCAAAAGATACCCACCCCCAGCGCCTTGGCCACTGCTTCCTTGGCGGCAAAGCGTGCGGCCAGCCGAGAGGGCTTTCCCCGGCAATAGACAATCTCGGCGTCGGTGTAGACCCGTCGCAGGAACCGTTCTCCAAAACGGGCCAGCGTGCGGGCGATCCGTTCGATCTCGACGATGTCTACCCCCACCGAAACCGGTTCACCGTTCATGACGGCTCTAGGCTCACCTCATCGTAGCCACGACCCACGCCCCGGTAAATGAAGCCGAGTTCTTTCATGCGGTATGGTTCATAGATGTTGCGTCCGTCCATCAGCACTGGGTTGCGCATGGAGGCCTTGATACGGGCCATGTCCAACTGCTTGAACTCGTTCCACTCGGTGACCAAGATCAGCGCGTCCGCTTCTACAGCGACTTTGTAGGGATCTTGGCAAAAGGTGACGTTTTTCACCATCCGCTTTGCGTTCTCAATGGCTTGAGGGTCGTAGGCCTTTACCTGTGCACCCTCGTGCTGAAGCATATGGATCAATCCAATCGACGGCGCATCGCGCATGTCATCTGTGTTCGGCTTGAAGGCCAGGCCCAGGAGGCCCACCGTCTTGGCCCGAAAGCCACCCAGAATGTCGCGCAGCTTTTGGATGATCCGTTTGCGCTGATCATAGTTCACTTCGGTGACAGCGCGGAGGATCTGGGGGCGCACGCCATAGAGCAGTGCCATGTGGATGAGCGCCTTCACGTCCTTGGGGAAACAACTGCCTCCCCAGCCGACGCCTGCGCCCAGGAAAGAGGGTCCGATGCGCTTGTCGGTGCCCATCCCATAGGCCACCTCTTTCACGTCGGCGCCCAGCGCCTCGCAAACGCTGGAAATCTCGTTGATGAAGGATATCTTGGTCGCCAGAAAGGCATTGGAGGCGTACTTGATCATCTCCGCCGTCCGCAGGTCGGTGATGATCGTCTCCGCCTGGAGAGGATAGTAAAGCTCTGCCACCTGCTCCGCCGCCTGCCGGTTGGTGGAACCCAGAACAATGCGATCCGGCTCCATAAAGTCGTGCACGCCGGAGCCTTCGCGCAGGAACTCGGGATTGGAGACGACGGAAAACTCGATGTCAGGGTCCGGCATGTTCTCGCAGACGGTGTCAGACACCCAGTCGCCGGTGCCGATGGGCACGGTGCTCTTGTTGATGATGATCACTGGATGATGAATTCGCTTGGCCGTCTCCTCGGCCGCTGTGTTGACGTAGGCCAGATCGGCTTCCCCCTCGCTGCCAGTGGGTGTGCCGACGGCGATAAAGATGAACCTGGCGTCTTTCATGGCCTCGTCATACGAGGTGGTGAATTGCAGCCGTCCGGCTGCGTTGTTGCGCCGCACAATCTCTTCGAGCCCCGGTTCAAAGATCGGCAGAATCCCTTTTTTCAGAGCCTCCGATTTTCCCTTGTCACGGTTGAGACAGACGACGTTGTTCCCTAGGTCGGCCAGACAAGCTCCTGTGACCAATCCCACGTACCCCACGCCGATAACAGTGATACTAGCCATAGTAACTTTGCCCTCCTATCACTATACTAACCATTCAATCCCTAACCAGCATAGCCCCGCCCCATGCCCCGATAGGTAAAGCCCAACGCCTTCATGGTTTCTGGCTCATAGATATTGCGGCCGTCCACGATGATGGGCCGGCGCATCAGCTTTTTGAGGCGGGCCATGTCCAGATGCTTGAACTCGTTCCAGTCGGTGACGATGACCACGGCGTCACACCCTTCGGCCAACGCGTAGGGATCCTCGGCCAGTTTCATCTCTGGCAGCGCCCGCGCCGCCACGCCCATCGCCACTGGGTCGTAGCACTTGACGAAAGCCCCTTCGTTCATCAGCAGATGTGCGATCTCGACGGCCGGCGATTCGCGTATGTCGTCCGTGTTGGGCTTGAACGACAGTCCCAGCAACCCAATGGTCCTGTCCTGGAGGCCGCCCAGCAAGGTGCGAAGTTTCTGGATCACCAAGCGGCGCTGGTGGCGGTTGATCTCCATGATGGAGCGAAGCAACTGGGGATGCCGGCCATGGATGGCCGCCATGTGGGCCAGCGCCTTGACATCTTTGGGAAAGCAACTGCCGCCGTAGCCCACGCCGGCATCGAGAAAGTGGTGACCGATGCGCTTGTCGTAGCCCATGCCCACCGCCACTTCTTTCACGTCGGCGCCCAGCGCCTCGCAGATGTTGGCGATCTCATTGATAAAAGAGACGCGGTTGGCCAGAAAGGCGTTGGAGGCATACTTGATCATCTCCGCCGTCCGCAGGTCGGTCACGACAATGGGCGCCCGCAGCGACAGGTACAGTTGCGCCACTTTCTCGGCTGCTTCCTGATCCAGCGAGCCTAACACCACTCGGTCTGGGTTGAGAAAATCAGAGATGGCCGAGCCCTCCCGTAGAAACTCGGGGTTGGAGACGACGGCAAACTCGATGTCGGTCGTTCTGTGTTTGTTGACGATGTCGGCCACCCAGTCGCCGGTCCCCACTGGCACGGTGCTTTTGTTGACGATGATGAGTGGGTGATCCATGATCTTTGCAACGGACTCGGCAGCCATGCGCACGTAACGCAAGTCGGCCTCGCCGTCCACTCCCTCTGGCGTGCCAACGGCGATAAAAACGAACTCGGCGTTCCTGATGCCCTCGTCGTACGAGGTCGTGAAGCTGAGTCTGCTTGCCTTCACGTTGCGGCGCACCATCTCCTCCAGGCCTGGTTCGTAGATGGGCAGTCCACCGCTGCTGAGCGTTTCGATCTTGGTCGCGTCAATGTCCAGACAGACCACCTGGTTGCCCAGGTCGGCAAAACAGGTGCCGGTGACCAGTCCCACATAGCCCGTACCTACTACGGTGATATTTCGCATGGATATACTCCTTCTCCGGTCCTTCAAAGATCTGATGTTGGGGAGCTACGCAACGCCTGTCCTGAGCAAGGTCGAAGGGCTTACCCTGAGCACAGCCGAAGGGAAGGTTCTCATCCTGATGAATGGACCATCGGCCAGGCAAAAAAAGAGCCCCTTTGCTCTCAGCTCAGGGCTGCCACCCGCCGCCCCATCTCGACGGCGTAATTGGTGCCCCGATCCCAGGGATAGACCTGGCTCATGTTGGCCACGTACAGCCCCGGGATGGGCGTCTCCAGCGGCGGGATGTTACGCGAATGGTGAAGGGGCGGCACCGGCTGAGCGTATGCTTCGCGGAAGACCCAGCTTCGCCGTACCCAGGATCGGTCAAAACGGCGGTTGAACTTGCGTAGAACCGGCAGGAAAATCTCTAGCAACTCCTCTTTACTCATCTCAAAGTAGGGATGATCGGGACCTACATAGTCGCCGCAATAGACGAGGTGCTCACCGCCGTAATGAGCCTTGTCTATATAATTGGTGTGTTCCACCAGGGCCAGAAAGGGGAACTCGTTTTTTGACTTGTCTGGCGAGCGGGCCGGCAGGTTGAGCCAGTAAACGCCGTCAGTCAAGGGGTGATCCAGGGCCAGGATAAGAACGACGGCTCCCATCGACTTGAGACGCTTCAGGCGAGTCAGATAAGTGTCTGGCAGGTCAGGCACCATGTGCGCTACCATGGCGGGCGCCACGGTGGTGATGACGGCGTCGAAAGACAGAGCCGTGTCGGCCAGCGCTACCGTCAGCCCACTGTCAGCACGGGGGACAATGCGTTGCACCGGCGTCCGCAGCCGGATCTCGGCGCCATACGCCTGTGCGGCCTGGGCCAATGCCTCAGCAAAGCCCTGAAAACCACCTTCGAAATAGCCCAGTTTGGGCGTTCGCTTGTGAAAGCGGGCCCAATACCAGGCCATGTTCACCTCGCGATAATATTTGCCAAACTTACCGATGAACAGGGGACGCAACAGACTCTCATACACCCGAGGGCCCATCCAGCGATTCAGCCATTCGTGCGCGGTGATGCTCTCCAGAGGCTCCCATTTGCGCAACAACCGTAGGTAAGCCGTCACCATGCCAAAGCGCAGCCGATCCAGGAAGGGAATGCCGGGGTACCTGAGCACCGCCAGGGGCGAGTCCAGCGGGTAGGCTTTGCCCTGGTGCCAAACGGCTGTCATGGGCCGGGGGAAAAAGACCTTGTCTTTCTGGCCGATCTCCTTGACAAGTGACAGCACATCGTCGTCGGAGGCGAACCAGTGGTGGTAGAACCGATCCAATGGCCATTCCCAGCCCTCAGCCCAAAAGCCAGAGGCCAGCCCACCGACTATCTCGGCTGCCTCAAAGACCGTGACCGAGTGCCCCTGCTTGGCCAGGTCATAGGCTGCAGACAGGCCAGTCACACCGGCACCAACGATACCCACCCGCCTGTGAGGGATTGCTTGTGTCATGGCATTTCCTCCACCAACCTCTGGTCGCGTTCCTGCTCGGCAGCCTGTTGAGCGGCGCTTAGCTCAGACCAGGAGATGCTCTCGCGCACCATATAGTAGAAGCCCAGCATCGTGATGGGGAACCACAGGGCGGCGTGCAGCGCCAGCATAAAGCTCAAAGCCACTTCTTCACCCACGCTGAAGAGCATCAGCGACTCCTTGCCTACGACCTCAAAGGGGCCAATGTAGCCGATCGTTGGCAGTGGGATGGAGGTGGCCAAATTCACCAATGCCGCGGTAAGGACCAGGGCATGAAAGGGCACATTGATCGCCACACCAGCCTGGCGGAACCCATGCATGACGAACCAATACTTGCCTGCCTCCGCCAGCCACAGGACGATGGAAACGCCAAAAACGAGGAGCAAGTCGCGTCCTCGGCGCAACACTTGCAGGCCAACCAGAAACTTGTCCAGAATACCCTTCACTGGACCTCGGAAGCGGGCCGGCACCAGCCGATTCACGAGCCAGCCATACATTTGCTCTGTCCGTCGTGGGGAAGAGGCGACGAGAAAAAAGGCTGCGAGCGCACCAAAAAAGAGCAAGCTGGCCACCGCCAGCGTCGCGCGAAAGCGCACGGTGGCTGGCACGAAAGGAACGATGGCGAACACAAAGGTGAGCATCGTCAACCCGTCCAAGATCCGCTCCACGACAATGGTAGCCAGCGAGGCGCTGCCACTCACGTTCTCCCTCCGCTTCAGCACGTAGGCACGAATCACTTCGCCAGCACGAAAGGGATACACATTGTTGCCCATGTATCCGATGGTGACCACCGGGAAGAGCCGCTTCACCGGAATGCTTTTCATGTGACGCAACAGGTAATGCCAGCGATACGTCCGCAGGAGCACAGCCACAAAGTACACTGCCACGGCAGGTAGCAACCACAGGACCTGAAATCTGGACAACGCCGCCCAGACTTCCTCCAGTTGCAAATTCATCAGCGCATAGTAACTGAACGCCGCACTGACCAATACGCCTACCCAAAATTGCCAGCGCTTGAACATTGTCTCTCCGTCGGGTTCAGAATCAAAAAACGAGCCGCACGCGATCAACCCGGGGCCTGCCACTCATACTTCATTGACCAGAGTGGGCCGCGCCGGTCGAACAGTTTCTTGTGCGGTCGTCGGAATTCATTCCATGGCGGGCGTTACGTCAGAATCCTGCTCTTTCTCTGCAGGTTCGGGCAACATCGCGCCCAGCACTTTTTCTAACGTCATCGTATGGCTGCACACACCCCGCGCCGAGAAAAAGTCGCAGCCGCAATGCCACTGTCCGTGCTTGTACGTCACCGTATGATTCTTGTGAGTGCCCCGAAAAGTGACCTCGAACTTTTCAAACCGTACGCGATCCGGTTCCTGGGCGTACTGCTTGGCCTTCTGAATCTTGCTAATCATGCCCGAGTCCATGCGTTCCTCCTACCAGAACGAGGGTTTTCTCCACTAGGATCATTCAGGAAGAAGCGGCCGACAAACAAAAGAACACCGAGACATACGAATGCCCTAGTGTTCTATCCCAACCCCTTATGTAACTGCTGTGAGAGTCTGCTCACAATACAATCTCCCCTGGCCATGGGAATCAAACCATTCGGCCCTCACAAACCAAGTATACTCTCTTTGAAGCGATTTGTCAACCATCTCCACGTTGCTTTGACTAACGCGCAAAAAAATAGTACAATAACATACAAGCACACGGTGGTCTGGATTAAAGGAACAGCGCGATCTAATATGGCCTCAATATTCACACCTCGGGATCTCTTTCTGGTGAATCGATTGCAGCAACGGGGAATAGCCTTTAACCTGGAAGAGAGCCTGACGCAATCCTATAGCCCCTTGCGTGCAGCTCTGGCCGCCTATTTCACCGCCGGCGAATTGGGTTCGCTCACCTACGTGGTCAGTGGCCACACGGCTGATGGACAGCTAGAAGGGTTCATCCAACTGCGTGAGCGCCGGTCTCGTCCTGAGGCGGATGTGTTGTTCATCGCCCCCGCCCTTGACGACGACGTCGATCCGGGTGTGTGGCATCACCTGTTGGCCTATGCGTGCCGCCAGGCCGGAGAGCGCAGCGCCGAGCGGCTGTTCGCTCGCCTGCCCGAAGGAGGCAGGGAAGTAGGCCTGTTTAGCCAGCTAGGATTCAACGTCTACACCCGCGAGGATGTCTTTTGTCTAAGCTATGACAGGCAAAGCAAGATCGAACTCCGACATGATGTGGCGATTCGACCCTGCCGCTCGGAGGATACGATAGCCTTGCAGCAACTCTATACCGCTGTCGCTTCCCGTCTTGTTCAACAAGCAGAAAATGTCGCGGGTCAGTATCGTCTTGGTCCGCCGGACGTTTGGCCTGCCATGCTCGCCAGGCAGGGCTATGTACTGCACAAGAACGGTGAAATCGTCGGCTGCCTGGCGGTCCGATCGAGGCGCATTGGCCATTGGTTGTACGTCCTCCTTCACCCGCAGGCCTACGACCACGCAGGTGACCTGGTGGCCCACGGGCTTGCCCTGTTGCGTGACGCCCCGCCCGGCCCGGTCTATTGCGGCGTGCGGGAGTACCAGGGAGGATTGCGGGCTGTCCTGGAAGACCTGGGATTCGCTCTCTTTGTCAGCCGGGCGCTGATGGTGAAACATACCACCGTGCGGATCACCGACCCGGTGCGGACGTTGGTGCCGACCCTGGATAAGCGAGCCGAGGTGACGACCCGTACTGTTTCTTCGGTTAATGGCCACCGAGCGACTCACAACGCGGAATCGGCCAACTAACAAGAGGGAGATAGCCTTAACTTTTAGGCAGATAAAATAGATGTCTGACATGCAACAGAACATAACCGACGACCTGGAGGCTCTCCTGGCAGTGCTTCCGCCTTCACTGGCCCAAGCTGTTCGCCAGGCCAACCAGACTCAGGATCTACTCGAGGTCGTGATGGACCTGGGACGACTACCGGAGGCGCGTTTTCTGAAGCGCGAGGCCGTGCTACGCGATGACGAGATCGCCGAAGGAGACATTGAGCACATCGTCTCTCGTATCAGCGATTTTGACGAAGACAATCGGGCTGGCATTGAGCGCACATTGCACCGCATCTCGGCCATTCGCAACCGCAAGGGTCGCATCGTCGGCCTCACCATGCGGGTGGGACGCGCCGTCTATGGCACGACCGACATCATCCAAGACATCATCGAATCCGGCAAGAGTGTGCTGTTGCTGGGCAAGCCCGGCGTGGGCAAGACGACCATGCTTCGCGAGGTGGCTCGTCTGCTGGCCGAGAAGAAGCGGGTCGTCATCGTAGACACCTCGAACGAAATTGGCGGCGACGGAGACATTCCCCACCCCGCCGTAGGCCGCGCCCGCCGCATGCAGGTGCCCACGCCGGCCCTTCAGCACGAGGTGATGATCGAGGCGGTCGAAAATCACATGCCCGAGGTCATCGTCATAGACGAGATTGGTCGCGAACTGGAGGCCATGGCTGCGCGCACCATTGCCGAAAGAGGTGTGCAGCTCATCGGCACCGCCCACGGCAGCGCACTAGACAACCTGCTGTTGAACCCCACGCTGGCCGATCTGGTGGGCGGCATCGAGAGCGTCACCCTGTCCGACGAGGAAGCTCGTCGGCGTGGCACGCAAAAGACGGTGCTGGAACGCCGGTCGCCGCCCACCTTCGACGTGCTCATCGAGATCCACGATTGGCAACAACTGGCCGTCCGTCACGATGTGGCCCAGGCGGTGGACGCCATCCTGCGCGGACGACCCTTGCCCGCCGAAATGCGCTATAGGAATGAGCAGGGCAAAGTGCAGATAGAGCAGGCTTCTCTGGAACCGGTTTACCTGGAACCGGAGGCCGTGAGCGCGTCAAGGCGTCCCGCGTCCACCTTGCACGTGTATAGCTACGGTGTGGCGCACAATCGATTGCGCCAGGCGGCCAGCCACCTGGGCGTGCCAGTGGAACTCGTCGGCGGCCTGGGAGAAGCAGACGTGCTCCTCACGCTGCGGAGCCACTACCGCAAGCGCTCGCGCGTCATTGTGGATGCCGAGCGCCGCGGTACGCCGGTCTATGTGCTGCGCGCCAACACGGTGACCCAGATAGAAGAGTGTCTGGCTGACATATTTGGCCTGAAAGAAGAGGGAGACGATCCCTTGTCCGCCGCTATGCGCGAGACGGAAGACGCCATCCGGCGCGTGCTCAACGGAGCGAAAATGGTGGAACTCTCGCCCCAGAATTCGTATATTCGGCGGCAACAGCACCAGACGGCCCGCGATGCGCATCTGCTCTCCCATAGCCGGGGCAGGGAACCCTATCGACGGGTGCGGATTCTGCGGCGATAGTCATGAGCCTGTTTGTCACTTTTGAAGGCCCCGACGGCAGCGGCAAGACGACGCAGATTGATCTGCTGCGTGCGTATCTTGAGAAAAGAGGTTACCCCGTCTGCCAGACCCGTGAGCCGGGCGGCACGTCTATTGGCGATCAAATACGCCAGGTGCTGCACGACACGATCAACATTGAGATGCAATCCACCACTGAGATTCTTCTCTATTCTGCCTCGCGGGCGCAACTCGTGGCCCAAGTCATTCGCCCGGCCCTGGCCCGCCGTCAGATTGTCCTGTGCGACCGCTATGCCGAATCTACACTCGCCTACCAGGGCTATGGTCGGCAGTTAGATCTGGGCATCTTGCAGGCTATCACCACCTTTGCCACCGGTGGCCTGCAGCCAGATCTCATTGTCTACCTGGACATCCCTGTCGAAGAGGGACTGCGCCGCAAACGGCGTGCTCATGAAACTGAGGAGGAGGAGTGGAATCGCATGGATCAGCAAACCGTGGACTTTTACCGGCGGGTACGCCAGGGCTATCTACGCCTGGCCGAGGAAGAGCCGACACGTTGGCTGATCGTGGATGCCTGCCAGTCGGCGGAGCCGATTCAGGAGTCGATCAGACAGACCGTGTTGTCCCGGCTGTCTGCCAAAGCTGCCTGAGATTGCCAAATTGGGAGTAGCCAAGATCCGTAGCCGCGATTTCCATATCGCGTTTTTACGCTAGAGCAGACATAGGCACACTCATAGGGGGTGTAACATGAGATTGCTGGTAAGCATTGTCAACAGTGACGACGCCCGGGGATTGACCGATGGGCTGATGCGAAAAGGCTACCGCGCCACCACCATCAGCACCACCGGCGGGTTCTTGAGACAGGGAAACGCGACGATCCTCATCGGCGTCGAAGACGAAAAAGTGGATGATGTGTTGGGGGTCATCCGCACCAATTGCCGCACGCGCACGCAGTATGTGAATCCACTGCCTCCTATCATGGAGTCGGGCGAGCTATACATGCCTTCGCCGGTGGAGGTGCAGGTTGGCGGGGCTGTGGTCTTTGTTCTGAGTGTCGATCGCGCCGAACGGTTCTAGCCCGATGGGTCGCTATTGGGAGGTTACTCTGTGTCCCCTAAACCCGCATCACCAACTAGGTCGGGCATAGATTCTTCGATCTCCTCCGGGCTTTGTCCTGTTTCCAGGCGGTCTACGACTTCGTCGAACTCTGGCCCCAGGTCTTCGCCCGCTTCTCCGCTCATGCGGCGCATCCAACGGGCGATGCTTTTGGGATCCTCCTCATCCAGGCCATCTAGCATACTAGAGTCCGTCAAGTCGTCCAAACGACTCTCCTCTGAGCGGACGACTGCTACGCGCGAGATGAGCCGCGTGAGATTGGTTCCCCCGCACCGGGGACAGTGGGGGGCTGTGTCCTGGCTCTCCAGTTCGCTGAAGCTTCGCCAGAAGATACTGACCTGCCGCGTGCAATCATGACACCGGTATTCGTATATTGGCATTTCTTTCTCCCCTCGACTTTGGCCTTTTTGAGCAGTGGGCATCTCCACATGCAAACCGACGACAGCATACGGCACGTGGGTGCGCCTCACATGACAATGGTCAAACGCATCAATGACATAGCCAAAGTGCAGTCTTCCCAGACCACACTTGTTCCGATGGCTGCAATTATATCCCAATCCCATGATTCGATCAACCAGGAGAAGGATCTCTCGTGACCACCGGGCCTCGTGATTTCGCCCCCTACCAATACACGCCTCGGCCTCTGCTCGTCGTCATCTCTGGCCCCTCAGGCGTCGGCAAGGATGCCACGCTCAGTCGCATGAAGGACATGGGGTATCCGTTTCACTTTGTGGTGACCGCAACGACCCGCCCCCAGCGCCCTGGTGAGGTTCACGGCCAGGATTATTACTTTATCTCGATGGAAGCGTTCACTTCTATGATCGAGCGAGACGAGCTGCTGGAGCACGCGCTGGTTTACGGTGAATACAAGGGCATTCCCAAGGCACAGGTGCGCCAGGCGCTGGACAGCGGCACAGATGTGATCATGCGCCTGGACGTGCAAGGCGCGGCCACGATTCGCCAGTTGGTGCCTGACGCTGTGCTGATCTTTCTCGTGGCCTCCTCTGAGGAAGAATTGACGGATCGCCTGCGAGCCCGCAAGACGGAATCGTCCCACGGGTTAGAGAAACGCTTGGCAACCGCTCGACAAGAGATGTCTCGAATTGACGAGTTTGACTACATGGTCGTGAATCGAGACAACCATTTGGATGACACGGTAAGCCAGATCGCAGCCATCATCCGCGCCGAAAAGTGCCGGGTGAAGCAGCGGCGCATCGAGTTGTAGTTGGGTGGCATCGAGTTGTCGTCCCCGCGTCAAAACATTCCTTTACCCGACGCCACGCTGTGTGATATAATGAAACCAGGTGAGGCGAAGGTTCGTTAACGCCAGGGTCTTTGAGCTCTTGGGCTTTCCTTGGTACTTGTCCAAAAACAACTTTGGGATCTAGTGGCTGTCTTACACTGTACTGGGCGTACAGCACAGTGCCCTGTACTGACCGTCCAGGACAGTGCGCCTAATCTGCGTCTCAAAGTGCAAAGCACTTTGTCCTGGACCCTGTCCTGGTCGGACAGGACCAGGGCAAAGTACAGGGTTATTGATGGACAAGTGCTTGGTGGGGAGGAGGTGTCTCATGCACACAGGGAAGATCAGACAATCCGTCATTGCCGGGGCGTGGTATCCCGGCCAGCCGGACAAACTGCGCCGAACGATAGACGACTTTTTGAAAAACGTGGCGCCCCGGCCGACCGAGGGACAATTGGTGGGCCTCATCGCGCCCCACGCCGGTTACGCTTATTCCGGCCAGACGGCAGCCCACGCCTATGGTCAGATGGCAGGCGCCAACTATGACGTCGTGGCCATCGTCTCGCCGGTGCACCGCATGCTGCTGGGTCGCTTTGCCGTCACCAGCGCGGCCGCCTACGAGACCCCTTTGGGACTGGTCGAGCTCGATGACGAGCTGGTCGGTGCGCTGGCGGAAAAGGTCAGGCTCAACCGGGTTGACCGTGATGGCGAACATTCGTTGGAGATTCAACTGCCATTTCTACAGGTCGTCCTGGGCGATTTTCACCTGCTGCCGGTCATGATCGGTGAATCGTCCTTCGAGGCCGGGAAAGAGCTGGGTACGGCGTTGGCCGAAGTGCTGAAAGACAGGAATGCGCTCCTGGTCGCCAGCACCGACCTGCACCATATCCAGAACTATGACGAGGTCGTGCGGCGCGACCAGGTGGTGGTGGACGCCATCGCCAGCTTTGACATGGCGCGCATCCAGGAGGTCCTCTCGCCCTGGGATTGCAGCGTCTGCGGGCGCATCCCGGTGGTCGCCATGCTGACGGCGGCCAGAGCTCTGGGCGCAGACAAAATCAGTATACTGCATCACACCAACTCCGGTGACGTGACCGGCCTCCGCGTGCCGGGTCAGTACACCGTAGGCTACCTGGCCGCCGCCGTGTACAAAGACGGGTGATGCGGCCGAGACCTCTTATCGAGACAAACTAGGAAGGCAACTGTGATGAAACGGTCGTTTGCCCTTTTGATGTGCGTTGTTTTGCTGCTCGGCCTCTTGGGGACTTTTGCCGGGGGTCGGCTCTCTCTCGGAACCAGTCCTGCCGAAGCGGCCGCTGTCAGTCGCACAACAGACACTGCCGGGCAGGAAACGGAGGTGGGAAGCACCTTCCCGCTGGAGACAGCGTCGCCCGAGGTGCAGCCGGATGTGGCTGGGGAGAGCGAGTCACCACAAGAACATTCTCC
>Ga0180437_10008896_pt1 | contig 12596 bp, 11 predicted proteins | sample SS_ome_4_FD_132410 | JGI IMG/M metagenome (GOLD analysis project Ga0180437, IMG submission 132410) | Hypersaline lake sediment archaeal communities from the Salton Sea, California, USA - SS_3_D_1 metaG | ecosystem: Environmental > Aquatic > Non-marine Saline and Alkaline > Hypersaline >...
ACACCGCTAGCAGAACCGCGCAAATCGTCAGTCAAGCAGGAAACAAACAAGGCCAAGAAGGATAACTAACTGGCTGGTTTTCAACCGACCATAAGTGGCTGGTTTTGAAGCGACCGGTGACAGCTGTGTCAACTCCTACCCCTTCTACCTTCATCTCCACCATGGAAGTCTACCCTCTCGGCATCTGTGCCCATTGTATACGGAATGGCCCTGACTTCGGAGTGACTCAAGCCACAATGAGCTCTCGCGCGGCAAATCAAGACACACCCCGGGAGCGGCTACGAGAACGTGACCACCGAGTTTGGCTCGCTGATCGGCTCGGCTTGAATGGACCGGATAGCCCCAGCCCGCCTCAGATGTTCCAAGTTCAGCAGGAAGCTAATGCACCGATACCACCGCAGGAGCTCGGTCCTGCGCACTCGTAGTTCATCAGTACCCAACTCCTGACATGCCCTGCTGACAGCAAGGACCAGTAGTGCGGCCTTCTCCTCAGCCCCCAACTGTGTGCTGCGGAGGGCCGTTTCGAGAAACTGATCTGAGAGACTGGCCAGGGCCTCCTCAAGGGGCGCCTCCAGTTTGCCTATGGCTAGCGCCTCGGCGAGCAGCGGAGAGGTGACCTTAGCTCGTTTCTTGGCTGGCAACTTGACCAGAAGCACTTTGTCTCCCATAGCTCTCCAATCTCACGCAACGGCCACCGGTCGATAGCGGAGCTCAGGCGCCAGAGCATGGATCTGCTCAACGATCCGATGCGGCAATGGCTCCGGTCTATGATCGTCCAAGATGGCAAGTGCCCGGTCGCGGGCGCGCTGCCATGTGTCGCGAGCACCAGCGTTCTCCCAGTTCTCCCGCAGTTCGCGATCGCTCAGTCGCGGGAAGTAGAATTCGCGGCGCATGTGCTCGACTGTGTGCGGGTCAGCGGTGAAGTGTCCACCTGGACCTACCGAGCGAATGGCATCGTAGGCAAGTGTGTCTTCGTCCACTTGCACACCTTCGACCGCACGCATAACCATCCCGTTGATCTCATCGTCGATCACACACTGCTCCAGGCTCGCGGTCATGCAGAACTCGAGGAATCCCGCGGCGTCGTGTATCAGGTTGGCGCCCGCCATTGCCACCAACATGGTGGTCGCCATCTTCTCGTAGCCAGCTTGGGCGTCTGGCACCTTGGAGTCCGACATGCCGGCAGTGGCATAGATAGGTAGGTGGTAGCGCTGTGCGAGCTGAGCCGCGCCAGCACTCAGGAGGCCCATCTCGACCGATCCCGATAGATACCTCATGTCCCTCAGATTGACAGTGCTGGAGATGCAGCCGTAGAGGACTGGCGTTCCGGGGTTGACAAGCTGGGCCAGCATGACGCCAGTCAGCGTTTCGACATTCTGCACCACCAGGTTCCCGGCGAGTGTTACTGGTGCGGTACTCCCGCAGAGGGGCTCCGTCGGAGTGACAAGAGGAATACCAAGCCGGGCCACCTCCATGAGAAGGTCGCCGTAATGGCGGTCCAGTTTCAATGGGCTGATCATACAGGTAACCACGGAGATGAAAGGCCTCTCGCGGAGCGCCTCCGGAGAGCCAGCCATCAGCTCGGCGATCTCCACAACCTTCCTGACACCTTCGACGGTGTATACCCCGCCCATGACGTGCTTCGTGGTGTTGAGGAGAGCGGGAACGAACCGATTGACGTCGGCCTCCCCTTGGGGAACCCCATCGGGGTAGGTGGGCAGCATAAAGAAATGAACGTGATCCAACGCGTCACACAGCCGGGCCAGATCGGCCATGTCGCGCACGGTGGCCGGCCGTTTCTCTCCTGTGTGAATGTCGAGCATGTTGAGCGCGGTGCCGCCAGTCCCGAGGTTGACTTTGCTCTTCTCCAGAGTAAGATCGTGGCGGCTGTCTCGTCCGCAGAACTCCACCCTGGACGGCGCTTTCCCGACAAGTCCCATCACCAGGTCAGCTGGAACCGTGACGCGATCACTGTCTAGGCGTGCGCCGGCTTCTTGGAAGAGACGCCGCGCGGCCTTGTTGTGCACCTCTAAGCCCACATTCTCGAAGACCTTCATCGAGGTCTCATGGATGCGTTCTATCTCCTCCTCCGTCAAGGGTTTGTACTGGCCGCCAGACAGCCCAACCCGTATCGAACTCATGCAGATGCTCCTTCTCCTCCGTCTTGCTGCGAGGCGCCCCCCCCACAGAGGTCCTCGATGACCCTCGCAGCTTCTGCTCCGTCGCCAGCGTAACCGTCGAATCCCAATTCAGCGGCCAGCTGTCGGCTAGCCCCGTAGCCAGCAAGTACGGTCTTCGTTGTCTTCTTATGGGGCGTTCGAGCCAGCAATGCGGGTATCTTGCCAGTGAGCATCACCGCGGATGGCATGTAGGCGAACAGGCAGATGCATACCGCATCGGCGTCTGAATTCAGCACGTATTGTGCGATCTGTTCAGGCATCTGATGAACTCCTGCGTCAACGACGCGGAGCTCGAACAGGCTCAGGGTCTTGGCGACTATGTCTTTGCCGGCTCCGTACACTTCGCCCTTCATGGCAGCAGCAACGACTATTGGGCCGCCCTCCTGTTCCGCACTGGGTATCTCGCGCTCGAAGAACCTCATCCCCTCGAGCAAGCCCGTCTCCCTTCGAACCAGGTCCGGATACCACCACTTCTGCCTTTCGTATCCCTCCCGCAGAGCACGCAGGGCCGGCGCCAACGCCTCCTCTGCCCACGCGCGCCTGGTCTTGGCCACCCGGAGTGTCTCTATCACTGAGCGCCTGATGCGCTCAACTTGTCCGCTCTCGATCGCAGCAGTCAGCCTGGCGCCCACCGGTTTCCCCCTTTCTCGCCGTTCCTGTTCAAGCCGCCGCGCGAACGCGCGTTGTGGCCAACACGGCGGCCCGTCTGGGCGACGTCGCGAGGTCCGCCCCACGAGTTCCTTTGCCGCATCCACGGCGGTAGCAGCCTCCGGTGCGTAGGCGTCAGCACCGATCTCATTCGCGTAGGTCTGAGTGACGGGAGCTCCGCCGATCATGGTCCTGACTGTTCTGCCGAGATCTGCTGAGTTGAGCGCATAAATGGTCTCGGCCATCTTTCCCATGGTCGTAGTCAGCAGAGCCGACATCGCCACCAGCTCTGCGTTGTTCTCCCGCGCCGCATCCACGAACGCTTCGGGGCTCGCGTCCGCGCCCAGATCAATCACCTGGAAACCGGCTCCTTCGAGCATCATAGCTACCAGATTCTTTCCGATATCATGTAGGTCGCCTTGGACCGTACCGATCACCACTGTCCCCAGCGAATCGGTGGAACCTGCGGCCAGGTGGGGCTTGATCACCTCCATGCCCGCCTTCATGGCGCGGGCCGCAGTCAACACCTCGGGAACGAAGAACTCGTTCGCCTTGAACTTGTCTCCGACGACCTGCATGCCGGAACGCAGCCCGTCGTTGACGATCGTCTGGGGGTCCACGCCATCGCTTAGAGCCGACTCAACCAATGCCTTGATTTCATCGAAGCGGCCTCCGATGACGCAATCCGCTATCTTCTGCAGCCTATCATCCACTGGCATCCTCCTTCTCGCATCCCGGCGCTTCGTGCCCCTCTCGGGTCCTCTCAAGTCACGGTTCAGCCCAAGACCCCTGCTAGGTTGACGAGTTTCCCGCTCGCACCAGGCCCCGCTTCTTGAGGAACTCGAGAGCCACCTCGCGGGGCGACCGGTGGTTCTCGTCCACTTCGTAGTTCAACTGCGCCATCGCTGCGCTGTCGATCTTGCCAGCAAGGCGATTCAGTGCGTCGGCCACCTCCGAGTGGGCCTTCAGCACCTCCTGTCGGACCAGGGGAGCAGCATAGTAGGGCGGGAAAAAGCCCTGGTCGTCCTCCAGGATCACGAGGTCGAAGGCGGGAATGCGTCCGTCCGTCGCGAACCCATCAATCACATCCACGCGCCTGTCGGCGATGGCCCGGTACATGAGCCCCGGGTCCAGCTCCACAGGTTCGTGTCTGAAGCAGAATCCATAGGCCTTCGTCAGCGGCTCATAGCCGTCGGGGCGGCTCATGAACTCATGATCGAAGCCCGCCTTCAGCTCGTCGGCATGATCTCTGAGATCCGAGATTCGTGCGATTCCGAGCTCCTCGGTCTGGTCTCGGCGCATGGTGAGGGTATAGGTGTTATTGAAGCCCAGAGGCTCCAGCCAGGTCAGCTCCCAGCGCCCCTCGAACTCAGACTTGACATGGGCATAGGCTTCCTTGGGGTCAGATATCACCGGTTCTTCGAGTATGGCCGTAAGCCCGGTACCCGTATACTCCGGATAGAGATGGATGTCACCCTCCTTGAGCGCGTTGAAGCAGACCAAGGTGCCCTGAAGCCCAACTCGGCGTTCGACCGTGAGATCGGTGTGGGCCTCGATCAAATCGGCGAACATGTGGCCGAGGATCTTCTGCTCAGTGAAGTTCTTCGAGCCCACGACGATCTTCTCAGACTGCTTGCCGCAGCCGCCGAGGGCCGCCGAGAGAAGGCACGCCGCTGCGGCGACAAGTGACCAGAGGGTCCGCGACGTGAATCGACCTGCGCGTTTGCTCATGTGTGCACTCCTTGGATGAGTCACGACGTTGCCTTGATCCCTTTCAGTGTAAGGGCCCCCTCGCAGCGCCCCAGTAGGAAATCGAGCAGCAAGGCCAGACCTGCTGCTACTGCGGCGCCGGCCCAGATCTCAGCATCGTTGTAGGTCTGGATGCCGGTAATGATCGGGGTGCCGAGAGCCCCCGCGCCGATCAGTGTCACTAGGGCGGTGATTCCGACGCAGATCACAGTGGATGTCCGAATACCAGCGATGATGACCGGGACCGCCAGCGGCAGTTCGACCATGGTGAGGATCTGGCGATCGGACATCCCCATGCCGCGTCCGGCCTCAACTATCGCCGGGTCAACCTGTTGGATGCCGGTGTAGGTGTTGCGGATGATCGGCAGCAGAGCGTAGAGAGTGAGGGCGACGATGGCCGGTGTGCGCCCGATGCCCAGCAGCGGTATCATGATGCCCAACAGAGCGATGCTCGGAATCGTCTGAATCACACTTGCCGCCCCTAGCACAGGAGTAGCGAGCAGCTGCACCCGGGTGAGAATGAGGCCCAGGGCCACCCCCACCACAATCGCGATGCCCATCGCTATGCCCACGAGTTGCAGGTGCTGGAGAGTCCAGTAGAGCATGTCTCCCCGCCGGGAGATCAGGTATTGCGCGACCTCAATCATGCTGTCTCGGCCTCCTCGCGGACAACCGCCGCTGGCGTCGCGCGCTCGTCGGCGGACGTTCCGCTATTGCCGGTCAGGCCGTCGGCGAACACGCCAACTAGGCTGCTCGCGGTCAGAACGCCTGCCAGTCGACCGCTTCCATCTAGCACCGGCAGCGCGCTGTACTGGCTGTTCGCCATCACATGCATGGCGGACAGCAGATCCGTTTCCGGGCTTATCGTCGCCACATCGGGAGCGACGATTTCCCCAAGGTCCGCATCTTCTCGCGCGCGGCGCACGGCCTCTGCGGTCACTGTCCCGACTAGCTTCCGCTCCTCGTCCACGGCGAAGAGGCTCGTGACGTGGTGTTGCCGCATCAGCTCTACTGCTCGCGCCATGCTCTGCTTACGACCTGCAATCCGCACCGTGACGGCGTCTTCGTTCATGACATCTCTCACTTGCACTGTGCTCATCTCGAGCTGGAAGCGGTGCTTTCCGAGGAAGCGGGCCACGAACTCATCGGCTGGATGCGCGAGCACGAGCTCGGGGCGATCCACCTGCAAGATGCGCCCGGCCTCTATGATGGCCATACGGTCGGCCAGGTTGACGGCCTCGAAGATATCGTGGGTGACGAAGATGATCGTCTTCTGGATGCGCTCTTTGAGCTGTCGGAACTCCTCCTGGAGCTGTTCTCGCGTAATGGGATCGAGTGCCCCAAAGGGCTCGTCCATCAGGATGATGGGGGGATTGCCTGCCAGGGCGCGTGCCACCCCCACTCGCTGCTGCTGGCCGCCGCTGAGCTCGGCAGGGTGTCGGCGGAGATACTGATCCGGTTCCAGTCCAACCATGGCAAGCAACTCCACCGCTTCCTCCCGCCGTCGCACGGCCGGCCAGCCCTTAAGACGTGGGACCACCGCGATGTTCTCTTCGATGCTCATGTGAGGAAAGAGTCCTATCTTCTGAATCACGTAGCCGATATCGCGGCGGAGCGCGATCGGGTCCAGCTTGCTGATGTCTTGCCCGCGAATCCGTATCTCACCGGAGGTGGGTTCGATCAAGCGGTTCACCATCTTCATCAACGTGGTCTTGCCAGAGCCGCTCGTTCCAATGAGAACTAGGGTCTCTCCCTCCTCCACGTCCAGGGTGACCCCGTTGACGGCTCCCACACCCCCGGGATACACCTTGGTCACATTGCCAATCTCGATCAGGGCCATCAGTCTGTGATCTCAGCAATGCCAACCAGTCCATGGGCATAGCCTTGCCCCTGCTGGAGGCCGATCTCGAGGCTTCGCAAAGCGTAGGCGAGTTGGGGCTCGATGATGTTGGCGCGCGGGTCGCCCATCTGCATCCAGCGCACATTGTCGATGACCTTGGCGATGGTCTTCACCGCCCCCGCGACAGGCTCTGGAAAGGCCTCCAGGTCCTCGTGCTCCGGGTCCATCTCGTCATAGGCGAGGCGGTCAATGCAATAGGAGACCACGAGATTCCAGGCCATCTGGATCCGCTCGAAGAACCTGTTGGCCTCATCGAATGCAGGCTTGGGATGGTAGTCGAACAGGAGACCCCGGAGTTCGGTCCGGTGGTTGCTCTCGTGGAGCATGTTCACGGCTCTGCGCAGAGCGGGAGCCTTCGAGTTGTACAATGCGGTGTCCATGTGGCGCCCGACCAGGATCGAACGGCCAAAGCTCCTCTCAAGGGCCACCGCGCGACCGGATTTCTGGGAGACTCGGACGAGCAGTTCCTCCAGCTCCTCCCGGCTCCAATAGCGCATCGGGAAGTGCTCAATCTCCTGATCCTCCACTTCGCCATCTGGATGCAAGTAGGCCATCGAGTAGTCGCGCATGTGGTCGAGCGTCCTGTTATCCCACTCGTCCTGCCATTCGTAGGAGAGCTTGCCCAGGACGTCTACCACCACGAGGGCGTGCTCGCCGGCGTGCTGGGCGATCTCCACTAGCAGATTCTCGAGTTCCTGGTCGTTCAGATGTGAAAGGGAGCCATAGGAGGAGAAGTAGAGGTCGAAGGGGTCCTGTCCCACGACCGACGGCAGGCCCTCCCGCAAGTCACCGCGCTCAAACGCGATCTTGCCGTTCCCGGCGTAGGTGGCGCGGCCTTGGTCAACCATGGCGTGGCTGATATCCACACCCAGATAGAGGCCCACCAACTCGGGTGTGACAAGGAGGGAATTCGCTGTCTCCACCCCAGACGTGCGACGCCGTATGCTGGTCAGAAGCTCGTAGCCCTCACCGCTGCCACACCCCAGGTCCAGGGTCCTTAGCCGCTCCAACGCCCGCTTCTTCTCCAATAGCAGGCGCTCCAACGCATTTCTCACGACTAGGCCGGTGAGTTCATCCTCCCAATACCGACGGACATTGTCGTGCTTCCCCACCAGCCCACCACTGTCTCTTGCATAGTGGCCGTTGTGCACGGCCTGTTCGTAGGTTTGCAGTTCTTCCTCAGGGTCCAACTGCTGCATCTTGTCCCTACTGCCAGCTGCTCTGGACTCTGTATGCACCTCTAAGGTCAATGTATGTCACCTCCTATAGCGCGTCCTATAGCGCGTAGTCACCCTTCTCCCGTCCCTCACCTTCTCAACGCCTACCCAGTCCATCACTCTCTCCCCACTTGGGGTGAGCGAGACCGACCCTCAGCGCGGTTCCCAACTCGGCAGCCAGCCTCGCGGCACCCTCAATGGACTGCTGCGCCTCTGACTCGGAAATCGCTCTTGAACGCTAGCGCACCGCAAAGCGCTCTAGGAGCCCTTCCATGCCATATCGTCGGAAACGGTGGGCAGCAGTATCTCCCGGGCACTGCCCGCGAGTAAGGCGTCTCCACAGAGGACCCAGGTATGATTGCTCCTTCTCGCCGCGCGTGCGCAGTCCATCGGAGGCAATCTCCAGCATTGCCTTACATAGGGCACTCAGCGGCTGTTCCCCCACCTGGGCGCACAGTCCCCGGTGCATGGCGTCCACTCGCGCCGCACGCAGGTCCTCCCAGTCGTATCTATCTACCAACTCCCTGGCTTCCGGCAGCCGCTCCGCCAATCCCAGAGTCAGGGCGCCCACGGCCAGCAGCGAGTCGGGCGGCTGCTGGCAGTTGACGCGGTTTTCGAGTGTCCAGTATCGAGACAGTCGAGCGTTGTGCCAGCAGAAGGTGAGATGCAGCTCCAGGTCTTCCTCTCTTGGCTCCACCTCCACTGACTCACCGTCGGCCTTGCGTCCAGTGGCCCGCTCGGACTCGCAGAATTCAGCAAACGACTGGCAGGATGGCAGCATCACCGGCTCCCCGTCTCTCTCCACATATACGGACCGGAGGCTCATCAGGTGTTGCACATAGCCTTCTAGCGAGGTCGGTTTCTTGGCAGGCATGCCAACGCGATCTTCGTCCGGGAGCCAGCGATCCCAGAAGGACTCGTGGACGCACTTGTAGTGCGTGTCCACCTTGTTGTCCCAGACAGCGGAGTTCGCATTCAGCGCGATCTGCGCCGGCACCAGACCGTTGAAGACTACGAGCGCGGTCTCAACTTCTTCCGCGCGGATGTCTACATGGGCATGGCTTGCAGCGGTCGTGGTGAACAGATGAACGCGCGCCGATTGCTCTCGCCCCTCGAAGACGTCGTCCCAGAAAGCATTGCGCGCCTTGGCCGTGAGCAGCTCTGGCTTTGGGGCTGTGATCGGGTGAATACCATGGCCGAGCAGCGCGAGCCCTTGCTCGCGGCAGAAAGAGAGGACAGGTTCCAGGCTGTCTCGCACGCGGTGGCGGACCGTATCCAACGATGCCTCTGGAGCGACTGACAGCTCGATCACGCAATACCCGGTCGCGCTCGAGAGCACGTCAGTTCCGTCTCCGCTGCTGCGCTTTGCGCCGACGATCTGCTCCGTGTGCGCGTCCCTCATCGGCTGCCAACCGTGCTCATCCAGATGGTGCCAGAGAGCCTGCACTGCCTCTCTCGGTGCTGCTTCAGCCGTGGCCCATATCACCAGGGGAAACTTGAGCTCCAACGCCACCCGTCGTGGCGTACCTTGCCGCCTGGCATCGGCCTCTTCGAAGCGCTCCACCAGTGCTTGTGTCCACCTGTCCGTCATAAGTGCATCCTCCCGTGGCAACGCGCGTGCACTTCGTCCCGGCAGATGTGAGGTCCGAAACGCGCGTTCCACTTGCTCGTGCCAGCTCAGCACCGCCTCCTCCCACGATCGGGGCATCGGAGCCCATGGGTCGGACTTCACCCGTTTTTCCCTATGCATGTCCGAACACATGTCCGTCACCTTCGATCACCCACTTCTGACAGGTCAGCTCTCGCAGACCCATGGGGCCTCGGGCATGAATCTTGTCCGAGGAGATACCGATCTCGGCCCCCATTCCCAGCCTGCTGGCATCGTTGAACATCGTAGAAGCGTTGATCAGCACCACTCCCGAGTCCACCTGCTCGACAAATCGGCGTATGCTATCGGCATCCTCGCTGGCGATGGCATCAGTATGTCCTGAGCCGAACCTCGCGATGTGTTCCACTGCCTCCTCTAAGCTGTCCACGATACGAATCGCAAGGACGAGGTCCAGATACTCAGTGCTCCAGTCTTCCTCGGTGGCCGGTTCAGCCCAGGGCACCAGAGCACACGTCCGAGGGCAACCTCGCAGCACGACGCCAGCGCTCCTGAGATCTTCTGCCAGAGTGGGCAGCAACTCGTCTGCCACTGCGCGATGCACCAGCAGCGTCTCCATCGCGTTGCACACTACAGGCGCATATGCCTTGGAATCGAAGCTGATGGCTCGGGCATTGTCGAGAGCGGCGTGCGCGTCCACGTATACGTGGCAGATTCCTTGCGAGTGCTTGATGACCGGGATTCGAGTCTGCTCGGTCATTGCTCGAATCAACCCCGGGCCGCCGCGGGGTATGATCAAATCTACAAGCTGATCAAGGGAGAGAAGCTGGCGCACCGCTTCTCGGTCGCCGGTCGAGATCACCTGGATCGCCGCTGTCGGCAGCCCAGCCTCCAGAAGAGACTCCTGCCAGAGCTCCCCCAGCACGTGATTGCAGTTGATCGCCTCCGAGCCGCCCTTCAGCAGCACGGCATTGCCGGACTTCAGACATAGCCCTCCGGCGTTGATCGTCACATGCGGGCGCGCCTCATAGATGACCCCGATCACCCCGATCGGGACCCGGCGTTTCACGGCATGGAGGCCATTTCCGCTGTGAACGGCCTCGATTTCGCCAACCGGATCCGGGAGCGCGGCTATCTCCGCCAGCGCCTGGACGCGAGTTCCAATCTTGTCGGCTCCAAACCCCAGTCTCCTTACCGTCGGGCCTTCGATTCCGCGTTCTTGTGCACCAGCGATGTCTGCCGCGTTCGCCGCCACTATCTCACGCGCTCTCGACTGAAGTCGCTCCGCCATAGCGGCCAGCGCCGCGTTCTTCGCCGCTGTGGGGGCCTCCATTAGCATGTCGGCTGCAGCGCGTGCTGCCGACGCCATCTCGACGATTCGACTTCGCCATTCTTCGGATGAGGTTGCCCTAGCGTTCATCCTCGCGTCTCACCTGCGCGGCGGCTCTCCCTGCTCGGCCCCGCAACACCTGCTTCTGGGCTGCCAGATGTACACTGAAGCTTGTTCCGGACTTGCTCCACCCGAGGCAGAGCCAAGGCCACTCTCTTCGCAATCTCAGCCGTTGCCTCATCATGAACACTTCCGAGCAAGTGCACCGTCTTCCCAACTGCACACACCCGGACTGCACCCTCGCCTGTGGGCACACCCTCCTCGCTCAGGGCTTGCAGCACGGCTTCGGACGTCGCTCTGTCCTCCTCTGGAGGCTCCTCAATCGTGATCTCGGAATACGCGGGGATTGGCCAAGGCCCAACCAGTACACGCGTCCTGCGCTCAAAACGAAGGGGTTCGCGGACCGTGATGCTGTTCGTGAGACCGACAACGCCTCGAACCCGGCGCGCGGCCTCTTCCGCCCTGCACTGCCGATATTCGTTTCTGACACTCCCGGACAATGTGATGTGACCCTCCTTGCAGCGGACCCCGATCGAGAAGCAGTCCGCCAGGCCGACAAACTCCCAAGCCAATCGCAGCTTCACTTTGAGCGCGATCCACCAGTCGAGCACTATATGCCTCCCCGAGCACTTGGGGGCAGCCCACACCCTCGGGCGTATTCGCCTCGCCGCCTGTCGGGCACCGGGGCCAATAGAAAACCCAGCCCTTGCCGTGACCACACGGCAGGAAGCTGGGTCAAGTCTCTCTCGCGCACCCCGGTTCTCAACCGAGATGCAAAGAGGCTAATAGCCTCCCGGCGCGCTCACTCGAGCGCTCTTCGGCCACTCAGAAAGCGACTCTCCTCTGTGCTACTGCTGATACCCGTCACCCCGGAGCTCCGCACCCACTCGCCCCTGCCAGTCAGTTTACATGGAGGGGATACCCACATGCGGGACTGGCACAGACTGTCCAAGAAGCCCCCCCGGATCGTCGTTTTTCAGCAACAGCGTTAGGGTAGCACTCATGCACGTCTTGTGTCAAGCGCGCGAAGCGGCAGGCTGTTCCCAAGACGGGACACCATAGCCGTGCAAACGGCTACATGACACCTGCACGGTTGCTTTCCCAGCGGTCGTTTGCCGCTCGCAAGGCTGCGATAATCGCACTCTGGGCCGGACCAAGGTACCGCGTCGAGATCTCTGCGACTGCTTCCTCTAGGTTTTCGGGGAGCCTCATGCCCTTGAGTATCTTATTTATGAACTCACTCGCCATCGGAAGCACTAAGGTACAGGAGGCCGCGAGGATCGTACCTGTCTCCCACTCGACTTCCAGGGCCACGCCCACCGTGCCGTACACGGATTGCGCCGCCGTCTCCTCAGGAAGCTTCGCGTAGCCAACCAGAAGGGCTGTTGTCGGTCTAGGCTCCATCTTATTGCTTGGCCTTCTCCTTTCCTGTTACTGTGGTCTTTCGTCGTGCAGAGCGGAATTCCTTGCCTGACTCACGCGGGATTGCGGTTCGGAATGCTGATCCACGCCAGGACCCACGCTGGCGTCTGCGATCCATCTGCCCCCCGACAAGCGATCTTCTGAGTGCTGGGATGGGTCACCGATGTGACCGTCTCGCAAGGTCATCTCGGTGAGTGGTAGTTGAGGCTTCTAACCCAAGGCGGTTGAGCGTCCCTCAGATAGCTTTGGTTCCGGTACTCGGCACATAACACCGGTTCCAGGCCTAGTATGCCAGTTCTGTTGCCGGCCCGGGGACATTAGCTACCGTACGGTGTCCTCCAACCGAAGCACCGCTTCGTATGCTCTAGCAGTAGTTTTGCGTTTTTGAGGCATATGGGCATGAACCGTCGTTTGAGACGATTTCAGGGCAGCAGTCACAGCCGATGTCACAGCACAGGTCACAGCCATGCCAATCTTGGGGGTG
>Ga0180437_10008897_pt1 | contig 12595 bp, 4 predicted proteins | sample SS_ome_4_FD_132410 | JGI IMG/M metagenome (GOLD analysis project Ga0180437, IMG submission 132410) | Hypersaline lake sediment archaeal communities from the Salton Sea, California, USA - SS_3_D_1 metaG | ecosystem: Environmental > Aquatic > Non-marine Saline and Alkaline > Hypersaline > Sediment...
ACAGGGGAAGCGCCAGCCTGGATCGAATTTCATAATCCGAGTAAGAAACAGATCAAAGCATCTGATTTAAAGATTGTGATAAACGGTCAGTTTGATTATCGTATCCCCAAAGAACTTCCACCTGTTCCAGAGAATGGATTTATTCTCCTGAAACTCGATGGGGAAGGCGCAAAGGCAAACGACTATGTTTTCAAAGACGGTACAGCGGTGTTACATTCACCAGCGGCACTGAAAGGCATATTGGGAAAAAGACCCGGATACATAGCAGTTTATAAAACGGTCGTTGAGGATTCCTTTAAACTGGTGGGTTTTGTAGCGTGGGGTGCGCCTGCTCCCAAGTCCAGCTTAAATCTTGAACGTCATCGCATCTGGCGGTCTCGATGGTTTGTTAATATGGCCCAAAGTTTTGGTGTTTTTGCGAAGGAAACCGCAGTGAAAGAAGGCTACTCGATTGGATTATACCCAGGGAGTAAAACCACTCATCTGACAAACTGGATTGTGTATACCGATGTGGAATCAACACCTGGCAAGATAAATGCAGTTCCTCAGCCCACTGTGTTCACTCTTTCTGATGGTGCTACCGTAAGAAGTGAAGATATTGCCATAGGCTGGGCTCCCATCAAGCAAGTCCAAAAATATAAATTTCAACTAGCGAAAGATCCTGATTTTAAATCAATACTGGATGAACAGCTATTGGAATCAGCATTGTATAAACCAGAGAAATTACCAGAAGGAACTTACTTCTATAGGGTCAAAGCCATTGATGCTCAGGGCAGACAGAGCATGTGGAGTAAGCCCAGAAAAGTAATTGGTCGTAAAATGGTTCCCAAAGGGAGAGGAGGCTCCATTGGTGCCGTGGAAGAGAAAATATTAGATACTGTAGAATTTCGTCGTCAGCGCAAGGATAGCGATCTTCTTTGCCTTGATGGATGCGCCTCAGAGCAAGATGCTACTACGGTTGATCACTGGGATAATGTACATCTGGATGATGTCCCAATACCTGGTGTGGATCATGGTTATATGAACTGTGTTCGTGCCTCAACATCCATGATGGTCACTTTCTATGGAAAAAATCTTTGCCAGGATCGCATCTCCTATTTCACGGAGGAAGAAAGAGCTGGAGTAGGAGATGGTGAACCGGAAAATGATCTGGCGCATTTCACTGGCATGTGGTACAATGATGTAACCCCTTGTGTCGAATGGGCGCTTGATGAGACAGTTTATCATACTTCCGGGACACCCTCATTTACTGAAATCAGAGGGTGGATAGATAACGACAGGCCGATTATGACAGTAACCCCTAATCATATGCGGGTCATCGATGGTTATCAGGTAGATGACGATAGTGAGGAATGGGTTCATATCATGGACCCCTGGAGTGGCCCAAGATGGGAGACCTATGTAACCTGGGATTTAAATGATAATGGCGTTTGGGTCGGTCCTGTCAGCGCCCCCAATGCGCGTGAGGACGAACTCGAAATCGAGAGGGACTCTGATGGCGACGGTATTATGGACTTCGATGAACAGGTTCGTTTTCTCACGGGAAGATTTAAGGATGATTCTGACAATGATGATGTTCACGATAAGGACGATATTAGAGAATATGTTTTTAATGCTGCAGATAATTACAATAAAAGAGACGCTGATTTCGACATCGACGGTGTAAGGAAAGAAGAAGATCCGGATAACGATGCGGATACGTATAATGATGGTTGCGAAGATGCGAACCGCAACGGGAAATATGAACCCGGACTTGGCGAAACCAATAATTTTGATCCGGCTGACGGTCACCCATGTAGTGAAATACCCATCCATGCCATAATCGTTTTTGACCGCTCGGGAAGCATGGTTTATCCTCCCTCAGATCCCGTCAAAAAATTCGACGAAGCCGCCAGTGCTGCTGCGTTGTTCCTGGATACCTGGTTAGCCAATAGTCCGCCTGCTAACACGAAAGTTGGACTTGTTTTCTATGACCACACCGCTTACTTTGATACGGATGCGAGCAACAATACGACTTTAGACTTTCTAACAGACGCCAAGCGAGATCAAATCAATGCCGCCTTTATTACCAATCGACCAGATCATGGCAGCACATCCATTGGAGGCGGCATATTGGAAGCTATGGGTAATAATGGATTCGACATCGACTCTGTACCTGCCGATGACCAGCATCGGGTTATTGTTGTGCTCACTGATGGTAAGGAGAATGCTAGTCCAAGAATGGATGATCCCGCCGTGATTAGTCGTATTGTAGAAGGCAGGGTCGATGGGTATGTCCTCGGAATAGGGGACGAAACCCAAATCAACGCTGATAAATTAAATGACCTGGCTGACATTCTGAATCATACGCCAGCTTCATTTGCCAAGGACCTGGACGCTTTTGAATTGGAGAAATTTTTTCTCCAGGTTCTTGCCGAAACACGTGGCATGGAATTTAGTGTAGACCCAGCCGATGAAATCGCTGTTGGAGAGACAAAAAGTCGCACCGTCCCGGTTAGCATGGGAACCGATCGCGTGACCTTTGTGGTTGTCTGGAACAGACCCTCTGTGGAATTGAATTTTACACTGCTGGATCCTGATGGAAGGACGATCACACCGGACGTCACCAAACAGAATCAACTTTATCGGGTATCAACCAAAAACAATCCCAGGTCTGGTAATTGGACTGTTTTAATAACCGCAACCGCTACGGGTGAGGGGACACCCCCTGCGACCGCCCCCTACAGTCTCATGGTTTTAGAGCAAAATCCCATCACCTATTCTCACTTTGAAATTCGGGGGAATTACTTTGTCTCGGGTCAGCCATGGCTTCTCATTGCCAATTTCTCACTTGAGGGTCAACCCATTTACTGGGCAGATGTAATGGTTGAGGTCACTTATCCCGACATAGGTTGGGGTTCATTCTTGGCCGATGCGCGTATCAGAGTTGATAAATCTCTGAAATCTCCAGAACGTGATGCCTTAACTCCGCTGGACCAAAAACTCTATCAAATGTCAGCCATGAAGATGATACCTCGCAAAGTTAAGTCCATAATCAAATTGAACGATGCAGGTATAAAAGGTGATGAGATTCCTGGTGATGGCAAGTATACCGGCGTTTTCGATCGTACCCGGTTCGATGGGATATATACTGCCAGGTTCATCATGAAAGATTCGTCCAAATATGTACTATCAAGGGAAAAGACACTGACCGCTTTGGTTCGTCCCCGTGTCCATCCTGAAAGGAGTAAGCTGGTTGTAAAGGAATCTTCATTCCGAAGGGAAACTAATGATACGTTTTTCAAACTTCGGGTAATTCCTATTGACCGGTTTAACAATCGGGTTGGACCCGGAAAAGCAAACCTTATAAAATTTGATATTGAACAGGCTAAGATACTGAACATTCAGGACAATCTGGATGGTTCTTATGATGTTAAACTGTCTGTTAAGGGTCGTTACCAGGGGAAAATACGCCTTTCACCCGTACAACACCAGTTTGAATATTTGAAGAAAATCAGGAAGTGAAAAAGTAGAGTTGTAAACTACAGAATGGTCGAGAATGCAATAAAAAAGGCAGGGCAAGATTCTTACTTGCTCTGCCTTTTTGTTATTATTCCGCTACTTCTTTTTCTGCCAGGTCCAGCTCTTTTTTCTCCTTCTGTACTATTTGCAGCTTTGAAACATAGTCCTCAAAAACCGGGCGAAAGGCATCCGCTGAGGGAGCAGGTTAGTCGAACGATTCACCACATCATCTGAAAGTATCGGTGACCCGGCAGCCACATCGTTTTGATGCTGCATACCAGCGCGTGACAGGAAATTAATGCGTCCGGCATCGGTGTTTACAGAAATTTTGGTAGGCATATAAATACCCCCTTTCGTTTAGTGAGGGATTACTGCAATAAATCCTTTTTACTTGATTTTTTACAAGGAGTTTAGTACTATAACCTATTGTAATCAGACATCCTATTAAAATAAAGTCGATTATGTTATGAAATACTTTATAATAGGCCAAAAAATCTCCCACTATAACATCCTCGAAAAACTCGGTGAAGGCGGAATGGGTGTTGTCTATAAAGCCCAGGACACCAAACTGAATCGCTTTGTTGCTCTCAAATTTTTACCACAAAAATTCACCGATGATTTTGAGGCTAAAGAACGTTTCATCCGGGAGGCACAGGCGGCATCGGCATTGGATCATCTCAATATCTGCACGATTTACGAAATCGATGAAACCGACTATGGACAAATGTTCATCTGCATGGCCTATTATGATGCGGAAACACTCAAGCAGAAAATTGAACACGGTCCATTACCCGTTGAACAAACAATTGATATAATCCGGCAGATATGCCGGGGGTTGGCCAAAGCTCATCAACAAGGACTGATCCATCGGGATATCAAGCCTGGCAATATTTTAATCACGAATGATGGAATTGTAAAAATCATTGATTTTGGTTTAGCCTTGTTGGAGGGACAAATCCGACTCACAAAAGACAAAACCTCAATGGGCACTGTCGCCTATATTTCTCCAGAACAAGCCAGCGGAGAGGACGTCGATTGTAAAACCGACATCTGGGCAGTTGGAGTGATGCTTTACGAAATGCTCACCGGACAACTACCTTTTAAGGGCGACATTGACCAGGTTGTTATTTATTCCATTCTGCATGAAAATCCCATAGCGCCGACGACATTATGCCCTGAAATTCCAAAAGAAATGGAATTGATAATTGAGCGAGCCTTGCAAAAAGAAACGGAGTCTCGATATCAGAATATCGATGAAATGGAAAAAGATTTAAAAAAGGTTAGGGATAAATCTGACAGGATTGATAGCTTTGATACATCAAAAAAGAGAGCAAGCTTATTCTTCAATAAGAAAATTAAAAAGATATCGATCGCCGTGGTAATACTCTTTGGATTGTTCCTAATCTTTCTAATTTTTAAACCCTATATTCTTAAAAAACCAACCGTCAATGAACCACTCCCAATAGCCGTTATCAGTTTTCAAAATCAGACAGGAAATGACGCATATAACTACCTGCAACAGGCGATCCCCAATTTATTAATTACCAGTTTAGAGCAATCTCCCTATCTCAGGGTAACCACCTGGGAACGAATGTATGATCTTCTTAAACAGATTGGCAAAAGAGATATCAAAGTTATTGATAAAGATATTGGGTTCGAATTGTGCCGTTTAGATGGCGTTGATATGGTCGTAACCGGAAGTTATGTTAAAGCGGACAATGTATTCATGACTGACGTGAAGGTATTGGATGTATCCACAAAGGAAATCATCAAGAGCGTATCATCGCAGGGTGATGGCGTTGCCAGTATATTACTAAACCAGATTGATGATCTGAGTAAAGAAATATCAAAGGGTGTTGGCCTGTCCGTACAAACAATAAAGTCAAGCCGGGTCCAATTGGCAGAAGTAACAACCTTTTCAATTGATGCCTATCGCAATTTTCTGCAGGGTAGAGAAAAATTTGAAAAATCTTACTGGGAAGATGCAATCATTGCTCTGAAAAAAGCGGTTGATCTGGATTCGACGTTTGCAATGGCCTATCTCTATCTTGGCATCGCTTACGAACAGATCTATGACAATACAGGGACGGGTTGGGCATTAAACCTGGCGAAAAAGTATTCTCACAAAACGACTGAAAAGGAAAGATTATATATTGAAGAGACCTCTCTGCGCTGGACTCCAGAAAAAAGACTCAATATTCTTAATGAAATGGCAATCAAATATCCGAAAGAAAAAAGAGTGCACTATAAATTGGGAGAAATTTATCTTTATAAAAAGATGCTGGATGAAGCAATCCAAGCATATCAACGATCTCTTGCTCTTGATCCCACATATGGATATGCATTAAAGCAGCTTGCCCATACCTATGTGAACACAGGAAATTATGACCGCGCATTGGAAATATTAAATAAATACAATGCGCTCTTTCCAGAAGACGCGGAACCACTTATTTCAATGGGCGATCTTTACTATTATATGGGAAAATTGGATGAGGCCATTATAGAATATGAAGGAGCGATTAAAATAAAACCGGACTTTTATATTGCTTATATGAAAATTGCCTATTGTTACGCCTTGATGGAAGATTATAATCATGCAGTAAAATGGATCAATCAATATACCAGGCATGTTCAATCGGAAGGTGCAAAAGGAGAAGCATTATGGTGGACAGCATATTATCAATACTGGTTGGGTCAATTTAAACAATCAATCAGCACTATGAATTCCTTTATGAGTCTTGCACAACAAATGAATCATGATTTTGGCAAAGCAATAGGAGAATTACTATTAGGAAGTATTTATTATGAATGCCAGGATTATGAAACAAGCCGAACCATTTTCAATAATGCTTTTAAAGTTTATTTATCAACTGGTTTTCAACCAAATATTTCAAACTATAATTACATTATGGCACTCATAGACCTGGAGGAGGAGCAGGTTGATTCAGTAAAATCAAGACTTGAGAGAATTCAAAACTTATTAACTGAGATTAATGAAAAAGATCCGTGGAGTATAGAACTGGTTAAAAAGCAGGTTCGCATACTGCAAGCAGAAGTGCTGCTAGCAGATAACCGGATAGACCGGGCAATTTCAACAGCAGAAAAGAATGTCCCAGCGCAAATATATTTAATACCCTCCGTTGATTTGGTATTAGATAATATGCCCTTCCGCCAGGATATACTTGCGCGCGCTTTTCTTGAAGCTGGACATCCTGAAAAAGCAATCACAGTATATGAACGCCTGATTCGTTTCTGTCCGGATAGTAAAGATCGCAGGTTGATTTATCCAAAATATCATTATCATTTAGCAAAACTTTATCAACAAACGGATCAGACAGAGAAAGCGATTGCTCAATACCAAAAGCTTTTAGAAATTTGGAAAAATGCGGATCAGGATCGGCCTGAGTTGATCTATACAAAAAACAGATTAGAAAAATTAACCGGAAAAAAGATTTTATGAAAATTGAAAATAAAAATTCAAATTTACAATCCGACGTACTCATCGATCTTGCTCAACTTCTTTGTGAGCAAATTGAATTTGAGGAAATTCTGCGGCTGATTACCTGCAAAACATCTGAATTATTGCAGGCGCATATAACCTTGATAATGATGATCAATCCCCGAACGCTTCAAACAATGAAGACCGTCTTTTCCAAAGGGGGAGAAACAGAAAGGCAGAAATATCACACCCTCCATACCAGTATTAGCGGTTGGGTGATTAAAAATGAACTTCCCTTGATTAGTCAAGACATCAACAAGGATTCGCGATTTCGGCAGCGTGTTTTTAAAGATGTTCCAGTAAAGTCTGTGTTATGTGTTCCCTTGCGATGTGAGAATGTGATATTTGGAACGTTATCTCTTTTTCGAGACATGAATACTGCTGAGTTTCATGATGCCGATCTTTTATATTTGCAGAAAATTGCCGCCATCGTTGCTCCATTTGCACGGAATGTCCAAAAGATTGAACACTATTTCAAGCCACAAATACCAATGGAAGAAATTCTTCGTAAATATAAGGTGCACGGTCTCCTGGGAAAAAGCAAACGATTTCTGAATCTTTTACATGCTGTTGACGCTGCGGCTCGCTCTGATGTACGCGTATTATTGGAAGGCAAAAGCGGTACTGGCAAGGAACTGATTGCCAGGGCAATTCATCACTGCAGTGAACGAAGCACACACAAATTTATTGCTGTTGATTGCGGCGCTATCCCGGAGCATTTAATTGAGAGCGAACTGTTTGGGCATGTAAAAGGCGCTTTTACCGGCGCATCAATGCCCCGAAAAGGATTGTTTGAAGCAGCCGATAATGGCACTCTTTTTATGGATGAGATTACCAATCTGCCAATGGATATGCAGGTGAAATTGCTTCGTGTATTGCAGGAGGGAGAAATCCGTCCGCTTGGCAGCAATGTAAGCCGTACAGTGAATGTTCGCATCATCACTGCTGCAAGTATTCCCTTGAAGGAATTGGTGAACAACAATCAATTCAGAGAAGATTTGTTTTACAGGTTACTGGTTTTTCCGATTCATGTCCCTTCTTTGGCAGACAGACAGGAAGATATACCCTTGCTGGCTAACCATTTTATAAAACAATATTCCAAACAGCAGAATAAACAAGCCGAAAGCTTTGATGAAGGGGTACTCGAACTTATCAAGCATCATTCCTGGACGGGAAATATTCGTGAACTGGAAAATTTTGTGGAGCGTATGGTCACACTGACTCCCTCGAACCATACCCAAATCGATATCGAATTACTGCCTGCCGAGTTTCGAAATGAATTGAAAACATTAAGAATGAATAAAAAGAAAGTCCAAAAATCCAAAGCACTCCCGGAAATTTTAAACCAGCATGAAATGCAGATTATTCAACAGACACTTATCGATCATCACTGGAATCAATCCTCTGCAGCAAATGCACTCGGTATTGATGAGAGCACTCTACGTTATAAGATGCGAAAATATAAAATAAAGAAAACCTGACTTGAACATCATATTTTCCTTTTTTTTAAACCACTCCTTATTTAAGAAAATCTCACAGCCGTACATCTTTTTTGATAAAACGTTTGTTTTTTTGAAAACAATGTCCAATTAGCATTTATAGAATGCGCTTAGGCTGTAGGCGTTTAGGCTAAAGAAAGATTTTTATATCCAGAGTAAAATTAAATGATTTCTTAAAGCCCAACCTGGCGCAACCAGAACCAAACAGGGGAAAACATTGATTTTTATATTTTTTCTGAATTGATTGGAGTCTTTTTTCCAACAGATTGAAACAACCCAGCAGATAGATATTCAATAATTTTTCATCCGTTGGGTTTTTCTATCTGTTGGAAGTTTGTATACTTTAGAATATAAAAATTATAAAATTTTCTTGCACATTGTACGCGAATTTTATTATTTAGATACTAAATTCCTTTAGTCTAAAAGCCTTCTTCCCCCCCCAAAAAAACTTGACGCCTATTTAATAAGTTAGTTCGGTAAAAAATATGTACGGCGACAAGGATAAAATTAGAAATATTCTGATCGGGAAATTTCCCGATTCAGGCTCGGAGATATTCCCGAAAAAAGTGGATTACCAAACCCATCTTATTCACCTTCACCTTTTTATAACCTCTATAAAATTAAATAAATACGTCTTATTCAATTCTTCAAAATAAAGGTTTGGCATGTTAATGGTATTGTATGATACCAGCGTGTGTTTTTCAATATCATTGAACGAATCAATGGAAGGAGAATGGGTCATGAAAAAATTAATCGTAATAGTGATGTTGTTGTGGACAGCATCCGTGAAAAAATATTTTATTATGGTTGTGATTGGATTATTAGGCATAGTCTCAATAATTAGAGCACAAAATGGACCATGGACTTCAAAATGCCCTTTGCCTGAGAGAAATAGTTGGTTAGCTTCTTGTACGCTGGATGGAAAAATTTATGTAATTGGTGGAGCGACAGATAATACCGTTCTATCTACTGTAGAAGTTTATAATCCGGTAACAGATACCTGGGATACCACCAAAGCCAAGATGTCTGATAGTCGATGGGGCTTATCCGCGAATGTTGTCGATGGTAAGATCTATGCTATAGGTGGCGTTAAAGGAGCATCCGGGCCAGCATTATCAAAAGTTGAAGTCTATGATCCTGGTAAAGATACTTGGGAAATGAAGGCGGAAATGCCAACGGCAAGAGTAGGTTTTGCATCGTGTGTTGTCGATGACAAAATTTATGTTTTGGGAGGAGCTGCCAGCGAACCATTTCAAACTCCGCTTAAAACGGTTGACGTATATGATCCTAAAGCAGATTCATGGAATACTTCAAAAACCTCTTTATCTACTGCAATAGCTTATCATTCTGCCTGTGTTGTCGACGGAAAAATTTATCTTATCGGAGGAACGGGCCAAAGTCCGTGGACCGGTTCAGCAAAAATTGAGGAATACGACTCTGCCAGTGATACATGGACAAGGAAAAAAAATATGCCAACAGGAAGGTGGGCTTTAACGTCGTGTGTAGAAAATGGAAAAATCTATGTCATTGGTGGTACGATGTCTCCAGGCAGTGGTGGCTCCTCAAGGGTTGAAGAATATGATCCAGCAACAGATACCTGGAAGACAAAAGCAGAAATGCCAACTCCCAGGTTAGCATTATCTGCAAGCGTATTCGAAGGTAAAATTTATACCTTTGGTGGAGCTATTGTCAGCTATCCCTGGATACCCAGCGTCGCAACTGTTGAAGGATATGATCCTTCATTAGATCAGTCAACGGATGTGGGAAATCCGTCATTGGTGCAACATCCCAATCAATTTCTGCTTTTTCAGAATTATCCCAATCCGTTTAATCCTGAGACAACAATCCTTTATAAATTGGCGACAGAGGGTGAGGTTAATTTAAGCATCTATAACCAACTTGGGCAAAAAGTAGCAGTGCCTGTTAGCGAAGAACAGGACGCTGGTGTTCATGAAGTTCATTTCAATGCCAGTAATTTAGTGAGCGGCGTTTATTTTTGTGAATTACAGATTTATTCTTCTGTTGGGGATTTTACTCACACTAAAAAGCTAATGTTAGTGAAATAATATTTTTGGAGGTAACCATGAAAACTTTAAACAAAAACACTCTAAAAACTGCCATAGCAACCATCTTCTTTATTTTTCTTATAATTCACATCAGTTCCGCTCAAACGCCGCAATTTGATTGGGCGGTTTCAGCGGGAGGTAATGAATGGGATGAAGCGTATGGCATTGCCACCGATAAATCTGGCGCTTGTATAATTGCAGGTCTATTTCAAGGAACAGCTTCTTTTGGCGCTGCGACATTGACAGCTAAAAAACTAACAGATATCTTTGTCGCTAAGTTAGATAATACCGGCAAAATAAAATGGGCAAAGAGTTATGGCGGCGATTATATAGATGCAGCGCTTGATATAGCTGTCGATAATACAGGCGGTTTTGCCATTACTGGATATTGTTATGATGCATTCTCCATAGGATCTATATCTTTAAATCCTAAAGGAGATAGGGATATATTTATCGCTAAATTTAATAATTCTGGCGCTCCAGTCTGGGCAAAAAGAGTCGGCGGCTCATCGTACGACGCTGGTAGCGCAATTGCTGCTGATAGATCGGGAAATTTTTTCATAACTGGTAATTTTAGTGGATCGGCGGAATTTGGAACCAAAATAATCGCCACGAAGGGAGCGCAAGATATATTTATCGCTAAATATTCTCCAGATGGCAGTTTACTCTGGGTAAAGGGAGAAGGCGAAAAAAGTGAAGAATTTGCCGAGGGTATCGCAGTTGACAATCAAGGAAACAGCGTTATCATCGGCGCATTTTATTACAAAACTTGTTTTGGTGGAATACATGAGTTAAGATCAAATGGAAGCTATGATATTTTTGTAGTCAAATATGATGTGGATGGTCGTATTATATGGGCGAAAAATTTTGGTGGAACAGATTGGGATTGTGGTATGTCAGTAGCTACTGATGGTTCTGACAATATCATTATTACCGGCTACTTCAGAGATAGTATAAAATTTGATAGTGTGATATTGAATGCAAAATCCCATAGTTATCCAGATATGTTTATTACCAAACTCAGTTCCTCAGGTGAAGTATTATGGGCAAAACGAGGAGGAGGAATTTATAAGGATAATGGTAAAGACATTGCAACAGATAGCAAACAAAATATTTATATAACAGGAACAATTAGTGGCGGGTTTGGCGGAGCGAGCGTCGATTTTGGATCAACGACGCTTACAGCAAAAGGATGTGATGATGTTTTCATAGCAAAATACAATGCAAATGGCGATGTATTATGGGCGAAGCGAGCTGGTAGTATTTCAACAGACAGGGGAAACGCTGTTGCGCTTGATCCTGATGACAATTGCTATTTAGCTGGATCATTTCATTCTGATGCAGAATTTGATTCGTACTCACTCTCATCAAAAGCCACATCTTGTGATATTTTTGTTACGCGATTGAAAGCGCTGGAGTCGTCAACAATCACAGTAACTTCACCCAATGGCGGTGAAAAATGGGAAGCAGGTACAACCAATACTATTTCATGGATTGGTCAAAATATTGATAATTATGATGTAGAAATTAAATACTCAACAGATAATGGAAAAAACTGGCAGTTTGTAGATTACCAAACCAATCATGGCGCCTCAGGCTCTTACAATTGGTTGGTTCCCAATACGCCGTCTTCGCAATGTCTTGTTCGTTTAGCTGTGTTATTGCCTCCTGAAATTTCAGACGTCAGCGACGCTGTTTTTGAAATTACATCGCCGACTCAAACATTCACTTTTTCAGGACATGTCTATCAGGGACACAAACCAGCCACAGACGTTCCAATGCCAGGTGTAATTGTACAACTTCATGGTGATTCAGACGAATGGCCGGCGAATGGAAATGAAACGCAGTTGGCGCAAGTACCTACCAATGGCGCAGGCGAATTCACCCTTAATTCAGGAACTGGAAATTCCAACTTTAATTATTACCATGTTGTTGAAATCGATCCCAAAGGCGCTTTTTCCACAGGCACAGACGCTCCTCATCCCGGTTATGTAAAAAACGTTAACTGCGTTTCATTTCAAGGATCAACG